>Ga0209918_1000322_pt1 | contig 34304 bp, 39 predicted proteins | sample SalPonD_shore_MG_FD_185712 | JGI IMG/M metagenome (GOLD analysis project Ga0209918, IMG submission 185712) | Salt pond soil microbial communities from South San Francisco under conditions of wetland restoration - Salt Pond MetaG... | ecosystem: Environmental > Aquatic > Marine > Intertidal zone... | reverse complement strand
TGGTGCCGTCGATCGACGTGGTCCGCTTCGTCAACTCCGGTACCGAGGCGACCATGAGCGCCATCCGCCTGGCGCGCGGTTTTACCGGCCGGGACAAGGTGCTCAAGTTTGAGGGCGGTTATCACGGACATGTCGACGGCCTGTTGGTCAAGGCCGGTTCCGGCGCGGCCACCTTCGGTGTGCCGGATTCTGCCGGCGTGCCGGCCGATTACGCCAAGCTGACGCTGACCGCACCGTTCAACGATCTGGATGCGGTGAAGCAGATCTTCGCTGACAACAAGGATGAGATTGCCTGCATTATCGTCGAGCCTGTTCCCGGCAATACCGGTGTGATCGACCTGCACTCGAGCGGTTTCCTGCAGGGCCTGCGTGACATCTGCGACGAGACGGGCGCGTTGCTGATCTTTGACGAGGTGATGTGCGGCTTCCGAGTCGCACCGGGAGGTGCGCAGGAATTGTTCGGCATCACGCCGGATCTGACCTGCCTCGGTAAGATCATCGGCGGCGGACTGCCGGTGGGCGCCTTTGGCGGTCGCGAGGAGATTATGCGCAAGATCGCGCCGGACGGTCCGGTCTATCAGGCCGGCACGCTTTCCGGCAATCCACTGGCCATGCGTGCCGGACTGGAGACCTTGAGGCGTCTTCGCGAACCGGACTTCTATAAGGATCTCGAGGTCAAATCCGCGAGGCTGTTCGACGGCCTGCTGGCCGGCTGCAGGGAGGCGGGTGTGTCGGCCTGCGGCAAGCGTTTCGGCTCGATGTTCACCGTTTTCTTCACCGACCAGGAGAGCTGCGACACGCACGCCGCCGTCGGCCGGTGCGATCTCGAGTTGTTCGGTAAATTCTTCAACGCCATGCTCGATGAAGGGGTGCATCTGGCGCCGAGCCAGTTCGAGGCGGCCTTCGTTTCAGCGGCGCATTCGGATAGCGATATCGATGACACCATCGCGGCGGCCTCCCGGGCACTTGCTGCGATCAGCGGATGAATCCCGCCGACGAACTGCGCTTCAACGGTGATGGGTTGATCCCGGCGGTGGCGCAGGATCATGACTCGGGCCGGGTATTGATGCTGGCATGGATGAACCGCGAAGCATTCGAGAAGACCCTGGAGACAGGATACGCCCACTACTACAGCCGTTCGCGCCAGAATCTCTGGAAGAAGGGCGAAACCAGTGGTCATTTGCAGCGGATAAAAGGGATCTATCTCGATTGCGATGGCGATACGCTCCTGTTGCAAGTTGCTCAGACCGGTCCCGCCTGCCATACCAACCGCCTCAGCTGTTTTTATCGCCGATTCGCACAGGGTGAATGGGAGACGATCGAGGAGCCGGTGGCATGAGCGGGGAGATTCTCAAGAGGCTCGGTGAGGTGCTGGAGGCCAGAAAGCGCGAGAACCCCGATACCTCCTACGTCGCCTCCCTCTATGCCGCCGGAGAGGACAAGATTCTCGAGAAGGTGGGGGAGGAGGCCGTCGAGACGATCCTCGCCAGTAAATCGGGCACGCAGGCTGATATCGTGCACGAGACCGCCGATCTCTGGTTTCACACGCTGGTGATGCTTTCCCACCACGGGCTGACGTCGGATGATGTGCTGAACGAGCTGGCCCGCCGCTTCGGTATCTCCGGTCACGACGAGAAGGCATCGCGTGACAAGGATTCGGACGCGGCGTAGCGCCTTTTTCGATCCCTTCAGTCGGGGGTGTCGAGGATTCCCCGGACCTTGTCGGAGAGATCCTGCATCGAGAACGGCTTCTGGATGAAGTGGACGCCTTCATCCAACACCCCCTGATGCGCAATGGCGTTGTCCGAATAGCCGGACATAAACAGCTTCTTGATGTCGGGATAGAGCCTTTTTACCTCGGCGGCCAGCTCGCGGCCGTTCATTCCCGGCATGATGACATCGGTGATGAGTAGGTCGATATCGCCGCCGTGCTCTCCGGCGATGCGAATGCCTGTCTCCGGCGTTGAGGCGGTCAACACCCGGTAGCCGCACTTCTCGAGGATCAGCCGGGTGATGTCCAGAATGGCTGTCTCATCCTCAACCAGAAGGACCGTTTCGGAGCCCTGTTCGATCCCCGTGGATGTGCTGTTTTCCTCGCCCTGTGCGGTTTTCTCGCCCGTATAGCTGGGGAGGTAAATCTCCACCGAGGTCCCTTGTCCCAGGGTGCTTTTGATGTCGATGTAGCCGTTGTTCTGTTTGACGATGCCGTAGACCGTAGCCAGTCCGAGCCCGGTCCCCTTGCCCATCTCTTTTGTCGTGAAGAAGGGCTCGAAGGCCCGGGCCAGGGTCTCCTCCTCCATGCCGTTGCCGTTGTCCCGGACAGCTAGCAATACGTAGTCGCCGGGGGTCGCGCCCGGATGACAGGCGCAATATGCATCATCGAGTACGGCATTGTCTGTTTTGATGCCGACCTTGCCCCTCTCGCCGATGGCATCACTGGCATTGATACAGATATTGGCCAGTATCTGGTCGATCTGGGAGGAGTCGACCTTCACCGGCCATGTTTCGTCTCCCGGCACCCACTCAAGATCGATATCCTCGCCGATCAGGCGCCGGAGCATGTTGAGCATGCCTTCCACCGTCTCGTTCAGGTCCATGACCTTCGGCGTGATGGTCTGCTTGCGCGCGAAGGCGAGCAGTTGACGGGTCAGGTCGGCGGAGCTTTTCGCCGCCTTGAGGGTCTCCTGCAGATGGAGGTGGAGCTTCTCATCCGGTGAGGTTCGGCGCAGCGCCAGCTCCGTATAGCCGACGATGACACCCAGCATGTTGTTGAAGTCGTGGGCGATACCGCCGGCCAGTCGCCCAATCGACTCTATCTTCTGAGCCTGTTGCAATTGCTCCTCCAGTGCTTCGCGCTCCCTGTCAGCCTTCACCGTTTCAGTGATGTCCTCAATGATGCCGTCGAGATAGAGCGGTCGGTTCTGTTCATCCCGAACGATTTTCAGGTAGAGGTTGGCAATGCATTCGCTGCCGTCCTTGCGACGATAGTGATTGAGATACTGCGTTGCGTCATCCGTTACATGGAGTTGCTGGGATACAATCTGTTGCCGGTCTTCATGCCGGAAGTAGAGCTGCTCGCCGATATCATGGATTTCACGGACCATGGCTTCGGGGGATTCGTAGTGGAGCATTGCGGCCAGGGCCGGATTGACCTCTAGGAAACGCCCTTCGATGGTTGAACGAAAGATGCCCAGCGGTGAATTATGGAAGATGGTCCGATACTTCTCCTCGTTCAGGCGCAGTGCTTCGGCGGTTTTCATCCGTTCGGCGCGTGTGCGGATGACGGAGATACCGAACGACATATCCTGTGCGAGCTCCTCGATGAGCCGGATCTCCTCCTGTGTAAACGCGTATGCTTCGTCTGAATAGACGGAAAGCAGTCCCACGACGTTGCCGTCCTCGTTCTTGAGTGGCGCACCGACGCTGGAGCGGTATCCGCGCGACAGCGCATCTTCGCGCCACGGCGCCATGCGGGGGTCGTTGGCGATATCCTCGACATAAATGTATGTTCCTTGGCGAGCCGCTTCGCCTGCAGGGCCACGTCCCCGTTCCGTCTCGTTCGACCAGGAGAGCTTGGCGCGCTCCATGTAGCCGCTGTTGTGGCCGTGCCAGACCACTGGCTGGATGGTCCTCTCTTCGTCATGCTCGAGAAACCCGACCCATGCCATGCGGTAGCCGGCCTCGTCGCAGATGATGCGACAGATGTCGTTGAGAAGGCTCTGTTCGCCGGTGGCCCGAATCATCGCCTGACGGCAGCTGCTGATGGCACGAAGCTCGCGGTTCAGCCTGTGTTGTATCTCTTCCGCCTGTTTCCGGTCGGTGATGTCGAGGATAGTGCCGATGATGCCTGTAATATTTCCGGTTCCGTCTTTTAATGGGGCTTTATGGGCGATGACATCGCGCAGCTTGCCGTTCTTGTCCCGGATGTGGGTTTCGTATCGCTGGTCCGCACTGTTATCAATGACCTCTTTGTCCTTGATGTGGTAGATTTTGGCCAGGTTCGATGCCGTGATGTCGAAGACGTTTTTGCCGGTGATCTCGTGCCGCTTGACGCCGTAAAGCTCCTCGAAGGATGTATTGCATCCGATAAAGCACCCGCCCCTGTCCTTGTAGAAGATGGGGATCGGGATGGTATCGATTAGCGAACCCAGAAAGGCCTCGCCCGAGTGCAACTCCCCGGAGCCCTGAATGTTTCCGTCGGTGTTGTTTGGTTCTGCTGTCATGACTCCTCTTCCCCTCGAGGTTAAAACTCTTCCCAGATAAAAACATAGGCGTGTTTTTCTCTCTTCACAAGATGGGGAGGGGGATCAGGCGTTTCAAGGGTGGCGCTGTTCGTGGCCGGCATTATTTCCAATGCCGGGATTTGCTTGCTACCTTACCGGTAGTGGTGGCCGTTGATGCGGTCGGAAAGGAACCTGATATGACCAACTGTCTTTTTTGCAAGATTGTCGACGGCGAAATTCCCAGTACGAAGGTCTACGAGGATGACGATTTTCTCGCTTTCGAGGATATCCATCCCAAGGCTCCGGTGCATGTGCTGGTGATCCCCAAGCGCCATGTCCCTACGTTGGACGATGTCGGAGCGGGGGATGTCGAACTGCTCGGCAGGTTGATGGATCGTGTCCGCCATGTCGCCAAGGCGCTGGATCTGGCGGCAGGCTACCGCGTGGTCATCAATGTGCGCGAGGAGGGCGGACAGGAGGTGTTCCATCTGCATGTGCATATTCTGGGCGGCAAGCGCATGCCGTTCTGATTCCAAGCGGATGGATATGAAGCGAAACAAGCATTTACAGCGACTGGGAAGCGAACTGGCTGGCGTTCTCGGAGCCGATCAGCTGACTCGGATAACCGACATCGCCCGCCTGCGGCGCATGTGGCCGGAGATCGTCGGTCCCATGCTGGCCCAGCGCTCGGAGCCGGTCAGTATCGAATCCTCCTGTCTCTGGATCGCGGTTGATCACCCGGCCATGGCGCAACAGGTACGATTTCTGCAGCGGGAGGTCATCGAGGCCTGCTTTCGCAAGGGGAGCGTGCGCGGGATCTCGAGGCTGCGTACGCGGATCCGGCAGGGCGCGGGGGTCAGCCAGGAGGCTCGTGTGCCGGTGGCGCGTGCCGTCTCGTGGCAACAGAAGAAGCGCATCGCCCGTGAACTCCACGGCGTGGAGAACCGGAAACTGAGGCGGGCGATCTTTCAGGCTCGTATCGCCCAGCTATCCTTCTCTTTGGAGTAGTTAGATCCTGCGAGCCGGATGAATTGGGCAGGGGGATGCGGATGATGGCGTATGACGCCCTAGTGTGCGGGCGTGGATCAGCCCGGCGTGCCGATGAAGATCTCGATACGGCGGTTCTTTTCCCGTCCTTCGGGGGTGCTGTTGTCGGCCACCGGATCGGTGTCGGCCCGCCCCTCGACGTGGATCCGCTGCTTGTCGATCTCCTCGCCCCAGATCAGCACGCGTGCCACGGCGGCGGCGCGGGCGGAGGAGAGCTCCCAGTTGTCCTTGTAGCGGTCGCGCAGCTTGTCGCCGACCGGCATTGAATCGGTATAGCCGACAATCCGGATTGGGGTGTCGTTCGAGGTGCCGTGCAGGCTTTCGACCACCTTGGCCAGTACCGAGCGCCCCGTTGTGTCGATCCGGGCCGAACCGCTGCCGAATAGAATGGCGTGCGGCAGGCTCACCTTGACGGAGGTGGCCGTCGTCTTTTCGACCGAGACGCCACTGTGCTGCATCTCGGGACGGAGCGAGCTCTGCAGTTTCTCAAGTGTGTTCTGGATCTCCTCGATCTTCTTGTCCTGCTGCTTGTCGTTCGTCTTCAGCTGCTTGATATCCGAAGCATTGCCCATCAGTTCGTTGTAATGGGCCTGACTCAGACAGCCCGGCATGATCGCTAGGATCGAGAAGAGCCATAGATAGTGTTTGATGTGTTTCATTATTTCTCTCCACTTCGGCAGTTTCCGCCGCCGGTTCCAACAGATGCATTATAGCCTGTCTGCGCCCCATTTTTGCACAAGTCCGACGATTTGCAACAAAACGGGCGATCCGACCTCCCACAGGGGCGGTGACGGGTGGACCGGAAGATGCCGCTAATCGATGTTTGACAGGGGGTGGTCGCTCATCTAGATAGCGCCCGCATGATCGATCCGATGCTGAAATCACTGACCCTGTTCCTGGTGCTATTCAACCCCTTCCTGATGAGTATCTATCTGATGGATCTTATCCATGATCTGGATCACCGGGCCTTCTTCCGTGTGCTGGTGCGCGCTTCGACGATCAGTGGTGTCGTCTTCGTGCTCTTCGCGCTGGGGGGAGAACGCATTTTCACGACGCTCCTGCGGGTACGTTTCGAGTCGTTCCTGATCTTCGGCGGAGCGGTCGTCTTCCTGATCGCCCTGCAGATGATGTTTTCCGGCAGTGAGGCGATCAAGCGCATGCGTGGCGGCGATCCCGCCCATCTCTCCGGCTCGGTCGCCATGCCCTTCATGATCGGACCGGGCACGATTAGTGCCAGCGTGGTGACCGGCAACATCCTTCCCTTCTGGGTGGCCACGGGGGTGATCGTCCTTTCGATGATATTGACCGTGGCCATGCTTGTGGCGCTTAAACAGGCCTTCGATGCCATCAAGGTGCGCCACCTCGATCTGCTGGAGAGGTATATCGATATTGTCGGTCGCGCCGGGGCGCTGTTGACCGGCACGATCGGCATCCAGATGATCATGGAGGGGGTCAAGGGGGCGATCGCTTCATGAACCAAAAAAAATGGCTCAACAGGGCGGCCTTACGCTGCCCGTTTGAAATAAAATGAGCAGCCGCTAGTATTCCCCGCAATGCCACTTTCGACAGAAACGAAGCAGGATTCCTCCTTGGTGTTTCGCAAGCCGAGCGTATCTGATGGCGCCGCCGTCTATGACCTTGTCACGCGGTCGAAGCCGCTTGATGTGAATTCCCGCTATAATTATCTGCTGCTATGCAGCCACTTTGCGAACACCTGTGCCGTGGTGGAATCCGACGGCGTCGTGCAGGCCTTTATCAGCGCCTACATCCCGCCCGAACAGCCCGAGACGCTGTTCGTCTGGCAGGTCGCGGTCGATGTGTCACTGCGTGGCCACGGGGTGGCCAGTCGTCTGATCGCGCACCTGCTCGAGCGCTCCAACCTTTCGCATATCCGCTTTGTCGAGGCGACGGTTAATCCGTCCAACGACGCCTCCCGCAATCTCTTCCGTTCGCTGGCTAGGAAATCCAGCTGTGAGATGGACGAAGAGATGATGTTCCCGGTCGAGGTGTTCGGCGGAGATGCGCATGAGGCGGAGATCCTGCTGCGTGTCGGTCCAATAAAATAAAAAGGATATAAAAAACCATGAGAATTTTTGAAGAGATGGAATCCGAGGTGCGGGGGTATATCCGCTCTTTTCCCGCGATATTCGACCGGGCCAAGGGTGCCCACCTTTACGATGATCAGGAGAATGAGTATATCGACTTCTTCGCCGGTGCCGGCACGCTCAACTACGGTCACAACAACCCGGCCGTCTCCGAGGCGCTGATCGAATATATCCAGCACGACGGCATCGTTCATGGTCTGGACAAGGCGACGGTGGCCAAGAAGAACTTCCTGCAGAAGTTCCGCGATACCATTCTCTCGCCGCGCAATCTCGAGTACAAGATGCAGTTCACCGGTCCGACCGGCACCAATGCAGTCGAGACGGCGCTAAAGCTGGCGCGTATGGTCAAGCGCCGCTCCAATATCATCGCCTTCACCAACTCCTACCACGGTCTCTCCATGGGCTCGCTGGCGGTGACCGGCAACTCTTTCTATCGCGACGAGTCATACGGCGTGCGCGTCAACAGTGCTTTCGTCCCCTACGATGGCTACTTCGGCGACGATGTGGATACCATCGACTATCTGCGGCGTATGCTTGAGGACCAGAGTAGCGGTGTCGACCTGCCGGCCGCCATTATTGTCGAGACGGTCCAGGGCGAGGGCGGTATTCATGTCGCCAGTGATACCTGGCTGCAGAATCTCGAAAGCCTCTGCCGTGAATTCGATATCCTGCTGATCATTGACGATATCCAGATGGGCAACGGCCGTACCGGCTCCTTCTTCAGCTTCGAGCGGGCCGGTATTACCCCCGATATGGTCACCTTGTCCAAATCGATCGGCGGTGGCCTGCCGATGTCGATCCTCCTGATGCGGCCGGAGCTGGATCAGTGGCAGCCGGGTGAGCACACCGGCACCTTCCGCGGCAACAACATGGCCTTTGTCGCCTCCACCAAGCTGCTCGAATACTGGGATAGCCCGGATTTCGCGGAGGGTGTGGTCCAGAAGGGCAAGTTCCTTGAGGAGAGGTTGAAGGAGATTATTGCCAACCATCCGGATGCCGAGGGCGAATTGCGCGGTGTCGGCATGGTATGGGGTATCGAGTTCGCTGATCCGAACTTCGCCGGCGATCTTTCCGAGGAGTGCTTCGGCAACGGCCTGATCATCGAGACGGCCGGTGCCAACGGCCAGGTGATCAAGTTCCTGCCTTCGTTGACCATCACCGAGGAGGTGCTCTCCGAGGGACTCGACATCATCGACAAATCGATCGCCAAGGTCTGCGAGGGCCGTAAAGAACTGCGTGCGGGGAACCTGTCATGATTGTACGTCATCTTCCGGAGATCCTGGGTACCAAGCGGGACGTCAAGAGCGATACCGGTAATTGGGAGAGCCGTCGGCTGATCCTGAACGACGATGCGGTCGGTTTCTCGCTGCACGATACCATCATCCATGCCGGCACCGAGTCCGAGTTTTGGTACAAGAACCATATCGAGGCGGTCTACTGCGTCGAGGGCGAGGGCGAGATTGAGACGCTCGACGACGGCAAGGTGTATCCGATCAAGGATGGCACCGTCTATCTTCTCAATGCCCACGATCGCCACAAGCTACGCGCGTTCAAGACCATGCGCATGGTCTGTGTCTTCAATCCGCCGGTCACGGGGAATGAGAAGCATGGTCCGGATGGCGCCTATTCGCCGGGGGCCCAGCATCAGGAGTAATCCTTCGGCTTCGGCCGGGGGTGTCGGTAGCGGTTAGATGACGGTCGCGAGCTTTCTCTTCTTTCTGCTGATCTTCGCGGTGATCGGCTGGTTCTCCATGATGAAGAGCCGGCACTCCACCGTCGATTATCTCGTAGCGGGTCGCGATGTCGCTCCTTGGCTGGCCGGCCTGTCGGCCGTGGCGACCAACAACAGCGGCTACATGTTCATCGGCATGATCGGCCTGACCTACACTACCGGTCTCTCCTCCATCTGGCTGATGATCGGTTGGATCATCGGCGATTTCATGGCCTCCGTGCTGATGATGAAGCAGGTGCGGGTGACCACGGAGAAGCAGGATATCCACTCCTTCGGTGGTCTGATGGCGCAGTGGCACCACACCGACTACAACATTCTGCGTCGCATGAGCGGCCTTTTGACGATTATCTTCCTGGGTTCCTATGCCGCAGCCCAGTTCAATGCCGGAAGCAAAGCGCTGCATGTGCTGTTCGGCTGGGACCTCTCCACCGGTGCTATTATCGGCGCGGTGCTGGTACTGCTCTACAGCTTCTCCGGCGGTCTTCGTGCCTCGATCTGGACTGATGCGGCGCAGTCCTTCGTCATGATCATCTCGATGGCGATGATGATGTGGGTCGCAGTCGACCATATCGGCAACTTCCACCAGATCTATACGACACTGGCGGCGGTCAAGCCGCACTACATGGACTGGCTGCCGCACACCTCATGGCTCGGCGTGCTGCTGTTCGTTGCCGGCTGGGTCTTCGCCGGTTTCGGTGTGGCAGGTCAGCCGCATATCGTTATCCGCTACATGACGCTCGACAAGCCGGAGAACATCAACCGTTTTCGTGCCTACTACTACGCTTGGTTCGTCGCCTTCTATTCGGCCACGATCGTCGTGGGGCTGTTGGCGCGGATTCTGCTGCCCGACGCCGGCCACTTCGATGCCGAGCTCGCCCTGCCGATGCTGTCGATGCAGCTTCTGCCGCATGTGCTGGTCGGCCTGATGCTGGCCGGGCTCTTCGCCGCTACGATGTCGACGGCCGATTCATTGATCCTCTCCTGCTCGGCGGCGCTGACGCGCGATCTTCTGCCGGAGCACAAAAGCGGCTACGGCATCACCAAGATGGCGACCGGTGCGGTGGTGCTGGTGGCGCTCGCCATCGCCATCTCTGGCAACAAGAGCGTCTTCGATCTGGTGCTGATTGCCTGGGGGCTTCTCGCCTCCGCCTTCGTGCCGGTGCTGGCGGTCTACGCGCTGGGCGGCAAACCCTCGGAACGACTGGCGATCACCATGATGCTGGTCGGTATCGGCGTCTTTTTGCTCTGGCGCGAGCTGGGGCTCTCGCACCTCGCCTACGAGGTGATGCCCGCCATGCTGTCGAGCCTTTTTGTCTTTGTCGGAGCGAGGAAGTTCCCTAAACTACTGCGCTGATGATAGCTCAGCGCCTGCAAGCCTATGGCCGCCTGATGCGGCTCGATCGCCCGATCGGCACCTACCTGGTGTTGTGGCCGACGCTGTGGGCGCTCTGGATCGCCGGTCGGGGCCATCCGGACGGCCTGATTCTGCTGGTCTTCGTGTTGGGGACCTTTCTGATGCGCAGCGCCGGCTGTGTGATCAACGACTTCGCCGACCGCAAGGTCGACCCGCACGTCAAGCGGACCAAAGCGCGGCCGCTGGCCACCGGCGAGGTGGGCGCGCGCGAAGCGCTGCTGCTTTTCGCACTGCTGGCGTTGACTGCCTTTTTGCTGGTACTGCTGATGAACCGGCTGACCATCATGCTGGCCTGCGGCGGTGTCGTGATCGCCGCCATCTATCCTTTCATGAAGCGCTATACCCACTGGCCGCAGGTATTCCTTGGTGTTGCCTTCGCCTGGGGCATGCCGATGGCTTTCGCGGCCCAGACCGGTACGGTCCCGGCCGGGCTCTGGATCCTGTTCGCCGCCAACTTCTGTTGGGTAATGGCCTATGACACCATCTATGCCATGGTCGATCGAGACGACGATCTGAAGATCGGGGTCAAATCGACGGCGATTCTCTTCGGCCGTTTCGATCGTCTGGTCATCGTGCTGTTCCAGGTCGCCTTCATCGCCCTGATGGCTGTGGCGGGGCACTGGTTCGGGCTCGGCATTCTCTACGATCTCGGCCTGCTGGTCGCCGCGCTACTGCTGCTCTACCACCAGTATCGGATCCGTCGGCGCGAGCGCGATCCCTGTTTCAGGGCCTTTCTGCACAACAACTATGTCGGTATGGCGATCTTCATCGCCATCGTGCTCGATTTCGCGATTCAGGGGGTATAGGCCGCCATTCTCTCGATCAGTCTCTCGTGCCGTGCTGCTCTTTCCAGATTGGGATCGGCCACGGCAGAGGATGATTCGATGGCGGCGATATAGGCCGCCGGGAAATCGAGATGGCGCGCGCCCGTCGCCACCAGCCTTCTGTACCACTCATACGGCGCCAGATGGTCGACGAGCCAAGCTGGCTTGGCCATGTAGGTGAAGCAGCCGTAGGTGCGATCCGCGCACTGCAGCGTGATCGGTTCGTCGCTGTAACCCTCCCCCTCGAAACGGTCGAGAATCGGCTTGTGTTCCGGGTCGAGAGCGTAGATGGCGCCGTGCACGATATCGGCCAAATGGCCCGTCTCCACGATGTTGCACTTGCCGGAGCCATCCTCTCCCCGTTGGCGGAATTGCAGCCGGTAGCGGGGCAGGATGGCGCAGCCGACCAGTCGTGCCGAGGGAATGCGCTCCACCAGCCGGACAGGGTGGAGATTGGAGCCGTAGGCGAAGTAGTGGATCACCCATTGATCCTACCGGCCACATTCGCGGTGATGCAAACGGCCCGTTTCTTCAGCCGAAACGGAAGGCGGAAACCGGCTTGCCGAGCATGGTATCGTGGTAGTTTCGACGCCCGATATCTCCGTCGGCAGCGCCAGCCGCTACGAAGAGCGGCACGAGGTGGTCGCTTCTGGGGTGACAGGTGCGGGCGCCGGGCGCCTGCTCCCAGTCGATCAGTTGCCGGTTACGTGTCTTCGCATCGGGCTGTTCCGCCGCCTTCTCCAGCCACTCATCGAAGGCTGTGGCTTCGGCGAGGTTCTTCGGTGCTGTCGATGTCAGTTCGCGCAGGTTGTGATAGCTCAGGCCGCTGCCGACGATCAGCACACCTTCGTCCCGCAGCGGTGCCAGCGCGCGTCCCATGGCGAGATGGAAGGCCGGATCCAGATCGCGCTGCAGGGAAAGCTGGACGATCGGCACATCCGCCTCGGGGTAGATCAGCATGAAGGGAATGAAGACACCGTGGTCGAGGCCGCGCTCGTGTTCCTCGTCCGCGTCGATACCGGACGACTCCAGTAGCTTTCGCACGCGTGCCGCGATCTCCGGGGAGCCATGTGCAGGGTAGGTGAGTTGGTAGGTGTGCTCCGGGAAGCCGTAGTAGTCGAAAAGCAGCGACGGATGCTCTGCCGCATAAACGGCCGGCCGCTTTGCCTCCCAGTGGGCGGAGATGACCAGCGCCGCCTCGGGGCGCTGGCCGATGTCGTTGTTGAGGCCGCGCAAGAAGCCGGCCAGCCCGTCCCACATGCCGGGCGGGCCGAAGGTGGACTCCATAAAGGGCCAGGGACCACCTCCGTGTGAGATGAAGAGCGTCGGCAGTCGTGTCGTTTCGGATTCGGTGTCAGTCAAGGCCGGTGACAGGTCTAGTCGGAGGGTGAGAACCGGAACGTTACCATGCGCAGCACGGTCAGCAGCACGATCACCAGCAGGCTCAACACCACCTCAATGGTGTTGTAGTCGCGATACCATAGGCTGATCAGTTCGCCGATCAGCACGACCAGTGCGGCATCGAGGATGAAGGTGACTCGGACCCGGCCGATCTGCAGGTAGGACTGCAGCGTTCGCACCAGCTCCAGTGCGGCCAGCAGGATGACCACGTCTGTGACCATCAGCTTGGCCGGTTTGGACCATGTGCCCTCCAGCGTGCCGTAGAGCATCATGCCGAGGTGGACGACGCCTGCGGCGATCCAAAGATAAATGGAAAACATCACCAAGCCGACCATCAGCCGGACCGCCTGTTCGTGCCACTCGGCGCTGAGCAGGAAAAAGGTGTGGTGAGGGGCGGTTTTTCGAGATTCCTCTTCGAGTACTGCTGTCTCCATTCAAGCCCTCCATGTGCATGTGTGATGGAATCGCAATACCGCCCGAACGTAGGCCCCTTACATTACATCTTGGTGAAGTCGATATGATCGGGTGTGTCTTATGGCTTCACCTTGCTGCCTGACCCCACCACTCCTTGGCTTATTCGTGAGCGATCGGCTTATCGGTGAAGAGGTACTCCTTCAACTCCTTGTCGAGTCCCGGATCGCGGCGACGGATCCACTCAAGCACCATGGCGGCATGCTCCTTCTCCTCGTCCCGGTTGTGCTTGAGGATTTCCCGCAACTCGTTGCTCTTGCAGGCATCGACGCGCTGGTTGTACCAGTCGACGGCCTCCAGCTCCTCCATCAGCGAGGTGATCGCCCGATGCATGTCCCGGGTCCCTTCCGCCAGTTCGTTGATGGGTTCGTGATACCCTTCATTGGCCATGTGGTGCTCCTTTCTCTTCGAAACTTTTGGAAAAAGTGCTCTGCCCATTAAAGTCGATGCGACCCGCGAAGCGCAAGGCCCATCCGGGGCCACCCGGTTTAGTCGGCGGGCGGGAACTCTGGGAAGGAGGGAAGTTCTGCACTGTAGTTCAACCACGGCCGGTCGTGCGAGGTCCAGATATGAGTCTGTTCGCCTGGCTGTGGGTCGTCGTCGAGCGAGGCGACGCGCAGGATCACGTGCGGTTGCCCCTGTCGGATGGCAAGCAGGTGCGATCCGCAGCGCGGGCAGAAGTAGCGTCGCTTGCCCGGCGAGGATTCGTAGTCGGAGAGAAGCTCCTGTCCGTGAATCCAGCGGAATCGTTCGTGCGGGATAAAGGCGTTTGACGAAAACGCCGCCCCCTGCACCTTCTGGCAGGTCTTGCAGTGGCAGTGCGCAATCCGTCCCAACGGCGGATCGATCTCATAGGCAATCGCCCCACAACAACAGCTTCCTCTCATCGTGTCCTCCTTGTTGCTCAAGCTATTTTAGAAGCTTTGACCAACCTTCGGGGATCGGGGCGCGGATATCCATCGGTTTGTTGGTGACCGGATGGATGAAGCGCAGGCGCCAGGCGTGGAGCATCAGGCCCTTTCCGCCGAGGTTGCGGAAGGCGCGGAGCTCTTCCTTCTCGGCATACTTGGGATCGCCCAAGATGGCATGGCCCTCGGCCTGGAGCTGTACCCTTAGCTGGTGGGTGCGGCCGCTGTGCGGGTTGAGTGCTACCATGGCCCAGTCGAGATCGCCCGAGCTTCGTTCCAGCATCACCTGGTAGTCGGTGACCGCCTCCTTGCCGTCTTCATGATCGACGACCATGCGCTCGCCGCCGCGCAGCACCCCCTTGGTGAGCTGTGAGCGCATGCGCGCGGCGTGCGGCTCGGGGTGGCCCGCGACGAGGGCAAAGTAGGTCTTCTGCATGTCGCGCTCGCGGAAGGCCTCGGTCAACCGCCTGAGAGCGGCGAGATGCTTGGCCATCAGCAGGCAGCCGCTGGTGTCGCGGTCGATGCGGTGTGCGAGCCTCAATTCGGGCAGGTCGCGGGAAGCCTTCAGTATCTCGATCACGCCGCCGGCGTGGCCGCTGCCGCCATGCACGACGAGGCCGGCCGGCTTGTCGATCACCAGCAGGTCGGCGTCCTCGTAGCGCACGGGCAGGTCGACTGTCTTGTTCGAAAAGGTGGCGGAGGAGGCCTTTCCTGGCTGGTCGGAGGGATTGCCGCGCAGGCTTGCGGGCAGGAACACCTCGTCGCCGACGTGCACCCGCGCCTCGGGTTTCACGCGCCTGCCGTTGAGGCGGACGTTGCCCTTGCGGATCAGCTTCAGGATTAGCGGTCTCATCGGGTCGCCCAAGCGACGGATTAGCACACGATCGAGGCGGCTTCCATCCTCGTTATCGTCAATGGTTACACGGCTTTGCCCGTTTTCCGCGCTTGCCAAATTGTGCCTCCATCAGGTAGCCTGCATTGCAATTGTACGGCTCCGCGCGTTGCGTGACCGAACATGCCCCGCGGAAGACGGTCGATGTATCCCGTCTTTCGCACAAGCCTATAGGCCCAGGGGTATGCAGGCCACGGTTGAACCTCAAACGATGTTCCGTGCGTTGAGCCGCAAAATAAAAAGTGTTTCGCCTGAAGTTTTCTACCCGTATCCGGGCGGGGATAAGCCGGGAACGGGGGCATGATGGGTCTGACAGGATCGCTCTGCGTCATCGCGGGCGTTCCCTCTTCTTTCTTATGCTGGACAACCGGGCGAACGATAGGATGTGGCATGAAAAAAAAGGTCATGCTCATCAATGCAACGCACCCGGAAGAGAGCCGGGTCGCGATCGTTGATGATCATCATTTGCAGGAACTGGACATTGAGTCCTCACACAAGGTTCAAACCAAAAGCAATATCTACAAGGGCACGATCACCAAGGTAGAGCCCAGCCTTCAGGCCGCCTTCGTCGAATACGGCGCCGGCCGACAGGGCTTCCTTCCGCTCGGTGAAATCCACGTGGATTTCTGGAAGGAGGGCGCCGACAAGGAGGCTGATCCCCGGAAGGTCAGCATCCAGGATGTGATCGAGCGCAAGCAGCCGGTGTTGGTGCAAGTGGTCAAGGAGGAGCGCGGCAACAAGGGTGCGGCGCTGACGACCTACATCTCGCTGGCCGGTCGCTATCTGGTGCTGAGCCCCAACACGGTTCGCGGCGGCATCTCCCGCAAGCTGAAGGACGAAGATCGTAAGGCGATGAAGCAGCTTCTGGCGCAGCTGAACGTGCCGGAGAACATGGGACTGATCGTGCGTACGGCCGGCAAGGACCAGACGCTGGAGGCGCTGCAGCGGGATTTCTCCTATCTGCACCGTCTGTGGGACGAGATCCGCATCATGTCTGAATCGGCGCCGTCCCCGTCGCTGATTTATCTCGAGGGCGATCTGGCCACGCGCGCCATCCGCGACCATTTCAGCGATGACATCGACGAGATCTGGGTCGACAAGCATGACGTCTACCAGCGCACCAAGCAGTTCGTGCATGCCGTGTTGCCGGGCAAGGAGAAGCTGGTCAAGCTTTATCGGGGCAAGAAGCCGATCTTCCGTGAGTACGGTGTCGAGCCGCAGTGCGAAGAGATTCACGAACGCGAGATCCGGCTGCCTTCCGGTGGCTCCATCGTTTTCGATCCGACCGAGGCGCTGACCTCGATCGACGTCAACTCGTCGCGCTCCACCGGCAAAAAGCATATCGACGATACGGCGCTGGATACGAACATGGAGGCGGCTCGCGAGATTGCCCGCCAGCTGCGTATCCGCGATATCGGCGGGCTCGTGGTGATCGATTTCATCGACATGAGCACTCGCAAGCATGCCCAACAGGTGGAAGAGGAGTTGCGCAAGTCCTGTAAGTCGGACAAGGCGCGCGTGCAGTTTGCGCGCATCTCCCGCTTCGGCCTGCTCGAGATGTCGCGTCAGCGACTGCGTCCCTCGATCCGGGAATCAACGACGCAGGTCTGTCCGCGCTGCCATGGACGCGGCCGGGTGCGTACCGTCGAATCGATGGCGTTGAAGATGCTCACGCGCATGGAGGATTACGCCGCCGCCGGCAAGAAGCCGGTGCTGGTGGTGCAGGTGCCGACCGAAACCGGTGAGTACCTGATGAACAACAAGCGTGAATATGTGGCCCGGACCGAGGAGATCTACGATGTGCAGATAAACCTGCAGTTCCGGCCCGACCTGGAGATTCCCCACTACCGTATCGAACGGCAGTGGTATGAAGAGGGGCAACAGCGCGTCGAGGTGCTTGAGGATACGGTCAAGGGCAAGAAGCCGCCGCGGCAGGGCCGCAAGCTGAAGGCGAGCACGCCGGTGGTCGGTGTGCCCTCGATGGAGGATTCCGAGAAGCTCGAGGAGCGCAGCGACAAGAAGACCCGTAAGGGTCTGATCAGTCTGCTGACCGAGCGTCTCTTCGGCAAGAGGGCTGAGGAGAAGAAGGCGGCCGAGGAAAAGAAGTCCGAATCCGCTGGTGAGAAGCGCGGCCGGCAGCAGCAATCGCGGTCGCGACCCGCCTCCGGTGGTGCCGGTGCCGAGAGTGGTGCCGAGAACGATTCCGGCAGGCCGCGGCGGCGTCGCAGTCGAGGTGGTCGCCGCCGCCGGGGTGGTGGCGGTCAGAAGGGACAGCAGCAGGGACAGCAGTCCCAACAGGAACAGGGGAACAGGCAAGCCTCCCAGGATGGCCAGAAGCAGGCGGGAGAGGCCAAAAAGGAGCGCACCCAGCCGCAGAAGCAGGCATCCGGCAAGGGGCCCGAGGCCGCATCTGGTGCAGACGATCCGGCCACCGCATCTGGCAATGGCGAAGGCAACGGCGGAGCAACGCGCCGTCGTCGCAGGCGTCGTCGCCGTCCCTCCGCCGCCAAGCAGCGCGAGCAGGGGGCACCGAACACAGCAAAGGGCGATGATAAAGGTGGTGACAACAAGAGCTCCGATGCATCGCCGACAGGTGAGGGCGGGAGCGAGTAGTCTCGCTCCCCGGTCCGGGTATGGATGAGCTGACGGTCGCGATCGATGGGCGGCTGGCCGGTTCGCGCCTAGATCATGCCCTGGCGCAGTTGACCAGTCTCTCCAGAAGCCATCTGCAGCAGCTCCTGCGCGACGGCTGTGTCCTTCGGGATGGACGGCCGGTCACCAAGCCCTCGATCCGGGTGGAGGTCGACGCGGTCTACCATGTGATGGTCCCCGAGCCCGAGGGGCTTAATCTCGAACCCGAATCGATCGATCTGGAAATACTCTTCGAGGATGCGCACCTGCTGGTGGTCAATAAGCCGCCCGGCATGGTGGTGCATCCGAGCCATGGTCACGATTCCGGCACACTGGTCCATGCCCTGTTGCATCACTGCCCTGATCTTCCCGGTATTAACGGCGTCGAGCGGCCCGGCATCGTCCATCGTCTGGACAAGGACACCTCCGGCAGCATGGTCATCGCCAAGAGCGAGGCCGCGTTGCGGGGCTTAAGCGAGATGTTCGCTGCGCACGATATCGATCGTCAGTATGTTTCCTGGTGCCGTGGTGCACCAACATGGCATGAAAAGCGGGTCGAGGAGCCCGTCGGGCGGCACCCCCAGCAACGTAAGAAGATGGGCGTGCGCCACGACGGAAAAAGGGCGGTCACCGACGTGGCGGTCGAGCGCCGCTATGACGATGATTTCTGCCGTCTTCGGCTGACCCTGCATACCGGCCGCACCCATCAGATCCGCGTCCATCTGAGTCATCTTCACCTGCCCATTCTGGGTGACCACCTCTACGGTCGCAGTTTCCGGCCGTCGGGCCGGGTGCCGGAACCGTCCCGTACGGCGATTCTCGAGCTGCCGCGTCAGGCGCTGCATGCGGAGCTGCTGGGTTTCTCCCATCCGGTGACCGGCGAGGCCGTACGCTGTGTCGCGACGCTTCCCGACGATCTGGCGCATCTCTCCGACGCACTCGACGAGGGGTATGCCGCATGAGTATGTCACCCCTGTTGCGCTCAGAGCTGTTCGAGCGCCACGGTGCCTCCGCAGTGTTCAGCCTGCGCGCGTGCGGCAACCTAGGATACGGTCTTGGCGATAGCGACGGGCAGGTCGATCGCCACCTTGAGGGGTTCGTGCAAGATGCCGGCCTGCCGCAAAGCCCACATCAGGTCCGGCAGGTGCATGGTATCGGGGTGTTGGGGTGCGAAGGCCGCGGCGGGATGCACGCCGGGGAGGCCGATATCCTGATCGCGCGGGAGCCCGGATGCCCGGTCGGGGTGCGGGTGGCCGACTGCCTGTCGGTGCTGCTGGTCGATCCTAGAGTGAGCATCGTCGCGGCGGTGCATGCCGGATGGCGCGGCACGGTCGCCGGCGCAGTCCGTGAAGCGGTCGAAGTGATGCATCGGCAGGGCACGGACCCGGCAAACTTGATCGCGGTGCTGGCCCCCTGTATCGGTCCCTGCTGTTTCTCCATTGGCGAGGACGTGGCCGAGCAACTGGCCGGATGCTGTGAGGGGGCAGCGGCGCATGTCCGCGACGGCCGGGCCGATCTGGCGGCCATCAACATCGCCCAGCTTGAGGCGGCGGGGGTCGGGCGGGCACATATCGAGCATCTCGGCGGCTGTACCTGCTGTGACCCTGAGCGATTCTTTTCCTATCGCCGCGATGGCGAGGGGAGCGGGCGACATTTGGCCGTTGCCGTGCTCCATCGCCGGCCTTAGAGTCCCTTTCCATGAAACGAATTCTCCTGATGATCTGTGTGGCGCTGGCAGTCACCGCCTGCGCGAGCGATTTCAAGAGAGGGACGGCCGAGGGTGACTACAAGTACGCCAAGCACCTTCTCGATAAGGGTAGTTACTCCAAGGCCAATACCTTTCTGCAGGACTACGGCACCAAGCATCCCTACAGCAAGTATGCGGTTCAGGCCGAACTGCTTCGTACCTTCGCGGCCTACAAGGGACAGCAGTACGTGCTCTCTGAGACGCTGGCCGACGAGTTCATCCGGCGTCATCCGCGCCATCCCGATGTCGACTACGCCCAGTATATGCTGGCCATGAGCCAGTATCGGCAGATGCTCAAGCCCGAGCGCGACCAGACCGAGACATACGCGGCCATCAAGAGCTTCAAGAAACTGCTCAGCAGCTATCCCGATTCGGTCTATGCCAAAGAAGGCGCCCATCACCTGCAAATACTCTACAACCATCTGGGGGCGCACGAGCTCGATGTCGGCAAGTTCTACTTTGATCGTGGCCGCTACGTGGCGGCGGCCAACCGTTTCCAGGTGGTGCTGGACAAGTACCAGACCACACCCTCGATCGAGGAGGCGCTCTACTACCTTGCCGCCTCCTATGTGAAGCTTGGGGTTATGAATAATGCGCGGGATACAGTGAAGCTGTTGCGGTACAACTATCCAAAGAGCGATTGGAGCCACAAGGCAGCCGATCTTCTGCAGTAGTCATGAGGCGGTCCCGGGGCGTTCTTCTCTACGGTCTGGTTGCGATATGCTGCGGCCTCTTTATCTCCGCCTGCGGTGCATCGGACCAGTCCGCCATTGGGAAGGTTCTCGATGCCCGTGACAGGGCGATCAGTTCGCACGATGTCGCCGCCTACAGCAGCTTAATTGCAACTGACTATCGTGACGACGGACGCACCAAGGTGGATATAGTCGCCCAGATGATCAACCTCTTCGACCATTTCGATGAGGTGAAAATGCACTCCTTCGACCGCAATATCCAGCTGAACGGCGATCGGCATGCCGAGTGCCGGCAGTCCTATCGTCTGGCTGTCCGTTCCGGCAAACACTGGGAGAAGATGGTGCAGCGGGAGCAGTTGTCGCTTGTGCGAACCCCCGTCGGCTGGAAGATCAGCGGCGGATTGTGATTTATTTCAAACTGATTCTGTTTAATCGCTATTTTCGTCCGGAGTGAATACAGAGAAGGGCGTAACTCTGGCCGTACCTTCGGCCTCCATGACCCTGGCGTGTCCCTCCTTCTCGACCTCGTCAATGCGAAGGATGGCGTGCACCGGGATATAGGTGCGCTTGATGCGGTTGAATTCGTTCTTCAGGCGCTCCTCGGAGGGGTCGACCAGCAGTTCGGAGCTCTCACCGAAGAGAAGGTCGGAGACCTCGACGAAGCCTGCCATGCTGCTCTGACCGACGCCGCGGGCGTAGATCTCGTAGATTTCGTCCCGGTGGATGAAGCCGATGCGGTAGATCCGTTTCCTGCTCATGTCTCCGGCCGGTAGGTGACCCGTGCCGTGCAGGTCTCGCCGATCTGCACGCGGGAGACTCGTAGGCGTTCGTCGTTGAGCCTCCGGCTCATCTCCTCGTAGAGAAGCCGGGCGACGTTCTCGCTGCTCGGATTGATCGTGTCGAACGGTGCGATGTCGTTGAGGTGGTAGTGGTCCCACTTCGCCAGGGCCTCTTTGAGTTCGCGCTTGAGAATCTTGTAGTCCACCGCCAGCCCGATGTCGTCTAGCTCGCTGCACTCGACATAGAGCGCCACCTGCCAGTTGTGGCCGTGTAGGCGGGCGCAGTCGCCCGGGTAGCCGCGCAGCAGGTGGGCGGCGGCGAAGTGGGTCTCGATGGTTAGTTCATAGCAGGGCACGTTTCTATCCTATTTTTCCGTCTGTTATATGGGTGCGCCGGGGCGCCATGGCATCGGTGCACGTACTGATTCGAATCAAATAATCATGCCGAGGGTGGCAGCATCGCGGCGGAGACCTCGCGCCCCTCCGTCACCAAGATGTTGTAGGTGCGGGCCGCGGCGCGCGTGTCCATGCACTCGATGCCGAGGTGAAGCTGTGAACAGGCCTCGAGAATCCGCATGTCGGGGAATGCCGTCACACGACCGGTGCCGAGGATTACCACCTCCGGCGGTGTGGTGAGGATCTCGCCGAGCTGCTCGAGTGTGAGTTGCTGCAGCCGTGCTGGTCCCCACGGGGCGTGGATGGTGTCTCGGTGGATCATCAGCCCCTCGCTGTAGCGCTCGTCGCCAATCTTCAGATAGTGGTCGTCGTAGCCGCTGAACAGCGGCACCTTCTCCCCGATCTCCGGGGTGATGTCACCAGGCAGGGAGACGCGGCTCAGGGTTTCGCCTCCAGATCCTTGATCTCCTCCTCACTGCCGCCAAAGCGACCGTGCAGCGACAGCATGACGGGACTGGCGATGTAGATGGAGGAGTAGGTGCCGACGATGATGCCGGTCAGCAGCGCCAGCGCGAAGTTGTGGATCACCTCGCCGCCGAGGAAGAAGAGCGCGATCACCACCAGCAGCGTTGTGAATGAGGTCATCAGCGTACGCGACAGTGTCTGGTTGACCGAGGCGTTGACTACCACCGTCTCGGAATCGGGTTGCTTCTTCTTGCGATTGGCGGCGATATTCTCGCGGATTCGGTCGAAGACGACGATGGTGTCGTTCAGCGAATAGCCGATCACCGTCAGCAAGGCCGCGACGACCGGCAGATTGAACTCCTTGCCGGTGATGGCGAAGACACCGAGCACGATGGTGATGTCGTGCAGCAATGCGGCATCGGCTCCGAGGGCGAAGCGCAGCTCGAACCGGAAGGTGACGTAGATCAGGATCGCCCCCATGGCGATCAGTACGGCCAGAATACCGGCCCGGGCCAACTCGTGGCCGACCTGCGGTCCGACGAACTCGACGCGACGCATCTCCACCTGTTTGTCGCCGAAGGCGGAGGTCAGGGCCTCCAGTATATGGGTGCTAATGGTCGAGGAATCTTCGCCCGGCTTATTCTGCACGCGGATCAGGATCTCGGTCGGAGAGCCGAAGGTCTGGATGACCGCCTGCGCATACCCCTTGGGCTTGATCGCCTGGCGCACGTCGGCGATATCGGGCGCTTGCTTGAACTGAACCTCAACCAGCGTTCCGCCGGTGAAGTCGATGCCGAAGTTGAGTCCCCGCATCACCAGAAAGGCGAGGGAGACAACGAGCATAAGGCCCGACAGTGCCAGCGCCAGCTTGCGTTTGCCGAGGAAGTCGATCCGGGTATTCGATTTGATGAACTGCATGGTGGCTGCCTCAGATGCTCAGTTTTTCGATGCGCCGGTGGCGCTCGGTGTAGAGCGCGATGATGGCGCGGGTGAAGGTTATGGCGGTGAACATCGAGGCCAGAATGCCGACGGAGAGCGTAACCGCGAAACCCTTGACCGGGCCACTGCCGAACTGGAACAGCACGATGGCGGCGATCAGGGTGGTGATATTGGCGTCGACGATGGTCGAGAAGGCCTTGTCGTAGCCGCCGTCGATGGCCGCAAGCGACGTCTTGCCGAGATTCAGCTCCTCGCGGATGCGCTCGAAGATCAGCACGTTGGCGTCCACGGCCATGCCGATGGTCAGCACGATGCCGGCGATGCCGGGGAGGGTCAGCGTGGCGCCGATCATGCTCATGGCGGCGACGATCAGAAGCAGGTTGAAGACCAGCGCGATATTGGCGACCAGTCCGAACATCTTGTAGTAGATTAGCATGAAGACCAGTACGAGGATGCCGCCGATGATGATCGAGTTGAGTCCTTGGTCGACCGAGTCCTTGCCGAGGCTCGGGCCGACGCTGCGCTCCTCGACCACCTTGACCGGTGCCGGCAGGGCGCCGGCCCGCAGTACGATGGCGAGATCGTGCGCTTCGGCCGGGGTGAAGCCGCCGGTGATCTGGGCACTGCCGCCCGAGATGCGTTCACGGATGACCGGAGCGGACTGGACTGTGCCCTCGAGGATGATAGCGAAGCGCTGGCCGACATGCTTGGCGGTCAGTCGGTCGAACTTGTGAGCGCCCTTGTTGTTGAACTTCAGGTTGACGGCGTACTCGTTGAAGCGCGAATCGATCGAGACGCGCGCATCGGCCACCTCGGTGCCGGAGAGCTCGGTACGCTTCTTGAGCAGGTAGGGCTGGCGGTAGCTCTTGCCGCCGCGCTTCTCCGCCTTGCCGTACATGATGATGTCGCCCGGCGGGATCCGTCCCTGCAGGGCCTTGTCCAGGTCTCCCTTCTCGTCGACCAGCTTGAACTCCAGCTGCGCGGTGCGGCCGATCAGGCTCTTGGCCCGGGCGGTGTTCTGGTAGCCGGGGATTTGCACCAGAATACGGGTCTCGCCCTGCTTGACGATCACCGGCTCGGTAGTGCCCAGTGCGTCAATGCGGTTGCGGATCACCTCGATCGCCTGATCGACGGCGAACTTCTTGATCTGTTTGGCGTCCTTCTTGTCCAGCGTCAGCACGAAGTGGTTGCCCGGCTGCGATTTCAGCGTGTAGTTGGGAAGGCTCTTCTCCAGTAGCGTGCGTGCGGCTTCCACCTTCTCGGGCCGCTTGATGGTGATCAGCAGCTGCTGGTCGTGGCTGTCGAGTTTGCGGTAGCGGATCCTCGCCTCTCTGAGCGCCTGCCGGGCGGTGTCGATATCCTCCTCGACACTGCGAGCCACGGCCTTGTCGACATCGACATCGAGGACCAAGTGCACGCCTCCCTTCAGATCCAGACCTAGGTTCATGGGCTTGCTCATCGAGGCCGGCCACCACGAAGGCGGGGTGGTCAGGTTCGGCAGCGATGCCATGGCCGAGACCACCAGCAGGATCAGGATGAGCCAGAGCTTCCAGCGTGGGTATGCGTGCATGGGTGGTTCCTTCTCTTTGCCTGGTGAGGTCTTATTCGCTGGCTAGACCGGAGATGGTGTCGCGCTTGACCCGGACCCGGACGCCATCGGCGATCTCGATCCGTACTGTCTCCTCGGATACATCGTGGATGGTGCCGTAGATGCCGCCGGAGGTGACGACCTTGTCGCCCTTCTTGAGCTCCGAGACCAGTGCGCGGTGGGCCTTCAGGCGCTTCTGCTGCGGACGGATCAGCAGGAAGTAGAAGATCACCATGATCAAAAGCAGTGGTACCAGTGAGGCGATGCCGCCGCCCGGAGTCTCGCCGGCCGCCAGCGCCGCGCCGGGTGCTGTGAAGAGCGACAGGGCGATGGCGCTGCCAATGGTCTGTGTGAGTCGATGTGTATGATTCATTCGTTCAAGTCTCCCGATCTCTGTTGCCCGCTGCGGTAGGTGTGCAGAAACCGATCGCGAAAGGCGGGCCAGTTCCCCTTTTCCAGTGCGACACGGGCTCGTCGCATGAGCGCGCAATAGTAGTGAAGGTTGTGCACAGTATTCAACCGGGAACTTAACATCTCCCGACTGATATATAAATGGCGCAGATAGGCGCGCGAGAAGTGGCGGCAGGTGTAGCAGTCGCAGTCGTCCATCAGCGGGCGGTCATCCTCGCGATATCGGGCCTGCTTGATGTTGAGTGTGCCGTTGTCGGTGAACAGCGTGCCGTTGCGCGCGTTGCGCGTCGGCATGACGCAGTCGAACATGTCGATGCCGCGGTCGATCCCCTCGATCAGGTCCTCGGGCGTACCCACTCCCATTAGGTAGTGCGGCTGGGCATTCGGCAGGTGCGGCGCCAGCACATCAAGCGTGGCGACCATCTCCTGTTTAGGTTCGCCGACCGAAAGTCCGCCGATGGCGATGCCTTCGAAGCCGATCCCTTGAAGTGCCTCCAGACTCTCCAGCCGGAGATCGCCGTACATGCCGCCCTGCACGATGCCGAAGAGTGCCTGGCGATCGTTGGCGGGCATATGCTCCCGGCACTCGGCGGCCCAGTGCATCGACATCTGCATCGATTCGCGCGCCTGATTCAAGCTGGCGGGGTAAGGGGTGCACTCGTCGAAGGCCATGACAATGTCGCTGCCGAGCTGCCGCTGGATTCGCATGCTCTCCGCCGGCCCCAGAAAGACCGGTGAGCCGTCGATATGGGAGCGGAAGGCGACACCGTGCGCCTCGATCTTGCGCAACTGGCCGAGCGACCAGACCTGGAAGCCGCCCGAATCGGTCAGGATAGGGCGATCCCAGCCCATGAAATGGTGCAGACCACCGAGCCGTTCGATAGTATCGCCACCGGGGCGCAGCATCAGGTGGTAGGTGTTGCCGAGGATGATCTCGGCACCGATCTCGTCGAGATCGCGCGGTGTCATCGCCTTGACCGTCGCCTGGGTGCCGACCGGCATGAAGACCGGCGTCTCGACCACACCGTGCGGCAGCGTCATGCGCCCCCGGCGGGCAAAGCCGGCCGGGTCCCGGTGCAGCAGTTCAAAGCTCAGGGCGCTCATGGCGGCGCAGCCTGCCCTGCGCCTTCCGGTGCGGCAATAGCCTTGCGGCGGGGCGTTCAGGTTGGTTTCAGCTTATTGGCGATAGGGTCATACCCGGCGCGTAAGGGGCGCACGGAAATATGCCGGCATGCACGCAGGGATGCTGCTATATACATGGAAGTGACATGCCGGCATGTTTTCTGTCGGGTCCGCATGGCGACCAAGGCCGTGGAAAGGAAAGGGGACGCATGATTATCGATGCCTTCGAACCGGACAGCCCGGGCCGCGCGCAAGCGGAGCGTTTCATCCACGATCGCTTCAATATCGAATACGACGCCGATATCCACAACTACATGCCCTATCTCGTTCAGCTTAAGACCCGTGACGAGGAGATGGTCGCCGCGGTCGGCTATTGTGATGCGGCGCGCCACAAGCTCTTCGTCGAGCACTACTTCGACGAACCGATCGAGGTGGTGATGAGTCGCAAGCTGGGACAGGAGGTCGTGCGCGGCGATATCGTCGAGGTTGGCAACCTCGCCGATGCCCATCCCGGCGGTGCGCGGGCCGCTATCACGGCGCTGACCGCCTACCTCTATGGTGCCAATTTCCGCTGGGTCGTCTTCACCGGCGTGACCAAGCTGCGCAACGCCTTCTTTCGTCTCGGGCTCGATCCGGTCTATATCGGCATCGCCGATCCCGTCCGGTTGGGCGGCGACGTGCAGAGAGAGTGGGGGCGCTACTACCAGGCCGATCCGAAGATCATGATCGGCGATATCCACGAGGGCTACTGGTCGCTGGAGTTCACCCGCGAGGTGCTGCAGCCACTCTGGGTCAGCGCGCTGGTCGAGGGCATGCAGCAGGGCAAGAAGAGGGTCGCTTGAGCCGTATCATTGCATCGATTCTGGAGCACGCCGCCAAGCAGCCCGCCCATCCCGCGCTGGAGGGCGCGGCACCGCCGCATCTCTCCTATGCCGCGCTGGTCGACGAGATCGACTATCTGGCTGGCCATCTGAAGGGACGCGGCGCGGGCGTGCTCGGCCTGATGATGGACAACACTCCCGCCTGGGCCGTCGCCGATCTGGCCGCGCTGCACGGCCGCATGCCGCTGGTGCCGGTGCCGCTCTTCTTCTCGCCGTCGCAGGTGCGCCACCTGCTCGACAACGCCGGCGTCGATACACTCCTGAGTGATCAGCCGCAGCAGCTCGAGGCGATGCTCGAGGCGGCCGGCGTGGCGGTGACCGAGCGCGAGATCGTCATGGTGGCGGGCACGCCGGTGCAGATGGTGCGGCTGGTCTATCCCGCCGAGGTGCGTATCGATCCGGCCATCGCCAAGATCACCTACACCTCCGGCACCACCGGCGATCCCAAGGGTGTCTGTCTGACCGAAGCGGCGATGGAGCAGGTGGCCACGTCGATCCTCTCATGTGCCGGTGCGAACCCTGATGATCGCCATCTCTGCCTGCTGCCTCTGGCCACATTGCTGGAAAATATCGGTGGCATATACGTCTCGCTGATGGCGGGTGCCACCTGTGTGTTGCCGGGGTTGGCGGGGGTCGGCCTGCGCGGCGCCACCGAGCTCGAGCCGGCCCGGTTGCTCGGGGCGATGGTGGAACATCGGGTCACCACCTGCATCATGATCCCGCAGATGCTGCTGGCGCTGGTCTCGGCCGTCGAGGCGGGCGGACCGAAGCCGGGAACGATGCGCTACGCGGCGGTCGGCGGCGCGCCGGTCTCGCCCATGCTTCTGGAGCGGGCCGAGTGCCTCGATCTGCCGGTCTACGAGGGCTACGGCCTCTCCGAGGCGGCCAGCGTCGTCGCCGTCAACAGCCCCGGCGCCCACAATTTGGGCACGGTCGGCAGGCCGCTGCCGCATGTGAAGCTCCGCTTTGCCGACGATGGCGAGATTCTCGTCGCCGGCAGTCTCTTCTCCGGTTACCTCGGTCGCGGTGAACCGGAACTGGCTGGCAGCTACTGGCCGACGGGCGATACCGGCTATCTCGACGACGACGGCTTCCTGCGCATCACCGGTCGCAAGAAGCATATCTTCATCACCGCCTTCGGGCGCAACGTGGCGCCGGAGTGGGTGGAGCGCGAGCTGACCGTGCAGCGGCTGATTGCCCAAGCGGTCGTTTTCGGCGAGGCGCGGCCCTACAATGTGGCGGTACTTGTCCTGCGCGCACCCGCTGATCAGCATGCCGTGCAGCAGGCGGTGGATGCCGCCAATGCGCGCCTGCCGGACTACGCCCGTGTGCGCCGCTGGCTGCTGGCCGAGGCGCCCTTCTCGCTTGGGAACGACATGTTTACCGGCACAGGACGCCCCCGGCGCGAGGCCATCTGGCACGCCTACGGGGCCGAGATCGAACGAATCTATGACGAGGCTGACTGACCGGCACCGACCGGGCATCAGCCAGAGACAATGAGGAGGATGAACCGAGATGGCCTTTTACGATGAACTGATTGCCGAGACCGAGGATGCCCGGAACGAGCTGTTGTCGATTCCATTTATCCAGCAGGGGGCAGCGGGCAAGCTGACCTTGGAGAGCTATATCGCCTTCCTCTCCCAAGCCTACCACCACGTCAAGCACACCACGCCGCTGTTGATGGCCACTGGTGGCCGGCTGACCGAGCGGCTGGAGTGGCTGCGCGAGGCGGTCGGCGAGTATATTGAGGAGGAGATGGGCCACCAGGAGTGGATTCTCAACGACATCGCGGCCTGTGGTGGCGACAAGGAGGCGGTGCGTCGTGCGGTGCCGCATGTCACCACCGAGGTAATGGTCGCCTACGCCTACGACACCGTCCACCGCCGCAATCCGGTCGGCTTCTTCGGCATGGTGCTGGTGCTGGAGGGGACGAGCGTGGCGCTGGCCAGTCATGCGGCCGAAAACATTGCCAAAAGCCTGAATCTGCCCAAGCAGGCCTTCTCCTATCTGAACTCGCACGGCTCGCTCGATGTCGGCCATGTCGATTTCTACAAGAATCTGATGAACCGGCTGGAGAACGAGGCGGACAAGCAGGCGGTAGTGCATTGCGCCAAGGTGTTTTACAAGCTCTATGGCGATATCTTTCGTGCGCTTCCGTTGATTCCCGTCGAGGAGGAGGGAGCATGAGCAGATTCGATTCGCAGCGCATTATCTTGACCGGCGGCGCCGGCGGCATGGGCAAGCTGCTGGCTAAAAGCCTCAGCGAGCGCGGCGCTAGGCTGGTACTGGTCGATATCAACCAAGAGGCGCTCGATGCGGTCTGTGACGAGATCAACGCGACTGGCGGACAGGCGCACGGCATTGTGGCCGATCTTTCCACGCGCGAGGGGTGTGATGCGGTGGTCAGTGGCGCGATCAAGGCCAACGGCGGCATCGATACGCTGATCAACTTGGCCGGACTGATGAGCTTTCGCGCCTTCGAGGATGAGCCGCCGGAGCACCTAGAGACGCTGATCCGCGTCAACCTGATCGCGCCGATGATGCTGACCCGCGAGGTGCTGCCGCACCTGTTGGCCGAAGAGAGCGGCCATATCGTCAATGTCGGCTCGATCTTCGGTTCCATCGCCTTTGCCTACTTCGCCTCCTACTCGGCCAGCAAGTTTGGGCTCAGGGGCTTCTCCGAGGCGCTGCGCCGGGAGTTGGCCGACACCGGCGTCGAGGTTACCTTTATCGCGCCGCGCGCCGTGCGCACGCCGATCAATACCGGCCCGATCATGCGCATGAACGAGGCAACCGGGACGAATATGGACGATCCGGAGGATGTGGTCCGCCGTATTGTGGCCGCCATCGAGGGACGCCGGAAGGATGTCTACCTAGGTTGGCCGGAGTCGCTTTTTGTGCGGATCAATGCCATTCTGCCGCGTATCGTGGACAAGGCGCTGGCGGCCCAGAATCGCATCGCTCGCCGTTTTGCCAAGGGCGAGGAGTGAGCCGCCGGGTATGACACGGCACAATTGTAGATCGAAGGAGGATGGATGATGGTTGCACGTTGGTTGATGGCCGTGACGACGGCGACGGTGATGCTGTTTGCCTCGATGGCGCCAGCACAGGCTGATGTGGTCGGCGATGCCGTGCTGAAGCTCCAGCACGAGTGGGCGAAGGTGAACTACCAGATGCCGGAGGATCGCCAGGAGGCAGCTTTCAAGAAGCTGGTGGGTGAGGCCTCGGCATTGGCGGCCAAGTATCCGGACCGTGCCGAACCTAAGATCTGGGAGGCTATCATCCGCGCCGGCTATGCCGGGGCGATGGGCGGTCTCTCGTCGATGTTCAAGGCGATGCCGGAGATGAAGAAGGGGCGCGATCTGCTACTGGCGGCCGAGAAGATCAATCCGGACGCCATGCACGGCTCCATCTATACGACGCTGGGCAGTTTCTACTACATGGTGCCGGGCGGTTTCATCGGCTACGGCGACGACGACAAGGCTAAGGCCTATCTGGAGAAGGCGCTGAAGATGGCGCCGGACGATATGGACGCCAACTACTTCATGGGCGATTTCTGGCTCGACCAGAAGCGCTACCGAAAGGCGGAGCCCTATTTCCGCAAGGTGCTGTCGCTGCCAGATGTGCCCGGCCGCCCGGTCTACTCCAAGGGGCGTAAGGGTGAGGCCCAGAAGAAGCTGACCGAGGTGGAGAAACATATCCATTAGGATCAACAGGCGTACCTGCGCTTGTTCAAGTTGTGAGATACGGAGGGCCCTCGGAAGGGGGCCTCTTTTTTTGTTCAGGCGTGGGCCACGGGGCGGATATTCGCAAGGATATCGGCCAGATCGGTCCGGGTTCTGGCCATGTCGTAATCGGCCTGTAGCCCGATCCAAAAGCCGTCGCTCATGCCGAAGAAGCGCGAAAGCCTGAGTCCGGTATCCGTCGTGACGGCACGCTTTCCAGCCACGATTTCGCCGATGCGGCGCTGGGGTACGCCGATCTCCTTGGCTAGGCGATACTGGGTAATGCCCATGGGCTTCAGGAAGTCCTCAAGAAGAATCTCTCCGGGGTGAACCGGTGAAAGCAGGCCGTCCGATACATCGGAGAAGTCGGTATTGGGGAGATCATTGATATGGATCATCTCGTCACCTCCATTCGTGGTAATCGATGATCTCGACGTTCCATGCATGCCCGTCGCGCCATTCGAAACAGATGCACCGTTGGGCATTGATCCGGATACTCCACTGGCCAGCGCTTCCCGGCCGAAACGGCGTACTCGACTGTTGGCAAAGAGGGCGGTGGCCTCTTTGTCGGCGAACGTTTTGATCATAAAGAATAGTAACGAGTTGAGTTACTAACGTCAAACGATACTATGTGATATTCTCCATGAATTCACCCTTGTTCGGGCATTCCTACGGGGCGGATGCTGGTGTAGCGTGCGCGCGACGCGAAGAGGTGGCTATGTCGAAGTCGAAGCGCAAGAAGCATAAGCCGGAGTTGTCGCCGGAAGCGGCGATGCGCATGGCCGCCGAGCGTCCGCGCGCCCTTCGCCACCGCCTGAAGAAGATGCACGCCAGCGAGCTGGTGCGTCTGCTCCTCCACACCAAATTCGACGAGGATCGCCTCGTGCTGCTGCGGCTCGTTCCCGAGGCGATGCGCGGCAATGTGCTGCTCGAGCTGCCGGAAGGGATGCAGGGCGATTTGCTCGCCACCCTCTCCCCGAGCGATATCGGCGCCGTCGTCGGTCATCTCGTTTCCGACGATGCGGCGGATATCCTGCAGGTGGTCGACAGGGAGGTCGCCGACCAGGTGATCGCCGCGCTCGAGCCCGAGGAACGGCGCGAGATCGAGCCGCTGCTGGAGCACAGCGAGGAGTCGGCCGGCGGCCTGATGCAGACGGAGCTCTTCAAGGTGCGCGCCAACTGGACGGTGGCGCGCGTCATGGAGGTGCTGCGCCGCTGGGGCCGCGACATCGAGAACCTCAACTATATCTACGTGGTCAACGACGAGGATATCCTGGTCGGGGCGGTGCCGCTCTACGAGCTCTTCTTCTGCGAGCCGGAGCAGTCGATCGCCGAGGTTTCCAACCGCGAGTTTCCGCATGCCATCGCTGGCCAAGACCAGGAGGAGGTGGCCGATATCTTCAAGCACTACGATATCCTGGCGCTGCCGGTCGTGGACGAGAACCAGCGGCTGGTCGGCCGCATCACCGCTGACGACATCCTCGACGTCATGCAGGACGAGGCGACCGAGGATATGTATCGCTTGGCCGCCCTCTCCGATCAGGACGACCTTGCCGAACCGGTCGGTATCACGGCTTGGCGGCGTGGTATCTGGCTGGCGGTCAATCTCGGTACGGCGATCCTCGCCTCGCTGGTGATTGCGCAGTTCGAGGCGACGCTGTCCCAGATCGTAGCGCTGGCTGTGCTGATGCCGATCGTCGCTAGTATGGGCGGCATCGCCGGCACGCAGACGCTGACGGTGATTGTGCGCGGTATCGCGCTCGGCCGTGTGACCTTCGCCACGGCTCGGCATGCGCTGATCAAGGAGGTAACGGTGAGCCTGGTGACGGGGATCAGCTTCGCCGTGATCGTCGGTTCCGTCGCCTCGCTCTGGTTTCCGGCGCTGGGGCTGCCGCTTGGTGCCGTAATCGCCGTGGCAATGATGATCAACCTGATGGCGGCGGGGCTCTCCGGCGCCCTGATCCCGATCACGCTGCAGCGCCTCCATATCGACCCGGCGCTCGCCTCCGGCACCATCCTGACGACGGTGACCGATATCGTCGGCTTCTTCGCCTTCCTCGGCCTCTCCACGATTTTTCTTCTTTGAAACCGGATCGGTATAGGACCTGCGTCATTTCCCGTTAGCAGGACGCCAATGAATTCACCTGCAGATTACAGCTGAATTCGGCACCCCGTTGCAATGGAATGCGGCACCCTGCAGCACTATAGCGACCGGCGAGGTTCGGCCCAGACTGTGTGAAAACACCGGTCAGACAGATTGCCGTGCTCAAGAAAGCCGGACATATGCAAGCAGGTATAGCCCGATTGTTGGGCGTCCATAAATCCACCATCAGTCGGGAGTTGTCGCGCAACAAGGGGCAGCGAGGCTACCGGCCGAAGCAGGCGCATCGCCTAGTACTTATGCGAAGACAACAAAAGATCAGACGCTCCATTGGCTCTGATGATTGGCTTCGCATCGAAGCTCTGCTGCGGCAAGAGTGGTCTCCTGAGGAGATCGGAGAACGGCTCCAGATGGAGGGCAGGCGCTTCGTCAGTCATGAATGGATTTATCGGCACATCTATGCCGACAAGAAGCGAGGAGGCGATCTGCATACCTTCCTGCGCTGTCAGAAGCAACGCAAGAAGCGCTACGGTTCCTATGATCGTCGCGGCAAGATCCCGGAACGTGTGTAGGTATTGAACAGCGCCCCGACATCGTTGATCGGAAAGAGCGCATCGGAGACTGGGAGGGAGACACGATCATCGGCAAGGGCCACAAAGGCGCGATCGTCTCGCTAGTGGAGCGAAAATCTGCCTACGTGCTGCTGGGCAAGGTCGAACGTAAAAAGGCCACCTTGGTCGCGGATGCCGAGATACGACTGTTATCAGCGCTCAAGAACAGAGTGCATACTATCACCATAGACAATGGTCTGGAGTTCGCTGAACATCAGAAGGTGGGCGGATGCGCTCAAGGCCGAAATCTACTTCGCACACCCATACGCTTCATGGGAACGAGGGCTAAACGAAAACACCAATGGCCTCGTACGACAGTACATCCACAAGAATCGATGCTTCGATACGTTCACCGATGACGAGATTGACTTCATCATGCACCGGCTCAATCATCGACCCAGAAAGTCACTGGGATACAGAACACCCCACGAAGTGTTCTTCAACACCAAAACTCAACTCACTGGAGTTGCACTTGGAAGTTGAATCCGCGGGTATTTCAAGAACACACGTCCTAGTTTGCGATGAAAACAAAACAGTCATTGTTGGCTTTTATACTCTGGCTCCATGTGAAGTGAAGGGATCGATATTGGACGATTCTAGGGCGAGAAAGCTACCAGAGCATCCGATTCCAGCATGCAAACTGGGAAGGCTAGCAGTCGCAACGGAATTCCAGAAAAAAGGCTTGGGTGAATTGTTGTTGATGGATGCCATGTCGAGTTTTCTCGATGCAGCCGAGAAAGTCGGAATGATTGGCTTATTTGTAGATGCAATAAGCGAAAAGGCTGCCGGATTCTACGAGCACTATGGTTTCGTGCATTGTAATGATGACCCTCTTCACCTGTTTATCCCAATCCAAGACATCAAGGCGGCTCTAGGGCGCGACTAGCGGGAACTTGCCCGAACAACCACAGACATAACAAGGTGCATTAACACGGACAGTCCTCCGCGGTGGTCGTGGTAAGCACCGAAACCGGAAAAGAGCAGCGAAGTTGCATCCTCATGTAGGACCGGCACGGTTAGTATTTTCCAATCCATAAATGAGGGTGAAACGTGGCGGCGTGAAGTTTGATTCATGCTGCCTTTGGGGCCTGCCCAAAGATTGTATCGAATAGCCTGCCGCGAGCCTTTTGCAATTGCTCCCATGCGTCAAGGTCGGATTGTTTTGTGGCGATGGCATCAAGGTCTTTCCAGGTGTTTCC
>Ga0209918_1000321_pt1 | contig 34416 bp, 31 predicted proteins | sample SalPonD_shore_MG_FD_185712 | JGI IMG/M metagenome (GOLD analysis project Ga0209918, IMG submission 185712) | Salt pond soil microbial communities from South San Francisco under conditions of wetland restoration - Salt Pond MetaG... | ecosystem: Environmental > Aquatic > Marine > Intertidal zone... | reverse complement strand
AACACCCTCATCGGTCTGCCCCTCATCCGCCTGGTGCGCATGCTGGAGAACGAAGGCGTCGACGTTCTAGGCGCAAGCGCCTAGAAGTCGGTAGTTGGCAGCCGTCAGCCGGCAGAAAAGAGACGCTTTCCTCTTCCTGCCAACTGCCAACTGATAACTGTCGACTCCGGCCCGAAGGGCCGGTTGCGCGTTAGCGCAAGGTAGGCCGGTCGAGGTGCAGTTCGGTGCCCATGGCCTTGGCCATGGCGACGCCCAGGCGGTCGGTCAGGCGGTTGAGGAAGTCCGGGCGTACCGTGTAGTCCACGATGCGCTTGGCGCCGATGACCTCGCGCGCGACGTAGCTGGCGCTGCCCATGGCATCGACCAGGCCGAGCTTCTTGCCCTCCTCGCCCGTCCACATCAGACCGGAGAACAACTGCTTGTCGTCGCCCTTGAGGCGATCGCCGCGACCCCGCTTGACCACGTCGATGAACTGCTGGTGGATGTTGTTCAGCATCTCGTGGACGTGCTTGACCTCCTCGGGCTTGAGCGCGGAGAAGGGGTCGAGAAAACCCTTGTGGGTGCCGGCCGTGAAGAGGCGGCGCTGCACGCCGAGCTTTTTCATGGTGTCGACGAAGCCGAAGCCATTCATGATGACGCCGATGGAGCCGACAATGCTGGCCTTGTCGGCGTAGATCTTGTCGGCCGCCGAGGCGATGTAATAGCCGCCCGAGGCGCAGATATCGGTCACCACCGCGTAGATCGGGATCTTGGGGTGGAGCTTGCGCAGGCGCCAGATTTCATCGTTGATGTAGCCGGCCTGGACCGGGCTGCCGCCCGGGCTGTTGATGCGCAGGATCACACCCGCCGTGTTCTTGTCCTTGTAGGCCGCACGCAGTGCGTTGATCACGTTGTCGGCGCTGGCCTGACTCTTGTCGGAGATGACACCCTGGACCTCGATGAGGGCGGTATGCCGCCCGCTGGTGATCGGCGCCCCGCCGCGCTCGCCCGGCAAGTAGACGATGACCAGCAGCAGGATCAGATAGGCCATCAGCAGCGACTTGAAGAATATGTTCCAGCGTCGCGTGCGCCGCTGCTCGTTCAAGGCCGCGAAGGAAAGCCGGTTGATCAACTCGCGCTGCCATTCGACTTCGCTGGACGGCGCGCCCGATGGTCCGCCCGCGGATGGAGAAGTCTGGTCGTTGTCGCTCATGGTGCTGTCCTTCCGGGAGATCGTCTGGCGTTATCGAAAGGCCTCGCGCGAGGCGTCACGCGGCCATTTATATCACAGCTCGCATTAGGACGCCGCCCGGCGGCTCTCGGCGTCGCCGCGCAGCCAATCGCCCAGCGCGTCGATGCTGTCGACACAGCCCAGCGGCTCGCAGCGCAGCAGGCGCTCGCGCTCGTGAACGCCATAACTCACCGCCAGGGCGCGCGCGCCCGCGTTGCGGGCCATCAGCAGGTCGTATTCCGTATCGCCGATCATGAGCGTCTCGGTCGGCTCGACGCCCAGCACGTCCATGACGTCGAGCAGCATCTGCGGGTGCGGTTTGGACAGCGCCTCGTCGGCACAGCGCGTATAGGCGAACAGCTCGCCCACCCCACTTTGGGCCAGCGCCTGGTCCAGGCCGTAGCGTCCCTTCCCCGTGGCCACGGCCAACAGATGGCCGCGCGCCGACAGCTCGGCGAGCAGCTCGGGCACGCCCGCGAACAACGGCGTGGGCGTCTCGTTGGCCTGAAGATAGTGATGGCGATAACGCTCGGTCAAGCCCCGGTGCAACGCCTCGTCGGCGCCCGGGTACAGCGTATTGACCGCCTCGCGCAGGCCCAGACCGATAATGTTGCGCAGGGCATCGGCGCCGCGCCGCTCCAACCCCAGATCGGCGATCGCGGCATCCAGGCAGGCCACGATCCGGGCCTCCGAATCCATCAGGGTACCGTCCCAGTCGAAGACCAGAAGCTTCAATTCATCGTTCATATATTGCGTTCCAATGCGTCCAGGACGCGAGTGAGGTTATCGTCCAGCGGTGCGGTGACCTGTATGGGCGGCGCCCCCTCGAGCTCGAAGCCCAACGAGCGGGCGTGCAGGAACAGGTGCTTGAGCCCGATCCCGGCCATCGCCTTGTTGAATTCGGGATCGCCGTATTTGTCGTCGCCCGCGATGGGATGCCCCGCATGGGCCGCGTGCACCCGCACCTGATGGGTACGACCCGTGATGAGCCGCACCTCCACGAGGCTGGTATTGTCGTATATGGTGAGCGGCTTGAACAAACTCAAGGCCGCTTTGCCCCGGGGGTCGACGACGACCACACGTTCGCCGGATTTGAGCACGTTCTTGTGCAGGGGCGCCTCGATGCGCCGCGCCCCGCCCGTCCACCGTCCCTTGACCAGCGCCAGGTAGCGCTTGTCCACGCCCTCGCCTTCACCCCGAAGCAGCGCGTGCAGGGCCCGCAGGGCGCTGCGCTTCTTGGCGATCACCAGACAGCCCGAGGTCTCCCGGTCGAGCCGATGCACCAGCTCCAGGTAGGGGGCGTCCGGGCGCAAGGCCCGCAGGGCCTCGATCACCCCGAAGTTCAGCCCACTGCCTCCGTGCACGGCCAGTCCGCTGGGCTTGTTCAGGATCAGCAGGCGTTTGTCCTCGTAGAGGATGGCGGCCTCGAGTTCGTCGAGCACCCGCTGGTTGGGCCGCGCGGGCGTACGGGGCTCGCCCAGGCGAACGGGCGGGATGCGCACGCTGTCGCCGGCCTGCAGGCGATAGCTCGGTTTGATGCGCCCCCGATTGACCCGTACCTCGCCGCGGCGCAATATCCGATAGATCAGACTCTTCGGCGCCCCCTTGAGCCGGGCGAGCAGGAAATTGTCGATGCGCTGACCCGCGATATCCGGTCCGATCTCCAAGGTCTGGACACGCTGGGCGCCGGCGGCGGGCCGCGCTGGTTCATCGGAGGGGCTCATGCCGGCCGATCATAGCAGTTTATTAAGCAATTGATGCACTTGCCGAACATTGCTATAGTAGAGGCGCCCTAATTGGGCCCGAAATGCGGGTCCAGGCCGCGATTGGCGCGGGCATATTTAGGGCAACAAACGGTTTCTATTATGTGGCATCCGCCCGAGGGTGAATGCCTGATATGAACGCGGCGCCAGCTGATCGCAGTGCACACACTGCCCGACGGCGCTGCAACGGAATTGCGCTCCCATGGCCTCTGCGACTTGGTCATGCCGGGTAGGCCGCCTTGGCGGCCCGACACAATCAGGTTTGTCCGCCGGATGCGCCTGGCACCCCGCCGTGCCTGCATTCGGCCTCCGACCTGGCGAACCCGCGGCCTGTGATGGGACCGTGGTCGAGCGCCGGAGAACAGTAAAAAATGAAGAGAATGTTGTTCAACGCAACTCAGCCCGAGGAGTTGCGTGTCGCCCTGGTCGATGGCCAGCGTCTTTACGATCTCGATATCGAAACGGCCGCCAAGGAACAGAAAAAATCCAACATCTACAAGGGTAAAATCACCCGCGTCGAGCCCAGTCTCGAAGCCGCCTTTATCGACTACGGCGCCGAGCGCCACGGTTTCCTCCCCCTCAAGGAAGTCGCCCGCACCTACTTCGCCTCCGGCGCCGATGGGGGCGGACGCGTCAATATCAAGGACGCCCTGAAGGAAGGCCAGGAGATCGTCGTCCAGGTCGACAAGGAAGAGCGCGGCAACAAGGGCGCCGCCCTGACGACCTTCATCAGCCTCGCCGGCCGCTACCTCGTACTGATGCCCAACAATCCCCGGGCCGGAGGCGTGTCGCGCCGCATCGAAGGCGACGACCGCTCCGATGCGCGCGATGCCATGAGCGCCCTGGAGATCCCGGCCGACATGGGCATCATCCTGCGCACCGCCGGGGTGGGCAAAAGCACCGAAGAACTCCAGTGGGACCTGGACTACCTCCTGCACCTGTGGTCCTCCATCGACCAGGCCTCCAAGGAGCGCGCCGCGCCCTTCCTGATCTACCAGGAGAGCAACCTCATCACGCGCGCCATCCGCGACTACATGCGCAACGACATCAACGAGATACTCATCGACGAGCCGGGTATCTACGAGCAGGCGCGCGAGTTCATGTCGCAGGTGATGCCGCACAACCTGAACAAGGTCAAGCTGTACCAGGACCCGGTGCCTCTGTTCACCCGCTATCAGATCGAAAGCCAGATCGAGTCGGCCTTCCAGCGCGAGGTACGCCTGCCCTCCGGCGGGTCCATCGTCATCGACCACACCGAGGCGCTGGTGTCCATCGACATCAACTCGGCGCGCGCCACCAAGGGCGGCGACATCGAGGAGACGGCGCTGAACACCAATGTCGAGGCCGCCGAGGAGATCGCCCGCCAGCTGCGCCTGCGCGACCTGGGCGGGCTCATCGTCATCGACTTCATCGACATGACACCGGCGCGTAACCAGCGCGAGGTGGAAAACCGCCTGCGCGATGCGCTCAAACAGGACCGTGCGCGCGTCCAACTTGGGCGCATCTCGCGCTTCGGGCTGCTGGAGATGTCGCGCCAGAGACTGCGCCCCTCCCTGGGCGAGTCGAGCCAGATCGTCTGCCCGCGCTGCAAGGGCCAGGGCACGATCCGCGGGGTCGAATCCCTCGCCCTGTCGGTGCTGCGCATCGTCGAGGAAGAGGCGATGAAGGAGAAGACCGCCAAGGTCATCGCCCGCCTGCCGACCAACGTGGCCACGTTCCTGTTGAACGAAAAGCGGCCCGTCATCAGCGAGATCGAGCAGCGCCAGAAGGTCGCCATCGTGCTGGTGCCCAACACCTGGATGGAGACGCCCCAGTACGAAGTCGAGCGGGTTCGCCAAAGCGACGAGGCCGCCGAATCGGACGAATTCAGCTACGAGCTGGCCACGCGCAAGGAAGAGGACTACGTCACGGCCACGGCCGCGGCGGAACGACCCGCCGCCGAGGAACCGGCGGTCAAACCGGTGCCCCCGACCAGCCCGCGCCCGGCCCCCTTACAGCAGCCGGCCCCCGCCCCGACCAGTCCGGGCTTGGTGCGCCGTCTGTGGACCAGCCTGTTCGGTGCCGGCGAGAGCGAGACTACCGCCGAGGACAGCGGCGCCCAGGCCGAGGCCAAGCCTACGACCCGCAAACCGCAGGAAGGCCGCGGCCGCGAGCAGGGCCGGGACCAGGGCAAGGGCCAATCCCAGTCCCAATCCCAGCGCGGACGCGGCCAGTCGTCCTCGCGCCGCGGCGGCCAGGGCAGCCAGGGTCAGCAAGGCCAGGGCAAGTCCGGGCGCAGCGGCGCCAACGGCGGCGGCCGCAAGGGCGGCGAGCGCCCGCCCCGCGGCGAGCGCTCGGGGCGCGGCGAACGCCCGGCGGACAAGGCGGCGGACTCCGCCGGCCCTCGTCCGGGCGGCGAGAACAAGCGCCCCTCTGACAAACCGACCGAGAAGCCCGCCGAGAAGAAGACGGACAAACAGCCCCAGGCGGCCGCCGAGACGGGCGTTCAAGGCACGGAGGCCAGCCAGGGCGCTGAGTCCAATGAGTCCAATGCCGAGGCCAAAGGCCGGGGCGAGCGTTCCAGCAGCAGCCGGCGCGGGCGCCGCGGCGGCCGTCGCCGTCGGCGCAACAACACCACCGAGCAAACCGGCGAACAGGCCGGCGAACAGTCCAACGGCCAGGGCGGCCAAAAGAGCGAGAAGAGCGCTAAGGGCGATCAAAACGCCCCTCGGAACGCAAAGGCGGGCGACAACCCCAAACAGGGCGCCGGGGACGGCGCACCCGAGGGGCCTCGCTCCGATAGCGGCTCAAGTGCGGACCGCGAAGCCGGCCCGGCAACGCACGTCGGCCAGCGTTCTTCCGCCACGAGCGCCCCGGCAAACGAACCGGCCCCATCGGAACGAGGCCGGCGTGAGAGCGGCCAGCAGGAGGCAGCGACGACGCCGAAACCGGCAAGCGAGTCCAAGCCAGTTGCGAGTCGGCCCGCGGCCGCTGCGCCGAGCAACGGGCCCGGCAGTTCCGGCTCTACCGCGCCCGCCCGGACGAATACGCCGACCCCGGACCCGGCCGCGGCGAGCCCTTCGAGCCGCCCGGCACCGACACCGGCCGGCACCGATTCGCCCGCGGGCGACAAGACCGCCGGCGGTTCGACCGGCACCCCGGCCGACAAGGCGCCGAGCACACCGTCGAATGCGAGCCCGGACCCGGCCGTGGCGAGCGCTTCGAGCCGCCCGGCACCGACGCCGGCCGGCTCCGATTCGCCCGCGGGCGACAAGACCGCCAGCGGTTCGACCGGCACCCCGGCCAGCAAGGGGCCGAGCACACCGTCGAATCCGAGCCCGGACCCGGCCGCGGCGAGCCCTTCGAGCCGCCCGGCACCGACGCCGGCCGGCTCCGATTCGCCCGCGGGCGACAAGACCGCCGGCGGTTCAACCGGCACCCCGGCCGACAAGGGGCCGAGCGCACCGCCGGCTCCGACGCCGAGCACGGCGTCGAGCCCGGCGGCCGGCCCGGCCACGCCCGAACAGCGCTCGCACGAGGGCGCGGGTCAACCGGCGCCCTCCTCGACGCCGCGGCCCCCGGCACCGCCGACATCGGCGCCGGCGGGCGCCCCGACACCGGGCACCAAACCGACACCGCCCACCGCGCCGCGCGATGGCGACAAGCCGCGCCCCTCCGACTCGGAAGCCTCGAGCAAGCACTCCGACGAGCCCAAGGGACCCGAACAAGAGCGGGGCACGGCCCCGGCCGACTCCGGCTGGCGCGAGCGCGGGGAGGACTGATCGCCCAGCCGGGCCCGGCCGGTTAGACGGTCGGGCCCCACTCGCTCAAATGTCCTGCCTGCGTGCGCGGCGCGGGCAGCAATTCCCCTAGCCGGCCAGATGCCGCCGGCGAATGTCCTCGAGCAGGCCCCGGGCGGCCTGCTCCACCATGTCGAACACGTCCTCGAAGCCGCGCGGCCCTCCGTAATACGGGTCGGGGACCTCGCGGTGTCCCAGCGCCGGGGCGAATTCCAAAAACAGATACAGCCGGTCCTCATGGCCCGCCGGGCACAGTTCCTCCAGGATGGCGTAGTTGTCGCGATCCATGGCCAGGACATAGTCGAAGTGTTCGAAGTCCTCGCGGCGCACGCGCCGCGCCCGCAGATCGTCCAGCTCGATGCCCCGGCGCCGCGCCGTGGCCCGGGCGCGCTCGTCCGGCGGCTCGCCGATATGGTAGGCATGCGTACCCGCCGAGTCGGTCTCGATGCGATCGTCGACGTTCTCGTCGGCGATCAGCTTGCGAAACACGCCCTCGGCGGTCGGGGAACGGCAAATATTGCCCATGCAGACGAACAGGACACGAACAGGCTCACTCATCGGATACGGGACACCTTGGGTAGATAAACGGGTTGCTCTGAAGCGGGCCCGATTGTACCAGATCCCCCGGGCGCGGGTTCCCAGCCCGCGTTCCGACGCGGCGACTGCGACCTAGGCGCCCAACCGGGGCGCAGCGGGCCCGCCCTGACCGAACAGGCGCCGGCGGATGAGATAGTCGATCGACAGCTTGCCCGGACCTCGCACCAAAAACACCAACAACAGCAGCCCCCAATAGAAGTGATCCTTGTGTCCGACCTCCGATAGATCGGGGTAGGAAATCACTGCCACGATGTTCAGGATGAACAGCCCCGCCGTACCGAAACGGGCCGCCAATCCGACGGCCAGCAGCGCCGCCCCGCCGAGCTCGACGGCCGTGGCCAGCGCCGCGGCGATATCGGGCGAGAGCACCGGGACCTGGTAGACGTAGTTGAACAGGTTCAGCGTGCTGTCCCAGGTCGTAATCTTCGTCAGGCCCGACTTCCAGAACACGCTGGCCAGCCACAGGCGCGCGCCGAGCTCCACGGCGGGCGTGAGGAACTCCAGGCCGGCGATGGCCCGCCTGGAAAGGTCGATGGCACGTTGCATGGTGTACATAGAGTGGTTCCCCCGTTCAGTCGACTTCGGATACCGGGCAGACAAAATCCACCAGTGTCCGGTCTTGGATGAGGCGCGCAAGCGCCGTATCGAGATCGAAACCGCCCGCTGCGCCCAGGGCCGCGTCGCAGGCCGTCCCGAAATCGGCGCCGGCGGCCACGGCCTGCAGGAAGGCCCAGTCGGCCTCGTCCAACACCCGCAGCTCCACCCGCCCTTCACGCCGCTGCACGAGCAGACGCACACCGCCGCGTTCAAGATCCACGCCCTGCTCGCCCGCGTAATCGGGCTGGTTTACCTGCCAGATCCGGTGCACGGGGTAGTGTGAGGCAAAAAGCGCGGTGGCCGGATGCAGCACGAAGCGCAAGGCCTCGTAGCGCTCCGGCGCCACCGACGCCAGGCGCCCCACGTCCAGGGGACCGTGTTCCGGTCCGTGATAGACGCGGTGCACGAACCACTCGAGACGAGCGGTATCGGGCAGGTAGAGCAGCTCCCGCACGGGTTCGAATCCGCACAGAAACTCGCCCAGGTGTTCACCGACCCGATTGAGATCGCCGGCGGGCGAGCCGTGGCGGCGCAGATACTCCGCGGCGAGATGTTCGAAGAACGCCGCGCCGACCAGACGTTCGATGACCGGATACAGGGTGCGCAAGGCCTCGCGCTGATTCGTGAATACGTTGTTGCGATAGATACCGAGGCGCCGCGCGCCCGTCAGCCCGCCCGGGCGTATCTCCCCGGCCAGCGCGCCGGTCTCGCCGCGGCGGATGGCGTCGGCGAAGCGGCGCTGCAGCTCAGGCAACGCGGACATGGGGCGCCTCCATGATGGCCTGGGCCCTGGCGGCCTCTTCCCTGAGTACGCCAAGCGCCGGTATGTCCGTGTCCCATTCGATCAGCGTCGGCACGCGCCCGAAGCGCCGCACGGCCTGTGCATACAGATCCCAGACGGCGGCATCGACCGCTCGGCCGTGCGTGTCTATCAGACAATCCCCCTCGTCTTCGTAGCCGGCCAGGTGCATTTCCTTGACGGCCTCGATGGGAATCGCTTCGAGATAGGCCTGCGGCGCAAAACCAAAATTGCGGGCGTTGACATAGATGTTGTTGACGTCGAGCAGGATCCCGCAGCCGCTGCGCCGTGAGACTTCGGCCAGGAATTCCCACTCGGGGATCGTCGACTGCACGAACTGCAGGTAGCTGGAGAGGTTTTCGATCAGCAGCTCGCGGCCGAGATAGTCCTGAACGGTCTCGATGCGCCGACTGACGTGCGACAGGGCTTCTTCGGTGTAAGGCAGCGGCAGCAGATCGTTGAGATACGATTGGCCGACCGAGCACCAACACAGGTGTTCCGACACCAGGCCCGGCTCGTAGCGCTCGATCAGGCCCTTGAGCTTGTCCAGGTGCCACTGATCGAGGGGATCGGTGGAACCCAGCGACAGGCCGACGCCGTGCAGACTCAACGGATAGTCATTGCGTATCCGTTCCAGGATCGCGTGCGGGCGGCCACCCTCGGCGAAGAAGTTCTCGCTGTGGACCTCCCACCAGGCCACGGGCGGTCGGCTCTGGAGGACCTCCCCATAGTGAGGGGTGCGAAGCCCGATCCCGGCCTGCGCCGGGATCGGGCCCGCCTCAAACCGCCGTGCGGTTGAGCCCGTCATGCTCAGCCACCCGGCGTGGTGCTGCCGCCGACGATCTTCTGGCAGGTCCCCTTCGGCACCAACAGGAAGGACTGCTTGTCGCCGTCCTTGGTGGACTGGCCGGCGCAGGCGTGCCCCGCGCTCTTGGAGGCGCAGTCGTTCTGGCCGGCCTTGGCGATGCCGTAGCACTTCTCCATGGGCGGCTTGTCGCCCGCTACGGCCGGTGCGCCGGTGGCGGCCACGGCCCCCACGGCCAGGGCGCTGGCAACCGCGGAACGCAGGAATTGACGTTTGTTCATCTTGAGACCTCCATAACAGTTCGTAACGACGGGGCGACATGCCCCGGCTGCCATGGCAGGTGCCCGGTGAGCTCAGTCGTGGTCGTCGCCGCGATGATGATGTTCGCGCAGCGTGTCCCGGATGCGCCGGCGCGCCCCGTCCGGGAGCCCCGATGGGGCCACCCCGTCCGGTTCCCGGCCCTCGGCCAGCTCTCGGGTGGCGGCGCGCAAGATGTTCATTTGCCGGGAGAAATGCGTACACCCCTTGCAGATGAACAGATGCGCCCGCACCGTCAGGCGTTCCCAGGGCCTCAGGCGCCGGTCGAGCGAAGCCGATACCAACATCGAGACCTCTTTGCAGGACATCATCATTCGGTTACTCCACGGCGCTCGTCACCGCGCCAACCTGCCTCCAGGCATCGCCGCAGGCCCATACGGGCCCGATACAGCAACACCCAGCAGTTGGTCGCGGTGACCTCCAGTTCCTTACAGATTTCTTCGTTGGAAAGTCCGGAGATTTCCTTGAGGGTGAAAATTCTCGCCTGCAGGACCTTGAGGCGGTCCAGGCACGCCTGCAGCGCCTCCCAGAACCGGCCCTGCTCCAGGCAGCGCTCCGGGTCGCCCCAGTCCTGGGGCGGGACGATCCAGTGGCCGCGCGCATCGAACAGCTCGTCGATATCCGCCTCGGCGCGCTGGTCGGACAGGCCCGCGATGTCCTCGCGAGCCGACTCGCGCACCTCCTTGCGCACATGGTCGACCACCTTGTGCTTGAGGATACCGATCAACCAGGTCTTGACCGACGAGCGGCCCGAATACCGCTCCCTGGCCTGCAGTGCCGCCAGCAGCGTCTCCTGGACCATATCCTCGGCCAGGTTCGTATCGCGCAACTGCAGCATCGCATAGCGAAACAGCTCATCCCCGTAGCGCGCCAACCACTGCTCCGGGTCGCCCGGGCCTTGCTGCTCCTCGCCTGTCGCCTTCGCCATATCGCACCTTAGCGGTCGCTTGTTCTCGAGGCAGGCTAGCACGAATACCCGGCACCGTCGTCACGCCCCCTGTTGCGGGCCCGTCCGACCACGGCCGATCGGGGCTTGAGCCCGGGCGCCCGTTGGGCCAGTATAGGTAAATATTCCCAGCCCACACGACCCGCCATGCCACCGATCGATATCACCCTGGATCAGCTGCGCCGCATGATCGGCCTGCGTGTGCGCCACGAGGGCATCGTGTGCGCCATTATTGAGGTGCTGGAGGATGGGCCGTCGCTGATACTGCAGGACCTGGGCCAGTCCACCACGATTCAGCCCAACCAATACGGCGATGCCGCCAGGCGGGTGCCCGTCACGTTCACGGTCCCGGTGCTGACGCCCGATCGCGACGAGCTGCACGCCGATTTTCTCGCCCTGGAGCTGGTCGACTCCGACTGAGCCGCGCCGCTCCGCCGCCTATCTCCCGCCGACGGCGGCCAGTTGATCCTCGGCCCGTTTGAGATCCGCCTCGGTGTCCACGCCGTGGGCCGGCACCTCGCAGGCGAGGTCGACGAAGATCCGCCCCCCGAACCACAGCACCCGCAGCTGCTCCAAGGCCTCCGATTGCTCCAGCAGGCAAGCCTCGCTGCGCGCGAACTGCGCGAGGTAGCCCGCGCGGTAGGCATACAGACCGATATGGCGAAAGTGAATGCCGTCGCCCTCGGGCAGGGCCTCGGTCGATTGGGCGAAGGCGTCCCGGTGCCAGGGAACCGGCGCCCGGCTGAAGTACAGCGCAAAACCTTGGGCGTCGCGCACCACCTTCACGCAGTGCGGGTCGAAGACCTCTCCCGAGGAATGGATGGGCGAGCACAGGGTGGCGACCTGCGCCTGGGAGTGCAGGCTCAGGGCCTCGGCCACCTGGCGCAGCAGCACGGGCGGCATCAAGGGCTCATCGCCCTGGAGATTCACCACGATGGCCTCGTGCGGCCACCCCAGACGCTCGACGACCTCGGCGAGACGGTCGGTGCCGGACTGATGCTCGGTGCGGGTCATGCAGACATTGGCGCCGAAACCGCGCGCGGCGTCGGCGATACGGGCATCGTCCGTGGCGATCACGACCTCCCCCGCCCCGCTCTCCAGCGCCCGGGCGTGCACATGCTCGAGCATCGGCTTGCCGGCCAGCGGGCGCAGCGGCTTGCCCGGCAGGCGCGCCGAGGCGTAACGCGCGGGGATGACGATGCGAAACTCCATCGTGAAAAGGGCCCTAGACCTCCTCGTCGGGCTCCAGCCGGCGCGCCTCGTCTTCGAGCATCACGGGAATATCGTCCCGAATCGGATAGGCCAGGCGATCGGCCTTGCAGATAAGCTCGGCGCTGTCCTTGTTGTAGACGAGCGGTCCTTTGCAGATCGGGCAGGCCAAGATATCGAGCAGTTTCTTATCCATGGTTTGAACTCTCCAGCAGCTTGAGCAGGTGCGCACCGAAGGCCTCGTCCAGCTCGGCCTCCACCGGCACGTACCAATGATTCGAACGCGCAAAGCGGCGGCACTTCACGGCGTCCTTCTCGGTCATGATCACCGGCGCCTCGTCGCCGAAATCCAGGTCCCCCGCCTTGTACGGGTGGTGATCCGGGAAGGGGTGGTCCGTGACCTTGATGCCGTGGCGGCGCAGCATGGCGAAAAAGTGCTCCGGGTTGCCGATACCGGCCACCGCGTGAACCTCGCGGCCGCGCAGCGTATCCAGGCCTTGGGGCGATTCGCCGCTCTCCAAAGGCCGCAAGGTATCGCCGCGGTACAGCATACGATATTCATCGTGCGCGGCAAGCCCGTTGCTCACCACGCAGTCGACGCTGGCCAGACGGGAGACCGGCTCGCGCAGCGGGCCGGCCGGCAGGCAAAGACCGTTGCCGAAGCGGCGCACGCCGTCGACCACGGCGATCTCGATATCGCGGCCCAGGGCGTAATGCTGCAGCCCGTCATCGGAGATGATGATATCGCAGTTGGCATGGGCGAGCAGCGCCAGCGCGGCCGCCACCCGGTTGGGCCCGACCGCCATCGGACAGCCCGTGCGCCGTGCCGCCAGAACGGCCTCGTCGCCCACCACGTAGGGGTCGGCATCGGCGCGGACCTGCTGGGGCCAGCGCTTGGCCCGCCCGCCGTAACCGCGGCTGATGATCCCGGGCCGGTAGCCGGCCCGCTTGAGGTGTTCGGCGACCCAGATGACCAACGGCGTCTTGCCGGTACCGCCGACGGTGAGGTTGCCGACCACCACCACCGGGACGGACAGGCGCGTGGTACGCAGCAAGCCCAGGCGGTAGGCCCGGCGGCGCAGCCACACCAGGGCGCAGAACAGCCAGCTCAGCGGGCGCAGCAAGACCGTCAGCGCGGTCCGGTTGTACCAATGACGCTCCAGAGCGCTCACCAGTCGTACATCCTCTGGGTCAGTTCTTCGACCACCTCGGCGCTGCGCCGGCGCTCGGCCCACAAGCGCCGCCGGCAGGCATCGCCCAGGCGCCGGGCCTCGGGTGGGCGCGTGCGGTAGGCCTGCCAGCGCTCCAGGGCGGCCTCCAGGTCGGCATCGACCGCCCAGTCCATATCCTCGTCCCGGGCCAGGCTCGCGGGCAGCGCGCCCTCGGCGAAGCTCACCGCCACCCCGCCGGCTAGGGCCTGCCACAGGACCGGCCGCGGCGCGGCCGCCAGGTGGATAAGGTCCGCCGAGACCGACAAGGCCGGATACCAACGCGGCTCGTCGGCCCAGATCAGCGAACCCGGCGCGGCGGGCTCGCGCGACCAGCGGCTTAGGCGCACGGGCTCCTCCCCCGCGTTTCGCAGCGCCGCCTCGACCGCCTCACCGCACGCCTCGGCCGAGACGCACAACAGGCTTTGGCCGGCCCAGGGACGGGCGCGCCATGCCCGCACGGCCGCGCGGGCCGACGCCGGATCGGGCAAGTGCATCCAGCCCAGCGCCGGCTCGCCGGCCCCGCCGAGCAGCGCCCGGAAGCTCGGCTCGACCTGCGCCTCGACCAGCTGCGACAGTGGGTCCGCCGCACGGGCCACGTAATCGCAGTGCCCGGCCTCGCGCAGCCGCTCGGCCATGGCCGCGTCCACGGGGTAGCAGGCCTCCACCGGCCCGCGCGCCGGTTCGGCGTTGTAGGCCACCACGTGCGCGCCGGCGCGTTCGGCCTCGCCCAGCAGGTTCGGGCCGGGCGGCGCGTCGACGCAGACGATTCCCAGCAGCGGCGTGAGGCGCGAGAGCATGCGCCGTACCGCCCGCGGCGCCTCGCAGGGACCGAAGCCCAGGCCGATCTTCTTCATCCCGGCCAGGCGCTGTTCCAGCACTTGCGGATAATCGTCCTCGAAGGTCAGCACCAGGCGCACGTCGAGGCGGCGCTCGCGCAGCGCGCCGAGCAACTCGGCGGCCAGGCGTACCGAACGCTCGCTCGCCCCCGCCTTGAACCAGATGACCCGGCCGGTGCCCTGCGGCGCGCGCACGTGTCCCCAACGCGCGTTGGCGCGGGCGTGCTCGCCGCGCAGGCGATCCCGCAGCCCGTGGTACCAGAGCTTGAGCCGCGCGCTGCCGTAACCGCCCGAGACCCTCACCCGTTCGGCGTCACTCGCGTGCGGCATGTGGCTCACGGAACTGCAGTCGGTACAGAGCCGCATAGGCCCCGTCGCGGGCCAACAGCTCGTCGTGGCGGCCCTGCTCGATGATACGGCCGTTGTCGAGCACGACGATCAGGTCGGCCTTCTCGATGGTCGACAAGCGGTGGGCGATGACCAGCGTCGTGCGATCGCGCATCAGGTCCTCGAGCGCGGCCTGGATGTGGCGCTCCGATTCGGTGTCCAGTGCCGAGGTGGCCTCGTCCAGGATCAGGATGGGCGCGTTCTTGAGCAGCGCGCGCGCGATCGCCAGGCGCTGGCGCTGACCGCCCGAGAGCAGCACGCCGTTGTCGCCGACGATTGTATTGAAGCCCTCGGGCAGGCGCTCGATGAAATCCAGGGCGTGGGCCGAACGTGCCGCGCGGCGCACGTCCTCCTCGCTGGCCTCGCCCAGGGCGCCGTAGGCGATGTTGTGCGCGATGGTGTCGTTGAACAGCGTGACGCTCTGGCTGACCAGGGCGATGTGCTGGCGCAGACTGTCCAGGCGCACCTCGCGCGCATCGTGGCCGTCGATGAACACGCCGCCCTCGCTGACCTCGTAGAAGCGCGGCAACAGACTGACCAGGGTGGACTTGCCCGCGCCCGAGCGGCCGACGAAGGCGACCGTCTTGCCCGCCGGTATGTGCAGGTCGATGTCCTGCAGCACCGGGCCCTTGTCCTCGGCATAGGCGAAGGACACGCCTTTGAACTCGACCTCGCCGCCGACGGTGTCCAGCACCTGCGTGCCGTGGTCCTGCTCCTCGCGCAGGTCGACAAAACCGAAAACGCTCTGCGCCGCGGCGATGCCCTGCTGAATCACGGCGTTGACCTGGGTCAGGCGGCGCACGGGCTGCATCAGCAGCACCATGGCGGTAATAAAGGAGACGAAGGTACCGGCCGTGATGGAATCGACCATCGCGGGCAGCGTGGCGAGATAGACGATCACCGCAAAGGCCAGGGCTACCAGCAGCTGAATGAAGGGCGTGCTGAACGATTGCGTGGCCGTCAGCTTCATCTGCTGGCGCCGGTTGTATTCATTGGCGCGGTTGAACTGGGCCTCCTCGTAGCCCTGACCGCCGAAGATCTTGATGACCCGGTTGCCCTCCAGGGCCTCCTCGGAGACGTGGGAGACATCGCCCATCGAGGCCTGAATGCGCCGGGCCAGCTTGCGAAAGCGCTTGCTGACCCAGGCCACGATCAACGCCAGCACCGGCGCGATCACCACGAAGACCGTCGTCAGGAACGCGCTCTTGTAGAACATGAGACCCAGCAGGCCCAGAATCGTGAAGGTATCCCGGACCAGCACGGTAATCGCGCTGGACGAGGCCGTGGCGACCTGCTCGACGTCGTAGAGGATCTTGGACAGGATGACGCCCGAGGAAGTGGTGTCGTAGTAGCCGGCCGGCAGGCGCAGCAGCTTGCGAAACATCGCTTCGCGCAGATCGCGGATGACCCGCCGGGCGATCCAGGCCATACCGTAGGACGAGAAAAATCCGCCCACGGCGCGCACCGCGAACACCCCGATGATGCCGTAGGGGATCCACTCGATGACGTCCGGGTCCTTGTGGATGAAGCTGCCGTCGAGCATGGGCTGCATCAACCAGGCAAACGCCGCGTCGGTCGAGGCGTAGACCGCCATGGCGACGACCGCGCCGCCGAGCACACGCCAGTAAGGTTTGACGTGGCTCAGCAGGCGCCGATACGCCGTCCCCGCCCGGTGTTCGCCACCTGGCGCACCGGCCCACTGTGCGCGTTGTCTCGCCATGGGGCGCTAGTGTTCTTTTTGCTTCTTGGTCGCGAAGGTCAGACGGGTCAGCCCGACCTGACGCGCGGCGTCCATGGCCGTCACCACCGCCTGATAGGGCGTCTTGCGATCGGAGCTGATAATGAGCTGGGGGTTCTTGTGGTCGCCGACCACCTTGCGCAGGGCGCGCTTGAGCGTCTCGATATCGGTGTTGACCACGGCCTGCTGATTGATGAAATAGCGGCCCTGGGCGTCGATGCCGATCTCGACGTGGAACTTCTTGGCCTCGAGCTGTTTGCCGCTGGCCTGCGGCAGGTCAATGTCGATCTGCGACTCGCGGTTGAACGTCGTCGACACCATGAAGAAGATCAGAAGCAGAAACACCACGTCGATTAGCGACGTGATGTCCACCAGCGACTCCTCGGTGCGCGTGCGGCGCAGCTTCATGCAGCCGCATCCTCACGGCGCTCCTGCTCGCGATCACCGTGCATCACCTCGACGATCTTCAGTGCGTCCTCTTCCATCTTCACGACCAGGTCGTCGACCTTGGCGCGAAAATAGCGGTGGAAGAGCAACGCCGGAATCGCCACCGACAGTCCCGCCGCCGTGGTGATCAGCGCCTGGGAGATACCGCCGGCCAGCACCGCGGGATTGCCGACGCCGTGGGTGGTGATGGCCGCGAACACCTTGATCATGCCCACGACGGTGCCGAGCAGGCCCAGCAGCGGGCTGACCGCCGCCACCGTGCCCAGGGCGTTGAGGAAACGCTCGAGCTCGTGGACCACCTGATTGCCGGTCTCCTCGATGCTCTCCTTCATGACGCCCCGTGAATGCCGGCGGTTGGCCAGGCCGGCGGCCAGGATACGCCCGAGCGGCGAGTTGTTGCGCAGCGCCTCGAGGTGGCTGTTGTCCAGCGTGCCGCCCTTGTACCACTGCCAGACCTGGGCGACCAGATGCTTGGGGGCGATGCGTTTGCGCTGCAGCGTCCAAAAGCGTTCGCCGACGATGGCCAACGCCACTACCGAGCACAGCAGGATCGGAATCATCAGCCATCCGCCGGCCTCGATCATTTCAAACACGTCGCATGCCCCTTTCGCTTACGAATCATAAAACTCGGCTAATGTAGCAAAGACCGCCCGGCCCTGAAAGGCCACGGTTCTCATGGGGAATGCCAATACCGTCGGTGCGTGCGGCGGTACAGGAACGGGCCCGCCACAGCGGCACCGGCCCCGCGCTCGGCCGGGCCTAGACGAAAACCGATGGCCCCCTCGGCGGCCGTGTCGAACCGCTTTGCCCCGATGGCCCGGTAACGGGCAACGACCCGGGCCGCCGGGAAATGGTAGCGGTTGCGATAGCCCACCGGGAACAGGACGTAACGCGGGTGGACGGCGCGCACGAACGCGGGCGACGAGGAGGTCTTGCTGCCGTGGTGGGGGGCGACCAGTATATCGGCGGCCAGAGCGTCCGGCTGGCGGCGCTCGCGCAGCAGGCGGCGTTCGGCCGGACGCTCGATATCCGCGCTGAGCAGGAGCCGGTGCCCGCCGGCGCTCACCCGCAGGACGCAGGAGCCGTTGTTGCCCGCGCCGGGCCGCGGCCGGTCGGGGTTGAGGATGCGAAATCCGACCCCGTCCCAGCGCCAGTGCTCGCCCCGCCGGCAGGGCGCCACGCCCCGCTCCGCGCGGGGCACGGCCCAGCGCAGGCGGCCCGGGACCGAGCTCAGGATGCGCCCGGCCGGCAGGGCCGCCAGCAGCGACCTCGCCCCACCGATATGGTCGTTGTCGCCGTGGCTGACGATCAGCATATCGACCCGGCGCCAGCCGGCCTGACGCAGGAACGGGACGAGGACCGCCTCACCGGCGTTGAAGCTCGCGCTGAACCGGGCGCCGGTATCGAACACCAGGACATGGTGGCGGGTCTGGACCACGGCCGAGAGCCCCTGACCGACGTCCAGCAGGGTGAACCAGGCGACACCCGGCTCCGGGCGCGGCGCGCGGGCCAGGACCAGCGGGGCCAGCAGGATCAGTCCCAGCCAGCGCCCGGGCAGCCCCCGCGGCCCCAGCAGCAGGGTCAGGGCGGCGAGCGCGCCGCTCAGGGCCGCCCAGCCCGGCGGCCCGGGGGCGACGGGTGCGGTCCACTGGGCCGCCGGCAGCGCGCCCAATTGGCCCAGGACGGTCCACAGCGCCCCGATCAAGACACTGGCCACGTGCAGCACCACCGCGCCCCCGCCGGCCCACACGGCGCAAAGACAGGTACCGAGCAGGCTGATCGGCACGATCAACAGACTGACGACGGGAACGGCCAGCAGATTGGCCAGGGGCGAGATCAAGGAGGCCTGCTGAAACTGCCACAGCAGCACCGGCAGCAGTCCCAGGCCCACCACCCACTGTACCCGGCCCCATTGGCGCCAATGCCCTGCGCGGCCCGAACGGGCGCGCAGGCGTCCCATCATCCCGTAGAGAATGGCCGCCACGGCGGCGAACGACAGCCACAGACCCGGTGCCATCACCGCGGCCGGGTCGATGAGCAGAACGGCCAGCAGGGCCAATGCCAGGGTGCGGCTGGGGACGACCGCGCGCTGGGTCAGCACGGCGACCACGACGACGGCCAGCATGACCAGGGCGCGCTGCGTCGGCAGCGACAGCCCGGCCAACAGGCTGTAGAGCACCGCGGCGGCCAGTGCCGCCACGGCGCCCGCCTTGGGCGCGGCCAGCCACTGCACCGCCCGGCGCGAACGCGACCACAGGCGGCGCACCAACAGCCACACCAGCCCCGCCACGAGGCCGATGTGCAGGCCCGAGATCGCCAGCAGGTGGCTGGTGCCGGTGCGCCGCAGCAGGGCCCAATCGGCGTTGTCCAGGCCGCCGCGCTCGCCCAGGGTCAGCGCCACGATCACGGCGCGGGCGCGGCCGGCGGGCAAGACCGACCGGATGCGCCCGCGCAGCCATTGGCGCAGGCGCTGCACCGCATAGCCGGCGGCGGACGGCCCCAGGCGCTGGTGCTCGCCGTGGCCGCGGACATAACCGGTCGCGCCGATCCCGCGACGGTACAACCAGGCCTCGTAGTCGAAACCGCCCGGGTTCATGAAACCGTGGGGACGTTTCAGACGTACGGTCAGGTGCCAGGGCTCGCCGACCCGCAAGCGCGGCACCTGCCCGTACCAGCTCAGGCGCACCCGGCCCGGGCCCGGCACTACCCTGCCCCGGCGCTCCAGGCGCTCGACGTCGAGCTCGAAACGCACACTGTGGGAGTGGGCCAGCGGCAGGGTGGCGATGTGCCCGGTCACGACCAGGTCACGGCCCTCGAGCCGCGCGGGCAGCGGTTGGCCTGCGGCCAGGTTCGCCGCGAGCAGGGCCCAGAGGAAGCCCGCCGCGGCCCAGCCCGTCAGGCGCAGGCCCTCGCGGGCGCGCCGCCCCGGCGGGCGCAGGGCCAGAACCAGGGCGAGCGGGAGCACGGCGGCCCAGCCGGCCGGCGGAAGGCTCGGCACCTGCTGCAAAAGCAGGATGCCGAGCAGGAATGCGATCGTCCCTGAACGCACGTTGGCACACCCTTTGTGCGCAACCCCAAATCGTGGATAATGTCGCCCACCTCTCCCGGGCGGCAGGCATGCCTAAGAAATTTATCAAACGCTTCGTCCCGGATCACGCCACGATCCGCGAACACAAGCATCTCAAGATCTTCGGCCGCCTGCTCCAGGACCCCAACCTGTTCCATCTCAACCGCCGTTCGGTCTCCGGGGCCTTCTTCTTCGGCCTGTTCATGGCCTTCGTGCCGGTCCCCTTCCAGATGCTGCTTGCCGCCGGCGCGGCCATCGTGGCCCGGGTCAATCTACCGATCTCGATCGGCCTGGTCTGGTTGACCAACCCCGTGACCATGCCCCCGATCTTCTATTTCTGCTACAAGGTCGGGACCTGGATCCTGGGGGTGCCGGCTCACCGGGTGCACTTCGCGCTGACCTGGGACTGGTTGACGGGGGAACTGGGCGCGATCTGGCAGCCCTTCCTGCTCGGCTGCTTCGTGGCGGGCCTGGTCAGCGCCGTCATCGGGGCGCTGACCATTCGGGGCCTGTGGCGCCTGCACGTCATCCGCCACCTGCAGCGCCGGCGCCAGGCCCGCGCGGAGGGCAAACCGAAGGTTTAAGTCACTTTAAGTATGAGTCGTAACATACTGTTATATTGTATTTTCACTTAACGCCCCGTCCTCGATGGCGAGGACTCGATCCATGCGCTTGGCCATTGCGGGGTCGTGGGTGACCACCACGAAACTGGTACCGAGCTCGCGGTTGAGCTCGAGCATCAGGTCGTACACCTGGTCGGCGGTACGCCCGTCCAGGTTGCCCGTCGGCTCATCGGCCAGGACGCATTGGGGCCGCGTCACCAGGGCACGCGCCACGGCGGCCCGCTGGCGCTCGCCGCCGGAGAGTTCGCCGGGCTTGTGGCGCAGCCGCGCGCCCAGGCCCACGCGCTCCAGCAGCGCCGCCGCCTCGCGTCCGGCCTCCCCGGGTGCCCGTCCCCCCACCAGCAGGGGCATTGCCACGTTCTCCAGGGCCGAGAATTCGGGCAGCAGATGATGAAACTGATAGATGAATCCCAGGGTGCTGTTGCGAAGACGCCCCCGTCGGGTCTCGCCCAGGGCCGCGATGTCCTGACCGTCGACCAGCACCTGTCCGCCCGTGGGCGTGTCCAGCCCGCCGAGCAGGTGCAGCAGGGTGCTCTTGCCCGAGCCCGAGGCGCCGATAATGGCCACCCGCTCGCCGCGCTCGACCGCCAGGTTGATGTCGCGCAGGACCTCGACCGGCGACGGCCCCTCCCGATAGGTCTTGGCCAGGTGACGCGATTCGATCACCGGCCCGCGGCGCTCGGCCGTGCTATTCATAGCGCAAGGCCTCCGCCGGCTGCACGCGCGAGGCACGCCAGGCCGGATAGATCGTCGCCACCACCCCGAGCAGGAACGAGACCGAGCAGATCATCGACACGTCGCTCCAGTGCAGGTCCGAGGGCAGCTCGCTGATGTAGTAGACACTGGGGTCCAGAAAGTGGATCCCGAACAGGTGCTCGATGAACGGGATCACGGTATCCAGGTTCAGGGACAGACTGACCCCGCCGATGAAGCCGAGCAAGGTGCCGATGACCCCGATGACCGTCCCCTGGACCATGAAGATCCCCATCACGCTGCGCGGCGACAGGCCCAGCGTTCGCAGGATCGCGATATCGCTCTGCTTGTCGGTGACCACCATGACCAGGGTCGAGACGATGTTGAAGGCGGCCACGGCCACAATCAGCAGCAGCAGCAGGAAGATCATGCGTTTTTCGATGCCCACCGCGCGAAACCAATTCGCGTGCGAGGATGTCCAGTCGCGCACCCAGTAGTGCGACAAGGGGCCGGCGGCCAGCTGTTCGCGCACGCTCGGGGCGCGGAACAGGTCGTCGAGCTTGACGCGCACGCCCGTCACCCCGCCGTGAGTGCGAAACAGGCGTTGGGCGTCCCGCAGATTGATGACCGACAGCGCGCTGTCGTACTCGTACATGCCGATATAGAAAACGCCGACCACGGTGAAGCGCTTCAGCCGCGGGGCGATCCCGGCGGGCGTGACGTTGGCCGTGGGCGTGACCATGGTCACCTTATCGCCCACATCCACCCCCAGGGTCCGGGCCAGATCGCGGCCGAGGATAATCCCGAAATGGCCCGGTTTGAGGTCGCTGAGCTTGCCCTGGGCCATCTTCGCGCCGATGCTGGAGACCCTCGGCTCCAGGGACGGGTCCACGCCGCGGATCAGTACGCCGTTGACGCGCCCGTCGTGCATCAACATCCCCTCGCCGCGGATATAGGGGGCGGTGCCGATCACATGGCGATTGTGTTCGAGCAGGTCCATGACCCGGTGCCAGTGGTCCAAATCCCCCTGATAGGTCGTGACCGTCAGGTGGGCGACCATGTCCAGGATCCGGGTGCGCACCTCCTTCTCGAAGCCGTTCATCACCGACATGACCGTGATCAACGCCGTCACCCCGAGCGCGATCCCGAGCATGGAGCTCATGGAAATGAAGGAGATGAAATGGTTGCGGCGTTTGGCGCGCGTGTAGCGCAGGCCGACGAACAGTTCGAGAGGGCGAAACATGGCTAGCGATTAAACCACAAAACCCGCGCAAGCGGCCATTGAAATGTGGCCGCCCCGGCGTCACGAGACCGTCACGGGAGCCGGCCCGCGCGCCGGCTCAACGCACGTGACGACGCGCCTCCAGGACATTGGGCAACTGGCCGATGCGGTTGAGGATGCGACTGAGCTGGTCGACGTCGGCGACCTCCAGCGTGAGGGTCATGCGCGCCGTGTTGTCGCCCTTGTTCGACAGGGTGTTGACCGAGTCGACGTTGATCTTCTCGTTGGCCAGGATGGAGGTGACATCGCGCAACAGGCCGGAGCGGTCGATGGCTTCGACCTCGATCTCCACCGGGTAGCTGCCGTCACTGGCCGAGCTCCATTCGACCTCGATCAGGCGAACCCGCTTCTCGGCCGGCAGCTTGAGTATATTGGTGCAATCGCGCCGGTGGATGGTCACGCCCTTGCCGCGGGTGATGAAGCCGACAATCTCGTCGCCCGGTGCCGGGCGGCAGCAGCGCGCCATGTGGGTGAGCAGATTGCCCACGCCGTGGATATAGACGTCGTCGGCCGCCGCCCCCGTGCGCCGGCGCCGCGGCGTCCCCACGACCGTCTGCTCGGGCGCGGACTCGGGCACCGCCAACTCACTGATGCGGTGGGCCAGCTGGCCGGGCGTGACATCGCCGCGGCCGATGGCGGCCAGGAAATCATCGACCTGGTCATAGCGCATGGCGCTGGCGAGCTTGTCGTGGCCGGGGCTGGTCACGCCCAGGCGATGCAACTCGCGCTCCAGGGCGGTGCGCCCGGCGGCGATGCTCTCCTCCACGTTCTGCTGCTTGAACCAGTGGCGGGCCTTGGCCCGGGCGCGCGAGGTGCGTAAAAAACCCAACTGGGGATTCAACCAGTCACGGCTCGGCGTGCCGCGGGAGGTGGTCAGGACCTCGACCTGCTCGCCGCTCTTGAGCTCGTAGGTCAGGGGTACGATGCGCCCGTCGACCTTGGCCCCGCGGCAGCGATGGCCGATCTCGGTGTGGATGTGATAGGCGAAATCCAGGGGCGTTGCCCCCTGCGGCAGGTCCATGACATCGCCCTGGGGCGTGAGGACATAGACCCGATCCTGGAACACCTCGGACTTGAAGCGATCGATGAAATCGCCCGCATCGGTCGACTCGTCCCTCCACTCCAGCAGTTGGCGCAGCCAGGCGACCTTTTGGTCGTACAGCGCGTCGCCGCGCGCGCCCTCTTTGTAGCGCCAGTGCGAGGCGACGCCGAGCTCGGAGTGCTCGTGCATCTCGCGCGTGCGGATCTGCACCTCCAGGGTCTTGCCCTCGGGACCGATGACCGCCGTGTGGATGGACTGATAGTTGTTCACCTTGGGCGTGGCGATATAATCGTCGAACTCGCGCGGTATATGCCGCCACAGCGTGTGCACGATACCCAGCGCCGCGTAACAGTCGGCCACCTGGTCAACGATAATGCGCACGGCCCGCACGTCATAGAGCTCGTGAAAACCCAGGCCCTTGCGGCGCATCTTCTTCCAGATACTATAGATATGCTTGGGGCGACCGCTGATCTCGGCCCTGATCCCGGCCCGCTCGAGTTCGCCACGCACACCGCTGACGACCTTTTCGATATACCGCTCGCGGTCAACGCGGCGCTCGTCGAGAAACTGTGCGATTTCCTTGTAGGTCGCTGGCTCGAGGTAGCGAAAGGCCAAGTCCTCCAGTTCCCATTTGATCTGCCAGATACCGAGCCGATTGGCCAACGGGGCATAGATATCCAGGGTCTCGCGCGCGATGCGCCGCTGCTTGGCCTCGGACAGGTGATTGAGCGTGCGCATGTTGTGCAGGCGATCGGCCAGCTTGATCAGGACCACGCGCACGTCTTCGGCCATGGCCAGCAGCAGCTTGCGCAGGCTCTCGGCGCGGGCGTATTCACGCTTGCCTTTGTCGCGCGGGCCCTGAAGATCGATCAGACGCATCTTGGTCACGCCGTCGACCAGGCGCGCGACACCGGCGCCGAATTCCTTCTTGATGGTCTCCAGCGACACGTCGGTGTCCTCGACGACATCGTGCAGGATGGCCGCCGCGACGGTCTCTGGATCGAGTTTGAGGCTGACCAGGATGTCGGCCACGGCCAGCGAGTGCTGAATGTACGGCTCGCCCGAGGCGCGGCGCTGCTCGGCGTGCGCCTCCTGGGCAAAATAAAACGCCCGGCGTATGAGATCGGTCTCCTCATCGCCGTTGTCGGTGCCCAGCGCAGTGAGCCAGGCCATGACGTCGGCCGCCGTCACCAGCTCCGAGCCCTCGCCGCTCAATTTTTTCTCAACATAAACCATACGTTTAATATAGCGTAAAGCCATCCCCGGCGTGCACCTCACCCGCCATGCGATCCCCCGGCCCGCGTTGGCCCGGACAACGCCGACACCGTCGCATTCCCGCCGTCGGGGGTTTTGCCTGGCCCCGGGGACTGGAGTATAGTTGTATGAACTCAGGGGTTACCTGCCCGTTTCACCAAGGAGTCGACCGCATGCGAGAGCTGAGATCGTTGCTGTTGGGCGCGGCGCTGGCCGTCGCCGTCCCGGCCGTGTCGGCGGATACGCTCAACATGCCGGCGCAGACGCCGGCTAACCAATCGACCGATCAGTCGAGCCCATCCATGGGACACCAGGGCCCGGCGGCCAAGTCGGACGAGGAATTGAGCGTCAAGATGCCCGTGCGGGGCATGACCATGAAACAGGTCGAAAAGCGCTTCGGTATCCCGAAAAAGAAGCTGCCCGCTGTCGGTGACCCGCCCATCACACGCTGGGTCTACAAGGATTACACGGTGTACTTCGAGTACAAGTACGTCATCCACGCCGTCCTGAACGCCATCCCCGTCAAACCCTGATAGGCCCCGGGCAGGCCCGCCCCGCCCAGACTGCTCGGACCCGTATCCGCCACCGAGCCGGTCGCGTTGCCGTGCATCCTGTCATGAGCCATTTCACGCAGCGTCACCTGCCAGCCGAATGGGCGTCGCAAAGCGGCGTCATGCTCACCTGGCCTCACCCCCACGGCGACTGGCAACCCTGGTTGGGCGAGGTCGAGCCCGTTTTCGTGGCGATCGCCCGCGAGGTCGCGCGGCGCGAGAGGCTGTTGGTGACGTGCTACGACGCGCCCCACCTGGCCCGCGTCGCGCGCGTGCTCCAAGACGCCGGCGTGGACATGACCCGGGCGCGCCTGGAGGCGCAGGCGACCAATGATACCTGGGCCCGGGATCACGGTCCCATCACCGTCGTCGACGACGGCCGCCCGCGCCTGATGGACTTCGTGTTCAACGGCTGGGGCGGCAAGCATCCGGCCGCGCTCGACGATGCCCTGACCCGCCATCTGCACGCCCGGGGCGCCTTCCATGCCACACCGCTGGAGAGCGTCGATCTGGTCCTGGAAGGCGGCAGCATCGACAGCGACGGCCAGGGCACGCTGCTGACGACCACCCGCTGCCTGCTCGCCCCGAGCCGCAACCGGTCCCTGGAGCGCACCGCGCTGCAGGCCCGGCTGCACGAGGCCCTCGGCACGAACCGTATCCTGTGGCTGGAGCACGGCTACCTCGCCGGCGACGACACCGACAGCCATGTCGATACGCTGGCCCGCTTTTGCGATCCGCGCACCATCGCCTATGTCGCCTGCGACGACCCGAACGACGAACACCACGCCGAGCTCGCCGCCATGGCCGCCGAGCTGCGCTCGTTCACCGACGCCGCCGGGCAACCCTACCGACTCGTCGCCCTGCCCTGGCCGCAGCCCAAATACGCCGAGGACGGCCAGCGCCTGCCCGCGACCTACGCCAATTTCCTGATCATCAACGAGGCCGTGCTGGTGCCGACCTACCGCGACCCCGCCGACTCAGAAGCCCTACGGATCATCGGAGATTGTTTCCCGCACCGCGAGGTCGTGGGCATCGATTGCCGCCCCCTCATCGAACAGTTCGGGAGCCTGCACTGCGTGACCATGCAGCTGCCCGCCGGCGTGCTGTGACGGGCCGGTGGGCAATCTCGCGCTCACCGGCCGGCGGCTTGCGCTATCATGGCCGACACGAGGCAATCCGCGAACGATGACGAGCTTATGAGTCAAAGTCCACTGACCGTCGCCCTGGTCCAGCACGCCTGCGGCGAAGACCGCGAGGCCAACCTCGCCGCCAGCGACTCGGGCATCCGCGAGGCGGCCGAACGCGGCGCGCGGCTGGTCCTGCTCCAGGAATTGCACACCGGTGTGTATTTCTGCCAGAGCGAGGACACCGCCCGCTTCGAGCTGGCCGAGCCCATCCCCGGTCCCGGTACCGAGCGCCTGGCGGCACTCGCCCGCGAGCTCGGCGTCGTGATCGTCGGCTCGCTGTTCGAGCGCCGCGCCGCCGGCCTGTATCACAACACCGCGGTGGTGCTGGACAGCGACGGGCGCCTGGCCGGCACCTATCGCAAGATGCACATCCCCGACGACCCGGGCTATTACGAAAAATTCTACTTCACCCCCGGCGACCTGGGTTTCACGCCCATCGACACCTCACTCGGGCGCCTGGGCGTGCTCGTGTGCTGGGATCAGTGGTTTCCCGAGGCGGCCCGCCTGATGGCCCTGGCCGGCGCCGAGCTGCTGCTCTACCCCACCGCCATCGGCTGGGATCCCGACGACGAACCCGCCGAGCAGGCCCGCCAGCGCGAGGCCTGGATGACCATCCAGCGCGCCCACGCCGTCGCCAACGGCCTGCCGGTCCTGGTCTGCAATCGTACCGGCTTCGAGCTCGACCCCTCGGGCCAGACCGCCGGCAGTCGGTTCTGGGGCTCGAGCTTTATCGCCGGGCCGCAGGGCGAGGTGACGGCCCAGGCCGGTACCGACCGCGCGGAGGTGGTCGTCGGCGCAATCGACCGGGCCCGCAGCGAGCAGGTCCGGCGCATCTGGCCCTACCTGCGCGACCGGCGCATCGATGCCTACGCCGATCTGCTCAAGCGCTACCGCGACTGAGCGCCGGCGATTGCGGGCCTGGCGTATTTGCGACCGGGCAGGGGGTCTGTGATAATCCCAGGTCTGCATCCACCCTGAGGCAACGCGGAACCGCCCGATGATCCTGATTCTCAAGCCCGATATCAATCGCGACACGCCCGAATACAGCGAGCTGATGGAACACCTGTCCAACCTGCCGAATATCCAGGTGCGGGTGCACGAGGAACACGGGGCCCAGAAGGTCCTGACCGAGCTGTACCTGATCGGCGACACTGCGGCCCTCATCCAGCAGGAGATGGAGGCCCTGCCGGGCGTCGAACGCGTGGTGCGCGTCTCGGAGGAATACCGCATCCTCGGCCGGCACCGGGACGACACGCGCCCGACCGCCTTCGAGCACAACGGCGTACACTTCGGCCAGGACAATCTGAACGTCTTCGCGGGCTTGTGCGCCGTGGACAACCCCACGCACGTCGAGATGATGATGAAGGCCCTGCAGGAGCACGGCCAGGTCTGCACCCGCATGGGCGCCTACAAGCCGCGCACCAACCCCTACTCCTTCCAGGGCCACGGCAAGAGCTGCCTGCCCTACGTCTTCGAGCTAGCCGGCAAGTACGGCATCAAGGTGATCGCCATGGAGGTCACCCACGAGTCGCACATCCGGGAGATCGACGAGGCCCTGACCCAGACCGGCCACCCCACGGGCGTCATGCTGCAGATCGGCACGCGCAACACCCAGAACTTCGAGCTGCTCAAGGTCGCCGGGCGCCAGCGCAACCATCCCATCCTGCTCAAGCGGGGTTTCGGCATCACCCTGGAGGAGTCGCTGAACGCCGCCGAGTACCTGGCCAGCGAAGGCAACACCAAGGTCGTGTTCGGCCTGCGCGGCATGAAGACCAACATGGGCGACCCGCATCGCAACTTCGTCGACTTCGCCCACGTCCCGGTGGTCAAGCGCCTCACGCGCATGCCCGTGTGCATCGACCCCTCGCACTCGGTCGGCAGCCGCGACAGCGCACCCGACGGCCTGATGGACGTCATGCACGTCACCGCCCAGGGCGTGATCGCCGGCGCCAATATGGTCCTGGTCGACTTCCATCCGGTGCCCAGCAAGGCCCTGGTCGACGGCCCGCAGGCCCTGACCCTCGATGAGCTCGGCTTCTTCCTGGAGGACGTGCGCATCGCCCGCAGTGCCTACGAGCAGCGCGTCGAACGGGCCCGGCGCTTTCGCCCCGCCTCGCCCCCGAGCGCCCAGGCCTCCTGAACCGCCCGCGGCACCGGGTTGAGGCGGCGCGAACCGACGCGCGGCCAGGCCCCGCACGCTAATATATAGGCGTCTTGCACCAGCCGCTCGACAGGACCAGCACCACTCCATGCCCGTCGCCGTAAACCCCGATGCGTAGGCTCGCCGGCGTCACGCTGCACAAGGCGCTCACCCCGGCGGGGCCCATCTATGTGGTTCAGGACCGCACCGGACGCTCGTTGTACTTCGGCGACGGGCCGGTGCAGGGGCGCATACTGCAGGCCAATCCGCTGCGCCCCGCCCTGGGCTATGTGCAGGCCATGACGGCGTTCCTGCTGTTTCAGGAGCACCCGGCCTCGGTGCTGCAGATCGGCCTGGGCGCCGGTGCCCTGACCCGCTTTGTGCTCTCGGCCCTGCCGGCGGCGCTCGTCGATGTCATCGAGGCCGAAGCCGCCGTGATCGACATCGCCCGGCGCTATTTCGACCTGCCCGAGGACCCGCGCCTGCGCGTTCAGACCGGCGAGGGCGCCGATTTCGTGCGCGACGACGCCTCGCCTGCCTACGACACCGTGCTGGTCGATGCCTACGATGCCGAGGCCATGTCGCCGAGCGTCGCCGAATACGGGTTTCTGGCCGCCTGCCGCGAGCGGCTCACGCCCCACGGCCTGTTCGTCATCAACCTGTGGAACGGCCGGGACCACGGCTTCTCGCAGGTCCGGGCGCGCATCGACGACGTCTTCGATTACCAGACGCTGTCGCTGCCGGTCGAGGGCAAGGGCAACGTGATCGTGTTCGCCTTCAACCGGGCCCCGCGATCGCTGTCGCTCAAGCGCCTGCGGGAAGGGGCCCAGGCACTCGAGCGCGAACACGACCTGCCCTATCGGCGCCTGCTCCGGCAACTGCAAGGCGCCAACGGCGCCGGTGACGGTGGGCTGAGTCTGAGCCGCTGAACACCGCGCCGCGCGCCGCGGGCGTTCCCTCGGGCTTTATTGACCCGGATCAGTGCATCGGCCGCGCCACGCGGTCTAGCCTGTTCTCATAACGCACGACGCCGCGTGCGCTGGAGAGAGCCGATGGCCATTACGACAAGGACCCTGCCGATCGCGATCCTGGCACTGTTGCTCACCGGGCCTGCGCGGGCGGACGATACGCACTCCCGGAAGGTCATCCCGATTACACCCGACATCACCTCCGTGACCGTCATGCACGACGGTCATCCGGTCGTCATCCGCCGCAATCGCGATCAAATCAACACCATCAATCCCGAGTATGCCAAGACCATCGGCAAGTGCCCGCCGTTTTGCATCCAGCCCGAACACCTGGCGCCTGGCGTGGAGACCATCGGCGAGATTAAGATGCTCCACTACCTGGAGCGCGTCAGCCGGGGTGACAAGTCGGTCCTGGTCATCGACTCGCGCACGCCCGCCTGGGTCAAACGCGCCACCATCCCCGGCTCGGTCAACATCCCCTGGACCCAGCTCAATTGGGAACGCGGCGCCGATCCGCGGGCGATCGCCCGCATCATGCAAAGCCGTTTCGGGGTCAAGCGCCACGAGGGCCTGTGGGACTTCAGCCACGCCAAGACCCTGGTGCTGTTCTGCAACGGTATGTGGTGCAGCCAGTCGCCCAACAACATCCATGCGCTGCTGCGGTTCGGTTATCCGGCCAGCAAGCTCAAGTGGTACCGCGGCGGCATGCAGGATTGGGAGGCCCTCGGCCTGACCACCGTGGCCGGCCCCGACCACTAGGGCCGCGCCCAACGGCCCCGACCGCCTCGACGCCGCCACCCTGATCGCCCGTCCGTCCTCGGGGCAAAGCGCCGCGCCCGCCTCACCGGCCCCTGGCGCTTTGCCCCGTCGCCGGGGCCGGTTTAGAATACGCAACCCGGCCGTTTCGGTCGCCGCCCCCAATGCCGTGGTCATCGCATCGTCATGAACGCCTCGTCCCAGGCCAGCGCCCCCTATCTCAGCCCGCTGACACCCCGCTTGCCCGATCGCGCCGATGAGCGGCTGCGCTGGGGCCGGCTCTACGGCGGCAGTCAGGGCCTGGTCATCGCCAGCGCCGCACGCGGCCACGACGGCCCACTCGTGGTCATCACCCCGGACACCCCGGCGGCCCAGCGCCTGGACTACGAACTGCGCTTCTACCTCGGCGGCGATCCCGAGGTGCCGCTGCTGAGCCTGCCCGACTGGGAGACCCTGCCCTACGACGTCTTCTCACCGCACCAGGACATCGTCTCCGAACGCCTGACCGCCCTGTACCGCCTGCCCGAGCTGGAGCGGGGCGTGCTGATCGTCCCCGTCTCGACCCTCATGCATCGCCTGGCCCCGCGCAGCTACCTCGCCGCGCACAGCCTGGTGCTGGACCAGGGCCAGCGCCTGGACCTGGACGAGATGCGCCGGCGCCTGGAGGTCAACGGCTATCAGTACGTCTCGGCGGTGATGGAGCACGGCGAATTCGCCGTGCGCGGCAGCCTCATCGACCTGTTCCCCATGGGCAGCCGGGTGCCGTATCGGATCGAGTTGTTCGACGACGAGGTCGAGACCATCCGCACCTTCGACCCCGAGAGCCAGCGTTCGATCGAACAGGTCGAACAGGTGCGCCTGCTGCCGGCGCGCGAATTTCCCCTGAACAAGGACGCCGTGACGCGTTTTCGCCAGGCCTGGCGCGCGCGCTTCGAGGGCGACCCCCAGGCCAGTCAAATCTACCGCGATGTGAGCAACGGCCTGGCCCCGCCGGGTGTCGAGTACTATCTGCCCTTGTTCTTCGAGCAGACCGCGACGCTCTTCGATTATCTGCCCGAGGGCGCATTGATCGTCGCGCCCCACGGCATGGAGGATGCCGCCGCCGGGTTCTGGGCCGAGATCACCGAGCGCTACGAGCAGCATCGCCACGATACCGAACGCCCCCTGCTCGCCCCGGCCGAGGTCTTCGTCCAAACCAACGAGGTCTTCGCCGGGTGTAAGGGTTTCCCGCGTGTGGAGCTGCAGCGCTTCGAGTACGAGGACGCATCGGCCCGCAATTTCGCCACCGCCAGCCCGCCCAGCCTGACGCTGGACCCGCGGGCCCCGCACCCCACGGACCCGCTGCGCCGTTTTCTCGACGAGTTCGACGGCCGTGTCCTGTTCGCCGCCGAGACCACCGGCCGGCGCGAGGGCCTGATCGAGATGCTGCGCGGCTGCGATATTCATCCCAGCCCCGTCGCCAGCTGGCGCGAGTTCCTCGACACCGAGGCCCGCATCGCCATCACCGTCGCGCCCCTGGATCAGGGGCTGCTGCTGGAGCAACCGCGCCTGGCCGTTATCGCCGAACCCCAACTCTACGGCGAACAGGTCATGCAGCGCCGCCGGCGCAAGACCACCCAGCGCGACACGGACGCCATCGTGCGCAGCCTGGCCGAGCTCGATGTCGGCGCGCCCGTCGTGCACGAGGACCACGGTGTCGGGCGCTACCTCGGACTGCAGACGCTCAGTGTGGGCGATGTCGAGGCCGAATTTCTGACCCTGGAGTACGCCGGCGGCGACAAGCTCTATGTGCCGGTCGCCTCCCTGCATCTCATCAGCCGCTACACGGGCGCCGCGCCCGAGGCCGCACCGCTGCACAAGCTCGGCAGCGGCCACTGGGAGCGCGCCAAGCGCAAGGCCAGCGAGAAGGTGCGCGACGTCGCGGCCGAGCTGCTGGACATCTACGCCCGTCGCGCGGCCCGCCAGGGATTCGCCTACCGCGTCGAGGAGGAGCCCTACCGCGCCTTCGCCGCCGGTTTTCCCTTCGAGGAGACCCCGGACCAGCAGGCCGCCATCGACGCCGTGGTCGAGGACATGCGCGCGGTCCAACCCATGGACCGGCTGGTCTGCGGCGACGTGGGTTTTGGCAAGACCGAGGTGGCCATGCGCGCCGCCTTCCTCGCCGTGCAGTCGGGCAAGCAGGTCGCGGTTCTGGCGCCGACCACGCTGCTCACCCAGCAACACCTGGAGAATTTCCGCGACCGCTTCGCCGATTGGCCCGTGCGCATAGAGTCGCTGTCGCGTTTTCGCTCCAAGAAGGAACAGGACAGCGTCCTCAAGGCCCTGTCCGAGGGCCAGGTCGACATCGTCATCGGGACCCACAAGCTGCTCCAGGGCGACGTCAGATTCATGCGCCTCGGCCTGGTCATCATCGACGAGGAGCACCGCTTCGGCGTGCGCCAGAAGGAGCGCTTCAAGGCCCTGCGCGCCGAGGTGGACGTGCTCACGCTGACCGCCACGCCCATTCCGCGTACGCTCAACATGGCACTGTCCGACCTGCGCGCCCTGTCCATCATCGCCACACCGCCGGCGCGGCGCCTGGCCATCAAGACGTTCGTCAACGAATGGAACGGGGGACTGATTCACGAGGCCTGTCTGCGCGAAATCAAGCGCGGCGGCCAGGTCTACTTCCTGCACAACGACGTCGAGACCATCCACAAGCGGGCCCGCGAGCTCGAAGAGCTCGTCCCGGAAGCCACGGTGCGGGTCGCCCACGGCCAGATGCGGGAACGCGAGCTCGAACACGTCATGTCCGATTTCTATCACCAGCGCTTCAACGTGCTGGTGTGTACCACGATTATCGAAACCGGCATCGACGTGCCCAGCGCCAACACCATCGTCATCGAGCGTGCCGACAAGTTCGGCCTCGCCCAACTCTATCAGCTGCGCGGGCGCGTCGGGCGCTCCCATCACCGGGCCTACGCCTACCTCGTCGTCCCGCCGCGCAACGTCATCACGGCCGATGCCCTCAAGCGACTGGAGGCCATCGAGTCCATAGAATCGCTGGGTACCGGCTTCACGCTGGCCACCCACGACCTGGAGATCCGCGGCGCCGGCGAGCTGCTCGGCGACGAGCAGAGCGGGCAGATGCAGGAGATCGGCTACAGCCTCTATACGGAGTTGCTCGAGCGGGCGGTGCACGCCCTCAAGGAAGGGCGCGAGCCCGATCTCGAACGGCCCCTGGAGCACGGCGCCGAGGTCGACCTGCACATTCCGTCCCTCATTCCCGAGTCCTACCTGCCCGACGTACACGAACGGCTTATCATGTACAAACGCATCGCCAGTGCCGCGACGCCGGAGGAGCTGCGCGAGTTGCAGGTGGAGATGATCGACCGCTTCGGCATGCTGCCCGAGCAGACCAAGAACCTGTTCCGAGTGACCGAGATCAAGCTCAAGGCCGGGCGACTCGGTGTGCGCAAGGTCGACATCGGCGAGCGCGGCGGGCGCCTGACCTTCACCGAACAGCCCAATATCGACCCGCTGCGCATCATCCAGCTGGTCCAGGCCCAATCCAACGTCTACAAACTCGACGGCAGCGACAAGCTGCGCATCCAACAGGAGCTGGCCGACACCGACCAGCGCTTCCAAGCCGTCAACTTCCTGCTGGACACGCTCGGCGAGCAGGCGGCTGCCTAGTACACGAATGAACGAGCGCCGCACCGCTCACGCCGGCGAGGCGACGGCATCCCCATTGCCTGCCGGCGGCGCTATACTGCGCCTATGAGCAGGCCGAAACCCAACGACGCCCAACGCGAACCGCAGGCCTCGCACCAGCATCGCCTGGGCGGGGGCATGCTGGTCGTCATGTGGCTGCTGGTGCTGGGCCTCTTGACCTACGCCTTCAGCACCTGGCTCGACCACGCCCACAATCCCAATCGTCACGCCGACAGCCTGGTGCGCGGCGACGGCGGCCACGAGGTCGTCCTCCAGCGCAACCGCTACGGCCACTACGTCGCCAGCGGCACCATCAACGGTCAGCCCGTGACCTTCATGCTCGACACCGGTGCCTCGGACATCTCCATCCCGGCCGGCATCGCCGAGCGCCTGGGCCTCAAGCGCGGCCCCGAGATGACCTATCAGACCGCCGCGGGCCCCGCCGTGAACTACCTGACCCGCCTGGACCGCATCGCCATCGGCAACATCGCCCTGCACAACGTGCGCGCCTCCATCAA
>Ga0209918_1000320_pt1 | contig 34490 bp, 29 predicted proteins | sample SalPonD_shore_MG_FD_185712 | JGI IMG/M metagenome (GOLD analysis project Ga0209918, IMG submission 185712) | Salt pond soil microbial communities from South San Francisco under conditions of wetland restoration - Salt Pond MetaG... | ecosystem: Environmental > Aquatic > Marine > Intertidal zone... | reverse complement strand
GGATGATGAGGCCTACAAGCTCTCCCAGGATCTGGACGACGCGCTCGGGCGCGAGGACAGCCTCAAGGCTGCCGCTGACAGTCTGAACATGAAGGTGCGCCGAATTGGGCCGATCAGCCGGAACGAAGCGCAGGACGATCCGCTTCTGGGTCCGAATGCGGAGCTTCGCAAACAGGTGTTTTCGGCGCATCCGGATGACCCGGTCGAGGTGACGGAGTTGAGCCACGGCCGTTTCGCCGCCGTTGCGGTGACCAAGCGGATGGAGCCCCAGACACTTTCCTTTGCCAAGGTGGCCAGGCAGGTCCATGCCGATGCCCTGCATGCCGCCGCGACCAGGAAGGCGAAAGCGGAGGCCAAGCGCATCCTTTCAGGGGCGGCGAAGAGTTCGCTCGCCACGCTGGCCCAGAAACATGGCCAGCCGATCTATATCTCCAAGCCGGTGAAGCGGAGCGGTGCGGGCGATGATGCCACATGGTTGACCACCGAGGTGCTCGATGCGGCCTTCACGCTGCCCAAGGGTGCAGCCGTTGGGCACGTCATCGAGGTGCCGAAAGGCTTTGCGGTGGTTCGGGTGCGCGATGTGATCGCCGCATCTCCGGACGAGTTCGCCAAACAGGAGAAGGGGATTCGTGCCATGCTGACAAGGTCCGATGGTGCGGTGCGTTTCGCACGCTGGATGGCGAGCGTCCGGGCGCGTCACGAGATTGTCATCCATCCGGATGTGTTGGCGCGGTTCTGATGTCGATCTGTAGCGGACATAAAAAAACCGGGCGCTTTGCGCCCGGTTCTCGAGATGGTGGAGCCAGGCGGGATCGAACCGCCGACCTCTACAATGCCATTGTAGCGCTCTCCCAGCTGAGCTATGGCCCCGAAGGGGCCGCATTTAGCCATGGGGGCATAAAGCTGTCAACTGTCGACTGACGGACGGACTGGATATGCAGTTATATACACGCGAACTGTCGGCTGATTGCGATACCCCGCTTTCCGTATTTGCGCGCCTGAGGGATGAGGGTAACTGTTTTCTTCTGGAAAGTGCCGAGGGCGGCGAGCGCTGGGGGCGTTACAGTATCATTGGATTCTCGCCCGCCTGTGTGGCGTGCGAGCGCGACGGCGTGCTTTACCTTCAGTACCGTGAGGGTGGAAGCGAACAACTGGCGGGTGAGGAGATCCTTTCGTGGTTGCGGCGGGAGGTGATCGAGGTCGCCGACGGCGATACGCCAGACCTTCCCTTCAGTGGCGGTGCGGTCGGATATTTCTCCTATGATATGGTGCATCGTTTCGAGGATGTCGAAAGCCGTCATCATGGCGAGCGGGAGACGCTGGCCGCCTTCCTTCTTGTGGATCGTTTCGTGGTGTTCGACAATCTCCGTGGGTCGATGCGCCTTTGTGTGCGAACCGCTGAGGAGAGCGATGTCGAGGCGCTTCTCGATACCATGGAGGCGCGCCTTGTCGCGTCGGAGCGCCCCGCGCCGATGCATCTGGCGCCGATGCAGCAGGGCGGTGCCATGACCCCGCCGGATGCGCATATCGACCAAGCCTCCTTCGAGGCGATGGTGACGAAGGCCAAGGAGTATATCCTTGCCGGGGATATCTTTCAGGTGGTGCTGTCACAACGCTTTTCGACCTCACTGACATGTGATCCGCTCCATATCTATCGCGCCGTGCGCCATATCAACCCGTCGCCCTATCTCTTCTACCTGCATGTCGACGATACGGTACTGATCGGCTCGTCGCCCGAGATCCTGGTCCAGAAATCGGACCGGCAGGCGATTGTCCGGCCGATTGCCGGCACCCGTCCCCGTGGCAAAACGGTCGAGGAGGATAGAAGGCTGGAAGAGGACCTGCTTCAGGATGCCAAAGAGTTGGCCGAGCATGTCATGCTCGTGGATCTGGGGCGTAATGATCTAGGCAGGGTATGCGAATATGGCACCGTTCACCTGAGCGAGTCGATGAGTGTCGAGCGCTATTCGCATGTCATGCATATCGTGTCGCAGGTCGAGGGGCGCCTGCGCGACGATGCCGATGCGCTCGATCTGCTGGCTGCGACCTTTCCGGCCGGTACCGTCTCCGGTGCGCCGAAGGTGCGTGCCATGCAGATTATCGACGAGCTGGAGTCCGAACCGCGCGGTCCCTATGCCGGCGCCATCGGCTATATCTCCTTTGGCGGAAGTCATATGGATACGGCGATCGCGATCCGCACCGCCGTGGTACGGAACGACAGGATTCTGGTGCAGGCCGGTGCCGGGATCGTGGCCGATTCGGATCCAGCCAGCGAACATGCCGAGTGCGTCAACAAGGCAACGGCGATGTTTCGTGCCGTCGCGCTCGCCCAGGCCCAGGCCCAAGAAGAGCAATCATGATCCTGATGATCGATAACTACGACTCCTTCACCTTCAATCTGGTGCAGTATCTGGGGGAGCTGGGTAGCGATCCGGCCGTCTACCGTAACGACAGGATCATGCTGGACGAGATTGAGTCGATGCACCCTTCCCATATCCTGATCTCGCCCGGTCCGTGCACACCGGCGGAGGCGGGGATTTCGGTCGAGGTGGTGCGCCGTTTCTCGGGGCGCATTCCGATCTTTGGCGTCTGTCTGGGGCATCAGGCCATTGCGGCGGCCTTCGGCGGCCGTGTGGTGCGTGCCCCCCGGTTGATGCACGGCAAGACGAGCCCGATCGAGCATGATGGCAGCGGTGTCTTCAAAGAGATTCCGTCGCCCTTTACGGCGACACGCTATCACTCACTGATCGTCGAGGAGCCGCTTCCGGATTGCCTGAGGCGCACCGCCTGGACGCCGCAGGGCGAGTTGATGGCGATGGTGCATGTCGAGCATCCCACCTTCGGTGTGCAGTTTCATCCGGAGTCGATATTGACCGAACACGGCCATCAGTTGCTGAAGAATTTTCTGGATAGCCGGGTATGAAGGGGGGCGTCATGCAGTTGGCCCTGAGGCAGCTCCAAAAGGGTGAGATGCTCTCCTCCGACGAGGCCGAGGCAGCGTTCGGAGCCATCATGCAGGGTGAGGCGACGCCGGCACAGGTGGGCGCGTTGCTGATGGGGCTCTCCATACGGGGCGAGTCCGCCGAGGTGGTCGCAGGGGCCGCCCGGGCCATGCGTGCTGCGGCGACCCAGATCGACCCGCACGCGAGACCGCTTCTGGATACCTGTGGCACGGGTGGGGACGGTGCATGCACCTTCAATATCTCTACCTGCGTGGCGTTGGTGGTGGCGGCGGCCGGACAGCCGGTGGCCAAGCATGGCAATCGTGCCGTGTCCTCCCGGTCCGGCAGTGCCGATGTGCTGGAGTCGTTGGGTGTCTGTCTCGACCTGGCGCCCGAGCGGGTGGCAGCCTGTATCGACGAGGTGGGGATCGGCTTTTTGTTTGCGCAGTCGCATCATCCGGCCATGAAGTATGCCGCCTCACCCCGCCGAGAGCTGGGGATGCGCACCATCTTCAATCTGTTGGGCCCTCTGACCAATCCTGCAGATGCCGAGTTTCAGGTGGTGGGGGTCTATGCCAGGGACAGGATGGAGCTGGTGGCCGCTGCCCTGCAGCAGCTCGGTATCCGACGGGCCCTGGTGGTGCATGGACGCGACGGCCTCGACGAGATCACGACGACGGCGGTCACCGATGCGATATGGGTTGAGCAGGGGGAGCCACAGCGCCTCTTCGAGATCGATCCGGCCGCGTTCGGCATGCCCTATGCGGACCCCGCGGCATTGACCGGCGGTGATGCCGAGGCCAATGCGGCGACGATCCGCGATGTGCTGGCAGGTGGCAAAACACCGGCCCGCGATATCGTATTGCTCAATGCCGCCGCCGCGCTCTGGGTGGCAGGCAGGGTCGACGGGATTCCTGCAGGACTCAGGGCGGCGGCCGAAACGCTAGATAGCGGCGAGGCGATGCAGCTTCTGGACCGTCTGGCCGCATTTACCCAAGGGTGATCAGTCGGTGAGTATCCTGAACGAGATCGCGGCCTACAAGAGCGACTGGGTTCGTGCATGCAGGCAGCGCTGCAGCGAGGGCGAGATGCTGAGACGGGCCGGCGAACGCCAGCCGCTCGGTTTTGCGTCCGCCCTGTCAGCGCGTATCGAGGAGCGACGCACTGCCGTGATAGCCGAGATCAAAAAGGCCAGTCCATCCAAGGGCGTGATCCGCCCCGATTTCGATCCCGAGGCGATCGCCACATCGTATGCCGATCACGGTGCATGCTGCCTCTCCGTGCTGACGGACGAGCGCTTCTTTCAGGGATCGGATGCCTACCTGTCGAGTATTCGCGAGGCGGTCGATGTTCCGATCCTGCGCAAGGATTTCATGCTTGATCCCTATCAGGTGATCGAGGCGCGGGCGATCGGCGCGGATGCTATCCTGATTATCCTGGCCATGGTCGATGATGGTCTGGCCGAGGAGCTCTGCGCGGCGGCTAGGGAGCAGGGGCTCGCCGTGCTGCCCGAGGTGCATAACCGGCAGGAGCTGGAGCGTGCGCTGGCATTGGACACATCGCTTCTCGGTATCAACAACCGCGATCTGCATAGCTTCGAGACGAGTCTCGATACCACTCTCTCCCTGCTGCCCCATGTCGGCGATGACAAGGTCGTGATTACCGAGTCCGGCATCTATCAGCAGTCCGATGTCATGCGTATGCAGGGTGCCGGCGTCTATGGCTTTCTGGTTGGCGAATCGCTGATGCGCCAACCCGATCCCGGTGCCGCGCTGGCCGATCTGATTATCTCATAAAAAAATGGTGGGGGCATGAAAACCCCGCCATCGCATCTTTCAACAGGTCCGGTGTTATTTCGATTCCGGTTGGTTCGGTGTGACCGGTGCGACGGATGGATTGGCCGGTTTGGCGACCTGTCCGAGGCGCTCCTCGACGGCCGAGAAGAGCTCGTTGCCGATCTTCTGTTTCAGCGGTTTGTTGACCCAGTGGTGGTTGATGTACTGCTGTCCCAGCGTGCGGATCTCCAGCCGCGTTTTGCCCGTTTCGGTGCGAAGCACGCGCACCACATAGCGGAAGCGCGTATGGGACGGGCCGGCACCGAATGCATTGAAGACGGATCCGACAAAGGAATTGGCATAATTGGCATCCTTCCGGATCCACTCCGTCGTGATGGTGCCGCTGGGCGAGTCGACACTCTGTACCGGGAGGTTCAGCGATGTCATGGCATCGACGGTCGAGGAGAAGACGGTGGCGGGCGGTTGTGTGTAGACGCGGGCGTCCAGAGCCACGACCTTGCCGGTGATCGCCTCCTTTTCGGACTGGGGCATCTCGGTGCTTTTGCCGGCATCGGCCGCTTTTGTGGCGACCTTGTCCGGCATTGGAACACTGACGTCCTTGCGCAGCTCAGGCGGAACATCCAGCGGTGCCCGGCTCTGCTCGTCCGGTGAAGCGGATTTGTCTCGGGCGTAATCCGGTTTTTTTCCCTCATCGACAGACCAGAAGAGCTTCGGCATGCCACCGCCGCAGGCGGTCAGTATCAGGGAGAGGGTGAGGGTGGTCAGAAGGCGGGTCGATTTTTCCATAGCGCGGCATTCCAGCGCCGGATGTGTCAAAGGTCAATAGTTGTAGCGATTGTTGCAGGTGCTTTGGCGAGTCGCCGGAGACCAAAAAGAAAGGGAGGCCGAAGCCTCCCTTTCCCAAACAACGATTCCCGAAGGAACCCGATCTTACAGCATGATCAGGTAATCGAGAGTCGTGGTCTTGATATTGCCGTTCACGTTACCTGTTGGAGCTGTGCCCCAGGTGACCTTGTCGTTCTGATAGGTCAGCGACAGGATGTTGTTCTGGTAGATCATGTAGCTAGCGCCGAGTTCGATCAGCTGATGCTTGTTCGAGTTGGCGACAGTGGCGCCCGCAGCAGCAATGCTGGTCTTGCGGTAGCCATAGCCGATACCCACCAGTGTGCGACGGGTCGGTGCCAGTGTCGCACGGAGCGAGTAGGCATCGAACTTGTCGCCGGAAGTGATGGAATTCATTCCAGCCAGGGTATTGGTAGCAGCAAGTGCAGTACCCATGTCATTGGCACCCATGACGTTGCCGCCGGCCTTGCCCTTGGCATGGGCCCAGTCAGCATAGACACCGAGGCTCATGTCGCCCAGATCACCCTGCATCTGACCGTAGACCCACTGCATGTCAGCGTTGGCTGCCTGCGTGACGGTACCGCTGGTCTTGCCAATCTTGCCAGCAACCGTACCGGCACCAATGATGGTGTCGAAGCCGCCCAGATCAAACGTACCGGCAACCTTGACCAGCTTGGCCATCTTCAGGCCAATGTTGTTGCCACCACCGACTACAGAGCCGGGGGCAATCAGTCCGACCTGGATGAAGCCCATATCGTTGCCAACCCAGGCGCCGATGTTGCTCCACTGGTTGGTGAGACCGGAGTTGTTCACAGCCGAAACATCACCGAAGTTGTTCATCACACCGGAGTGCTGGCCGTAAACGCTGTTGACGGCCAGAATGGCGTCAGCGCCGAACGAGGTGTTGGCGTAGCTGATGCCAGCCTTGAAGCCACCCAGATCGAAGCTGTTCATGACCTGGATGTTGTTAATGCCACCCTGGCCGTTGGCGCCACCACCTGCGGTTGCAGTGGTGCCGCTAACAGCGGCGGGTCCAGGACCGAACTCAACGAACACACCAGTGTTGCTGCCGGCGCGGCCTGCGATCAGCAGGTTCTGGTCGGCCGGGATGGTGTATGCGGTGCTGGAAGTGGCAGCCGTTGTGTTCGCCGGCAGTGTGCCGTTGCTGGTGTGGACAGCCTGAGCACGCACCACGAAGGTGGCGTTCAGGACGGCCGGGATGGAGAGGTTCTCACCCTCAACCAAGGCCTCGTCACCGACGTCGGTGAACGAACCTTCCTTAAACATACGGCCATACGCGTTCAGCGCCGGGAACTGCTGGAAGTGGCAGCTCAGGCAGGCTGCGCCGGTCTGGCGTGCGAATGCCGGGATAGCCTCAGCCTTGGTGGGGGCCAGCGCCATGCTGGAGACCGCAACAAGAGCAAAGGCAGAAGCAGAAAGAAGTGTCTTCTTCATGTGATTCTATCCTCGCAAATAAAGATTTGGCTCCGTGGAGCCAGTGCAAACATACCCTCCCTCGTTTCAAGTGAATCCATCCAACATGAACCATCCTGGTTCCGTACGTTGTAGAATATGCACTCTTCCCTCCGGGAGGATGGCCTAACATTGCGGGACCCACTTCACTGGGTCAACATGACACACGGGGGGTGTGTCATTTTGCAACATGCGGACTGTGTCCATCACAGAGGCCGTTATCGTTTTATTTAAAGTGGGATCAGTTCTTTTGTGTAAATACCTAGGTTCATCTTTTTGCTCTCGCCAAACGCTTGATCAGGGCGTGCTTTAACGTCAGGCTAACAAGAAAGAGGGGCGATTCACGTTCCTGTATTCTCAATTCTAGGGAGTTTCTGTGGCTCAAAAGTTGCAACGCAATGATCCCTGCCCCTGTGGTAGCGGCAAGAAATACAAGAAATGCTGTATGCTCCGCCAGCGGGACTTGGACAGCGAGCGCATCAATCGTCGCGAGGGAATTCGGAAATCGCTCGGCTGGATCAGCCACCATTACAGGGAGGAGATCGACCGGTGGGTGGAGGATGTATGGCTTGCGGGGATCAACAAGAAGGAGCGCGAAGGGATTGCTACTGCCGATGCCCGGATACGTGGCATCCATGACATGAATTTGCTCGAGCAACTGGTGGCGGAAGGTCGCTTCTCCAATGGCGAGGGTGAGGATAGACCGCTTCGACTGATTCTCGAGGCGGACGATCTAGGTCTGGACGAAAACCAGCGGGATTATCTGGTGCAACTGGCAGAGCGTTCCCTTTGTCTGTACCGGGTTTCGGACTGCCAGCCGGGCGAGAGCTTCACCCTGAAGACGTATCCAGCTGAGGAGGCTGAACCTGTTGTGATTGTGGACAGGTGGGGCAGTCGCATGTTCGATATCGGCGATACGGTGGGGTTGCGTCTGATGAAAACGGAGGAAGATTGGGAGACATCCGGTGCGATCTACCATATTCCTGAGGCATATGTGCCGGAACTCGAAACAGAGCTGCAGGAGACAGGTCCTGAATCTCGCAGCATGGTGCTCGTGCACTATTGGTTGAGACTGGTTGCGGCGCATGTCTAGGTGTGCGTCAACCTGTCAGAGGTTTATTTGATGGCTAAGATGAAACTTTCGAACAACAAGAAGAAAAAGATCAGGGAGATGGTCGAACAGGCCAACCAGGCGTTTGCAAGTGGGCGCTATGATATCAGTGAACGATTGTGCAGGAAGATCGAATCGCTGCAGCCCGGTCATCCCGATGTGGCCAATATGCGCGCGGTGATGTCCAGTTATCAGGGGGAAACGGACAAGGCTGAGAAGCTCTTTATGGATGCGATTCAGGCTGCTCCGAAGCGCGGCGCGTTTCATGCTAATCTAGGGGCCTTCTATCTGGCTCAACAGCGTGTTGCGGATGCGTTGCATAGTTACCGACAGGCGATTCGGCTTGAGTCGGGCTCGCTTTCAATACAGTTTGGTTATTGTACTGCGTTGATTCAGAGAGGAGACTACGAAGAGGCATATAACCTTCTTCAACGGGCGAGAAAGAGCGCCCCTAGTGACCAGAAAATATTGAAAGCCATGTTCCGTGCATGTTATGGGATGAACAGAATCCATGAAGCTGAAGAGTGCCTACGGGCTGTTTTGGCGTGTGATCCCGAAGATAACGATGCGCTTTTCCATTTGGGTAAACTGAATTCTGAATCAGGCCAATTCGATGAGGCTGAGAAATATATGCGTAGGGCTTTGGCCATCAAGCCAGATGATGTTCGCGTATATGCGAAGCTCGTCGAATTCAAGCGGTATAATTCAGCGGATGACGCTGATGTCGTCGCCATGGCTTCACTGTATGAGCGTGCAGACAGGGAATCGTCTGACCGAGCATCCCTAGGTTTTGCCCTAGGCAAGGTGATGGAAAATATAGGCGATTATGATCGTGCCTTCAGTTACTTCAAAGAGGCCAACGACTATATGCATCGTCAAAGCGACTATGACAATGATCGAGAACTGGGTCATATAATTGATATCATTGATAATTTTACGCCTGAAGTTTTGAGTCAAACGAGTGGGCTGGATGATGCCACACCGATCTTCATCGTGGGCATGCCTCGTTGCGGAAGTACACTGACCGAGCAGATTCTGGCATCTCATCCGGATGTGTATGGCATGGGGGAGAGCAACCGATTCGGATGGGATATTCTTAATGCTACCTGTGGCAGGGATACCCCTTTAACGCTTGATTTGTTGCTGTCCCTCAGTTCCGAGCAGTGGCGGGATGTGGGAATGACCCACCTGAGGAGTATCAAGTCTGAAGCCCCAGATGCCTTGCGTATTACGGATAAATCATTGAACAACTATCGCCTGATTGGTGCTATCCGCTGTGCCCTGCCAAAGGCTCGCATTGTGCACGTGCGGCGTCATCCGCTTGATACATGCCTGTCGATCTACAAACTCGATTTTATGGCGTCACTGTTTGATTATGGGTATAGCCTTGGAGAGCTGGGTTATTACTATCGAATGTATCTGCGGCTGATGGAGCATTGGCGGAATGTGTTGCCCGCTGGTGTTATGTATGAGTTCAACTATGAAGATATGGTGGCGGATCAGGAGGGGGAAACACGGAAGTTGTTGGCAGCCTGTGGGCTAAGCTGGAGCGATCAATGCTTGCAGTTTAACAAGTCAGAGAAAGCCGTCAGAACGGCCAGTGTGGCCCAGGTCAGGCGTTCCATCTATAAAGATTCTGTATCCGGTTGGAAGCGTTATGAGAAGCATTTTGAACCATTGATAAAAATTTTGGGCACGGAATACAATCATCCGGCAATCATGAATTCAGCATTCAATGAAGCTTTCGAATAAAAAAAAGAAGCAGATAAGGGTATTGGTCGATCAGGCGGCCCGGGCACTGGGCAATGGTCGAGATGCCATCTGCGAGCAGTTATGCGCGGAGATCGAGGTGTTGCAGGCTGATAATCCGTATGTAGCCAATTTTCGCGGGATTATCTGCCGCAATGCAGGGCAGAGAGATCACGCCTTCGAGTTGTTCCGGCAGGCGGTGGCGGCATCCCCTGGGAGCGGAGAGTTCCACGCCAATCTGGCCAGCCTCTATCTTGAGCGGGAGCAATACCGGGAGGCGCTGGAGAGCTACCGGCGGGCAATTCGACATGGCATCAGGGAGTTGTCAGTTCTCCGGAATTACAGCAAGGCGTTGATTGAGATGGGTCTTCATGAAGAGGCCGAGCCTGTTCTGCAACGGCTTCGTAAACAGCAGCCTTCGGATATCGATATACTGATGCGACTATACCGTATTTGTTATGAGTCGGAGCGTTATGAGGAAGCGGAGTCCTGTCTTCGTGAGATAATTGACATAGAACCAACCGATACCGAAGCCCATCTCCGTTTGGCCCAGCTTATGGTGCAGATGGGCAGAATGGAGGAGGGCGAGACCGAGTTCCGGAGGACGCTCGAGCTTGATCCGGCGCGGTCGCAGGCTATCTCATCAATCGCACAGATTAAAAAATTCCGGTCGGAAGATGATGAGGATATCGCGACCGCCATCTCCATGTATGAGCGCAGTGCGCCGGATTCCGAGGAGCGTATCAGTCTGGGATTCGCCATTGGCAAGATGATGCACGATCTTGGGGATTACGATCGTGCGTTTCAGTATTACAGGGGGGGCAACGATGTTCGGTACAGGGGAGGGACCTATCACCGCGAATCGGAACTAGCGCATATCGAATCCATCATGGAGATGTATACGCCGGAGGTATTGTCACGGACAGGCGGTTTGCACGATGCTACGCCGATATTCGTTGTCGGTATGCCGCGTTGCGGCAGCACGCTGACCGAACAGATCCTTGCATCCCACCCGGATGTGTCGAGCAAGGGGGAGTGCCACCTGTTCGAGGGCGAGGTGCTCTCCTCGATGCATGAAGAGGATGCACCACTGACACTTGAACGGATCACATCATTTTTTCCCGAACAGTGGCGCGAAATCGGACAGGCCTATCTTAAAGGCCTCAGGTCGGGCGTCCCGGAGCATGTGCGGCGTATTACCGATAAGTCGCTTAATAATATTCGGTTTGTCGGCGCGATCCACTGCGCCCTGCCTCAGGCCAGGATCGTGCATGTGCGCCGCCATCCGCTCGATACATGCCTATCGATCTACAGGCAGAACATCCAGGGTCAGGCCTTCGATTTCGGGCGCGATCTGGAGGAGCTGGGCTACTATTACCAAATGTATCTGAAGCTGATGCAGCACTGGCGCGACATGCTACCGAAAGGTGTGATGTACGAGCTGACCTACGAGCGGTTGATTGCTGATCAGGAGGGGGAGACGCGCAAGCTGCTCGATGCCTGCGGCCTGGAGTGGAGCGACCAGTGCCTGCAGTTCCAGCAGGCCCGCAATGCCGTGCGCACAGCCAGCGTGGCGCAGGTTCGCCGTGCCATCTACACTGATTCGATGGCTGTCTGGAAGCGCTACGAGAAGCATCTGGCACCGCTGATCCGTATTCTGGGCACCGATTACGCCCCCTAGCTCGTTTCTGTATTCCGCGGGGTCGATTGCGGCTAGAGTGCCGACCATGAACAGGACCCTGACCGAAGAGGAGCTCGCCGGCTGGTTCGCCACGGGCTGTAAACCGGCCGATCAATGGCGCATCGGCACCGAACACGAGAAGATCGGTTTCTGCATCGATACATTGCGGCCGCTCCCCTACGAGGGCGAGCGCAGTATCCGACACCTGCTGGAGAAGGTCTCTGAGCACGACTGGCAGCCTGTGCTCGAAGAGGGTAAGCCGATCGCGCTGACCCGCGATCACGCCTCCATCACGCTTGAACCCGGCGGTCAGCTGGAGCTCTCCGGTGCGCCGCTCGCCAGCATCCACGAAACCTGCGCGGAGACCACCGATCACCTCACCCTGTTGCGCGAGATTACACGGACGCTCGGTATCGGTTTTCTGGGGCTCGGATTCCAGCCCAAATGGCGGCGGGAGGATGTCCCCTGGATGCCCAAGGCCCGCTATGCGGTGATGCGCAACTATATGCCGAAAGTGGGCGGCATGGGTCTGGACATGATGCTGCGCACCGCCACCGTACAGGCCAATCTCGATTTCTCCTCCGAAGCCGATATGGCGAAGAAGATGCGCATCGGCATCTGCCTGCAGCCGCTGATCACCGCCCTGTATGCGGCCAGTCCCTTTGTCGACGGCAAGCCTTCCGGGTGGCTCTCGGCCCGGGCGGCCTGCTGGCTCGATACCGATCCGGATCGTACCGGTGTGCCGGCCTGTGTCTTCGAGGAGGGATTCGGATTCGGGGCGTGGATGGAGTGGCTTCTCGACGTGCCGATGTATTTCGTCGTTCGGGAGGGAAAGTATGTCGACTGCGCCGGGGCTAGCTTCCGCGACTTCTTGGCCGGCAAGCTGCGGCAGCTTCCCGGCCAATACCCCACGATGGAGGATTGGGAACTGCATGCCAGTACGGTCTTTCCGGAGGTGCGCCTGAAGCGGTATCTGGAGATGCGCGGCGCCGATGCCGGGCCGTGGCCGTGGATCTGTTCCCTGTCGGCGCTCTGGAAGGGATTGCTCTATGACGGGCAGGCGCTCGAAAAGGCGTGGGAGATGGTGGCCGACTGGACCCATGCCGAGGTAGTGGCGCTACGCCATGCGGTGCCGCGTACGGCGCTGGCCACGCGGTTCCGCGATACGACGGTGCTGTCGCTATGCGAGGAGATGCTCGATATCGCCAGAAATGGCCTGGCCAACATCCATTTCGTCAACTGTCAGGGCGAGACGGAGGAGCGCTTTCTGGCGCCGGTGATCGGCGCAGTCGAATCGGGACAGACCCAGGCCGAACGCTGGCTGGCCGCCTACCACGGTCCGTGGCGGGGGAAGATCGACCCGATCTTCACCGAGGCAATGCACCTTTGAGTGATCCGCGAAAGACGGGAGTCTTTCGCCTGTTATCGCGCTGCCGGCACGGGTGGCTCGGGGGGCATGTCCCTCAACCGCTGCGATCCAAAACAGCACTGTGTTGTCCGCCATAGCCCTTACGTGACCGTCTTGAGTGCTGCAGAGGTTGGCAGTCGGGCCTGCAACATAATGCGTGCAATATTATAATATACTAATTAGATGAATCTATGGCGCGAACCAGGAGGAAAGATGATGAAGAAACCATTGGTGTTTTCAGCGGTTGCCGTCGTCGGCCTGATGGCGCTCTCTACCCCGGCATATGCCTTCGATACCATGGCATGCATGGCTTGTCATACCATGGATACGGTGAAGCTCGGTCCATCCATGAAGGCGGTCGTCGCCGCGTATGGCAATGAGAATGCGCTGGCCAAGGTCTTCGAGTCCGGCTTTGCGGTCAAGGATCGCAAGATCGCCAGTGCCGATCCGCAGTGGACCAAGAAGACCACGGTCATGACGCTGAAGTATATGCAGCTGATCAAGGGTCACGAGAAAGAGGCCGCACACGCCCTGTTCGAAACCGTGAAGAACGGGAAGTTCGGCAACTACTAATCTCGGCTTCGGAAGCGCTGACTCATTCGGCGTTTCCGTGCAGGGCATGGATGCCCTGCCAAAATCAAGCACTTGCGTGTTGATGTTTGGCAGGAAGTCAATACGTCAGCATCTTCCCAAGGCAAAAAAGAAGAGGCGGCTCCACGGCCGCCCTTTTTATATGGTCTCAGACGGAGAGACAGAGTTCCACCGCATGGCCGTCAGGGTCTCGGCAGAAGATGGCCGCGCGGCCGGAACGGCTCCTTGTGTAGGAAATGCTGGCTGTATTGAGCCGGGCGCAGATGGCGTCAAGGTCGTCGACAGCCAGTGCCACATGGTTGTCGCGCCCGCCGTGCGCCGGCCGCTCAACCCCGCCATACGGATCGTCCAGCCGCATCAGGTGAATCTGCTGTCCCGCCTCCAGCCGGTAGAAGATGCCGTCGAAGCCGAGTTCGGGGCGAGGATCGCGCGGCAGCCCCAGAATCCCTTCATAAAAAGCGGCCGATCGTGTCAGGTCCGAAACGATCAGACCGATATGCAGCAGTCTCATGACGCTACTCCCATAACCATGCCGCGCCGCGCACGCCGGAGGAGTCGCCGTGGGCGGGCGGCCGAAGTTGTGTCTCGATCGTGTCCGAAAAGATGAACTCGTGCCACAGTGCCGGTACCGCTTCGTAGAAGCTGGCGATGTTCGACATGCCGCCGCCCAGCACGATTACATCCGGATCGAGGATATTGATGACATGGGCTAGCCCGCGGGCTAGCCGGTGCGTATAGCGCGACATAGTCTGCATACAGTCTGTATGACCTTGGGTCGCCCCGGCTGCGATCTCCTCGGCGGTGAGTGTGTGTCCTGTGTGCTGCTGATGGTCCGCCGCCATGCCGGGGCCGGAGAGCCATGTCTCAATGCACCCGTTGCGGCCGCAGTAGCAGGCGGGTCCTGGCCGTTCGTCGTCCGTAGGCCACGGCAGCGGGTTGTGCCCCCACTCGCCGGCGATGCCGTTGACCCCCTCCAAGATATGGCCGTCGATGACGATGCCGGCGCCTGTGCCGGTGCCGACGATGATGCCGAACACCGTTTTGGCCTCTGCACCGGCGCCGTCCACCGCCTCCGACATCGCAAAGCAGTTGGCGTCGTTCGAGGTACGGATCTGGCGCTGCAGTAGTGTCTCGATCTCTTCCCTGAAAGGGCGGCCGTTCAGCCAGGTGGAGTTGCAGTTCTTCATCAAGCCGCTGCTGCGACTGACGGCGCCGGGGGTGCCGATGCCGACCGTGGCGGTGCATCCGAGTTTCGTCTCGGCCTTTTGCACCATCTCCGAGATGAGTTGCAGGCTGGCTCTGTAGTCGCCCGCAGGCGTGGAGCGGCGAAAGCGAAGCAACTCGCTACCGACATCGTCCAGTGCGATCAGTTCGGTTTTCGTGCCGCCCAGATCGATACCGAACCGCACCCTGTTTCCGTCGCATCTCATGCGCGCCATCATGGCAGTGTCTGAACCCCTTGCAAAGGCGTACCGGGCGCCAGTTTGTGGTTTACGGGAAGGCGCCGAAGCGCCACAATCCGCCGCCATGGCAGCGAGAATTCTGGACGGCAAGGCGCTCTCCGCCCGCATGCGGGACGAGATGCGCGATGAAGTGGCGGCACTGGCCGCCAGGCACGGTCGCGCCCCCGGCCTTGCCGTGATCCTGGTCGGCGAGGACCCGGCCTCGCAGATCTACGTCAACAGCAAGAAGAAGGCGTGCAAGAGCGTCGGACTCGAATCCTTCTCGCATGAATTGGATGTCGCGGTGACGCAACAGCACCTGCTGGGCCTGATCGCCGAGCTGAACCGCGACCCGCGTGTCGACGGCATCCTCGTGCAGCTGCCGCTGCCGGATCATATCGATCCCGAGGCGATGATCGAGGCGATCACGCCGGATCGGGATGTCGATGGGTTTCATCCCTACAACGTCGGTCGGCTGGCGGCACGCATCCCGGCGCTCCGCTCCTGTACGCCGTACGGTTGCATGAAGCTTCTGGCCGAGACCGGCGAGGACCTGCACGGTAAGGAGGCGGTCATCGTCGGAGCCTCCAACATCGTCGGTCGGCCGATGGCCATGGAGCTGTTGCTTGCCGGTGCCACGGTGACGGTTACGCACCGCTTCACCCGTGACCTGAAATCCCATGTCGAGCGTGCCGATGTGGTGATTGCGGCGGCCGGCAAGACGGGACTGGTCAAGGGCGAATGGATCCGGCCGGGCGCGACCGTGATCGATGTCGGCATGAACCGGGGCGAGGACGGCAAGCTGTGTGGCGACGTCACCTTCGAGGCGGCAGCCGAGCGCGCGGCGTGGATCACGCCGGTACCGGGCGGGGTCGGACCGATGACCATCACCATGCTGCTGCACAACACCATCCAAGCCTTCCGCGCTCATGTTGGCGACACCGGGAAAGAGGAGCAGTCATGAGCGAACTCGCCCGCACCCCGCTTTATGAGGCGCACATCGAACTGGGGGGCAGAATGGTGCCCTTCGCCGGTTTCGAGATGCCGGTGCAGTACAAGGCCGGGGCGCTGCAGGAGTACAAGGTCGTGCGCGAGGGCGGTGCTGGGCTGTTCGATATTTCGCACATGGGGCAGGTGCGCGTCACCGGCCCCGAGGCCATCGACTTCCTGCAGTATGTGACCACCAACGACGTCTCGAGGCTGGCCGACGGTCAGGTGCAGTATTCGGCCCTGCTCAACGACCAGGGCACCTTCATCGACGACATCACCACCTACCGGATGGGCGAAACCGAATTCTACCTCTGCATCAATGCGGCCAACCGGCACAAGGATGTGGCGCATCTCGAGGCGCAGGCGGCCCGTTTCGACGTCACTGTTTCTGATGAATCCGACGACACGACACTGCTGGCGTTGCAGGGCGAGACCGCGCAGGCGTTGCTGCAGCCGCTTGCCGATATCGATCTGGAGTCGGTCGGCTACTACCGCTTTGCCACCGCAGTGATCTGCAGTGCGCAGGCGATCGTATCGCGTACCGGCTACACCGGTGAGGACGGCTTCGAGCTCTACCTGTCCAACGACGCGGCCGGGGATGTCTGGAATAGCCTGATCGGGGCGGGCGCACAGCCGATCGGACTGGCGGCGCGCGACATGCTCCGCACCGAGATGGGGTATGCGCTCTACGGTCACGAGATCAGCGATGCGGTGACCCCCGTCGAGGCGAAGCTGATGTGGATCACGAAGCTGGAGAAGGGCGACTTCATCGGTCGTGATGCGGTGGCGGCACGCAAGGCCGAGGGGGGCAGCCGGCAGCTGGTTGCGCTGAAATTGACCGGACGCGGCATTCCGCGCGAGCACTACGGCGTGTTGGCGGGCGGCGAGCGAATCGGCGAGATCACCAGCGGCATGCACTCCCCGCTGCTCGGCTGCGGTGTGGCGCTGGCCTATGTGCCGACCGCCCATGCGATCGGGTCTGTGGATGGCGATGAACTGGCCGTGGAGATCCGCAGCAGGGCGGTCGCCTGCGAGCGGGTCAAGACACCGTTTGTCCGCAGCCGCGTCCGTAAATAGTATAAGCGGCTGATTTTTGGCAGGAGGCCAAAAAAATCAGCACGAAAAGGCAACCCGCGTTTTGCCTTTTTTACAAAATGAACGACTGGCATTCTTCGTTTTGGCGGGCCATGGGCAGCCCGCGGAAGCGCTGAAAGATCAGTGCTACCATAGAGTTATATGACAGGGGGGGCGCCATGAGCATTCCGGCAGATCTGAAATACACCAAGGAGCACGAGTGGGTGCGTATCGAGGGCGATATCGCCACCTTCGGCGTCACCGACCATGCCCAGGAGGCGCTGGGCGACATCGTCTTCGTCGAGCTGCCGGATATCGGCCGTGAGGTCGCGGTGGGCGAACCGTTCGCCGTGGTGGAGTCGGTCAAGGCCGTCTCCGATGTCTACGCTCCCGCCGCTGGCGAGGTGGTCGAGGTCAACGACGGCCTGGAGGCCGGACCGGAGAAGGTCAACGAGGATCCCTACGGCGCTGGCTGGATCGCCAAGGTGAAGCTCTCCGGCGACACCGCCGAGCTGCTGGACGCCGAGACCTACGCCACCTATCTGGAAGAGTAATACCGCAGGCGAGGCCTCCGGGCTTCGGCGACAAGGATTTTGAATGCGTTTTCTGCCCCATACCGAGCGTGATCGCAGCCGCATGCTAGAGACCATCGGCGTCTCCGGCATGCGCGATCTGTTTGCCGATATCCCGGCCGATCTCCATATCGAGCCGGGCAGCCTCGACATGCCCGATGCGCTGCACGAGGCGGGCATCATCCGCAAGTTCACGCAGGCGGCCGAGCAGAACCGCCACGCCGGCAACACCCGCTGTTTCCTCGGCGGGGGCACCTACCACCATTTCGTTCCGGCCGTCGTCGATTACGTCATCGGTCGCGGCGAGTTCCTGACCGCCTACACCCCCTACCAGCCGGAGATCAGCCAGGGCACGCTGCAAGCGCTGTTCGAGTTCCAGACCATGATCGCGCGCCTGCTGGGCATGGAGGTGTGCAATGCCTCGATGTACGACGCCGCCACCAGTGTGGCCGAGGCGGCGCTGATGGCGCGGCGCGTCACCCGCCGTGAGAGAGTGGTGCTGGCCGGCAGCGTCAATCCTCGCTACAGGACGGTGACGCACAACTACCTTTCCCGAATCTCCGGCAGCAGCGTCGATGTCCCCTGTTCCGGTTTCGCCACCGATGTCGATGCCGTGGTCGAGGCGATCGACGGGGAGACTGCCTGTGTAATCGTGCAGTACCCCGACTTCTACGGCTCCGTCTACGATCTCGCGTCCGTGCGCGCCGCCTGCGATGCGGCCGGCGCGCTGATGGTGGTCGCCTTCTCCGATGCCACCGCCTTCGCGCTGATCGAGGCGCCGGGCAGCCTCGGTGCGGATATCTGCGTCGGCTCCGGCCAGGCGCTCGGTATCCCGATGGGTTACGGTGGGCCGCAGCTGGGGCTCTTCGCCTGCAAAAAGAAGCATGTGCGCCAGATGCCCGGCCGTGTCTGCGGCATGACCCACGATGCCCGCGACCGCCGCGGTTTCGTGCTGACGCTCTCCACTCGCGAGCAGCATATCCGCCGCGAGAAGGCGACGAGCAATATCTGCAGCAACCAGGGGCTGATGTGCACCGCCGCAGCGGCCTACATGAGTCTGATGGGCGATGCAGGGCTGGCGACCGTGGCGCGCCGCTCGGCCGCAGCCCTCTCCCGGCTTGTTTCGGGGCTGCCTGATCATGTCCGGGCGGCATCCGGTCCGCGCTTCAACGAGACTGTGCTGAGCTTCGCCGACGGGGATTCGCGCGACCACTTTCTGGCCGGGGCGGAGGGGTGCGACATCTTCGCAGGCATTCCTCTGGAGCGGATCGATCCGAAGGCGGAAGCGTGCCATCTACTGGTCGCCACCACCGAGATGATCGAGGCGGAGGATATCGCCGACTACCACGCCGCGCTGGAGGCCGTGCGATGAGCGAACACTACTCCGGAACCCACGGCCTGCAGCACGAGGAGCCGCTCGTTTTCGAGCGGGCCCATGAAGAGTCGGTCAGCATCCATTTGCCGGGCGTCGAAGGCGATCTTCCCGATGATCTGACATCGTTTGCCCGACGCGAGGCGGCAGGGATTCCCGGCCTCTCCGAGCCGGAGACGGTGCGCCATTTCGTGCGCCTGTCGCAGTGGAACCACGGCATCGAGACCGGCTTCTACCCGCTCGGCTCCTGCACGATGAAGTACAACCCACGCGTCAACGAAACGCTGGCCCGGCTGCCGGGGCTGGCGCAACTGCATCCGGACCAACCCGAGCATACGGTGCAGGGGATTCTGGCGCTTCTCTACGAGCTTCAGGAATGGCTCGGTGAGATCGCCGGTCTGCCGCACGTGACGCTGCAGCCGGCTGCCGGCGCGCACGGCGAACTGACCGGGCTGATGCTGATCCGCGCCGCACTTGCCGCGAAAGGCGAGGGGTATCGCACCAAGGTGCTGGTCCCCGATTCGGCGCACGGCACCAATCCCGCCTCGGCGAGTCTTTGTGGTATGGAAACGGTGGAGCTGAAATCTGGCGACGACGGTCGCATGGATATCGATGTGCTGAAGGCGCATTTGGATGATGATGTCGCCGCCCTGATGCTGACCAACCCCAACACGGCTGGCATGTTCGAGTCCGATATCGTCGAGATCTGTCGTCTGGTGCACGAGGCCGGCGGCTTCGTCTACGGTGACGGCGCCAATCTCAATGCGCTGGTCGGTATCGCTAAGGCTGGTGACATGGGTATCGACTGCCTGCACATCAATGTGCACAAGACCTTCTCCACGCCGCACGGCGGCGGCGGGCCCGGCGGCGGCCCGGTGGTGGTCAACGAGACGCTTGCCCCCTACCTGCCGGTGCCGCGCATCGAGAAGGGGGATGACGGTTACCGGTTGCTGCACGACGACGATCAGAGCATCGGCCCGGTGCTCGGCAGCATCGGCCAGAGCGGCGTGCTGTTGCGTGCCGCCGCCTACATCGCCGCTTTCGGAAGAGAGCATCTGCACAAGATCGCCGAGGATGCAGTGCTCAACGCCAACTACGTGTTGGCGCGGCTCAAGGATGCCTACCACGTGCCCTTCCCGGGGCTGTGCAAACACGAGTGCCTGCTGACCGACGAGATACAGAACCGCCACGGCATCAAGACGCTCGACATCGCCAAGCGGCTGATCGATCTCGGTTTCCATCCGATGACCGTGTACTTTCCGCTGATTGTACATGGTGCGATGTTGATCGAGCCGACCGAGACGGAGTCGAAGGAGACGCTGGACGCCTTCTGTGAGGCGATGCTGGAGATCGCCGCGGCCAGTGAGGCGGGCGATACCGAGGATATGCATGCGGCCCCACTGCTTCCGATCCGCAGTCGCCTAGACGAGACCGGTGCTGCCCGTAAGCCGATTCTGGTCTGGACTGAGGAAGAATCCTAAAAAGGAGCTGATTTCTGGCGGTAGATCAAACAATCAGCCTCTTAAACGATCAGAAAGGCTTCACGACCACTAGGATCACTACGGCGATCAGGATCAGCGTCGGGATCTCGTTGTATTTACGGAAGAACTTGTGGTCGCGGGTATTCCGTCCCGCGGCGAAATCGCGCACGACGCGGCCGTTGTGCACATGGAAGGCGAGCAGTATCAACACCAGCGTCATCTTGATGTGAAACCAGATCGCATCGTGTAGGACGCCCCACTGCATCCAAGCGAGGATAATACCGAGGGTGACGGTCACCATCATGGCCGGATTCATGATGAATCGGTAGAGCTTGCGTTCCATGACGCAGAACTGCTCGTGCACCGGTCCGCTTGGATGACTGGCGTGGTAGACGAAGATGCGCGGCAGATAGAAGAGCCCCGCAAACCACGAGACCACGGCGATGATGTGGAAGGCTTTGACCCATAACATGCGGCCAAGCCTAACCGCATCGCTATCCCTCGACCATATTCAATCGCATGGCATCTATAAGGCGTGATGGTTAGGCTGCTGTGATGCGCAGGATTGATCAAATCGAACCGTTCCGGGTGATGCAGCTTCTGGAGCGCGCCAGGGAGTTGGAGGCTCAAGGGCGGCGCATCATCCATATGGAGGTCGGCGAGCCCGATTTCCCGACACCTGAATCGGTGATCGAGGCGGCCAAACGGTATCTCGATACGGGCCAGATCTTCTACACCGCCTCCACCGGCGCGCCGGAGCTGCAGAAGGCGCTCTCCGACTGGTATCAAAGAGAATACGGCGTCGAGGTTGTTCCCGAGCGCATCCTGATCACGCCCGGAACCTCCGGTGCCTTCAGTCTGATCTACGCGGCGCTGCTGGAGCAGGGCGAATCGGTGCTGCTGCCCGATCCCGGCTATCCCTGCCAGCGCAACTTCATCCGGCTTGCCGGCGGAGAACCCGTCAACGTCCCCGTCGGCCCCGAGAGCTGCTACCACCTCGATATGGAACTGGCCCGTGCGAACTGGCGGGCGGATACGAGGGCCGCGGTGGTGATCTCGCCCGGCAATCCGACCGGTACGCTGATCGACGAGAAGGAGCTTGAGGGGCTGATGGCCTACTGCCGTGAAAAGGACGGCTACCTGATCTCCGACGAGATTTACCACGGCCTCACCTACGGCACGAAGGCGGCGAGCGCGCTGCAGTTCGGCAGTGAAGCGATCGTCGTCAACGGCTTCTCCAAGCGCTGGGCTATGACCGGCTGGCGCGTCGGCTGGGTGGTCGTGCCGGAGCATCTGATCGACGCCAGCCGTCGGGTGATGCAGAACATCTTTATCGCCGCACCCACGCTCTCGCAGTTCGCGGCCATCGCGGCCTTGGAGGCTGACGAGGAGATCGAGACGATGCGGAAGGCCTACGAGGGGCGCCGCCGGTTGCTGCTGGCCGAGCTGCCGAAGCTCGGTTTCGAGATCGTCGTGGAGCCGAAGGGGGCCTTTTATATCTATGCCAATGTCCGTAACCTGACGGATGATTCGCGCACCTTCTGTCACGAGATGCTGGAGCAGGCCGGCGTGGCCGTCACACCCGGCGAGGATTTCGGCGCCTACCGCGCAGCCGAGCATGTGCGTTTCTCCTACGCCACCGGCTTGGATGACATCCGGGAAGGTGTTGCTAGAATGGCTTATTTTCTGAAAAGAGAAACTTAAGGATCGTCCGGAGAATTTCCCCATGTTGAACCTATTGACCAAGATGATCGGCAGTCGCAATGACCGGTTTCTGAAGCAGTTGTATCCGATGGTGGACCGAATCAACGCACTTGAGCCGGAGATGCAGGCGCTCTCGGACGATCAGCTTGTGGGCAAGACCGATGAGTTCAGGCAGCGGCTGGAAGCGGGCGAATTACTGGACGATCTTCTGCCCGAGGCCTTTGCCGTGACGCGCGAGGCTAGCACCCGCGTCTTCGGCATGCGCCATTTCGACGTGCAGCTGATCGGCGGCATGATTTTGCATCAGGGCAAGATCGCCGAGATGAAAACGGGTGAGGGTAAGACGCTGATGGCCACGCTGCCGGTCTACCTGAACGCGCTGACCGGGCGCGGTGTGCATGTGGTGACGGTCAACGACTATCTGGCCAGTCGCGATGCTGAGTGGATGGGAAATCTCTACAATTTCCTCGGGCTCTCGGTAGGTACCATCGTCAACAATATGCCCAGCGAGGAGCGCCAGCAATCTTACGCCGCCGACATCACTTATGGCACCAACAACGAATTCGGTTTCGACTACCTGCGCGACAATATGGCCTTCTCGAAGGACGAACTGGTCCAGCGCGATCTGCACTTTGCGATCGTCGACGAGGTCGACTCGATCCTGATCGACGAGGCCAGGACGCCATTGATCATCTCCGGTCCGGCCGAGCAGGCGGGCGATCTCTACGAGAAGGCCGATGCGATCATCAAGAAGCTGGATGAGGACGACTACGAGAAGGACGAGAAGGAGCGCGCCGTCTCCTACACCGAGAAGGGTATGGTGCGGGTCGAGGAACTCTTCGCTGAGGCCGGTCTTCTCAAGTCCGGCAACCTGTTCGATCCGGAGAACGTCAATCTGATGCATGCGGCCACGCAGTGCCTGCGCGCCAACACGCTCTTCACCCGCGAGGTGGACTACATCGTCCGCAACGACGAGGTGATCATCATCGACGAGTTCACCGGTCGCATGATGCCGGGACGCCGCTACTCCGACGGTCAGCATCAGGCGCTGGAGGCCAAGGAGGGCGTGAAGGTACAGCCGGAGAACCAGACGCTGGCTAGTGTCACCTTCCAGAACTACTTCCGCATGTACGACAAGCTGGCCGGCATGACCGGTACGGCCGATACCGAGGCCGAGGAGTTCCAGAAGATCTACGAGTTGGAGGTGGTCATCGTACCGCCCAACCGGCCGATGGTTCGCAAAGATATGCCCGACCTGATCTACCGAGACCAGGAGGACAAGTACGATGCGATCATCGAGGACATCAAGGCGCGGTATGCCAAGCATCAGCCGATCCTCGTTGGCACCACCTCGATCGAGAAGTCCGAGCTGCTCTCGGGGATGCTGACCAAGCTCGGCATCAAGCACGAAGTGCTCAACGCCAAGCATCACGAGCGCGAGGCGGAGATCGTCTCGCAGGCCGGTCGCAAGGCGGCGGTGACCATCGCCACCAACATGGCGGGCCGTGGTACCGATATCGTGCTAGGCGGCAATGTCGATATGCTGGTCAAGCAGCTTTCGCCGAAGCTTGGCGAGGAGGATCGCCAGAAGCAGGAAGAGGAGATCCGTGCCCGTTGCACGGCCGAGCAGAAGGATGTGCTGGAAGCGGGCGGCCTGCACATTATCGGCACCGAGCGCCACGAATCCCGTCGTATCGACAACCAGCTTCGCGGCCGTGCCGGCCGTCAGGGCGATCCCGGCTCGACGCGCTTCTACCTGTCGTTGGAGGACGATCTGATGCGCATCTTCGGTGGAGAGAAGATGCAGGGGATGCTCGAGAAGATGGGCTTCCAGAAGGGCGAGGCGATCGAACACCCGTGGGTCACCAAGGCGATCGAGAACTCTCAGAAGAAGGTCGAAGGGCGCAACTTCGATATCCGTAAACAGCTGCTGGAGTACGACGATGTTATGAACAAGCAGCGCGACGTGATCTATTCGCAGCGTCGCGAGCTGCTCGATGCCGAGACCGTGACCGACGTGATCGAGGATATGCGCCGCGATTTCGTGATGCAGCTGGTAGAGCAGTACATGCCGGCCCAGTCGTATGCCGACAACTGGGATATGGAAGGGCTGCGCGAGGCCGTCAAGGAGCAGTTGGCGTTCGATGCGCCGGTGGACCAGTGGGTCGAGGGCGACGAGGTTGATAACACCGGCGCGATGATCGAGCATCTTTGCAAGGCGCTCGCCGATGCGATGGCCGAGAAGGAGGCCGTGGTCGGCGAGGAGTCGATGCGCAACTTCGAGAAGCTTCTCGTGTTGCAGATGCTGGACCACCACTGGAAGGAGCACCTGCTGGCGATGGATCACCTGCGCCAGAGCGTCGGGCTTAGGGGTTACGCCCAGAAGCAGCCGCTGCAGGAGTACAAGCACGAGTCCTTCGAGCTGTTCGCGGCCATGCTGGGGAGGATTCGCTCGGAGGCGATCCAGGCGTTGCACCATGTGCAGATCGAGCAGCCGGAGCTTCCCGTCGAGGAGCCGCGTCAGTCCGCGCCGATGCATTTCAGCCACGGCGAGGAGGAGTTCGACGAAGCGCCGATGACCTACCAGCGGGAGCATCCCAAGGTCGGGCGCAACGATCCCTGTCCCTGCGGCTCCGGCAAGAAGTACAAGCACTGCCACGGCAAGCGCTAGGTTTTGTCCCGGCTTGCCGAACCGGCCGCTGATGTGGCCGGTTTTGATGCGCGGCATCGTGCCGTGTCCCTTACGGCGGCCCGTGCGGAAGCACCGCTTTCTTTAATAACAGGAGAGTTCTAGATGAGTGTGGAACAGGAGCTGCGTGCACGCAGCGAGTCCAAATGCGAGCTGTGCGGCGCCACCGAGGGGCTCGGTGTTTATGAGGTCGCGCCGTCGGACGGCAGTGCCGAGAAGTGCGTGTTGATCTGCGAGACCTGCCGCAAACAGATCGAGAACCCCGAAAAGACGGATGCCAACCACTGGCGCTGCCTGAACGACAGTATGTGGAGCCAGGTGCCGGCCGTGCAGGTGATGGCGTGGCGCATGCTCACCCGTCTGTGCGGTGAGGGCTGGCCGCAGGATTTGCTCGACATGCTCTATATGGACGACGAGACTCTGGCTTGGGCCCGGGCCGAGGAGGCCGCGGCGGCCGATGCCGTCGTCCATCGCGACAGCAACGGTGCGGTGCTGGAAGCGGGCGACACGGTTACCCTGATCAAGGATCTCGACGTGAAGGGCAGCAGCATTACGGCCAAGCGCGGTACCGCCGTGCGCAACATCCGCCTAGTGGCCGACAATCCCGAACAGATCGAGGGGCGTGTCGACGGCCAGCAGATTGTCATCCTGACAAAATTCGTCAAGAAATCGGGCTGATCCGTTCGCGCTCCGGCCCCATCGTCTGATGCGGTGCTGCGGGCCTTCCATCCTCCATCTTTCCGATCAGTAGTTCGGCCTTGTCGAGCGACGAGACGGCCTGCCCGATCACCGCTTCCGTCCCCTCACTTGCGGCCGTCACGATGTTGCGCGCCCCGATGCAGAGCCGCAGCGCGCCGACCGGGATGCCGCGGCGTTTGCCGCAGGCGATCGGCTGGCCCAGTTGAAAACGGCGCGCCGCGATGCCGGATGCCTCCCCGGCGAAGGGGGATTCACCGGAGAGATCGGTTAGTAGCCGCCGATGGAGCCGTCGGGCCTCCTCGAGGTTCAGCGGACGGCCGTCGGGATGGTGTGGTACGAAGGGGAAGATGGTCGGCATGGCGTCCCAACCGTGGTGACCGGCGATCGGTCGCCGGTCGGGGGCCGGGGTTGGCAGGGGCTCCAGAAGCTCTGAGCGAAGCAGGCGATGGCGGATGGCCCCGGCAAGGTCTTTCAGGATTATTTTGACCCTCTTTCCGTCGATATCATGAAAGGCGCGCATCTCCGTTAGCGCCGCCTCCCAGCGCAACAGCAGTCCGAAATTGGTGCCATCCCCGAGTGAATCGGCGCCGCTCCATCTGATCGGCCAGTCGGCCCGGACGGAGCAGGAGCGTAACGCTTCGGGAAGCGGCCTGTGCCGCAGTCGTTCGCCGAGTGCGGCCGGCACCAGCATGGCGCCGGAGAAGGTCGGCCCGGTCATGAATTTTGAGCCGGTCAGGGCGACGGTGAATCCCTGCTTCAGATAGGCGTGCAGCACCTCCGGCCCGATGCGGGCCTGACAGGCATCGACAAGGATCTCGATGGCATCGCCGTGACGCCTCTTCAGTCTCGCGGCACAACCCGGCGAGGGAGCCACCAGCCCGCTTTTGGAGAGGTCGGCCATGACCAGCAGCACGGGCCGGCCGGCCGCCACGGCTTGCTCCGCCATGTGTTTGACCTCGGTATCGATCGCTGCCGCCGGGCGGAGTGTGCCGTTGGCCCGGCGGAGGGCGACAGGGGCGATCTCGCCGCACAGGGCATCGGGGACGCCGCTGCCGGTTTCGGCGGCGGCGACGGTGACGGCCATTAGCGGCGCCTTCCGGTCCGGGCCGAGTAGTTGCGCCATGATCCGGTGCAGGTCGGTGCCGGACTCGGCGAAGATGATGTCGACATCGGGTCCTTGCGCCAGACGGTACTGCCGCAGCAGTTCACGGCGGATGCGGTCCAGTTCGTCGGCATAGATTGCCTCCGGCGGCTCCGTCGTGCTCAGCCGGCCTGTCAGCGACCGGCGGAGACGTTCAGCGGCGTCAAAGGCCGCTTCGGAGATGACGGATGCGGTCGAGGAGCCGAAGGCGAGCAGTGCCGGATCGGGGCAGGGCCGGCAATGGTAGCGGTTCAGGCCGCTTTCCGGGTCGGGGACGATGCGCCCGTCGCCGCCCGCCACCAGTAGTTTTTCGGTCGGGGGCAGGGTTATGCCAGGCGGCATGGCGGCGCGGTCCGCTTCAGTCGGCATGCGCCCTGTCGGCCAGCATGGTCCGGAAGGCGTCGAACAGCCTGTGCATGTGGGCCGGTTTGTAGGGGAACAGGTCGACCGGGTCCATGTCATGCACTATCGCCCCGGCATCCGCCTCGAAGACAAGCAGCTCGCCCGTCCTGGTCTCGGCGCAATCGATTACCAGATAGTCGAGCCCCGTGCGTTCGGCGATGGCGCGCAGGGCGTCGGCGTGTCGGGCGGCGAAATCGTGATCGAAGCCGCGCATGAAGGTCTCCTCCTCGCGGCGCTTCCCGGCACTCTCCTGCATCCCTGCATTGAGATAGTGGATGATCCAGTGGTTCGAAATGGCCATATGGCCGGGGAAGGGGCGGTCGCCGACCAGCACGATCCGGTACTTTCGGAAGAGCCCGTCCGGGCTGCTGTAATCGACATAGTCGGCCAGATAGAACGTCTCGGCCGGTGTGCGCCCTAGGTAGGCAGCGAGGCCAGCCGCTGTATCGATCCGTTCCAGATCCTGGCCGGCCTGTGAGTCGACCGGGCGGACAATGACGGGGAAGGCGGTATCGGGCAGGAGCGATGTCAGCGGCACGGCCTCGCAGGCGATCTCCGCCAGATCATGTCGGCCGACCACCCTGATGGCGGGCGTTACGACGCCCGGCGCTCCCTGAAGCAGTTCGTGGAGGCTGTCGCGTGCCGTCGCGGCGATGCGGGCCGGGCGGTTCACCACCGGCCGGGGCCACTTGGCCAGCCACGTCTCCAGCCGCTGAAGCAGGGATGCATTCCGTTCGGACTGGCCGATCGCCACATAGAGGAGGTCGTGCTCCGGCAGCGGCGGCAGTTCGGACAGGTCGGGGGACAGGTAGAGCTGGTCGATGGTGATGTCCGACTGTTCGAGAAGAAACTCGATCGGAGCGTTGTCCATCAGTTCGCCGGGGGTCTTCAGGACCAGCATGCGGATGGCGTCATCCTGCTTCGTCGGCAGATGGTAGAGCTGCTGCAGCTTCAGTGCTTCGGCCTGCATCGCCAGTCCCGCATCGCGCTCGAAATGGAGCTGCAGGATCGTCGAGAGATCCATCCAGGCATTGGCATCCTGCGGGTTCTGCTCCAGCCGTGTCTGCAGCGCCGCCTGCACCGGCGTCAGGTCCCGGCCGGCGAACACCATGCGTGTCAGCGGTGCCAGCCCGATCAGGGAGGCATCCGTCGCGTCGTTCTGCATCGATCTTCCTCCTTTATCGGTCGTCAGCAAGTTGTTTGCCGATATCGAGCGTGGCATCGATCAGGGCGTCGATATCGCGTCTGCCGGTGCGGTGGTTGACGATGGCCGCCCGGATGGCCAGCTGCCCGTCGATCATCGTGGTCGACGGTGCGGCGATGCCTGACTCCTGCAGAGCGATGGCGATCCGGGCGTTGATCCGGTCGCTTGCTTTGCAGCGATAGCGGTAGCAGACGATATTGAGCCCGACCGGGGCGAGCAGTTCCAGCGCCGGTTCGCGTTCGATACGCTGCCGCATGTAATCGGCCAGTCCGCAGGTGCGGGAGATGGCGTCGCCGATGCCGGTGGCACCGTAGGTCTTCAGCGTGAACCATGTCTTCAGGGCCCTGAAGCCGCGCGACAGATCGGGCCCGAAATCGCACGGCCAGGGCGAACCGCCGGCCAGCCCGCGTGTCTCCCGGCGAAGGTAGCTGTTCTCGGATGCGAAGGCGGCACGGTGCTGTTCGCCGTCGCGGATCAGGATGAAGCCGGCGTCGTAGGGGACCTGTCCCCATTTGTGGAAATCGAAGGCGATGGCGTCGGCCCGTTCGATGCCGGCCAGCCGCGGGGCGATATCGGCGGAGAGCATGGCCAGTGCGCCGAGCGCACCGTCGACGTGGAACCAGAGCCCCGCCTCATGTGCGATATCGGCCACCATGTCGAGGTCGTCGATGGCGCCGGTATCCACGGTGCCGGCCGTGCCGGCGACGAAGAACGGCGTCAGGCCGCGCGACCGATCCGCTGCGATCGCCTTCCTGAGCGCATGGCCGTCGATCCGGTGTCGGGCGTCGACCGGCACCAGCCGGAGCGCGTCGCTGCCGATGCCGGTCAGATCGAGTGCCCGGGCGATGCAGCCGTGCGCCGTCGTGGCAGCGTAGGCGGTCAGCCTTGCACCGTGTTCGCCGATGCCGTGGCGGCGGGCATCGTTTCCGAGCGTGGCCGTGCGCGCGACGAGGAGGCTGATCACGGTGGCGATCGATGTGCCGGTGACGAAGAGGCCGCTGGCACTGTCGGGGAAGCCGAAGAGCCCGGCCATCCAGCGCGTGATCTGCCGCTCCACCTCGACCGGTATCTGGTCGCGGCCGCCGAGGTTGGCGTTCAGGCCCGCCGCGAGCATCTCCGCCAGCATGCCGACCGGGGTGCCGCCGCCGTGCACCCAGCCCATGAAGCCGGGATGCGTGTTGCCCACCGCAAAGGGGAGGATGTCGCGCATGAACGACGCATGGACATCGGCAAGATCGGTTGGTTTCTGTGGCAGGGGTTCGTGGAAGCGGGTACGGGTCTCGTCCGGGATCGGCTGCCATACGGGGTGTTCGCGGATCTGCTCGAGGTAATCGAGCATGTCGTCCAGCATGCGGTGGCTCTGGCTGCGGAACGCCTTCCAGTCCGCCGGGTCGAGCGTTTCTTTCGCCATGGCGCGATACTGCACAAATTCCGGACAAATGCATCGGCCAATGGGGCGGGCCGTTCCTGCTTGCAGCATCCCTGTCGCGGCCTCAGTCTTGATGCTTTCCGGATCGCCACATTATTAAAAAAGGAAAGATCGCCATGGCCGTGAACCCGCCCAAACTGACCCCCCCGCTGTCCGTGCCCGGTTTCCGGGTCGGGACCGCCTCGTGCGGCGTCAAGTCGCCGGAGCTGAAGGGGAAGCGTCAGGATGTGACGCTGATCGTCTCGGATGTGCCCTGCCATGCGGCCGGGGTATTCACGCAGAACCGTTTCCGGGCGGCCTGCGTGAAGCTTGCCGAGGCGACGCTGTCTGCTTCGGCCACCGATATCCGCGCCATCGTCGCCAATGCCGGCAATGCGAATGCCGGCACCGGTGAGATGGAGCGCGTCTGGTCGCAGCAGCTGGTCGATGCCGGCGCTAGGGCGGCCGGCGTCGAGAGTGCGAAGGTGCTCTCCGCCTCGACCGGTGTGATCGGCACGCCGTTCCCGATCGAGCGCATCGAGGCCGGCATGCACGAGGCGGCGGAATCGCTCGATGCCGACAACTGGACGGCGGCGGCGCATGCCATCCGCACCACTGACACCTTTGCCAAATGGGGAAGCCGTACGGTCACGATCGACGGGCATACCTATACCCTGACTGGTATCGCCAAGGGTAGCGGCATGATCCATCCGAACATGGCGACGATGCTCGCCTTCGTCGCCACCGATGCGCCCGTGGCTGCGCACGATCTGCAGCCGATGCTCAGACGGGTGGCGGATCGCTCCTTCAACTGCATCTCGGTCGATGGCGACACCTCGACCAACGATACGCTCTGCCTGCTCTCGTCCGGTATCGGCCTCGGTCATGCCCCGCTGACCGACAGCATGGCGTTTGAGCAGGCACTGACGGAACTCTGCATCGAGCTGGCGCAGCTGATCGTGCGCGACGGAGAGGGGGTCTCCAAATTCGTCACCATCGACGTGACCGGTGCGGCCACCGAAGAGGATGCGCGCACGGTGGGGCATGCCATTGCCACCTCGCCGCTGGTCAAGACCGCTTTTGCCGGATCCGATGCCAACTGGGGGCGCATCCTCTCGGCCATCGGCAACTCCGGTGTGAGTATCGATACGGATGGCATCAGCCTGAAGGCCGACGGCATCGTCATGCTTGAGAGGGGCAACCTGCATCCGGACTACCGGGACGAGGAGGGGATGGCGGTGTTCCAGAGGGAGGAGTTCACGCTCACTGTCGATCTCGGTATGGGCGAGGCGTCGGCGACGGTCTGGACCGGCGATCTGACGCATGAGTACATCACCATCAATGCCGAATACCGGACGTGATCGTTTCATCCGCATGACGGGTGTCGATGTCTGAGCAGGCCATTGCACTGGTGGCGGCGTTCAACGGGAGGGGCGAGGTGTTGCTGCTGAAGCGTCCCGGTGATGTGCACTGTGGCGGGTTCTGGTCGCTGCCTGGCGGTAAGGTTGAACCGGAGGAGCTACCGCTGGAGGCAGCCCGCCGGGAGTTCGTCGAGGAGACCGGCCTGACAGGGGCATGGTGGCGCCTGCTCGGTGAAGATGAGCATACCTATCCTGATCGCCACCTCTGTTTCAGTCTCTTCTCCTGTTTTGTCGGTGCATCGGCCAAACCCGCACCGGGCGCGTTTGCCTGGGTGGCAAAAGAGTCGTTGGCGGACTATCCGATGCCGCCGGCCAACGATGCCTTCATCAATCTTTTGGTGGCGGCGGCAGAACGTGAATCGGCGGCAGGGGAATAATCCGCTTCGCAGGCTTGTTGGAATCGGCGTGTTGCGACGGTTTCGGGGATTCGGATAGGTCCGTGGCAGTGCTCTGCGGCGGGCTGTCCGGGGTCTTCGGTGCGGGTTGCGCCGAAGGTAAAGGGGCGGCGTCACGATGTTGTGGTGACGGCGAAGCCGATACGCCGCCGCTGTTCAGGTTGATGGTGCTCGACATCTTGGCGATGTTTCTTTCCGCTCTGTCGTTGAGCACGATGATGCTGATGCGCCGGTTGATCGCGCTGAGGGGGTGTTTGGGGTCGAGCGGCACGGCCGAGGCCTGGCCGACCACGCGCAGTACTTTGTCCGGCTCCATGCCGCCGGCGACCATCTCGCGCCGGCAGGCGTTGGCGCGGTCGGCCGAGAGATCCCAGTTGCTGTAGCCGGAGCGGCCGGCGAAGGGCTTGGCATCGGTGTGGCCGGAGATGCTGATCTTGTTGGGGACCATGTTCAGGGCATGACCAATGCGCTTTAGCAGTTTTTTGGCATACGGCTGCAGGCGGGCGCTGCCACTGGTGAACAGCGGCCGGTTCTGTTTGTCCACAACCTGGATGCGCAGCCCCTCGCTGGTCGTATCCACCCGCAGCTGGTTCTTGAACTGCTGCAGGAACTTGTCGTGTTTGACGGCGCTCTGCAGCTCGACTTTCAGCCCCTCCAGATGGATCACCTTCTCGCGGTCCGCCTTGGCCTTGTTGGCGGCCGCCTTGTCGTCGATCCGTCGCTGGTGCTTCACCTCGCCCTTGCGGACCTGACCCTCGGTGCGGGTGATGTCGGTACCGCCCCCCTTCATGATGCTGGTGCGGTCGCCGCTGCTTTTCCCGCCCTCCATGGCGACGGTCAGGGGTGTCCTAAAGTATTCGCTGATGCCTTGCAGGGATTTCTTACCGGCCGCGATGGTCAGCCACATGAGCAGGAAAAAGGCCATCATGGCGGTGACGAAGTCGGCGTAGGCGATCTTCCAGCTGCCGCCGTGGTGACCACCGTCGCCGATGACCTTGCGGGTCTTCTTGACGATAAAGGGATCGGGGGAACTCATGCCCGTACCTTAGCGCGACTTGAGCTTTTTGAGGTTCTCCTCCAACTCGAGGAAGGCTGGCCTTTCGGTTGAGTAGAGCACCTTTCGGCCGAACTCGATCGCCACAGGCGGCGGGCAGGAGTTGAGTGTGGCCAGCAGCGTCACTTTGACGCAGTCGTACACTTTGCTGGACTCCTGCAGTTTCGCCTCCAGGGCGCCCGCGATCGGAGAGATGAAGCCGTAGCCCAGCAGAATGCCTAGGAATGTTCCGACCAGCGCCTTGGCGACCATCTCGCCCAGTACGGCCGGCGGGGCACTGATGAATTCCATGGTGTGCGCCACGCCCATTACCGCCGCGACAATACCGAAGGCCGGCATGGCGTCGCCCACCTTGGTGATGACGTGGATCGGTACGTGCGCCTCCTTGTGGTGGGTCTCGATCTCGTGATCCATCAGGCTCTCGATCTCGAAGGCGTTCATGTTGCCGCCCACCATCAGGCGGAGATAGTCCACGATGAATTCGACCACATGGTGGTCGGTCATGATCTCCGGGTACTTCGAGAAGATCGGGCTTTTGGCGGGGTCGTCGATGTCCTGTTCGAGGGCCATCAACCCGTCCTTGCGAGCCTTGACAAGGAGCTCGTAGAGCAGGGCGAGAAGCTGCATGTACATCGCCTTGGTATGTTTGGAGCCGCTGAATACCTTAGGAATCGATGCGAGGGTGGCCTTGATGGCTTTGCCGTTGTTGCCGACGATGAAGGCGCCGGTAGCGGCACCGCCGATGATCAGAAGCTCGGTCGGCTGGAACAGCGCCGCCAAGTGTCCGCCGGCCAAGGCGTATCCGCCGAAGACCGCGGCAATGACCACAATCCAGCCACCAATGACTAACATGAGTCACTACTCCTTCCCGCTCGAGAGCTTGCCGTTATTTGCCAAAGGCACAGCGCAGCCGGGATGGAGGTTCTGGAACCGGTCGGGTTCGATGCCATCCCGTTTGCCTGGTGACCGAATTGCCAAGGTCCGACAGCTTCCGGGGGATGCTGGAATGCCGGCATCGTGCCAAGTAACGCCCCCTCCGTGGATGCGTTCGGCGACACTGAGGCACACACCTCGCGCCACCGTCCAGCAAGTTGGCTAACTATCCATTTTTTAATATTTTAAATCAAGTACTTATAAAGCACGATATCTGCTATTCCTTCGGCTGGAGACGGGTCTGCCTCGCTTGTCCGGCGGTCTTATTCGATGGGGGTCAGCCACTCCCGATGCCGGTCGTTGCGACCGTGCACGACATCGAAGTACATCTCCTGCAGACTTTTCGTGATGGGACCGCGGGTGCCGGCGCCAATCGCACGCCCGTCCAGTTCGCGGATTGGGGTTACCTCGGCGGCGCTGCCGGTGAAGAAGGCCTCGTCGGCGATCAGTACCTCGTCGCGCGTGATGCGCTTTTCCACGACACGCAGGCCGGCCTCCTCGGCCAGAGTGATGATCGTGGCGCGGGTGATGCCGTCGAGTGCGCTGGTCAAATCCGGCGTGTAGATGACGCCGTCGCGCACGATGAAGATATTCTCGCCGCTACCCTCGGCCACGAAGCCGTCGACGTCGAGCAGCAACGCTTCGTCGTAGCCGTCCCGCACTGCGTCGCTGAGCGCCAGCATCGAATTGATGTACTGGCCGTTGGCCTTGGCCTTGCACATCGAGATGTTGACGTGGTGCCGGGTGTAGGAGGATGTGCGGATGCGGATGCCCTTGGTCATGCCGTCGTCGCCGAGATAGGCACCCCAGCTCCAGGCCGCCACGATCACGTGCACCTTCAGGTTTTCAGCGCGAAGGCCCATGCCCTCGGAGCCGTAGAAGGCCATCGGGCGTATGTAGGCCGATTCGAGGTTG
>Ga0209918_1000318_pt1 | contig 34621 bp, 50 predicted proteins | sample SalPonD_shore_MG_FD_185712 | JGI IMG/M metagenome (GOLD analysis project Ga0209918, IMG submission 185712) | Salt pond soil microbial communities from South San Francisco under conditions of wetland restoration - Salt Pond MetaG... | ecosystem: Environmental > Aquatic > Marine > Intertidal zone... | reverse complement strand
TTTAATCAGGCCATTATTACGAACAACTATGAAGTTGCTCTTGGCTCTGATACTACTGTGCCTTTGGAATTTCAATCACAAGCAGCGGTGTAACATGGAAACGGTTGAATATCATTTAAAAGGAAAGCTTGAATATGCCAACAAAGGAGAGACTGTAGCTGCCAGATTCATTTCTATTAATGAATTTACAGCCAAGCACTTGAATTATACTGCACCTATTAAGCAGATGTGCTTGCGTGCCTTTAATGACATCTCTGAAGGATATAGTGATGAGGAAATTAAAGAGGCACAAGAGTCTAAAAGCGAGACTGAGACAACTGGAAGCGATTTAATGCAAGCACTTTATATGTCCAATGAGGATGTATCAAAGTTTTTTGTTTACATGAGAGAGCTTTTAACGTCTCCAAATATCGCTTATGTTGATGGCGAAGTAAAGCTGACTAAGCCTATTTTTGAAGAGCTGAGCCAAGAGGATGTAGAAGGAGTGTGTGGCGAATATGCCATGACTTTTATTCTAGCCTCTGTGCTGAGGGATTCACAGAGGCAAAGTTAAGGGATAAAATTTGGGACACTGTTCTATTCTTTGAAGGCGGATTGGATTATCACAAGCTTATTGACAGTCCATTCTCCACTGTTATAGAAGCAATAGAACAGGCCCAAAGATTAACAGAAGCAAGACGCCAGGAGATTAATAGAGCTAAGCAAAGCAAATGACTTTCCAAGTATCATATACATTTTTGGCTCTCAATAAATTCTCTGCAACAGCAAGGAGAATTAAAAGGGATACTGTTGCCTTAACAAATAAAATTAAGCAGCAACACGCAGCCTCAATGAAAGCTACTGAGGGTTGGAGAAGCTTCAACAGATCAGTAGTTGATGCTGGTAAAAAGATGACGCTATTTGCGTCATTGCCTATTGCTTTTGGCTTTAAGAAAATGATTGACATGGCGTCGGATGCTACTGAAACAGCAAATAAGTTTGCTGAGGTATTTAAAGGAATCCAAAATGAAAGAGGTCAAGCAGTAGCTGGTCTTGCCAAGGATTTTAAGTTAGCTAGCAGTACATCACAAGAATTACTTTCAAATACTGGTGATTTGCTTGTTGGCTTGGGCTTGAATAGAAAAGAAGCGCTGAAATTATCAGAAGGCGTTGTTAGACTTTCTGCTGATGTTGCTTCTTTCAAAAATGTGCAGGGTGGTACTGAGCGCGCTGCTATCTCTCTTACCAAGGCTCTGCTTGGCGAGAGAGAAATGCTCAAGGAAACTTTTAAAACTGCCGTTTTAGAAGAAGAAGTCAAAAAGCGTGCTGTTAAAATAGCATCTAAAAGAAGGGGATTAACAGAACAGCAGGCCAAGGCTCTTGCTACATTGGCTATTGTTACTGAAAGGAATAAGGATGCCATTGGTGACTTTGCTAGAACTCAAGATCAGTATGCCAACCAAACGAGAATCAATCAGGAACTTACCAAGGAAATGGCAGAGTCGTTTGGTAAGCTATTGCTACCAGTTGCCATTAAAGTCAGAAAGTCTTTAATAAGCATAACTGAAAAAATAAACAATCTCTCGCCAGGAGTGAAAAAAGTTATCCTTATTATACTTGCTGTTATAGCAGTCGTTGGTCCATTGCTTCTTATATTAGGGGCATTGAGTTCTGCCTTTGTTGGTTTAACATTAGCTGCTGGCGCTCTTGGTGTGACTGTTAGTGCACTATTATTGCCAATATTGGCTATAGGTGCTGGTATTGCTATTATAATAGCAGTAGTTATGAACCTTGATAAGCTGAAAAAGAAATTTTCTGAAATGTCGCCAAAAGCAAAAGCGGCATTAACAATAGCTTTCTTCCCATTGATTATGGCTATTAAGGCTATGAAAACGATATGGGGTTTGATGTCGAAATTGAAACCTGTTTTCGTAGAAATAGCATCAAAGGTCAAAGACTTGTTTGATAAAATAACTTCAATACCAGCAATATCTGGTATACTTAAAAAGATTGGTGACTTTGGCGGAGATATGCTATTTGGTAGTAAGATAGATGTTGGTGGTGATATAAGTAAAACTAGCCAGAATGAAACTGAAATAAATGTCAACGTAAAAGGAGAGCCTGGAACTGTTGCAAATGCTGGTGCTAGAAATAAATCTGGCAACGCCAATATTGGATTGAATGTCCTTGAGGCTTATTAATGATACTTGAGAATTTAAAGCCTGGTAAATATAAAGGTGTTGATTTCTGGATCAGGACATCTTCGATTACTGGCGGACGTAAAACTCAAAAACATGAGTTCCCAAATTCTGATAAGCAGACCATTGAAGATTTTGGTTTGCTTCCTAAAAGTCACAGAATAACTGCTTTTATATTCTGGCCAAATTATTTCCAAAAGCGTGATGCTTTAATTCGCGCTCTTGATGAAGGTGGTGCTGGTGTTTTAACGCATCCATTTTATGGCGATATACCGAATATCGCTGCTGTTGATTATACTATAAATGAAGACTTATCTGAGCTTGGTGAAGCTAAATTCCAAATATCATTTGAAGTTGATGATGATACTGGATTGCCTAAGCAAGAGCTTGATGTTATTGGTAACATCGAAAGCACAAGAGGTAATTTATCAACAGCAACACAAGAGAATATTTCAGGCAATTTCCTTGTAACAAATAAGTTCCAAAATAACTTTCAGCAAGCACGCCAGAAATTGCTTGAGTTAAATAATGAAGTAAGGAAAGAAACCAGCTTTGTGTTTAAGATACAGGCTGGCGCTAATGAATTTAATGCATTGTTGTCTGACTTTGGTAACAATGTTAATGAGCTTGTGACTAAACCAGCGAATTTGGCCACAAGCATAGTAAGCATGTTTGATTCAATAGATTCTTTATATGTTAATATAAAGGATTCTTTTGATGTTTATAAAAGGTTTAGTGATTTTGGTGATAGTGATATAAGTCTTGATATTACTACAGCAGGTTTACAGCAGAGACAGAAAAATAATGATGTAATAAATTCCTCTGTTAAGGCAATGTCACTAGGATACCAATATCAGAATGCTGCCAAGCTAGAATTTGATACGGTTGAGGATATTGAATCAGTAGAATCAGATATTGAGGCCAATTACCAAGCATTAATTAATGAGCCACAATTAAGTGGTGACATGGTTTCTATATTAAAGGATTTGCGATCTGTAACATCTAGGTTTTTCAAAAATGAAAAGCTTAATGTTGACAAGATTACTGAAATAAGAACTCCAATATTACCAGCAAGAGTTATAGCATATCAATATTATGCTGATAGTTCAGTTGGTGAAAGAATAGCCAATTTGAATTTAATTAATGATCCATCATTTGTTGAAGGAACTATAAGAGTATTTACTGAATGATTACCATTTCTATAAATGGTGTTAATTACTCTTTGTTTGAGTCTGCTACTGCTACCAAACAGCTGGATGCTGCGAGCGGATCATTTAGATTTGATGCAGTTAAAACTAAAACTGCATTAACATTCCCTGTAAAAAAGGGTGATAGTTGTGAAATATATGCTGATGATCAAAAAGTAATAACTGGCTTTGTGGAGAAAGTATCAGGATCAGCAAGTGCAAATAATCACCAAATAACTATTGAGGGAAGGGATAAAACAGCAGATTTTATCGACTCTACCATTGATGTTATAACTTTAAATCCACCAATAAGTTTAAAGAAAGCTATTGAAAAAGTTATACAACAAATTGGCGCAGATATACTGGTGATTGATAAGGTCAACCCATCAGATTTTAAAAATTCAGAAGATTTGCCATCATCAGAAGTTGGCGATAATGCTTTTGATTTCGTATCTAAGCTTGCGCAAAAGAAACAAGTTTTGCTTACATGTAATGGTGACGGAAATTTAGTAATAGATAGATCAACTGGGGTTATGGTTGGTGCTCAAATAAGGCATCAAATTGATTCTGATAGGAATAATATAACAAGTTCATCTTGGGATTTTAATGATGAAAATAGGTTCTCAAGATATAAAGCAGTAAGCCAAATGAATATGCTTGCTGGTGAATATGCTGGCGAGATATCAGCAAAAGATTTAACTGACCAGCAGAGCAATACCATTATAGATTCAGCAATAAGAAGGTCAAGACAGTTTATATTTCAAACTGAAAATCTATCTGGCGAACAGTCTGCAAATGAAAGAACGAAATGGGAAGCAAACATAAGAAAAACTAAAGGTGAAATATATAGCTGTACTTTGGATAGATTTTACATTGATGGAGTTTTTCTTACGCCAAATTTATTGATGAGAGTTATTGATGACTTTGCAGACATAAATGATCTTATGCTATTGAATAGCGTACAGTATGATTATAAAAAGGGGTCAGAGTGTTTGCTTAACTTTGTGAATAAAAATTCTTATAAGGTTGCTTTATCTGAGCCTGAAGATGAAGAAGTTGGGAATGTATTTGCCAATGCTTAGGAAACTTAGAAATTTGATTAAGCTGGCTCGAATAACTCTATCATCTAAAGATGATGGCAAGTATTCTATACAACAAATTAATTATATGGGCAAGCCTACTCCTTGTTTGGTAGTTTTCCCATATGGTATGCATGCAAATTTACCAATAGATTGCCTTGGTACGATATTGAATTGTAATGCTGATGAAGGCAATCTACATATGTTGCCACACTTATCAGAAAAAAGAATAAAAGGATTGAAGCCTGGTGAAGTTATTTATTTTCACCCGACAACAAAGTCATTTACTCATTATAAAAATAATGGTGATGTTGAAGTTTTTGCAAAAGGAGATTACATATTAAATTGCAAGAACTATAAAATTACCGCTGAACAGAATATAGATTTAGCTGCTGGTGCTGATATTAATGCACAAGCATCTAATTTTAACATAACTGCCAATTTTAATGTTAATGGGAATACTGCTTTTACTGGTTCTGTTAGTGCAAATGGATTCCCAATAGATGAAACTCATACCCATGATGGTTCGCCGACTGCACCTGATGGGCCTGTTTCTGATACTGGTACTGTTAAGCCATGAGTTTGGAAAATCAATTTGATGTTAAGCTTGATAATTCAGCAGGATATTATGATATCCTTATTGATGATGATGGCGATATCCTGACTGGTGATCAGTTTAACACTGCTATTTTAATGACAATACATTGCCATAAAAGAGCATTGCCTTCAGAGATGCCTGATGTTTCCAGAAGGCGTGGTTGGATTGGTAATGAATCAACACCTGGATTTCAAATTGGATCCAAGGCTTGGCTGTATTACCAAGAGCGTATTACAGCAAGTATATTGGAGCAATTGTCTTCCCAGCTTAATGTTGATTTTCTTTGGTTCGTTGATGAAAGTCTGCTAAAGTCTATTTCTGTTAGGCCAATATTTAATTCAAGAGAAGTTGGAGCAGAAATAACTTTTAACAGGCATCAATCAGAATCTGAAACTAGATACTATAAGCTTTGGGATAGGACTGCATAATATGCCTATTAAATTACCAAACAATGCAACTGAAATAGAGCAAAGGCAAAAGACTGACGTTCAGCGTAAATTACCAACGTCAAATCCTTTTTTGCCTAATAGTTGGCTTGGTGCATTAATCACAGGTACATCAAATAGATTTTTTGATTTTTATATACAGCTCAAAAACCTTCTTAGAGAAAGTTTTTGGGATACTTCCACTGGTGATTTTCTCAAAAGGCAAGCCTCTTGGTTTGGTTTTACTGGCAATGCTGCATCAAAATCATTAGGTAATATAGTTGCTACTGGTACTCTTTATGCTGATATATTAACTTCAGATTCATTTAAAACTAGCAATGGCGTTGAATATGAAGTATTAACAGCAGTTCAGATTGATGATGTTTCAATAGATATATTGAGCATTGAGAGATCAGGAAATACAGCAATTGTTACCACAGATGGCGCCCATGGTATGGCATCTAATGTAACTCCTACTATATCAGGTGCAAATCAAAGTGAATATAATCAATCTGATATAGAGATAAAAGTTACAGATGTTGATAAATTCACTTATGAAGTAAGTGGATCGCCAACTACACCAGCAACTGGTACAATATCTCTATCGGCACAGTTTGCTATTGTGCCTGTTAAGTCAATAGAATTTCAAGCAAGTGATCTTGAAGTTAATCTTGAGACTGACACACAACTTACTCCATTATCACCAATAACTGGCGTTGATGGTACAGCCCAAGTTGATGCTGAAGGCGTAACAGGTGGATCAAGCGCAGAATCAGATGATGAATTTAGAAGTAGGTTTCTTGAAGGCGTTCAAAATCCTACTACACTATTTAATGTCCAGGCAATAAAGGATAAGGCCAAAGAAATAACTGGAGTAACAAGAGTTTTTGTTAAAGAAGTTACTCCAGATATAGGGCAAGTAACAGTTTATTTTGTTAGGGATAATGATGATGATATTATACCTACTTCAACGCAAGTCACCAATGTTAAAAATAAAATATTGGAGATAAAGCCAGCACAAACATCAGATGATGATGTTATAGTTGAAGCGCCTTCTGAAAATTCTATTGATTTTGAATTCAGCGCTTTAACCCCAGATACTGTTAGCATGAGAAATGCTATAGCAGCAAACCTTGATCAATTTTTTAAGGAATCAACTGATGTTGGTGTTGGTATTGATGAAGATGCTTATAGGGCTGCTATATTCTCAACAGTAGATACTGAAACTGGGCAGCCAATGCAAACTTTTGCACTGAATTTCCCATCAGGGGATATATCAAATGCTGTTAATGAATTGCCAACATTAGGTGATATTGGCTATGACATTATTTGAGCAACATTCTATTGGCGAACATGCTGATAGTATAGCAGCATACCTTCCTAGTGGAGAACTGTTTAAATCTGCTAGGATAACAGATTCAAATTTTAGAAAGCTTTTGCTTGGGATATCACATGAGCTGTTTACTGCTGAGGGTTATTTAATAACAGCAGCCAAAGAGTATGATATAAGAACAACAACTCTTTTTATTCAAGAATGGGAAAGTGCTCTTGGTATACCAGATGATTGCTTTAAAGGAGATGGCACTATTGTGGAAAGGCGTGCCCATGTACTCATTAAGCTTATAGCAAGAGGAACACAAACTGCTGAAGATTTTATTGAGATGGGTAATCTTTTGGGATTAAATCTTGTTGTCAATGCTGGAATTGATTTGATGAGATTCCCATTTACTTTCCCAATTTTCTTTTTTGACAATGAGAAGCATGCAAGATTCTCAATAGTTATTACTGACGTAAGTGGCGTTGGCTCTGTATTCCCGCTAATACTTCCATTTACTCTTGGTGAGACTACAGCAACAAAGTTAATATGTTTTCTCAAGAAGCTGAAACCAGCCAATGTTGAGTTATTTTATTTCAATATATCTACGTCATAGGTAAGGATATGTTAAATATACCAGATAAAGAAGATGGCAATACAGTCAATGCTGAAGAATTTGATAGCATTGTATTTGAGCTTGAGAATGCAGTAACAGCTACAGGGCAGACTTTATCAGGGGCTGATCTTAGACAGTTGTCTAAGACTATTTCAAATTATGCTGCTGCTGGTACTTTCTTTTTAGTTAGTTCTACTGGCAATGATTATACATTCTCAGTTATTGGATCAAGAGATGCTCCAACGCAATATTTTAATGGTATGACTGTTAGGGGTATTATTGATTCTGCTAATACTGGTGCTGCTACTATTAATGTTGCTGGCTTAGGCCAAAGAGCAATAAGAAAAAATAATGCTACTGAAGCATTAATAGCAAATGATCTTTTGCCTGGTATAGTTGAATTGGCATTTATTTCATCACAAAATGCTTTTACTATCGTTTCTATTTTGCAAGCAACCACAACTAGGCAAGGCAAAGTAGAGTTGGCTACTATAGCAGAAACTACTGCTGGAACGGACAGCCAAAGAGCAGTTACTCCAGCAGGGGTAGCTCCTGCATTGGCAGATTCTGCTGGAAGGGTTAGTGTTTCAAATAATGATACTACACAAGATAGGCTTGATGATAAGCTTGTTGCTGGTGATGGTATTTCATTAACTGAAATGAATGATGGTGGTGATGAGTGGCTAGAAATAGATGCCAATTTATCACAAGACCCAAGAACTCATGTAATAGTTGTTGCTGATACTGATGGCCAACTTATCATTGATTTTAATAACACCATCATTGATGATGTAGGCGGTGGTGTTCAAGGTCAAGTGAAAAATCATTTGATATATAAAAATGGTCAACTTCTTGTTAACAATGCATTCAATTCTCTTATAGGCTCACAGCAGCCAGATTATGTTGTGACTGATTCTGTGTATGGTGAAATAACTCTTGAGTCCCATGCTGCTGCAGAGGCTGGAGATATATTTGAATACATTGATGCAAGAGTAACTCAAGCAACTCCTGCAGCATTTTAATGAGGTTTCATTATGAGTAACAAATTAAAGAGAAACCAAATAAATACTGGTGGCAAGCCAAACCAACTGCCATATTTTGCAGTATTAAGCCCTGATGAGCATGGCATTCAAATACAGGATTCTGATGACAATGTCCTCATGGAAATTGCCATATCAGAAGATCAATATGATGCTTTCAGTCTAAGGATAACTGATCCTGGTGAGAATGCTGGTCTTTATATTGAAGGTGATGAATATGGCGCCAGCAATTTTGAATTAACTTCTACTGAAGCATCAACTATATCATCTATTGTTAGCTTATTGCTTGATGCTCCACTTATTATAACCAATGCAAGCCAATGGAATTTCACTGGCAATACTTTATTAAATCAACTTGGTCAAATAGCGTGGAGTGCTCAAACTTTAACTCTTGATGCTTATGATGATATTGATTTTGATAACAAAAAAATTGGAATATTAACTATTGATGCAGACGAATCAATATCAAGTATATCAGGAATTTTAGCTGGTTCTGAATCAATACTCATTGTTGAGCAAGATAATTATGGTCAATGGAATATAACGAATTGGCCATCAAATGTTGTTTGGTTGAATGGGTTTGCCCCTGATGTTTCGTTGCCTGATGGCGAGAAGTTCTTTGTATTTATTTATTATGATGGCGTAAATTATTATGCTCATTATATTGATAATACAAAATTTGATAAAAATATAAATTACATACGTGCTGAGCAAATTGGTAATGATCTTAATATATCTGGTATTGGCAATGTGTCTATGGCTGCATTAAATGGGGCTGATGTAGCCTTTGCTGATGCTATTAATGATGATTTAAGAACTTACCGATTTGACGGCACTGATTGGTCTCAAGTTGGGAATGATCTTAATATATCTGGCATGTCTACGCCAGCAATAGCAGCATTAAATGACACTGATATAGCCTTTATTGATGATTCAAATGAAGATTTAAGAACTTACCGATTTGATGGGACTAACTGGTCACAGGTTGGTAATGATCTTAATATAACTGGCATGGGGCTTATGTCAATTGCTGCATTAAATGGCACTGATATTGCTATTCTTGATGGCGGCAATGATGATTTAATAACATACCGATTTGATGGGTCTGATTGGTCACAGATTGGCAATCCATTGTCTATATCAGGGGCTGGATTTTCGTCAATAACTGCTTTAAATTCAACTGATATTGCTGCTATAGATGTTAGTAATTTGAATTTGACAACATATAGATTTGATGGGTCTGATTGGGTTCAAATTGGAAATTCATTAAATTTATCTGTGACTGATTCCCCTAGAGTTGCTGCATTAAATGATACTGATATTGTGTTGTTTGGTGTTGATGAAGATTTAAGAACTTACCGATTTGATGGTACAGATTGGTCACAAATTGGTAATGGAGTTGGTATATCTGGTGCTGGGGGAGCATCATTAGCTGCAATTAATGGAATAGAAATAGCTTTTATAGATGTTACAAATCAAGATTTAAGAACCTATAGGTTTGTTTTTTATATAGGTAATGGCCCCCATGGCCCTGCAGGATAATTTAAATTATTATGGTGATTTATGAGAGATATCACAAGCAAAAGTACTGGTGATACGCTATCAGCAGATGAGTTTAATGATATACCAGGTGAAATTGAAAATGCTATAACAGCAACTGGTATATCTTTAACTGATGCTGATCTTACACAGCTTTCAAAGTCAATAGCAAATTATGTTGCTAGTGGCTCATATTATACTGACAATGGTTCAGTTAATAACTATGTGTTAGCCCCCATTGGGGCCAAGGATGGCCCCACTTCTTATTTTGATGGTATGGTAGTAAGATTCTTTGCTGCTAATGGGAATACTAGTGCATCTACAGTAAATGTTAATAGTCTTGGCTCAAAAGCTATTTTGAGGGATGATTTTAACCCTGTACAAAATGGTGATATACCAGTAAACTATATTGAGCTTACATACTTTTCATTTGCTGATTCGTTCATTATTAGCTATACTCACCAAGCAACACAAACAAAGCAAGGCAAGGTTGAGTTGGCTACTGATGCTGAATGTATCTCAGGGTCAGATAATACAAGAGCAGTGACGCCACAAGGCCTACAAGCTGCTTTGAATGATGCTCTTGATGGGACAGTATTCCCAGCAGGGACAAGAGCAATATTTTATCAGGCTGCAGCACCATCAGGCTGGTCGATATTATTTGCTGGTAATGATCGTGTTTTAATGGTTGATAATAGCAATGGCGGCTCATCTGGCGGCACGTGGACTATATCAGGACTATCATCATCCAACACTACGCTTTCAATATCTCAAATACCACAGCATAGGCATGAAGGCGGTACTGTTCATAGAACATCTAGTAACAGTAATGGCATAACAAGTAGGTTTGGAAGCGTTGGTACTTCAGGGTTTACTGGTGATGTTATAGGCTCTGAATTTATTACTGGTAAAGCAAATTATACAAGCTATGAAGGATCAGGCAGCGGCCATAATCATTCAGTCTCTCAAAATGGCTCTTGGCGTCCACGTTATCATGCTGTTATTATTTGCGAAAAGGATTAGTATGAATTATAAAAATGCATTTAAATGCCATAAATGCCCGCAAAGCAATGATGAAAATGGCTGCCCAATGTGGTGGGAGTATGTTCAAGAAGATCACATGGGTAAAATTAGAAATAAAAAACAATGTGGATATCAAGCATTGCCAGATTTTCTCATGGAAGTTATTAGCAATAGCCAACGTCCTGCTGCTGAAATAGGAGCAATGAGAAAAGAATTGATGAAAATTTTTAATAAAATAATTCAACTCGCAAGCGGTAATTCACAAAAGCAGATAGAAGATAATAATGGCTGATACTGCTTTTTATAGAGTTGGCAATGGATTTGGGAACATTATCCAAACCACTCCTGCATATAGATATTTGAGAAGTATCTATAAAAGGGTTGTTGTTGTTTGCTCTAAAGAGTATGAGCATTTTACTAAGTGTGTTTATGGAGATAAAGATTTGTTGGTTGCTGGTCATCAAATAAATAATTCAAGACATTTATTTAAATGTTCTAGTCCAACCACTTTTAAAAAGGGTGGTAAAGAATCTGAAGTTGAAAGAAATTTAAAACTAGTTGGTTGTGAATCTCCTAAAAAATATCACAAAATAGGATTTTGTGGATATGAAGAAGCATCTGAATCATTCGATGTTTTAATATGTGATGGATATAACAAGAGGTATAATAAAAATGATTGGGAAGTAAAATCATATCCATATTATTGGCAAGTAGCATCGCACTTATCAGATTATGGATATTCTGTTGCATCGATAGGAGTAAAAGGAGAGTGGATAAAGCATACTATTGATAGAACAAATATTGGCTTAAAAGAAACTATTGGGTTAATAAAGAATTGTAAACTTTTGATAAGTAATGATACTGGTTTTTATCATGCAGCAAATGTTCTTGGTGTGAAAAATATAGTCATATTTACTATGACTGATACTGATAAAAATTATGATAAGGATTTTCATAAGCACTCAAAAGTCATAAAACAAGGTTTGTCTTGCCAGCCATGCCAACTTAATGGAAGAAAATATTGGGTTGATAATTATTTGAATTGTTGGTGGGCATGTAGAGAAATAATACCAGATATTATTTTGAATGAGGCTTTGAAATGTTTGATGTAATTATAACAACATATAATAGAGAAAGTCTTTTCAAAAGAACTATGCATAGTTTTTTTGCAAATACTGATCTTGATAAAATCAATCAAATAATTATATCAAATGATGGATCAACAGATGGAACAAAAGAATATATAGAATCAATAATTACACAATTCCCAAAAATAAAATTATTGCCAAATCAAAATGAAAGGATAGGAATAATACCAAGGTTTAATCAAGCAATATCTTTGTGCAATAGTTTATGGGTTTGTGAATTTCAAGATGATGTTGAATTTGAATATGGTTGGCTTGAAAAGCTTATGGAATATTCAAATTATGACATTGATTTTATAACAGGATATGATGCGCCGGACCATAAATCATTTAGATCAGGCAGTGGATATAAAATAAAACACTCATCAAGATTCACACAATTGTTGGCCAAAAAATCTACCTGGCAAAAATGGTTCCCTATGGAAAGCCAACATAATTTCCCTACACCAACAATGATTGGTAATAATTGCATTGGTAGTAAAATTGATGTAAATATATACCATAGAAAGAATAGGCAAAATGGCAAAGTAAAATATCTTGTTGTTCCAAATTTAGTAAGACATAATGCTGAAAGGTATAATTCTACATGGAGAAATAATATATCATACAACCAAGACCCAAGAAACAAATATCAAGGCGGATTAAATGTTGATAAGGTTAAAGATTATTGGTCAAACAGAGCCTCTCAGCAAAATGATTTAGCAGTTGGGTATGCTGGTAAAAATAGGGGTATACAGGATTCAATAATGAAATCTAAAACAGATTTTATTAAGCAATTTTTAGATGTTGGTCTTTGTACTTTAGATTATGGATGTGGTGTAGGTAAATTTAGTAGGCTATTTGATAAGTCAAAATATCTTGGTGTTGATATAACTGAAAAATTTATACTTATGGCAGCAGAAAATAATCCTGGTTATTGGTATAAATTATTGTCTGATCCATTTGTGTATGATTTAGGTTTTGATTTTGATCTTTTCTTTACATCAAATGTTTTGCAGCACAATTGTGATTATATAGTTGGCGAGATTTTCAGAAAATTAAGTAAAATAAAAGAACAAGATTTCCAAATATTCTTATATGAAAATACTCATGATAGCTTTAATAACACTCACCATATGTGTTTTAGAAGCGCCAGTGATTATTTGTCTTTCATATCAGAGCATTTTTATATAAGGAAATATTCAATACATAATCATTTAGTGCATAGAGAAAAGCATTCAATTATAAAGGTAGATGTATGACTCTTTCAGTAGTCACTTGGCTTTGGGGTGATCTTTATTCTATTGACCATGTCAATAAAAGTTATAACATGGTCAAAAGAAATCTTGATATTGATTTTGATTTCTTCTGTATAACTGATAAGCCTGAATCTGAAGACTTTATATCAAAGATAAATACAATGCCAATATGGGAAGAATTTGGCCAAACAAAATTCAATTATAGAAGGCTTAACATTCTATCATCTGCCAACAGCAGTATATTTGGTGATAAAATATTACAAATTGATATTGATATAATCATCATCAAAAATATAACAAATATGATAACTGATGATGATTTTAAAATATGGAAGTGTCCTAGCAAGTGTTCCAGAGGCTTTATGTATAATACTTCATTCATGCTTTTTAAAAATGGAGTGTTAAATGAAGTTTATGAGAAGTTTAAAGAGTGTCCAGAAAGAGAGATACAACAAAAAAGAAGCCAAGGCTGGCTGGGCACGGATCAGGCAATAATATCCAAATATGTTCATCCATGCAAATATTGGGATGAATCAGATGGAATATATAGCATGAAAGAACACAAGGAGATGCATGCTAATGAAATATCAAGTGATATAAAAATAGCTGGCCTTTATGGTCGTCGTTTTGATCCTGCAAAATTTACTCATTTTGAATGGGTAAGGGAAAATTGGAGATAATCATGAAAGTAATTTTTACTGTTTTGGTTTTATTCTTTGCAGTTTCTGCATATGGGAATTGCAATTTAAACTTCACAGAGCCAACTGAATATGTAACTGGCAATCCAATACAAGAAGGAGATAAGCCTTTATTTTATGAAGTTGTATATGAAGGTGGTAATGTTCAAGGTGGATCAACAATTGAGCATGGAACGCCAATAACTTGTGAAGAGGTTGGTGTGCCATTGTTTGGTGATTATGAAATTTATCTTATTACCATAACTCAAAGTGGCAAAAGAAGTGTACCAAGCAATACTGTAACATATTCGAGGTCAACTCCAAACCCAAAGCAAGCAACGGATTTATCAATCGAATTATTGCCATTATCACAGGATTAATAATTATGATTAGCATGAAATGCAGAAACAAGCAATCAACTACTTTAGGTTTTGTTACTATTGCTTTTGCACTAGTATGCCTATCATTTTTATTCAATCTTATGGTATATCATATATGCGGCGCTTTTGAATGCAAAGGCAGTGGCGTTGAATTGATAGGACTTGGTTCATTTGGAGCAGCTATATCTGCTGTATTAGGGATATGGCTTGTTAGAGAAGGAACTGAGAAAGTAAAAGAATACAAGGAAAATAATCGAATTACGCATGGTGAAAATTAATGCTATCAATTTTCAAACAATATAAGTGGATTTTTATATTAATCCTTATTGGTGTGTTTTTGGCTGGAGTTTATTCAGCATTCAAATGGTACACTGATAAGATTTTCCAATCAGGGGTTGATGCTTGTAAAGCAGAGCAATCTGAGAAAACTGAAGAGCTAAAAAAGAAATTAAATGACCAGTTTGATCAGAGATTAAAAGATGCAATATCAGAGAGTGAAAGGAAAAGAAAAGAAGCTTTGAAATTTATTAAGGAGTTACAGGAAAATGCAAAACCTACTGTTACAGATGAAGAGATTAATCAATCGGAGCTTGGCTGTGATTATCTCAGCCCTGATTTTGGTAGGCTGTTCAACAAGTCCATCGGTGAGCCCATCTATAGGGGAACCGACAATTGACTCTGCGATAATTTTTGAAAAAGCCATTAATAAAATAAAGAATGAAATACCTTCTGAATATTTAAAAAGGTGTGAGTGGTTTGAAAAATTATCACAAAGTGATAATCAAATCCCTACAAAGAAAGTTTTGAAGGTTCATAATAAAAATATGGCAAAGGCAAAGGAGTGCCATGCTATTCATAATAGGTTGGTAGATTTTATACAAAACGATCTTTGAGGCGCAAATGAGCGAAGATGCTTTGCAAATAGCAAGAGAAGCCAAGCAGCAAGTTGAAACTCATATACAAATATATGAGAGGGATAGAAAGGAGTTCAATGAACAGTATCAAAGGGATCGTGCTGAGCTAAATCAAAAGATTGGCGGCATATTCAGGCGTATTGATAGTATGAGCAATAGGTGGCTTATGCTATCAGGTGCTTTGATTATGATACTTTTAAGTGTAAGCGGTTGGCTTACTATAGCTTTATTTCAAGCAAAGGGGTTAATACAGTGAATATTGTTAAAGAACATTTACCAGATTTCTGTTTTTCAGGAGATGAATTATATTCTCTTGATGCTATTGTTATACATTTTTTCAGCGGCAAATATGCATTCACAAGCCAAAAGTTTGATTTGCAAAAATGCTGGGAGCTATTTGTTGATCTTAATTTACCTATTGATCAACGCAGGAACTTTAAGCTGAAAAGCAATCCAAATAGGATGTATGCTTCAGCAAGATGGTTGATTGGTAGGATGGGCCAAATATGGGAGTTGTGTGAAGAAGGATATCAACAATATCATGCAGGCCGATCTGAATGGATAAGTAAAGATCATAAAAATTTGGATGGCCTTAATAAATATTCTGATGGTATTGAGTTGATAGGTGATGATCATACAGAGTATGAATACCTTCAATATAAATCACTTGCTTGGCTTATAAAAAATCAATACCCTCAGATGCATTTAAAAATAGGGTATGATCAGAATATAGGCCTGTACAGGCCTTTATATGGCTCCACTATAACAGGACATGAATTTATATCGCCAGGAAGGAAAAGCGATCCAGGCCGTAGATTTAACTGGTATTTGCTTGATGGCATGTTAAATTCGGTAGACTTCGCCTAATTGCGGGAATCGACCCTTGACCCGGTAAAATCGGCTTTTCGAGGCGCTGCAGGGGCTCAGATCGGCGAGGGGTTAGGGCGAATATACGGCTTTTTAAATCGGCGCTTAGAGAGCCTTAGAATTAGCCTAAAATATCGCCCTAAACCCCTTTAAAATCAATAACTTACGTGCTTGAAAACCCGGTATATTTATAATTTCAATAAAATCAATCACTTACGATCACATTTTGTCGATTGAACAAACGATTGTACAGCTTGTAATCGTCCGAAATAGCCGATTTTACCGTTTGTACACTGAACAAAATTTGTAAAGCTTGTAAACCAGCGAAATCCCATAAAATCATGGAAATACAAATTTACAAGCTGTACAACTGTGTACAAACGATTACAAATTTTCAACTATCCTAGTAGCCACAGGATGGAATGGTATTCCATATGAGGTTATATTGGAATATTTTACATTAACTTTTCTACCAATATACTCGCCTCTTTTGATCCAAAGCCAGTGCTTGTCTTGAAAATCCCCTGGTGCTGATACATCAAACTCCTTTCCTTCAGAAGTTAAGCAAGTTAATATTGCCCAACCTTCTCTGGACTGTTTGATATCAGATATTTCAAAATCAGATTCAAGGAACTTTTTAATTTTAATCAATCCCTTTGATCTTTTATTATCCTCATAGAAATAACCAGGCTGACGTAATATTAAGCCTTCATATCCACTTTCTATTGCTTCATCAAGCAAGCCAGGGATTTCACTTTCACGGCAATTATTTAATATTGGTGCGACTTGTATATTATCACCCCAATATTTGCTAAGCGTTTCAATAACACTAAGTCGATCGCTATAACACTCATCAAGCATAACGTCATAGCATATATAAACCAAATTTTCAGTTCCTTCTTGGCGCCTTTTAATCAGGCTTGTTATTGTATTTAAAGGCTTGCCATGCAAATATAATTCGCCATCAAGAATCATTCCTTCAGGAATACTTACTGATTCAATTATCTCATGAATAGTATCTATCCATTTGCCTGATCTTGAGTATGCCTTAATTTCTCCGCCTTCATTTGTTATTAAACATCGATGCCCATCATACTTATATTGGATGACTGATCCTTCATAATCGACATCATTCACTTTATCTATCCTATGTGCTAGCATAGGCTTTGGAAGGCCAAGAGCATTTAAAACTTGCTTCCTGCTTTTGGCCTCTTCAAGCGTTCGGACATATCCAACATCAAGCTTTTTATTTATTCTTGAATTCATCCTTGATTCTATTTGCTCAACTATATCTCTTGTGGACTTTCCTTCTGGAACATCTTCAAATTGTGTGGTGATTTCACCATCCAGTAAACCATATTCCATTAATAAGCCATCATCTTGTGGCTCAATGCTCCAAATTCTTATTCGGCCAGCAGCATCTCTATTGTATAAAGTGACTTTCTCCATTATCTTTTTCTCCTTATGAATCCAAGTTTTTCTGTACGCTGATCCCATCTATCAATAACATCCTTGATAATGTTTTCAGCCTCTTTAATTCTTTTTCTTTCATATGGACTCATAGCAACCTTTGTTCCTTTGCTACTATAACAAAGACTTTTCAAGTTATAGTAAACACCACAAATACGATACTTTGCCCAATTGCGATGCTGTGCTTGTGCCTTACTTCTCTTTCTCATCTTTTATCTCCTATCCTTTGTTGCGATTGCGATCATAAACCTCTTCACGTAAAATATTAACTGTTTCCTTGTCAGCATCAAAGCCAAGTTTGACTCCATAATTATTTTGAGAAACAACTGTTACTTTAATTTCTTCTCCTGATTTAGTTTTCAATATTACAGACGTTCCAGCTTTCCTATCAATTAACAGCATTGTCAACCTCTTTTAAACCGATGTATTCGTTTAAGTTTATTATCTCTGATATATCAACGCGACGCCATTCTGGGTTTTTGATTGTACCTTTTATTAAATACCAATGTTTGCCAACAACACCTTTTTCAGTTATTTCTCTACCAATTCTTTCAAAATTCCACCGGTTTATTGTAGTCATAATACTATCAGTATCATCTTCAAAAACCAAGTTTAAAAACAAGGTATCATTTTCAATTATCTTGCCACCTCTTTTAACAACGCTTTGATATTCATTTAAATCACGTAAGTTTTTATCAGAAAGTAATCCAATAAAAATATAATTCCCAGCACCTTGTATCATCTCAATTGGGACTGGTGGCAAATCAAGGCCATACATTCTATAATTTCTGTATATATCACCCCAATGATATTCACAAGGGAATAGAATGTTAAACTTAGTTTCAGGATTCATGAGCTTTTTATAAATGCTTGGAGTTTGCTCAACTCCTTTATTTCTACGCCTCACTATTTCCTTTGCCTTGCTAACCCCTATTCCTTTTATAGTTGTGAGACCACCAAGAAGCTTGCCATCCTTTATGGTCCAATCAACATCAGATTCATCAGGATCAATGGCGGTATATTCAATGCCATCATATTTTACAGCATCCCTTAATATCTTGATTGATGTTTCTTCATCCCTTGCGTTATTAAGATTTGCTGCTGTAAAAGCTAATGGGTGATAAGCTTTACACCAAGCAGTCCAATATGATATAAGACTATAAGAAACAGCATGAGACTTATTGAATATCCAAGAGCCACAATGGCAAATATCATTCCATAAAGCTTCTGCATTTTCAACAGAAACATTATTTTCATCAACTGCACCAGTCATGAATTTATCTTTATATTGACTAAAGAATTCATCACCAAGACTCTTACTTGCTGCTCTCCTAAGCTTATCAACATCACCCCAACTGAGATTGCCGATAAGCCTAGCAATATTCATCATTTGCTCTTGGTAAATAACGATGCCAAAACTTTCACCAACGATACTTTTGTGTATATCGCCATAATAAGTCGGCTCATTTTCCTGATTGCTAAGTTTGACATAGCGATTAGCGCCACCAGAGTGAAGAGCACCAGGCCGGGACAAAGAAGTAATAGCAACAATATCTTCAAACCTATGAACGCCCATGCCCTTTGTAATTGCTTGAAGAGAATATCCTTCAAATTGAAATATGCCATGGAAACGACTTTGGTTGAAAACATCAAAAACCTTTTTATCATCAAGAGGCAATTCATAGAAATCATGGAAATCAAAGCCAGCATGTTTAGCACAATCTTCTAAAATTGATAAAGTCCTAAGACCAAGGCAATCAATTTTCAAAAGATTAACAGCTTCAGCATCTTTCTTATCCATCATTATGACATCATCTTTTACATTGATTCCGCCATAATGATGTAATGGTTCGTTACAAACAATAATACCAGCAGCGTGCATACCAGCATGGCTAGCATGATCCTCAAACATTTCAACATACTTCATATTAGGATACTTTTCAATCAAAGCTTTCCCAACTTCAGTAGTTTCTAGCGTATCTTTAATGCACATTGCTGCTCTAGCATCACCGCCAGAACGTTCAATAATTGCATCTTTTACTTCTTCTGTTTCATATGCTGGTATGTTAATGGCTTGTGCAAATCTACCTATAGCAGACTTGGCCTTCAACCTATTGATATTTGCAATATGGGTTACATTCTCTTTGCCATAAGTATTTTCCAAATCCTTGATGACCTTGCCACGCTTTTTATCAGGGAAGTCAATATCAATATCAGGCAAATCAGAACGATTAACATCAACGAAACGTTCAAAGATTAAACCAAACTTGATTGGATCAATCTCTGTTATATAAGTTAAGTAGCAAACAAGAGAGCCAGCTGATGAACCACGACTAGGGCCAACAAGCATTTTCTTTTTTGCCTTCCTGATCATCTCTGAAGTAATCAAAAAATAATCACCAAAATTCTTATCTTCAATTAGCCCAAGTTCTTTCTCAAGCCTTTCATAATAAATAGGCTCATTTAAATCAACGCCTCTTTCAATAGCACCTTGATAACATAAATCCCTTAAATTCCAATCTCCTTTATATTTTACCATCTCAGCCTTTTTTACTCTAGCATTACATTCATCTGCTATCTTGTATGTATTTTCTATAGCAGATTTATCCTTGAAAAGCCAATAAAATTCAGCTTCTGATAATATGTGTTGAGAGTATGTTTGTATTTCTCTATTCCTATCATTAGCCAATGCCTCATAATATTTATAATCTTGAGGCGTTGTATAGTAATTATTATTGATAGCAACACGAGGCAAATCAAACTCTAAGCATTTTGGGTTCATGCCTGGTGATAAAGCAATATAATCTATTCTCTCTGGTATCTCAAAGTTATCAGAAAGAACAAATATATTTTCACTTAAATTCCAAACATCAAGCAGGCCAACTCTTGGTATATAATAGAAATTTTCATAAGCAGTTTTTATTAGCCTATATATTTCAGATAAGCCATCGTTATTTTTTGCTAGAAAAATATACTGCCTGCCTTCTGTTCTTACTCTTTCAGATACAGATTCAACAACTGCTAGCCTTACTCCGAAAATTGGCTTGACTTTCTTATCATCACATATTTTTTGGAATCTTATGTGACCAAATGTATTGCCAATATCAGCTATACCAACTGCACTTTCATCACCTTTAACAACATCATTTAGATGTCCAAAAGTTTTTTGGAAGCTATATTCAGTGCGTAATGCAAGGTTAATCATAAATCATTCATCCAAGAAAAACAGTGCTCTGGACTCCAATCATCAGGGAATATTGCATACTTTCCTTGTGTTGCAACTGAACGATCTATATTGCCAATTTGTTTTTGTTCTAATTCAGATATTTGAATACATATTGGTTCATCATCTGAATTGTGCCATTTATCGCCAATTTTAACTCTCATTCAATATCACTCCCATCAATATCTATCTTTTCATCATCTTCTACTCTAACAATTTTGTGAGTAAAATCTCCAGCAAAGCAAAGATATTCAATGGCCTGTTCAGGATCAGAGCCTGACCCATATTTATTCTCATATTCAATGGCATCATCAAAAGTTTCAACAACCATATCATCTTGGCCTTGATAGCTTTCAAGATTCAATTCCATTGTGCACTCTATAATTAATTTTGCCTTCATGGATATGCCTCTGGATTAATGATTTTTTGATCAACCATCCAATTTAAAATTCTGATGAGTCCGTAGACATCATTCTTTGCTCTGTGCCAACCTTCAAGTTGTTTGCCTGTAGCCAATTCATGAAGGTAACCAAGTCTCAGTCTTTTATTTTCAAGATGCCTTGTTGCCTCTACAGTACACAACCAATTCTTTGGCCATGGGAATTTAAATTCAAGACCATGACGCATCAATTCATATTTAACACAACCGGCATCGAATGAAAGGTTATGGGCAACAAAAGTTTGCTCGCCCAAAAAGAAATCACAGAGATGATCATAAATTTCTATGAAAGGCGGAGCACCTTCAACCATCTCATTTGTTATGCCAATCTTTTCTTCTAAATCTTCAGGGATTGGCATGCCTGGCTTAACAAGAGTTTCCATTTCATCAACAAAGTCATACTCTCCAGAGTTTTGATCAAAGTTGATTTTAACACAGCATATTTCAGTTATATAAGGCTGTTCAGAAATATCTGTTAGGCTAGGCTTTAAAAGGCCAGTGGTCTCATTGTCAAAAACAATCATTATTTCTCCATTTCTTTTCTTAGAATGCCATCAAGTTCATTAAGCATTTGTGAATATACAGAAAGATCATCCAAAGAATCAGGGTGGCCTTTCTCCCAGTTTTCTGCGTAACGCATTATCTTTGATATCATTTGGACAAATATTCCATATCTATTATACTCCATTTCATTATCCAAATTAATACCATTAGGGAATAAGATTCCCATAACTTGACCAAAGCGTTTATAGTTATCTCCATATAACTTGTTGCGCTCTTCATAAATTTCAGCACAACTTCTAAGTGCTTCTGGTACTACAGCTTTTTTACCAATTGAGTGAACAGGCATAAATTTCTCTCCACTATACCCATAATCATGTTGAAATAAATTGCTAATCTCCAGCTAACTTTATTCTTGTTATAATATGGATTTGAGAATAAAATTTTCCATGTATCCTCGCAAAAAGAATGCTTGTGATCAAGATCATGCGCCATTATTTGTGCATTATAATAAGGCACAACGATATTAACATGGCCACCAACCTTTAAAACTCTTTGGAATTCAAGAAGCATCCAAACAGGATTATGTAAGTGCTCCAAAAAATGATAAGCATGTATCTGATCAACAGAATTATCAACATAAGGTATTTCATCCTTGTCAAAATCATACTCAGGGTAATCAAGAGGAATAGCACCCTCAATATCCTTTTCCCCAGCACCAACATTAAGTATTATGCTGGGTTGCTTTTTAACATCAGGGATTACTCTTGAAACATCTCTATCAAGGCCAACATAAAAGAAATCCTCAAGAGTTTTAATTTGATTGTAATACATAATCTCCATCCTCATCTCTAACTAAATTGCCACACTTTTTGCAAAGAGTTACATCACCACCCTTAATCATTGGCTTGATGCATAATATGCCATTCCTTGTATACATATCTATGCAATTTTCATTATCTTCAAAAGCACAGAATATATCATAGTGCTTTAAAATCTTTCTGTGTAACATAGACTCTTTTACTTCACAGCTTGGCCTTTCATCATCATTGCGTCTCATCAATAAATTTCTTGCGCCAAACTCTAACCCTGAATATGATTTTAGCCAAGTGTTAGTTTTTATCCTTACAGCTTCTGGCCTTGCTGTTAATAAGAAAACTTCATGACCAGAATAATAAAACATACACAATAGCTTCATCATAGGAACTATTGGATCATCAAGCAAACAGGCATCATGGAATTTACTCCAATCCTTATTATCAGCAAGATTATGCCTGTGGAAATTATTTGCCAGCGTTTGATCTATATCAAATATAACAGCTTTGGCATCTGTCATCCCCATACTCCTTTCAACATATCCAATTCCTTATAGATAGTTTTAAGATCAGGGATATCATAGCCACCAATTGTTTTCATTCCTCTTGAAATAACTTCATTTCTTACCAAATAAAGTAGCCTGTTTAATTCAGGTGTGCTAGTTCGATCTGGATAAAGGAAATTTTCAGTCCATGGGTGAACTGCTCTGGCAAGGTTTGACATATGCTTTACAACGTGAGTATACTCACCTTGTGCTCTTGGGTTATCCCTTTTACCAACAAGATCAGCAAGAGTTCTTAAATTCATCCCAGCAATTATATTTGTTTTTATATTGGTTGGAAGAATACCACGAGCATCTTCTGGTGGTATTCCCTCTTGTATCAGTTGATCATAAACGTGCCTTATTTTACCAACAGCACTATCCCATAATGCATATGCTCTACTGCCAAGCACTATTGAATCAGGGATTGAAACTTGAATATCTTTAATAGTAATAGTACGCATAGTTTGTTGAGCAAAACTAGCTGTCCTAGTCCTAACAAACTGATGAGTGAATGCCCTTGTTACTCCTTTTATCTCAAAAGTATAATTGATAAATTCCCAACTACTCCTGATTGTGTTAGCAATATATTCAAGTTCCTCAATCAATTTTTCATATGAGTAATCTTGAATCATATCTCTTGACTCTGCTCCTTGAGTCAATCTTGTGTTCTTTGTATAGGCCAACAATCTACCTGCATATTGATCAGGGAATTTATGGCCTGCTCCTGTGTAATCAATTAAGTCAACCTTCATTGCTCATCTCCAGTTTTATATTGTAAATATCACTTTGAGTCATTCTCTTTATTTTAAAGATGTCATCATAAACATCATCAAGCAGAATGTTTCTCCAACAAGCAAAACGACCAAGGCTATATATAGCTAGCTGGTGTGTTGCTTCAAACATGAATCTCTTTCTTACATTATCATTTATTGGATTTATTTTACCATACTTCTGTTCTTTTTGGGCAACAAATTGCAAGTCATTTGATTTTAAACCAAGACTTTCAATCAGCATTGCTTCTTCTATCCCATCTAAATTATTGCCCATAGATTCAACAATCAAATCTTCGCCAGTTATAGTGGCGCGATATATTTTGAATTGTGGATCAGGGTAATATATTGTTTGGAAAACGTCTGAATTTTTTATTTTGTATCTTGTGATAAAAATATTTTTGAAATTAAAATCTGCTGTTATAGGTATTCTTGTTACAGCAGATAATATGTGCATTGGTATAGTTGAAATGATTGGCGTAAAACTTCTATCAAAAGCACCTTCTATGTTATGAAACATCATACCATCAGTGCGTATTTCTGATACTTTGTAGCCAAATTTGATTCTATTCCTGCAAATATCTGCAAGAATCAAATGGAAATCTGGTGGGGCTATAAAACGCTCAACTGGATTAATATTATCAATTGATCTTTCTGATATTTTACCAGTTACCTTCTTTGAATACCAATTTGAAAATCTTGGTGATGGCTGGACTTCTCTGCCATCATGCCATATTGTTTTTGTTACTTTTACTTTTCTAAATGGTATCCCTGTGGTCTTGCTTATCTTGTCTTCCCTGAACCTTAGAACAGCATTGTGATTATCAGGGATTTCATTTTGCGCCTCATATATGATAGCATCATTATTAATAGCACCGACTAAACAGCCAGCCATACCAGCGCCTAGAATTATCATTGAGACTCCAGAATTTTGTGGGATTGGTGGGAAGGGATTTTGTTGGCCAGCATTCCATCTCCTTTTATTGACCTTATATTATACCTTTTTATAAGCCCAAAAAAAAGGGGCGCTATTTCTAGCGCCCCTTTCTGGTGCAGTGGTCCCTTACTGCTTGTTGTAGACTTCAGAGAACTTCCGTGCAAACTCCATGATATCCCAGTAATGCGGGATATAAACGGGGCGCTGCCCGTTTTCCGTGAGGAACTTCTCCAATTCCTTCTTGGTTGCTTTCGGATTTTCCAGCATCCACTTGTAGACTTCCGCCTTGAAGCCACGCGGGCCGCCACCGCCTTTGGCACCCTTGGGCTTTTTGGGGAACTCAACTTCAGCATCCTTGCAAATCTTGCGAAGCACAGCAAGCGCCTGGGGTTCGGAAGTATCTTTGATGTTTTCCGTCAGGTGCTTGACAGACTTTTCAACATCTTCCCAGCTCTTGGGTACGAAATCGCCCAACAGCTCCTTGGCTTTCTCGTTGCGCTCCTTCGCGCTGATCTTGAAGCCTTCTTGCTCCGCGATTTTCTTGAACATCGAAGCAGCCTGCTTGAACTTCAGACCGGCCTTAACCAGGTCAACCTGGATAGCGTCTGCATCCTTGTTCGCTTCAAAGCCTTTCTTGACGATGTCGATGTACTTCTGGTCGATCTTGGCCTTGGGTTTACCTGCGCCTTCAGCCTTGTTTTCCGTTTGATCGTTCATGGTTGGTATGTCCTCGCGTTCGTTGAAGGATTTTTCGATTGCCTTGAACAGATCAGGGGCTGAGGCTTTCCTGGGTACTTCAACATTGTTCGCTTTCGCAACTTCCTGAAGGGTTGCTTTCTGAAGCTTGTCGTGGAGAAGAAAATCTCCATCTTCTTCAGCCTTCAGTGAAGTACCTTTGCACACAACCTTGAACTGCTCATTAATCTTGAACATCATCGTTTTATCTCCTGTGTTTTGAAAGAGCAATCAGGCGGATGAACCGCCGATTTCCGTCTAGTATATAATAGACGGCGGGAAAACGCTACAGATTTCTGAGGCTATTCCCGGACGGTAGGCGCGGCGATCTACGCCGCGCCTACCGTTTCGACTAGCGCCCCTCGCTAGTCTCATCAGCGGGTTTTTCATAGCAAGGAGTTTTTGGGAATTTAGCAGACGCATTAGATTCATAATCTTTTAGAGCATTCATAGCATCTGCTATTGAATTATACCCCAACATACTAACAAAAATTTCCAATGGGTATAATGCATCCCTTTCCCCTTTGTTATAGTATCGGCGGCACATATCATAGTGAGGATGCTTAATGCCGATACCCAAACGAAAATCAAAATTGTGATCAAGGTCTTGGTCTTCACGTGGCATAGCTTACTCCAAAGTTAAGATGCGAGTTTTTTGAAGCTTAACTCCTTTGTCTGTGCTCTTGCTTATCTCTACCTGATAAGCTAACAACGAGCGCCTACCAATAATTTCTGGGTTGATAGGCTTTGCTTCGATGTAGTAAATATCATCTATGTGAAAGATGATAGTTGGGGTATTAGGCAAAAACCCCATATGGAAAAACTTTTCCATTACCTTACTCTCTGTGTCTTTATCCATACAGTGCTCCTATTAAGTGAAGTGTCATAATAAGGGTAGCTATCATTGAAAGGATCAAGAAGACTACCGGTTTAACATACCAGTTCCATATGCTAAATTCATCATTTTTCATACCCATTTATTTTCTCCTGATAATATTATGGCATTCCCAACTATATAGTCGGCGTAATTCCCTGGAGATGTGAATATATCAGTAGCTTCAACATTCACTGGTAAGCCCATTAGCTTACCCTCTTCATTGAAGAGTATTTGATCTCCATTTCTTAGCTCTTTCATTTCGACATATCCGCCTACCAGCTCTTGTGCTTCTTTCAGGCTTGGCTTGTGGTCTAGTCGATATACTTTAGTTTCAGATTTGTTTAGACTCATTTTAAATCTCCTGTGATCTCTCCTTCTATATTACTCCATTTTTGATCAAAAATAAAGCACTCTAAGTTGTTGATTTTATTGATATTTAAATACCGGGTATTTCAATGACGTAAGTCATTGATTTTAAAGGGATTTTAGAAAGGCCCGCGAGACGCCCTAGAATCGCCCCTAAGCGCCGATTTTCTAGGGAATAGAAAGGCCCAGCCCCTAACCCGTTCTGGGCTCCTGCACAGCCTCGAAAGGCCGATTTTCGAGGGGTCAGCGCCGATACGCTGGAATAGTCTTACTCTAGGGTTTCATATGTGATTTAAGTTGTTGATTTCATTGAAGAAAAAAATTCAAATTTTTGTGTGAAAATGCTTTACTTCTGGCCACAGTTGGCCTATATATATCAAGAGTTAAGGAAACAGGAGATAAAGAGATGAGCTACAAAATTACCAAAACCCTGATTGATATGGATTCGCCAGAAATGGAAGAAATAATTGAAGAAACCAGCCACAGCGATTATGCAGATGCTCTTATCCAGGCTATCGGTGGAACCAAAATTGATTTAAAGGAATCAGGAGATTTGGACCAGAATGATATCAACCGCGAAATGAGATACATCACAAAGGAACTTCGCAAAAAGAATGAAGTTATAGTTGATATCCTTGATATGAAAGTTACTATCACAAAGGAATAATCGAAACGGCGCGCAGCGCCGTCTGGCTGGGATAGCCTCCAGCCACTGATGAGATAGGCTACTTAACTAACACAGGAGATTGAGAAATGAATGTTATCTATATCCACAATCAGGAACTCTCTGGCGTTGCTTATACCCTGGATGATATGGAGAATGAAAGAGTCCGTATCACAGCAAACAAAGGGGTTACCATTCGCGCCTCAAATACCTACTATGTTATGCCCACTCGGTATGGCTATCGCGTAACCACCATGGATAACGTAGAAGGCCTGAAGAAAATCGCGGAAGGATTCGCGCTGGAATGCTACACCCGTAATTTCGACGGGGCGCTGGTCATGAAGACTGAAGAAATGAACAGCGTTGTTAAGTTCATCCAAAATGCAGAGGGTATTCTTCATTGATAATAAAGGAGAAACCCGGAACTAAAGCCCAGCCAAATAGGCTGGGCTTTATTTTGTCTAAATCACACCCTCTCTAACGCCCCTAGATCGCCCCTAAGAGTTGTTTTATATAGCAGCAGGGTAGCCCATCCTACAGCAAAATAGCCTCTCTAGGGCCATATAATCGCCCTAGAACTCAGCATCAAGTATACGCGGGAACTTATCGGTTGTATCCACTTTGATGCTCTTAGGCTTTCTAAGTTGGTCAGACCATTGTGCTAATTCATAAACGTCACTCGGCATAGTCGATCCATTGAGTCTATACCTAACCCAGTGCCTGCCCTTGTGGCCAGCAAACCCCGTATGATCATAGCATATCCACTCCTTGAATACTCTTAAACCGCATACATACTTGACAAGAAAACTATCAGGCTTATTACCCTTGCCAGGGTGTATATCATATTCAACATTATCAACATCAACCCAACCAACAATTGTCTCTTTTATTATATCAGCACCACTGGCCTTTGCATTAAGGTTAGTTTTAAACTCAAACTCATAACCGCAAACATCACATATCCTAACAGCAGGCGGATGATATACTCCACATTCAGGACATGTTTTAACAACAGGCTCTCCGCCTGTTTTTTTATCACCCTTTTGCTTTATTACTATATCATTTATTGGCCCTAACTTTTCGGTATTACCAGCAAAGTCTAATATTAAACAGTGTGTTTTTTCACTGGCCTCAATGGCTGCTATCCTTCCATCAATCGTATCAAGATCATAACCATCAGCATATATAACCCTTGATCCCCTTCCAAAAGACTGAACGTGAACAACTGGTGATTTTGTGTGTCTAAGCTGTGCTATTAAATCTATCCCTTTAACATCAAGACCAGTAGTCATTATATCTACATTAACAGCTGCTCTATAATAACTGCGCTTATAATCTGATATGACCTGCTCTCTATCCTGTTCCATTTTGGAATGTACACAACAAGTTCTTATCCCTTTTTCATTCAAATAACTGGCTATGTGCTCGGCATGATCTATATCTATTGAAAATATTAGCCACTTTTTATAATTCTTTCCATATTTTATTATCTCATCAACTGCTTGTTTTGTTATTTCTTCTCTATCAAATTTTTGGGATAAATCTTTCAAAGAGTAGTCGCCAGCAACAGTGCGAACTCCAGATACATCCATCTCCATTTCAGTTGACTTTGGTATCAGCCTTGCCAAATAACCTTCATTAACAAGCCTGTTAAAATTTTCCTTTGATGATAGATCATAAACTATATCAGTAAATAAAGCGCCTTCGCCTTTGTTAATATAACCATGACCAAGCCTGAAAGGAGTTGCTGTTAAACCAACGTAATTAGCATCAAGGCTTGAAAGAAACTTTCTATACATGCCAGTTTCTTTTATGGTTACTGTATGACACTCATCAATCAACACAATATTAAAATCTTGGAATAGCTCTGGGTGTCGATATACTGATTGTATGCCGGCAACTGTTATTTTCTTTATTATTTTTGACTGTAATCCTGAGCTAAATAATCCTATTTCAAATCCATCGAAGTAGTTTGATAGGGAATCATAATCCTGCTCCAATATCTCTTGAACATGAGAAAGAACAAGTATATTGGAATCTATTTTTTTGCTAAGAAACTCATCAGCAAAGCCACACATGATAGCAGTTTTGCCACTACCAGTTGGAGCAACAACAATAGGGTGGCCAGGCTCATTAGAAAACAAATAGTTGATAAGAGCATCAACTGCTTCTCCCTGATACCACCGTAATTTCATTATCAATCCTCTTCAGGATAGATACCAAGCTTATACATAGGGCAAGCATTAAGTTGATCTTGTTTTGATAGCTCTTTATCATCTTGTGCGCTACAAAACCACTTACCATCCTCGCCAAGATCAACAAACTTACAAGTCCTACAAGTTCTTTTTATAGGCTGGGCCTGTTCAAATTTTTCATAAAACTCAGAGTGACAAGAAAACCTATGGTTGCAATATCTACACTCATAATGCGATGGTTGAAATGGTTTGGTTGGGATATACTCTGACATAATAATCCCTTGCTCTTTTTCCAAAAGCAAATTGTATCTTTCCTTATCAAAGTATACCCTTTCAGCAGCACGGTCTTCAGTGTTCTTATTACAAACAATAAAGTATCCACGCTTCAATTTCATCTCGCCCATATATCTTTGCATCTGATCATAATATTTGGGCCAAGTTTTTCTCAATCCTTCTTTAAGGAATTGATTGTAATATTTTTCTTTTGCGCTTTTGACTTCAAGAAGATGATCTGTTTTTGGAGCCTCAATCAATAAACGAACACGACCATCAGGATGGCCTTTTGAATGACCGGCAAACCCAACTAATTCTTCTTGTTTTTCTTCTTTTGTTCCAACCAAATCAATTTCATTTCCATCTTCATCAAGCCTAAATACCTTACAACCAACAGACTTCAAATCCCTGATTATTCTTTCCTCTTCAATATCGCCGCGCTCAAATATCCTTTTACCTTTGGCCTCAATCTCAATATCAGAGCACCACCTAAACGACATCCACATTGATCTAGGGCATGTATTCCCTATATCAGACATGCTAAGATACTCTCGAAAATCTTGTGGATATGTTATTGAATCAATTTCTTTAATTGTTGAGTTTGGATTTTCAGGTATCTGTACCATTTTATTCTTCACCTTTATCCGCGCGATTCTGTGCAGCTTCATCTGAATATTGAAAGTTTTTATATCGAATGGATAATTTTGATATGTTGTGTACTCTTGTGTCCTCTCTTGAGAATCCATTATATTCCCTTATAACTTGAAGAAGACATTGAAGCTTACACATAAATGCAACCAACGATTTTTTATCATAATCCTTTTGATATATGTAATACTTTTTGATTACATCAAGAATTTGACTGGCTTTGATACTTGATTTTATGATTGCTTCTGATACTGAGATTCTTTGTGGAGCATAGAGCCTGATTGAGCTACAATATATTTCATTATAGTCAGTTATTTCTTGTGCTAATCCTTGGTAATAAAATTCAATATCACCAAGTTCTTCAAGTATATTTTCCTTGTTTAATGGATCAAATATAACAGCATCCATCAACTCTCCTACTTCTCCTGATAATCCGATTGCCATATGTATCATATGGCATTGGTGTGGAGTACAAGTTTGACGTATAGTCTCACCAGGCTTGGCCAATACTTTAACCATCTCAGCATGATTCATGCTGTTAGCAGTATCATTCATTTTACTCTCCTAAGAAGTTAGCACATCCATGTGCTTAGATTGGACTTTATTCCCAGGGTTTCTTTGGTTTTGCAGTCGCTTCTTGCTGTTCTTCTTGCTGTGATGCTTGTTGTTCTTCCTGCTGCGGCGCTTGTGAAGGTTGAGAGGGTTGAGAAGGCTGCTCAGCAGACACATGCGCATCAGCTTTTTCATAGTATTTGATTCGATTGCTTGCTGGCCATTGAGCGGTTGCAGGCTTAACATCAACCTTCAACTTACAAGGAATACCATGAAGCTGTTGTGAATCTTGAACTGAAGGAATGCCACATGCTCTGCAAATAGTGGCCAATTCTTTCTGTGCAATCTCAACTGCCTGGGTATTCTTGTTAATGATGTTAAGCTGAGTCCAAAGGAGTCTGCCTTGATACTTTTTGGGTGAAATTACTTTCCACTCAAGCTTCAAGTATTTCCCATTTGGATCCTTGGCAGTTTCCTTGCAGTTTTCCATTGATGATTTGTGGATTTGAGCGATATAATCCCCTTCAGGAACAGGGGAAAAATCATTCATATCCTCATGATCACCAGAGTTAAACTGACGCGGTAAAAGAGTCATGCTGCTTGTTCTCCTTGAGGTTGATTAATAATTTTGCTGAAGATTTTGCCAAGGTGAGGCTCTTCAATCGGCTTGAGCTTTTTGCTCCTATCCTTGGCCTCATAGCCTATACCAGTTTGAGTTCTCAAAACTCGGTATTCTTCATTATCCTCACCAAGCATCGAAGTCATAAAGTAAACCCCATCAAAATAGAAGGGCACTTTATTCAGCAGTTGCTTACCAGGCATTGCTGGTAGATAGTTTGTAATACCGCTATCTTCATCAACAAGCCTGGCAGTTTGTGCGCTGAAGATGATGTTCTTGCCTTTGATATCGCGATATTTGCGAAGCAACTCCATCATATCATCAGCAAGATCGCCATATGCTTTTCTAGCATCTTTGTATTCCCTTTTATAAGTGCTAAGAATAACATCAGCAATTTCCGTCACTGAATCAAGACCAACAGATTCGTAGACTTTTGCCTCATCAGATTCCGTTAGCCAATTATACGCATCATAAATATCCTGAAGCGTATTGATTTCAATGTATGGAATATCAAATTCCTGTAGGGAAAGAAGGCCAGATTCAGCACTCAAAATAATCTGATTTTGAAGAGTACTCATGAGTGTTGTTTTACCTATGCCTGCTTTACCATAGATAAGGAGTTTGACGCCGTCAGCGCCAACATCCTTTGTTGATTGTATTTTTATCCCCATATTATCTCCTGTGTTGTGATTGATGCTTATTCGCTGTCGCTAAAAGCATCATGCGAAATACTACCAACGTAGTCATCATCGCTTGGGGTGAAAATATCTACGTTGCACTCAACAATGGATTCGCAACCATGGATGCGAATTGCTTCATCGACTGCTGATTTCAAGCCAGCCAATGTGCGTGCTTGTTGAGTAGTAAAAGCGCCAGATTCTGACATAAAAATGCCTCCAGATCAAAAATAAAGGATTTCTATTATACTATATTTTACGGTTGAAGTATAATAGGACTAATAAGCCATTATGACTGGCTTTGGTTAAATGGACTTTCATCCAAATCAATTTCAGCCAAAACCTCAAGGGTTGGCGCCGATGGCTTTTCTTCTAAAGCTATCATTATCATTGAATCTTCATCCAAGTCATTGAATCTTGACTTAATAACTTCAGGCTTGTGTTTTATACAATCCCTTTCAAGCTCAGTCAACTCATCCCATATCTGATCAAGCACAGCTTCATCAGATACTTTGATTGCCATGTCAACTTTTGCCTTTAACTTCAAATTCCCTATAACACCAGACTTTGACCCCTTCTTTGCTATATCCTTTAGCATATGAATGCATATATCTTTCCTTAATTGCATTTCAGATTGCTTTGCTTCTTTTAACAAAGTAGCTAATCTGTGCCATTCCTTAACTTTATATTCAATGCTCATTTCATCACTCATCTTCAAATGCCTCTTGTTTACAATTAGTTCCCCATGTTTTTGAAATAGCTTTCATTTTCTCTATCTCAAGATCGATTTCTTTTGTTTTTATAAAGCCACTAGATATTATCATTGATGAAATTGTTATTGACATAAAGAAAGATATTGCCAATAATAAAGCGCCTATGCTTGTTATTTTTATTTGCATAATTAATGCTTATATATAAATGATTCTTCACCATTATAACTTCTTAATTTTTCAGAGGCCTCTTCAAGAATTTTTGCAAGTGAATTTTTATCAGCAATATTGTGTGAAAAATTAAGGTTATTTTCTTCCATTGATATAAAAACAAATGGAATTTTTCTACCAAAGAATTCAGTTAAACAGGCATCAACTGATTTTGATATTTCAGCCAGCAATTGGTTTTTATCAAATTGTGATGCTTCAGCCAATTTCTTTAGGCTTGGATTTTCTCTTATCAGATTGATTGCCTCTGATTCAAAATCGCGTTTATCCTCAACAACAATTAATTCTTCATCAATAAGATGATCTTGTTGTTTAACGTCGTGATTAAACTCATCCATAGTTTTACCAAGATGCTTTAAAGTACAATCAACCATCTCTTTCCACTGATTATTTGCTTGATCATATCCTCCTATACAGGCAGTGTTTGCCACAATTATAAAATATGGATGGGCATTGGCATTTAAACATTCATTGCAATATGCTGCTGAATAAGGAACTCCAGGAACAGAAGCAACTCCAATTGCTTCATTTTTTTCACAAACCTCACAAGTAGTCATTTTAACCTCATTTGGATTCAATTGATCTATTTTTCAATTCAGGCACTTGATTTCTTGCTAACCAATCAACCATAGCAAATAATTCTTCCAACCACTGTTGTTTAATATCTTCTCTTTCAACAAGTATTGGAATCAAAATTCTGATTGTTCTTTCCATATATTCTTTTGTATAGAATCTATCGAATCTATATTCATTATATGGACGCAATTTCATAGGCATGCTATGATTACAAATCATTCTTACTGTGAAGAATAAATGGCGAGTTTCCATATTATGAGGGTTGTGAAAATTATCTTGCTTATCTTTCCACCTAAATGTAAGTGAAGATGGGTGTGAAGAACTAAGATCATTATTAGTGCTTTTAAATAACAAATTTGAAAGAACTCTTAAATCTTTATGATTTAACATTATCCTCTCCAATTATCATTCCAATCAATTTCACCCCATGGGCTTTCATCCATATCATAGTATTTTGAATGACAATGATATTCTGATTGTTGGTCTTCAACCTCAGAGCAAGCATCCATATATAATTCTCTACTACACCTTATTGGCTGAACATTCTCATACATCCAAACAATATAGCTTGGATCAATATC
>Ga0209918_1000317_pt1 | contig 34666 bp, 24 predicted proteins | sample SalPonD_shore_MG_FD_185712 | JGI IMG/M metagenome (GOLD analysis project Ga0209918, IMG submission 185712) | Salt pond soil microbial communities from South San Francisco under conditions of wetland restoration - Salt Pond MetaG... | ecosystem: Environmental > Aquatic > Marine > Intertidal zone... | reverse complement strand
CCTGCTCGGGCAGGAGGCCCGTGGTGCGCGCGAAGCCCTCCATGGCGCGGACGAGCGGGGCCGGATCGCGACCGGCCGCCAGCTCGTAGTGCCCCCGCTCGCCCGTGAGGAGGGGCCAGGCGCGGCCACGGCCCCAGCCCAGGAACGGGCCGCCGTCGTCGCGCTGGCCGTACCCATCGTGGTTGTAACGGCGCCAGCATGGACCGAACGGGGTCTCCACGCGGAGGACGCGGTCCACGACCTCGAGGGAGTCCTCGAACAGGGAATCGCCGGTGGGGAAGATCCCGTACCGGACCAGCTCGAGGAAGCCCGCGTCGACGATCCGACGGGCCGGGAAGCGCCACTCCGCGCCCGGAGGCCGGTTCCGGATGGGAACCATCCCCGTGTCGGGATCCTCGTCGGGACGGGGATCGCTCGGGTCGACCGGGTTGATGCGGATGAAGTGGCGAGCGATCCCGTCCACCAGGTCGCCCGAGCGGGTCACCGTCCAGGGGATCACGTGGCAGTGGAGGAAGTCCGCGAACGCCTGGAGGAACTCTGCCGTGTGGCCGTCGCCCCGCTCGCGCGCCATGTCGGCCGCGCACGTGAGCGCGGCGATGTTGGAGGCGAGCGTCGAGGGCGAGTACCCGGAGTTCTCCTCCCACCGCTCCTGCGGGGTGGACGGGCCCTCCCGGACCAGGAAGCCGGCGGCCGCCAGGACCATGGGGTAGGGGTCGAAGTCCCCGAGCGCGTCCTGCTCCCGGAGCCGCCAGGCCAGCAGGATCGGGAAGGCGGCCTCGTCCAGCTGCTCCCCCTCCCAGTAGGGCGTGCCGTCCAGCCAGAAGTTCTGGTGGAAGCCCCCGTCGGCCCGCTGGACGGCCGACAGGTAGATCAGGGCGCGGAGGGGGACCTCCGCGTTCCCCGACGCCAGGAGGGCGGTGGCTGCGTTGACCAGGTCCCGGGTCCACACCAGATGGTACCCGCCCAGCTCGTCGTCCCCGTGGTGGTCGCCCCACGGGATGCTGAGCGAGGCGATGCCGGCCCCGCGGTACGTCTTGTCCTGGTGCGCGATGAGGAGACTGTGGCTGCGCCGGTAGAGGTCGCCGCCGTCTTCGGCGGCGTCCTCGAGCGGCTCGATGTGCCTACACGCGCGCTCCCAGCCGGCCACGAAGCGGGCGCGCGTCTCGTCGGCCGGGCGCGCCAGGGACTGGAGGAGGGTGGAGACGGCCGCCTCCAGCGTGGTCCCGAAGGCGAGCCCCAGCGTGAAGTCACGGGTGCCGGCCGGGTCCAGCTCCCCGGTGAGGGCGATGTTGCCGTGCTCCGCGCGGTCGAACTCCCGGCCCATCCGCCCGTCCTCGGAGAGGTCGGTCCAGCCGTCGGTCGTCCCCACGTAGCCGCAGGAGACTCGCAGCAGGGGAATGGTGGCGCCCAGGGCCAGCCACGTGCCGCCCCGGTGCGCGGTGAGGACGGTGCGGCCGGCCACCCGCGCCGCGTAGCCGCTGTTGTCACGACCGCCGACCTCCAGGTGGGGGGCCAGGAGGACGTAGAGGCGGAGGTCGTCCCGGAGGTCTTCGCGCGGCTCGAAGCGGGTCCGGAGGAGGAGGCAGGGGAGGGCGGGGTCCGAGAACAGCTCCTTCTCGATGCGGTAGCTCCCTCCGGGCTCGCGAGTCACGATCCGGTAGCCGAGCGAGTGGCCGTCGAGCGGCCCGGTCACCGAGTCGGTGTGGCGGCGCTCGTCGTGGAACAGGCCGGCGCCGTCGGCCACCAGGTACTGCAGGTCCCTGATCTGGGGGGAGTCGATGGTCGGGAAGTACACTTCGTTGACGATGCCCGCCGACGTCGTGTACCAGAGGCGGCTCGCGTCGGAGCACGCCGTCCCGATGCCTTCCTTGGCGCTGCGGGTCCAGCGCGGATCGATGCCGGGGCCGCCCGTGGCCCTGCTGCCGTCCAGGAGCTCGGTCATGCGCGTCGGGCCCGCCCGCCCCCACCTCCCACCTTGCCGACGAAGCTGCGTTCCCGCGGGGCGGGCGGGCCCCGTGGGCGCACGAGACGTGGCGCAAATCCTGCGCCGGGGGAGCGGCGGTTCCCTCCCTCCCCGCGCGGAGGGGGCGGACCGCTCCCAGGCGCACCGCGAGCTCCGGCAGGAGGCAGTCCCGGACGATGGTCACGAAGCCCGAGGAAGGTCGCCGGCGTGTCGTCATCGAGGGGGTCGACCCTCTCGTCGACGCGGGCCGTCACCCGATCAAGCGGATCGTCGGGGACGAGGTCGCGGTGCGCGCCGACGTCTTCGCCGACGGGCACGACGCGCTGGCCTGCCGTCTCCTGCACCGGGGACCCGGCGAGGAGGCGTGGACGTCCGGACCTATGGAGCCTCTCGGGAACGACCGCTGGGCGGGGCGCTTCCGGGTCGAGACCGAGGGCGAGCATTACTACACGATCCGGGCGTGGATCGACCGGTTCGGCACGTGGCGCGAGGACCTCCGCAAGCGCGCCGAGGCCGGCCAGCCGGTCGAGCAGGAGCTCGTGGTCGGGGCCGGGCAGGTCGAGGCGGCGGCGGAGCGTGCCCGCGCCGCGGGCGCCGCGCACGACGCGGAGCGCCTGGGCGAGCTGGCGCGGGTGCTCGGCGGCGAAGCCGGGCTCCCCACCGCCGAGCGGCTCGAGGAGGCGCTGGCCGAGGAGACGCGGCGGCTCGTGGACCGGCACCCCGATGACCGGTTCGCCGTGCGCCGCGAGCCGGCCCTCCGGGTCACGGTCGAGCGCGAGCGGGCGCGCTTCAGCGCCTGGTACGAGCTGTTCCCCCGCTCCTGGGCCTCCGAGCCCGGCGAGCACGGCACGCTGGCGGACGTCCGCGAGCGGCTCCCCTACATCCGGGACATGGGCTTCGACGTGCTCTACCTCCCGCCCATCCATCCCATCGGACGCTCCGGCCGAAAGGGGCCCAACAACGCGCCCGCCGACGGCGCGGACGTCCCCGGGAGCCCGTGGGCCATCGGAGCCGGGGAGGGGGGGCACAAGGCCATCCACCCTGAGCTCGGCGGCTTCGACGACTTCCGCGACCTGGTGGAGGCCGCCGGCGAGCGCGGCATGGAGGTGGCCCTCGACCTGGCGTTCCAGTGCTCGCCCGACCACCCGTACGTGCGGGAGCACCCCGGGTGGTTCCGGCGCCGGCCCGACGGGTCGATACGGCACGCCGAGAACCCTCCCAAGAAGTACGAGGACATCGTCTCCTTCGACTTCGAGTGCGACGACTGGCGCGCCCTGTGGGACGAGCTCCTGAGCGTGGTGACGTTCTGGATGGACCGGGGCGTCCGGATCTTCCGCGTGGACAACCCCCACACCAAGCCGTTCCGCTTCTGGGAGTGGCTGATCGCCGAGGCGAAGGCGCGCGACCCCGGCGTGCTCTTCCTGTCGGAGGCCTTCACCCGGCCCCGGATCATGTACCGGCTGGCCAAGCTCGGCATGAGCCAGTCGTATACCTACTTCACGTGGCGCACCACCAAGCGCGAGCTGTCCGAGTACCTGACCGAGCTGACCGGGACGGAGGTGGCCGAGTACTTCCGCCCCAACCTGTGGCCGAACACCCCCGACATCCTGCACGAGTACCTGCAGACGGGCGGGCCGCCGGCCTTTCGGGCGCGGGCGGTCCTGGCGGCCACCCTCTCCTCCTGCTGGGGGATCTACGGCCCGGCCTTCGAGCTGTGCGAGGACGAGCCCCTCGAGCCGGACAGCGAGGAGTACCTCGACTCGGAGAAGTACCAGGTGCGCCACCGGGACCTCCAGGACGCCGACAGCCTGGCGGGCCTCATCGGCCGCCTGAACCGCATCCGGCGCCGACACCCCGCGCTCCAGGGGAACCGGAGCCTCCGCTTCCACCCGGTGGACGACCCGCGGCTCCTCGCCTACTCCAAGCGGACGGCGGACCGCTCCGACCAGGTGCTCGTGGTCGTGAACCTGGACCCCTTCCAGCCGCACGGGGCCGCGCTGGAGGTGGACCTGGAAGAGCTCGGCCTCGACCCGGCGCGGGCCTTCCACGTGGCCGACCTCCTGGACGGGGAGCGCTACACGTGGCAGGGCTCCCGGAGCTACGTCGAGCTGGACCCGGCGGCGGCACCCGCCCACATATTCCATGTCATGCGGGATGTGCGCTCCGAGCAGGACTACGAGCACTTCGTATGACGGGGGACGTGCGAGACGGGAGGGCCGGACGCGGCGCGCCCCGGGGCGGCACGCCCGCGCGAGGTGTCGTCGACTCCACGGCGACCGACTGGTACCGGGACGCGGTGCTGTACGAAGTCCCCGTCCGGGCCTTCCGGGACGGGAACGGGGACGGGATCGGCGACTTCCGCGGCCTGACCGAGAGGCTGGACTACATCCAGGACCTCGGCGTGACGGCCGTGTGGATCCTCCCGTTCTATCCCTCGCCCCTGCGGGACGACGGGTACGACATCGCCGACTACCGGGACGTCCACCCCGACTACGGGACGCTCGAGGACTTCCGGCGCTTCCTGGGCGCGGCCCACCGTCGCGGCCTGCGCGTCGTGACCGAGCTGGTCCTCAACCACACCTCCGACCGGCACCGCTGGTTCCAGCGCGCCCGGCGGGCCCCGGCCGGGAGCCCGGAGCGGAGCTTCTACGTGTGGAGCGACGACCCGGAGCGTTACTCCGAGACCCGCATCATCTTCCAGGACTTCGAGGCCTCCAACTGGACGTGGGACCCGGTGGCCGAGGCCTACTACTGGCACCGGTTCTACGCGCACCAGCCCGATCTCAACTTCGACCATCCCCGTGTGCGCGAGGAGCTCCTGGACGTGGTGGACTTCTGGCTGGGGATGGGAGTGGACGGCCTGAGGCTGGACGCCGTCCCCTACCTGTACGAGCGCGAGGGCACGAACTGCGAGAACCTCCCCGAGACCCACGCCTTCCTCCGGACGCTGCGCCGGCACGTGGACGAGCGCTTCCCGGGGCGGATGCTCCTGGCCGAGGCCAACCAGTGGCCCGAGGACGCGGTCGAGTACTTCGGGGACGGGGACGAGTGCCACATGGCCTTCCACTTCCCGCTCATGCCCCGCCTGTTCATGGGCATCCGGATGGAGGACCGCTTCCCGATCGAAGACATCCTCGAGCAGACCCCCCGGATCCCCGAGCCCGCGCAGTGGGCGATCTTCCTGCGAAACCACGACGAGCTCACGCTCGAGATGGTGACGGACGAGGAGCGCGACTACATGTATCGCGTGTACGCGGGCGAGCGGCGGGCGCGGATCAACCTGGGGATCCGCCGGCGCCTGGCCCCGCTCCTCACCAACGACCGCAAGAGGATCGAGCTCATGCACGGACTCCTCCTCTCCCTGCCCGGGAGTCCGGTCCTCTACTACGGGGACGAGATCGGCATGGGCGACAACATCTACCTGGGCGACCGCAACGGCGTGCGGACGCCCATGCAGTGGAGCGGGGATCGGAACGCCGGATTCTCGGAGGCGAATCCCCAGCGCCTCTACCTCCCGGTCATCACCGACCCCGAGTATCGCTACGAGGCCGTCAACGTGGAGTCCCAGACCCACAACCCGAGCTCGCTCCTGTGGTGGGTGCGGCGGCTGGTCGGCCTCCGCCAGCGCCACAGCGCGTTCGGGCGCGGCGACATCGAGCTGGTCGGACCCGAGAACCCCAAGGTCCTGGCCTTCGTGCGGCGCCACGGGGACCAGGTCATCCTGGTCGTGGCCAACCTCTCACGCTTCGTGCAGCGTGCCGACCTGGCGCTGGCCGAGTGGGAGGGACGGAGGCCGCTCGAGCTGTTCGGGCACTCCGAGTTTCCGCCCATCGGCGAGGATCCCTACCCGCTGACGCTGGGGCCGCACGCCTTCTTCTGGTTCCGGCTGCAGCCTGCGGGGGAGGCCCTGGGACGGGCCCCGGGGCCGGAGGGAGGGGAGGCCGAGGTGCCGCTGGCCGGTCCGTTCGTGACGCGGAGGGAAGGTCCGGTCCCGGCGGCGCCGGACTGGACCTCGCTCCTCGAGGGCTCGGGCGGCCGGACCCTGGAGGCTCCGCTGGCGCACTTCCTCGCGGCGCGGAGGTGGTTCGGCTCCAAGGAGCGCCGCATCCGCCGCGCCCGCATCGAGGAGACGGTTCCGCTGGGCGATGACGGCGACGCCGGTGACGGCCCCGCGCCGGTGTTCGCGGTGGCCGAGGTGGAGTTCGACCAGGGCGAGAAGGAGCGATACGCCGTGCCGCTCGCGTTCGCCACGGGCGAGCGCGCGGCAGAGATCGGGGACGAACGGCCCGAGGCCGTCGTCACGCCCGCCCGCGTGGGCGGGAAGGACGGCCTCGTGCACGACGGGCTCTTGGACCCCCGGGCAGCCGATGCCCTGCGCTCCCTCATCGAGAGCGAGGGCCGCGCCCGGGGCCGCGCGGCCACGCTCGAGGGCCGACGCTTCCCCGCCTACGATGGCCTCCGTGGCGAGGGGGAGGCGCCGCCGGGCGAGCTGCAGGGCTTCGAGCAGAGCAACAGCTCGCTCCGCTACGGGGACCGCTTCCTGCTCAAGCTCTACCGGCGCCTCGAGGAGGGGACGAACCCCGACGTGGAGCTGTCCCGCTTCCTGGACGCGCGCGGCTTCCCCCACGTGGCGCCCCCGGGCGGCGCCCTCTCGTTGCGGGGCGGGGACGGGGCGGAGATCTCCGTGGGCCTCCTGGTCGGCTACGTCGAGAACCGGGGCGACGCATGGGGCCTGGCCCTGGAGGCCCTGGGGCGCTTCTACGAGCGGGCGATGGCGAACGGGGCGGACGTTCCGGTGCCCGAGCCTTTCCGGGGCGAGAGCCTGCTCGCAGTGGCCGGCCGGGAGACGTCCCCCCGGGAGCTCGGGCGGGTCGGCCCCTTCCTGGAGTCGGTACGGCTCCTCGGTCGGCGGACGGCGGAGCTCCACCTGACGCTGGCATCCGCGCCCGACGACGAGGCCTTCGCGCCGGAGCCCTACTCGGCCCTCCACCGGCGCTCCCTGTACCAGTCCGCCCGCAACCTGGTCGGCCGCACCTTCCGGGGTCTCCAGGACCGGATCGCCCGCCTGCCGGAGCCGGCCGCGAGCCGCGCGGCCCGCCTGCGTGGGCTCAGGGACCCGATCCTGGTGCGCTTCCGCGAGCTGGCCGACCGGCCCATCGACGGGCTCCGGATCCGCTGCCACGGGGACTATCACCTGGGGCAGGTCCTCCATACCGGGAAGGACTTCGTCATCATCGATTTCGAGGGCGAGCCGGCGCGGCCGGTGGGTACGCGCCGCGTGAAGCGCTCCCCACTCGTGGACGTGGCCGGCATGCTCCGCTCCTTCCACTACGCGGCGCGCGCTGGCATCCGGGAGAGCGAGTCGACGGGGCTGGCGGGGCCGGCCGACGGGGAGCGGATGGCGCCCTGGGCCCGGTTCTGGAGCCTGCACGTCGGTGCGGCGTTCCTGGACGCCTACCTGGGCGAGCTCGGGGGCTCCGGCCTCCTTCCCGCCGACCCGGAGCGGCTGGCCTGGCTGCTGGACCTCTTCCTCCTCGAGAAGGCCGTCTACGAGCTGGGCTACGAGCTCTCCCATCGTCCCGACTGGGTGCCGATCCCGGTCGAGGGGATCCTGGACCTCATGGAGGGCCGCGAGACGTCGTGACCACGCGAGGCGCGGAAGCTCCGGAGTCCCTGGGCCGGCTGGCCCGCCTGCACGGCGTCCTGCTGCGGTACCGCGACGCCTCCGGCGCCGTCCGCGTCTCCCCGACCGAGAGCGTGGTCGCCGTCCTCCGGTCGCTGGGCGCCGCCCTTCCGGGCGACCGGATGCCCTCCCCGCAGGAGGTCGAGGAGGCCTGCCGGCTCCGACGGCGCGAGCTGTGGGAGAGAACCCTGCCCCCCGTCGTCGTGGCGCCCGGCGGCCGCCTCCCCCCGCTTCCCCTCCGGGTCCCGGCCGGCGCGACCCCGCCCGAGCTCCGGCTCGAGCTCGAGTCCGGGGAGGCGGTGGAGCTGACGCCGACGGGGACCCGGACGAGCCGCGCCGAGAAGGTGGACGGGCGCGAGTTCGTCCTCCGGAGGACCTCAGTCCGGCTCGCGGACGGCAGGCGTCTCCCGTCCGGCGTGCACCGGCTCCTCGTCCGGGCGGCGGACGGCCGGGAGGACGGCGAGCCCCGCTCCGTCCACGTGCTCTCGGCCCCGCGCCGCTGCTGGCGGCCGGACGACGCGGCCGAGCGGGGCGTCTGGGGCGCGTTCCTCCCCCTGTACGCGCTCCGGACGCGGGGCTCGGCGGGCGTGGGCGACTACGGTGGGCTGGGCCGGCTGGGCAGCTGGGCCGCGGGCCGGGGGGCCTCCTGGCTCGGGACGCTTCCGCTCCTGCCGACGTTCCTGGACGCGCCGTTCGACCCGAGCCCGTATGCGCCGGTGACCCGCCTGTTCTGGAGCGACCTCTACCTGGACCCGGCCGCCGCGGCGCGGCGCACCGGCTCGGCGGCCGCCGCGAGCTGGCTCGAGTCGGAGATGCGCGGCCGTCGTGCCCGGGCTCTCGACGCGGCGGAGGAAGTCGACTACCGGGCCGCCGCCGGGCTCCGCCGCGAGCTGCTGGACCGTGCGGCCCGCGAGCCGGGCGGCGGGGAAGGCGCCGCGCCGCTCGCGGTCCGACTCCCCGGCCTGGGCCGCTGGCTGGAGCGGCGGCCGGAGGCGGAGGCGTACGCCCGCTTCCGGGCGGCCACCGAGCGGGCGGGAGCGGGGTGGACCGCCTGGGATGCCGGGCCCCGGGACGCGCCGCTCCGCGGCGAGGCGCTCCGTCCCGGCCGCGACTTCGACCCGGCGGTCCGGGACCGGTGGCTCCTGGGAGCGTGGCTCGCCCACGAGCAGGTGGAGGACCTGGCGCGGCGGGGGGAGCGCGATGGGTTCGGGCTCTACCTGGACCTCCCGCTCTCGGTCCACCCCGATGGATTCGACGTATGGAGGCGGAGGGAGCTGTTCGCGCGGGAGATGTCGATCGGGGCGCCTCCCGACGCCTTCTTCCGGGAGGGCCAGGACTGGGGATTCCCGCCGCCGGTGCCGCACGCCCGGAGGCGCTCCGGGTACGCCCACGCGCGGGCCTGCCTGGAGCATTCGATGCGGTTCTCGGCGGCGCTGCGCGTGGACCACGTCATGGGCTGCCATCGGCTGTTCTGGATCCCGAGGGGCGCCGGCGCGGCGCACGGAGTGTACGTCCGCTACCCGGCCCGCGAGGCGTGGGCGCTCCTGGCGCTGGCCTCGCATCGGCACCGGACCGAGGTGGTGGGCGAGGACCTGGGGACCGTGCCGCCGGCCATCCGGCGCGCCATGGACCGGTACGGCGCGGCGCGCTACTACGTCGTCCCGTTCGAGATCTCCCCGGACCGGACGCCGCCCCTGGCCGCACCGCCGGAGGGCTCGGTGGCCACCCTGGACACGCACGACACGTGGCCCTTCGCGGGCTGGTGGGAGGGCCGCGACATCGACGGCCGGGTGGCGCTCGGCATGCTGGATCGGGAGGAGGCGGCCGCGGAGCGGGAGGGCCGGCGCCGGGTGCGGGCCGCGCTCGTCGGCTGGCTGCGGGAGCGCGGCGGCCTGGACGCCGATGGCGAGCCGGAGGCCAGGGATGTGATGCTCGCGTGCCTGGAAGAGCTGGGCGGGAGCGCCGCCCGCGCCGTCGTCCTCAACCTGGAGGACGCCTGGCTCGAACGGAGACCGCAGAACGTGCCGGGAGCGCCCGGGGCGGCCCGGAGCTGGCGCAGGAGGGCCGCGTGGAGGCTGGACGATCTCACGGCGCGTCCGGAGGTCGGGGACGTGCTCCGGAGGCTCGAGGCGGCCCGCCGCGGCGCCCCTACCGACGGCGCGGCGGCCGCGGCGGGCGGAGCGCACGCGGAGAGACGAGTGGCCGGGGGGGACGAGCGATGACGGAGGCTACCATGCGGAGCGCGCTCACGGAGCGGGATCTCTACCTGTTCAACGAGGGAACGCACCTGGGGCTGTGGGAGAAGCTGGGCGCGCACCCGGAGACCATGGAGGGCACGCGCGGAGTGCGCTTCGCGGTGTGGGCGCCCAACGCGGAGCGCGTCTCCGTGATCGGCTCCTTCAACGGATGGGACGCCGACGCCCACCCGCTCGCGCCCCGGGGCTCCTCGGGCATCTGGGAGGGCTTCGTGCCGGGCGTCGAGCGCGGCGCGCTCTACAAGTACCGCATCGTCTCCCGCGAGGGAGGGTATGCGGTCGACAAGGCCGATCCGTTCGGGGTCCGCCACGAGGAGCCGCCCCGGACCGCCTCGGTGGTCTGGGACCTCGAGTACGACTGGGGCGACGACGCGTGGATGGCGTCCCGGGGCGAGCGCGGGGGCCGGGACCGGCCGATGTCCATCTACGAGGTGCACGCCGGCTCGTGGCGGCGGATGCCCGAAGAGGGAAACCGGCCGCTCGGCTGGCGGGAGCTGGCGCCCCGCCTGGCCGACCACGTCGAGAGCCTCGGGTTCACCCACGTCGAGCTCCTGCCGGTCATGGAGCATCCCTTCTACGGCTCCTGGGGGTACCAGACCACCGGCTACTTCGCGCCCACCGCACGCTACGGCACCCCGCAGGACTTCATGGCCCTGGTCGACCACCTGCACCGGAGGGGGATCGGGGTCCTCCTGGACTGGGTGCCCTCGCACTTCCCGAGCGACGAGCACGGCCCGGGCTTCTTCGACGGCACCTACCTGTTCGAGCACCTGGACCCTCGCCGGCGCATCCACCCGGACTGGGACAGCCTCATCTTCAACTACGGCCGCCACGAGGTCCGGAGCTTCCTCCTGTCGAGCGCCATGTTCTGGCTGGAGGCGTACCACGCCGACGGACTCCGGGTGGACGCCGTGGCCTCCATGCTCTACAGGGACTATTCCCGGAAGGAGGGCGAGTGGAGCCCGAACGTCCACGGGGGCCGGGAGGACCTCGAGGCCATCGGCTTCCTGCGAGACCTGAACGAGGGGGTCTACGGCCGTCACCCGGACGTGCACACCGTGGCCGAGGAGTCCACGGCCTTCCCCGGCGTCTCCCGGCCGACCTACACGGGCGGGCTCGGCTTCGGCTTCAAGTGGGACATGGGCTGGATGCACGACACGCTCGACTTCATGGCGCACGACCCGGTGCACCGGAAGTTCCACCACGACGAGCTCACCTTCCGCTCCGTGTACGCCTTCTCGGAGAACTTCGTCCTGCCTCTCTCCCACGACGAGGTGGTCCACGGCAAGCGCTCGCTCCTGGACAAGATGCCGGGGGACGAGTGGCAGAAGTTCGCCAACCTGCGCCTCCTGTACGGATGGATGTTCGCGCAGCCGGGCAAGAAGCTCCTGTTCATGGGCTCGGAGATCGCGCCCTGGTCGGAGTGGGACCACGAGCGCAGCCTGGACTGGCACCTGCTCGAGCACGATCGGCACGCGGGCGTGCGCGACTGGGTGGGGGCGCTCAACCGCCTCTACCGGTCGCGGCCGGCGCTCCACGAGAGGGACTGCGATCCGGCCGGGTTCGAGTGGATCGAGGGGGCCGACCGGCAGAACAGCGTGCTCGCCTTCCTGCGGCGGGGAGGGGACGGGAGCCGGCCGGTCCTCTCGGCGGCCAACTTCACGCCCGTCCCCAGGCACGGCTATCGGCTGGGCGTGCCCGTGGACGGACGCTGGGAGCTGCTGGCGAACAGCGACGCGTCGGCCTACGGGGGGAGCGGGGACGGGCCGCCCCCGACGGTCGAGGCGGAGGACGTGGAACGCCACGGGCGGCCCCACTCGCTCGTCCTCGACCTCCCGCCCCTGGGGATCGTGTTCCTGGCGCCGGAGGCGGCGTGAGCCGTCGCCCGATCCGGGCCGCGACCCGACGGCGGGCGCCCGCCCGCGGGCGGCGGGAGGAGCGGTGAGCCGCTACGTCTGCATCCACGGCCACTTCTACCAGCCGCCCAGGGAGAACCCGTGGCTGGAGGCGATCGAGCGCCAGCCGAGCGCGGCGCCCTACCACGACTGGAACGAGCGCATCGCGACCGAGTGCTACCGGCCGAACGCCACGGCGCGCATCCTCGACGCGGAGGGCCGGATCCAGCGCATCGTGAACAACTACGAGCGCATCAGCTTCAACATCGGCCCCACCCTCATGGCGTGGCTCGAGGCGCACGAGCCGGAGGTGTACGCGGCCATCCTCGAGGCCGACGAGCGCAGCCGCCGCCGGTTCTCCGGGCACGGCTCGGCCATCGCCCAGGTCTACAACCACGCCATCCTCCCGCTCGCGAGCGAGCGCCACCGCCGCACGCAGGTCCGCTGGGGCGTCCGCGACTTCGAGCGCAGATTCGGGCGCTCGCCCGAGGGCATGTGGCTCCCCGAGACGGCCGTGGACGTGCCGACTCTCGAGGTCCTGGCGGCCGAGGGCCTCCGCTTCACGATCCTGGCGCCGCACCAGGCGCGGCGGGTCCGCGCCCTCGAGGGAGGCGAGTGGAAGGCCGTCGACGAGAAGAGCCTCGAGACGGGTCGAGCCTATCTCCAGCGCCTCCCCTCCGGCCGGTCCATCGCCCTCTTCTTCTACCAGGCGAGCCTGGCGCAGGGCGTGGCGTTCGACGGCCTGCTCGAGAGCGGCCGGACCCTGGGCGAGCGCCTCCTGTCCGTGGCCCGTCAGGAGGCTCCGGACGGGGTCCGGCTGGCGCACCTGGCCGCCGACGGCGAGAGCTACGGACACCACCACAGGTTCGGGGAGATGGCCCTGGCCTCCGCCCTGGCCCGGGTGATGGAGGCGGAGGACGTCCAGCTCACCAACTACGCGGAGTTCCTGGATCGGCACCCGCCCGAGCACGAGGTCGAGATCGCCGAGGAGACCTCCTGGAGCTGCGTGCACGGGATCGAGCGCTGGCGGTCGGACTGCGGCTGCCGCACGGGCGGAGAGGAGAGCTGGACGCAGGCGTGGCGCGCCCCGCTCCGGGAGGCTCTGGACGGGCTCCGGGACGACGTGGCGCCGCGCTGGCGCGAGGCCGCCGCCGACGTGCTCCGCGAGCCCGAGGAGGCGGTCCTCGACTACGTCGACGTGATCCTGGACCGCTCGGACCGGGCCGTGGACGCCTTCCTGGAGCGGCACGGCCGGGGCGGGATGACGGGCGAGCGGCGGGTCCGGGCGCTGCGGCTGCTCGAGACGGAGCGGCAGCTCCAGCTCATGTACACGAGCTGCGGGTGGTTCTTCAACGACCTGGCGGGGATCGAGACCCTCCAGGTTCTGGCCTACGCCGCCCGGGCGCTGGACCTGGGACGCCGCTGCCTGGGCGGGCTGGAGGAGGTCGAGGCCGGTCTCCTCGAGACCCTGGCCAGGGCCCGCAGCAACCGGCCGGAGAAGGGGAGCGGCCGCGAGCTGTGGGAGCGTGAGGTCCTGCCGCGCAGGGCCGGTCCCCGGGACGCGGCCGCACACTGGGCGGTCCGCCGCGCCGTGCGCGGCCGGGACCCCGATGGCCGGTTCTACGCTTGGCGGATCGAGGAGTCCGCGGGCCGCACGGCCCGCTCGGGGGCGGCCTTCCTCCTGGTGGGAGGGGGAAGCGTCCTCTCGCTCCGGACCGGGGAGGAGGAGGTGCTGCGATGGGGCGTCCTGCGCCTCGGCGAGCTCTCCCTGGCCTGCGGGGTGCGCCCCGCCGCGCCGGAGGAGACGCCGGGAGGCGCGGAGACGCCCGAGGAGCTCGCGGCGCGGGCCATCGAGGACGGTGACCTCGCGGCGGCCCTCGGGCTCCTGGAGGACGGATTCCCCGGGGGCCTGCGCTCGATCCGGGACCTGTGGCCGGACGAGCGGCGGGCCCTCGTGCAGGGCCTGGCCTCCGATGCCATGGAGACGACGGCCGGTGTGGCGCGGGCCACGTTCGAGCGGCGAGCCCCGCTCCTGCGGGCCATGACGGATGCGGGGCTCGGCCTTCCGCCGGTGTGGGAGGCGGCCGCGGCCCTGGTCTTCCAGGGGCTCCTGCGCGAGATCCTGCAGGAGCCCCGTCCGGACCGGAGCCGGGTGGCGGACCTCCTGGATCGGGCCGCAGAGCTCGGGGTGACGCTGCCCGCGACCCAGTCCAGGCAGGTGGCGCGGGCCGCCCTGGACGAGGCGGCGGACCGGTTCGCCGAGGCGCCGTTCGAGCCCGACCGGCTCGAACGGCTCGCGGACACCTTCTCGGCCGTGCGCGCGCTCCCGTTCGAGGTCGGCTGGCGCCGGGCCCAGGACCGATGGTGGGAGGTGCGCGAGAGGCTGGCGGGGGAGGAGGGAGGGCCTCCCGCCGAGGGGTGGCTGGAGCGCTTCCGCGAGCTGGGGGAAGCGCTGGCCTTCGCGGCCGGCCGGGAGGCGTGAGCGGCGGTCCGGACGCCTGGGTCCGGGTCCGCGCGTGTCCGGGGCCGGCGGCGGACGCGGAGCCCCTGGCGGCCGCCCTGCTCGAGGCCGGCGGGCGGGCGATCGAGGAGGAGCCGGGCCTGGCGTTCGGCACGGGGTCGCACGGGACCACCCGCGGGGCGCTCCGCCTCCTCGAGCCGGTCGCGCCCGGAGCGGAGGCCGTGCTCGACATCGGGACCGGCACGGGGATCCTGGCCATCGCGGCGCTCCGGCCGGGCGCGGGCGGAGCGCTCGGCCTCGATCCCTCGGAGGACGCCGTGGAGGTCGCCCGGCGGAACGCGCGCGGCCCCGGAGTGGGCGGCCGCTTCGAGGCGGAGCGCCTCGCGGTCGACGCGTCCGTCCTCCGCCTCCTGGCCCCGATGCGCTTCGACGTCGTCCTGGCCAACATCGACGGTCCGACGCTCGAGCCCCTGCTCGTCCCGATGAGGGATCTCCTCTCCGGGAAGGGCGCGGCGGTCGTGGCCGGGATCCTGGAGCGGGAGGTCTCCGTCTTCCGCGATTCCCCGGCGGAGGCGGGGTGGCGCGTGGAGGAGGAGGTGGTGGACGAGGGCTGGTGGGCCGCCCGGCTCCGCCCGGCCCGGCCCTGAGGGATCAGCCGGCCCCGGCCTCCGCTGCGCCCGCCGGCTCCGCGCCTTCCCGGCCGGCTTCCGACTCCCCGGCGTCGCGCCCGTCCTCGCCCCGCGCCCGGACCAGGCGCGGCTCGAGCACCCGGTTGATGGCGTCCAGGGTGGCCTTGACGGCCGCCTCGGTGCGGCCGTCGGGGTCGGACGGCACGGCGCCCACCAGCTTGCGGTCCGGGTGGTCCGCCGAGCGCACGGCGATGAGGATCACGTCCGAGTCGAAGGCGTGCAGGAGCTTCACCCCCACGAGCTCGAGCCAGGACGGGTCGCCCAGGGCTCCCCCCGCGGCCGCCAGCGTGGCCTCGGCGGCCAGCCGGAGCTCCATGATGGGCGTGTCCAGGCCCTCGGCTTCGGTGGCGTGGTCGCCCCGGGGACCCTGGAGGGTGACCCGGAGGCGGATGCGGGACCCGCTCATCTCGTCCTGCTCCACCGCGACCAGGCGGAGGCGGGTCTGCGGCGCCGGTCCCCGGTCCTCGGTCACGTCGTCCATGGCTCTCCTCTCCCGTCTCGTGGGTGACCGGTGGAGGCCGGTGACATCGTCGGCGGCGCGTCCCCGCCGACGTTCGCTCCGACTCCTGTCACGAGATCGTCCCGACGTTGCCGCGAGCATGAGGGTCGCTCGGAGGTTTCGGGCGGCCCGTCGCCAATCTACCGTGACCGGGGCGGACGTCGAAAGCCGCGAAACGGGGTGGCGTCGGACGGGGCCGCCGGGCTAGCTTGGCCGTGCACGGACATCCCGACCGAGGAGAGTCAGGAGGCATGGGCCAGGACTGCCTGTTCTGCGCGATCGCCGATGGGCGCACCGACGCCGACGTGGTGAGCGAGTCCGATCGCTGGTTCGCCATCCGCGACATCAATCCGCAGGCGCCCGTGCACGTCCTGGTCATCCCGCGGGAGCACCTGGCCAGCCTCGACGACCTCGAGGAGGCTCACCGCGACCTGGCCGGCGAGCTCATGCTCGCCGCCCGCGAGGTGGCGCGGTCCGAGGAGGTCTCCGGCGGATACCGGGTCGTCGTCAACACCGGGGGGCGGGCCGGACAGAGCGTCCACCACCTCCACCTCCACGTCCTGGGGGGACGCGGCATGCGGTGGCCGCCGGGTTGATGCCGCCGTCCGCGCCGGCCGTCCGGGAGCCATCTCCCGCGCCCGGCGGTGGTCGGGAGGGCTCCGCGAGCGAGCACGCGCTCGTCCTCCTGGAGTTCCCCCGCGTCCTGGATCTGGTGGCCGGCTTCGCCTCGAGCGAGGCCGGCCGCCGTCGCGTCCGGGACCTGCGCCCCCTCGCCTACGGGGACGCCGCCCGGGAGGCGCTCGAGCTCACGATCCAGATGATCGACCTCTACCGGCGCACCGGGGGGTGGGCGCCGCCGGTGATCCCCGAGATCGAGCCGTCGCTCAGGCGCCTGGCCGTGGAAGGGGTCGTCCTGGAGGGGGATGCCCTCCACGGGATCTCGGTCCTCCTCGAGTCGGCCGCGAAGGCGCGCGGGGACATCCTGCGGGAGGCCGACCCGCTCCCCGGCCTGGCCGACCACGTCCGTGGCATGGCGCGCGAGCCCGAGCTGCGGGAGCGGCTCGACCGGGCCATCGACGAGACGGGCTCCGTCCGGGACGGGGCCTCTCCCGAGCTCCGGAGGATCCGGGGCGAGCTCCGCGGAGCTCGCTCCGACCTGGTGGGACGCCTCGAGCGCTTCGCCGGCTCGCTCCGCGACCGGATCCAGGTTCCGGACGCCTCGGTCACCGTACGGGGCGGGCGCTACTGCATTCCGATTCGCCGCGAGGGGCGCAGCGAGGTGGGCGGCATCGTCCACGACGAGTCCTCCAGCGGCCAGACACTGTTCGTGGAGCCGCCGGTGGCCATCGAGCCGATGAACAGGATCCGCGAGCTCGAGATGGCCGAGGGCCGGGAGGTTTGGCGGATCCTGGAGGAGCTGAGCGGGGACGCCCGGCCCCACTCCCGGGACCTCCGGCACACGCTCTTCCTCCTCGAGGAGCTGGACGCGATCTGGGCCCGGGCCCGCTACGCCCGGGAGCACGGCGGGCACGCCCCCGAGCTCGGCGAGCGGGGCGAGAGGGGTCCCTACCGGGTCGTCGAGGGCTACCACCCGCTCCTGCTCGCGGCGGAGGGCGACGCGGTGCCCTTCGGGCTCACGCTGGCCCCGGACGAGGCCGTCCTCCTCGTGAGCGGGCCGAACGCCGGGGGCAAGACCGTCCTACTCAAGACCATGGGCCTCCTCTCGGCCATGGCGCAGTGCGGGATCGTCCCGCCGGTGGGCCCCGGGACGCGGCTCCCCATCTTCACCCGCTTCTTCGGCATCCTGGGGGACGAGCAGTCGCTCGAGGCGTCGCTCTCCTCGTTCAGCGCCGAGGTCGGCACGCTGCGGACGATCGTGGAGGAGGCGGACGGAGGCAGCCTGGTCCTCCTGGACGAGTTCGGGAGCCACACCGACCCCTCGGAGGGCGCGGCGCTGGCGGCGGCATCCCTGGTGCGCCTGGCCGGGCAGGCCGGGCTCACCGTGGCCACGACCCACCTGGGCCAGCTCAAGGCCCTGGCCGGCGAGTCCGGGCGGATCGTGAACGCCTCGCTGGCCTTCGACGCCGACCACCTGCGGCCCACCTACCGGCTCCGACGGGACCGGCCCGGCAGGAGCTATGCCCTGGAGATCGCCGGGCGCCTGGGGATCCCCGAGGACCTCCTGGACGCCGCCCGCCAGCGCATGGGGGGCGAGGAGCGCCGCATGGAAGCCGTGCTCTCGGAGCTGGAGGAGCGGGAGGCGGAGGCCTCGCGCCTGGCCGCGGAGGCCCGGGAGCGAGAGGCCGAGCTCGAGGCCCGGAGCCGGGAGCTGGCCGAGCGCGAGCGGGATCTCGACCGCAGGGCGGAGGAGGTGGAGCGCTCGGCGCGGGAGGAGGCGGAGTCCTACCTGCTCGAGGCGCGTCGGGACGTCGAGGAGGCCATCGACCGTCTCGAGCGGAGGGTCCGCGAGGGCGGCGCGGCGGGCCTCGAGGAAGCCGCCGGGGAGGCCAGGGCCGCCGTCGAGGAGGCGGTCCGCGAGAGCCGGAGCCGGAAGCCCGAGGTCTCCCGCGAGGGGCCGCCGCCGGACGTGGAGCCGGGCGACACCGTGACGGTCCGGTCCCTGGGCCGGGCAGGGCGGGTGCTCGAGGTCCGGGACGATCGGATCGTGGTGGAGGCGGGAGGGGTACGCCTGTCGCTGCCCCCCGGCGATGTGAAGTCGGCCGGGAACGGGGCGGCGGCCGGGGAGGACGGCGGCGCGGGCGGGGACGCAGGGCCCGTCGGCGGCGGTGGGGGCGCGGGCAGCGAGGGCGGCCCCTCGACCGGGCCGGCGGAGCGCAGGCCCACGTTCGAGGCCCGCCCCGAGGTCGACCTGCGCGGGCTGCGCGTGGACGAGGTGGAGGGCGAGCTCCTCTCGACGCTGGACGCGGCGATCGTGGCGGACCTGCCCCGGGTTCGGCTCATTCACGGCAAGGGAACCGGGGCGCTCCGCGAGCGGGTACGCGAGCTCCTGGCGGAGGAGCCGCGGGTCGAATCGTACCGGGGCGGGAGCGCGAAGGAGGGCGGAAGCGGCGTGACGGTGGTGGAGCTGAGGCCGGAGCAGGGAGGCACGTGAGGGACGAGGTCATCGAGCAGGTCCGCTCCAGGGCGGACATCCTGGAGATCTGCGGGGAGCACATGTCCCTGAAGCGGGTCGGGAAGACCTACCGGGGACCCTGCCCGCTGCACGGCGGCGAGGGTCCGAACTTCTCGATCGACCCGAGCCGCGGGATCTTCAAGTGCTTCGTGTGCGGCGAAGGCGGGGACGTGTTCAGCTTCGCCATGAAGCTCCTCGGCCTCGACTTCCCCTCGGCGGTCCGCTACGTGGCCGAGCGGGCCGGGGTGCCGATCCCGGAGGACGACGAGGAGCGCGAGGATCCGCACGCGGCGGTGCGGGAGGCGGCCGCCTTCGCCGCCGAGTGGTTCGCGGGCCGCCTGGCCGACCCGGAGGCGGGCGCCCCGGCCCGCGAGTACCTGCGGCGGCGGGGCTTCGAAGACGGGGTGGCGGAGGACTACGGCCTGGGCTTCGCTCCGGACGCGTGGCGCTCCCTGCGCGACGCGGCCCGCGCCAGGGGGATGGAGGACGACGTCCTCCTCGCGGCCGGCCTCCTGGCCACGAGCGAGCGCGCCGACGAGCCCTACGACCGCTTCCGGAACCGCCTCGTCTTCCCGATCCTGGACCTCAGGGATCGGCCCATCGGCTTCGGGGGGCGGGACCTGTCGGGGGAGGAGGGCGTCCCCAAGTACATCAACTCCCCCGACTCGCCCATCTTCACCAAGGGCCGCACCCTCTACCTCCTCCACCGCGCCCGCCACGCCATCCGCCGCAGGGAGAGCGCGCTCGTGGTCGAGGGCTACATGGACGCCCTTTCCCTCCACGTCCGCGGCCTGGACCACGCGGTGGCGCCGCTCGGAACCGCCCTCACGACAGAGCAGGCCGGGCTCATCGTCCGCTACGCGCGGAAGGTCTTCCTCCTGTATGACAGCGATCAGGCCGGCCTGCGGGCCACGTTCCGGACGGCCGACGCGCTCCTGGCGGCCGGCGCCGAGCCGATGGTGGTCACCCTCCCCGAGGGGGAGGACCCCGACTCGCTGGTGCGGGAGCAGGGCGCGGGCCGGCTGCGGGAGTGCCTCGAGGACGCGGTGGACGCCCTGGAGCGAAAGCTCCAGATCCTCGAGCGGCGGGGCTACCTGGAGACGATCGAGGGCCGGCGGCGTGCGGTGGACGCGCTCCTCCCCACGCTCCGGAGCGTCTCGGACCCCGCGCTCCGCGACCTCTACATCTCGAGGGCGGCCGAGCGCACCGGCGTCCGGCGCGAGACGCTGGTCCGGGAGCTCGCGCGCGCGGGCCGAGGGAGCTCCTCCGGCCCCGGACGTCCGCGCCGACCTTCCACGGCGGGGACGGCGCGCGGGGGCTCCTTCCCGGCCGTCCGCGAGGGGGGGCGCGCCGCCGAGCGGAACCTCCTCCTCCTCTTCACCCGGGACCCCTCCTACGTGCGGCGCGCGCGCGAAGCCGGGCTCGGGGCGGACGACTTTCGGGACGAGCGGCTCGCGGCGGTGGCCCGGGCCCTGCTCGCATCGGGCGGGGCCGCCCCCGGCACGGAAGCCGGGGGGGAGGGAGAGGCGGCGCAGACGGCGGCCGCGCACCTGGAGGGGCGCGAGCGGGAGACGCTGCGCGAGCTCGAGGCCGATGCCACGGAGCTCACCCACCCGGAGGAGATCTTCGAGCACTCGCTCCGCCGCGTCCTCTACCGGACGCGGCTCGAGCGGCTCCAGGAGATCGACCGGGCTCTGGAGCTGGCGGAATCGGAGCAGGCCAGGGAACTCCTTCGGGAGAAGGAGGCGCTGGCGCGAGAGCTCCGCGAGGCGCAGGTGCCGGTGAGCTTCCTGCGTCGGCTTGCGGAGACCCCCTGAGGGGGGCGGACGGGGACGGACCCCCGGAGGACCCGGGACGAGAGAACATCACACGGGAGAGGGAATGACAGCGAAGGACACCGTGGAGGCCCTGCTGAGCCTCCAGGACATCGACGAGAGCATCGAGGAGAAGGAGGCCGAGCTCGCCTCCCTGGCCCCCAGGGTGCAGGAGCGGGAGGAGCGCATCGCCGACGTGCGGGAGCGGTTGGCGTCGGCGCGCTCGCGGCTCGAGTCGGTCGAGGAGGAGTACCGCAAGAACCAGCGCTCCGTCCAGGCCGGGCGGGCCACCCTGAAGCGCCTGCGGGACCGGGCCAACCAGGTGGAGGACCTGCGCCAGCACATGGCCGTGCGGGCGGAGCTGGACGCGGCCCGAACGAACCTGGAGACCTCCGAGAACCAGGCCCTCTCGGACCTCCAGGACGTCGAGACGGCCCGGGACTCGGTCGAGCAGCTCGAGGCCGAGCTGGAGGAGGCCGAGGCCGACTACGAGGAGGACCTGGGCGAGGTGGAGGCCCGCAGGGAGGAGCTGGAGGAGGAGCTGGCCCGCCACCGGGGCCAGCGGGAGGACCGCAGCGAGGACATCCAGGACGAGGCCCTGGCCCTGTACGAGCAGGTTCGGAGGGGGCGCACCGAGAGCGCGCTCGCGCCCCTGGCCGGGGGCCACTGCGGGAACTGCTTCACCGCCGTCCCGCTCCAGCGCCAGAACGAGATCCGCTCGGGCGCCCGCCTTTACCGGTGCGAGGGGTGCGGGGTCATTCTCCACGCGCCGGTGGAGAGCGGCGGCAACGGAGCCGGGTGAAGCGACCGTGACGCCCTCCCGGGCCGCGCCGCCCCCGCGCGTCCGGCCCCGCTGGGTCCTGCCCCCGCCCGTCCCCGGGGACACGGTGGCGGCGCTGGCCGGGGCGCTGGGCCTGCCCGAGCTCGTGTGCGAGCTGCTGGTCCGGCGCGGCCACGCCGACCCGGACGCCGCGCGAGCCTTTCTCCGGCCCTCCCTCGAGGCGCTCCACGCGCCGGGGCGCCTCCTGGACCTGGAGCGGGCCGCCGACCGGGTCGAGGCCGCGCTCGAGGAGAGCGAGACGATCCTCGTGCACGGCGACTACGACGCCGACGGGCTCACCGCCGCCGCCCTCCTGACGCGGGGGCTGGCCGAGCTGGGGGGGCGGGTCGAGCCCTTCGTCCCCCACCGGCTGCGGGACGGCTACGACCTGGGTGAAGCGGGCCTGGCCCGGGCCGAGGCGGTCGGGGCCGGCCTCATCCTGACGGCCGACTGCGGCGTGTCCGCCGCCGACGCGGTGGCCGCGGCGGCCGCGGCCGGGAGGGACGTCGTGGTCACCGACCACCACCGGCCGCCGCCCCGTCTGCCGGAGGCGGTGGCGGTCGTGAATCCCGCCCGCGAGGGCTCCGAGTACCCGTTCCACGGGCTGTCGGGCGTGGGCGTGGCGTTCAAGCTGCTCTCGGAGCTGGCGTCCCGAGCCGGGCTGCCGGCCGAGGCGATGAACCGGCACCTGGACCTCGTGGCGATCGGCACGGTGGCCGACCTCGTGCCGCTGGCCGGGGAGAACCGGACCCTGGTCCGTGCCGGTCTCGGGGCTCTCGCCCGCACCGGCAAGCCCGGGATTCGGGCCCTGGCGGAAGGGGCCGGGGTGGACCTCCGGAGCGTCCGGGCGTCCGACATCGGGTTCCGGCTCGGCCCCAGGCTCAACGCGGCCGGTCGCGTCGGTGCCGCGAGCGAGGGCCTCCGGCTCCTCCTCACCGACGACGAGCGGGAGGCCGGCCGTCTGGCCGAGACGCTGGAGCGCCGGAACCGGGATCGTCGCACCGAGGACCGGAAGGTCCTCTCCGAGGCCGAGGAGCGCCTGGCCGAGCGCTTCGACCCGGACCGCGATCACTCGGCGGTCCTGTGGGGGGAGGGATGGCACCCGGGCGTGATCGGGGTCGCGGCCTCGCGGATCGTCGAGCGCATCCACCGCCCCGTCGTCCTCGTGAGCGTGCAGGGGGAGAGCGGCCGGGGCTCGGGGCGCTCGATCCCGGGCTTCCATCTCCACCGCGCGCTGGCCTCGTGCGCGGACCTCCTGGAGCGCTTCGGGGGCCACGCCATGGCCGCGGGCCTCGAGATCCGGCGCGAGGATCTCCCCGAGCTGGCCGAGCGCCTGGAGCGGGAGGCGGCCGCGGCCCTGGAGCCCGGGGACCTGGTGCCCGAGCTCCGGCTGGACCTCTCGCTGCCGCTGGGGCGGGCGGACCGCGATCTCCACCGATGGTTCGAGCACTTCGCGCCCTTCGGCACGGGGAATCGCCGCCCGGTCCTCCATGCGAGCGAAGTGCACCTCGAGCGCGCGTCCACCGTGGGCTCGGACGGCGATCACCTCAAGGGCGTCCTGGTCGGGGCGGGCGGCGCCCGACTCGAGGCCATCGGGTTCGGGATGGGCCACCGCCTGCCGGAGGTGGGAGGCGACCGCGCCCTGGAGGCGGCCTACGAGCTCACGCTCGACCGCTACCGGGGCCGGGAGCGCCTGCAGGCCCGGCTGCGGGACGTGCGTCCCCTGGAGGCCGGGCGGGCGGGCCGGGAGGAGCCGGGGCCCCGACGGGGTCCCGGCCGGGCGTCCTGAGTCCGCCGTGCTGAGGGTCATCGCCGGCGAGCTGGGCGGCCGCCGGATCGAGGCACCGCGCGGCCGGCGCACGCGCCCCACGCGCGAGGCGGTGCGGGAGGCGTGGTTCAGCGCCCTCGGGCCGGGGGTGGCCGGAGCCAGGGTCCTGGACCTGTTCGCTGGCTCGGGCGCGCTGGGGATCGAGGCCCTGTCGCGCGGGGCGGCCCGCGCCACGTTCGTGGAGCGGGGACGGGGCGCGCTCGCGGCGCTGCGCGGGAACCTGGAGAGCCTCGGCCTCGAGGACCGGAGCGACGTGGAGCCCGTGGACGTGGGCGCCTTCCTGGAGAGCCTCCCGGTCCCCGCCGCGAACGAGTCGCCGCCGTACGATCTCGCGCTCGCCGACCCCCCCTACGGGTCGGGCTGGGCCTCGCGCCTGGCCGGGCTCCTGCGGGAACGCCGCTTCGCCGATCTCCTGTGCGTGGAGCACGCCCCGGGCGACCTGGAGGACGAGGCCGCGGTGTGGCGGCGCGGCTACGGAGACACCATCCTGAGCTTCCTGAGACCGCGCGGCGGTCCGGACCGGCCGGGCCCGCCGGAGGACGATCCCCCGACGGAGAGGTGAACGTGACGGCCCGCGAAGCCGAGCGGCTGGCCGTGTATCCCGGGTCCTTCGACCCCCTGACCCGGGGGCACGACGACATCATCCGCAGGGGGCTCAAGATCGTCGACCGCCTGATCGTGGCGGTGGCCGAGACGGCCACCGAGGAGAAGGCGGGCATGTTCGGCCTCGAGGAGCGGGTCGAGCTCATCGAGAGCGTCTACGAGGACGAGCCCCGGGTCGAGGTGACCTCCTTCTCCGGCCTGCTGGTCGACTTCGCGCGCTCGCGCGGGGCACGCCTCATCATCCGGGGGCTCAGGGCCGTGAGCGACTTCGAGTACGAGTTCCAGATGGCCCTCATGAACCGGTCCCTGTGGCCGGAGCTCGAGGTCATCTTCATGGCACCCGACAACCAGCACACCTTCCTGAGCGCCTCCCTGGTCCGCGAGGTGGGGCGCCTGGGGGGCGACGTGTCCCGTTTCGTGCCGCCCGCGGTGCTGGAGCGGATGGTCGAGCGCTTCGGCCCGTCGGCGGCGGGGAGGGCCTCGTAGACGCCGACGCGGGCGGGGCCGGGCGCCCGGCCGGCGAGGCGGAGCCCGGAGCGGACGCCGCCGACGGCTTCCTGGCCGACCTGAGGAGGCGGGCGGCCCTCCGCCCGCGCCGGATCGGCTTCCCCGAGGCCGACGAGCCCCGCACCGCGGAAGCGATCTCCCGCCTGGCCGAACAGGGGCTGGTCCGCCCGGTCCTGGTGACGGGAGAGGGCGCCGTGGCTGGCGTCCTCGAGGCCGGGCCGGAGCTCGAGCGCATCGATCCGGCGGAGGCCGGCGCGGGGCCCACCGGGGAAGGGCCGGCCCCCGACGAGGACCCGGCGCTCGCGGGCGCGGCGCTCCTCCTGGCCGCCGGACGGCTGGACGGCGTGGTCGCGGGTGCGCGGGCGCCGACCGCGCACGTGGCGCGGGCCGGGCTCCGGCACGTGGGGCTGGCCGGGGGCGTCCGGACGGTCTCCAGCTCCTTCTACATGGCGGGGATGCGGGGGCCGGGGGCGTCCGCCGGCGTCCTCACCTTCACCGACGCCGGGGTGGTCCCCGAGCCCACCTCGGAGCAGCTCGCCGACATCGCCTGGGCGGCCTGCCAGGCGCGCCGGCGCGTGGTGGGGGACGAGCCCCGGGTGGCGTTCCTCTCCTTCTCGACCCGCGGCTCGGCGGCCGGGCCCGCGGTGGACCGGGTGCGGCGAGCCTTCGCCCTCTTCCGCGACCGGCACCCGGACGTGTGCGCCGACGGCGAGCTCCAGGCCGACGCGGCGCTGGTTCCGGAGGTGTGCGGGCGCAAGGCGCCGGACTCGCCGGTGGCGGGGCGCGCCAACGTGCTCGTCTTCCCGGACCTGGATGCCGGGAACATCGCCTACAAGCTGGTGCAGCGCCTGGGAGGGGCCACGGCCCTGGGCCCGATCCTCCAGGGCCTGGCCCGCCCCCTGTGCGACCTGTCCAGGGGCGCGAACGTGGAGGACATCGTGCACGTGGCCTGCATCGCCTCGCTGCTGGCGGAGTGAGCCGGAGGCCCGTGTCCGCCAAGCGCTCCCTCAGCCAGAACTTCCTGGTCGACCCCAACCTCCAGCGCAAGATCGTCGAGGCGCTCGAGGCCGACCCCGGCGACGGAGTGCTGGAGGTGGGCCCGGGCCACGGGGAGCTCACCCGCCACCTGGTGGGGCGGGTGGCCCGGCTGGTCGCGGTCGAGAAGGACGACGCGCTGGCCGAGGAGCTCGCCGAGCGCTGGGGCGGGCGGGACGATGTCCGGATCGTGCACGGAGACGCGCTCGAGGCGGACCTCGCGAGCCTCGTGCGGCCGCCCTACCGGGTCCTCTCCAACGTGCCCTACGGGATCACCTCCCCGCTCCTCTTCCGCTTCCTGGACCTGACGCCCGCTCCGGCCCGCATCGTGGTGACGGTGCAGAAGGAGGTGGGGGAGCGGGTCGTGGCCGAACCGGGGGGAAAGACGTACGGCAGCCTGTCGGTCGGGGTGCAGGCCAGGGCCAGGGCCTCGATCGCCTTCGCTGTGAGCCGGCGGGCCTTCCGGCCCGTCCCGGACGTCGACTCGGTCACCCTGGTGATCGAGCCCGACTCCGAGTGCATCCGCTCGCTGCCCGAGCCGGCCCTGCGCGACCTCACCCGGGCGGCCTTCGGCCGGAGGCGAAAGCAGCTCCAGACCATCCTGCGGAAGGCCCCCGGCTACGCGCTGGCGCGGGAGGAGGCCGAGGCGCTGTGCCGGGACCTCGGGGTCGAGCCCCGGGTGCGGCCCGAGAAGCTGACGCCCCAGACCTTCGTGGAGCTGGCGAGGCGCCTCGGGCCCGGCGGGGCGCCGTCGGAGTAGGGCGCGGCGCGCGTCGGGCTTGAGGGGCCCCGCGAAGGGATCTATCTTGGGCTTGTGAACGCTTTCACAAGCTGGCCCGTGGCGGGTCCGTGACCGACCCGGAGCGTCGGAGGATCTCCGAGTCCGCCGTACGCCGGCTCTCCATCTACCTCCGGTTCCTGCGGGAGCTGCGGCGCCAGGGGAAGTCCCTGATCTCCAGCCGGGAGATGGCCGAGGGGTGCGGAACCACGCCCGCGCAGGTCCGGAAGGACCTCAGCCTGTTCGGCTCCTTCGGAAAGCGGGGACAGGGCTACGGCGTGGACGAGCTCTCCCTGACCCTCGAGGACATCCTGGGCCTCGACCGGCGCTGGAAGGTGGCCCTGGTGGGCGTGGGGAAGATCGGCGCGGCGCTCCTCGGGTACCACGACCTGGCCCGCCGCGGCTTCGACATCGTGGCCGCCTTCGACACGGATGCCCGCAAGGTGGGACGGACGGTCTCGGGCGTGGAGGTGCGCCCGGCGGAGGACCTGGGCCGGATCGTGGCCGCCGAGCACGTCGAGCTCGGGATCATCGCCACTCCGCCGCCCACCGCCCAGGCGGTGGCCGACGAGCTCGTCGAGGCGGGCGTGCACGGCATCCTGAACTTCGCCCCGGTAGAGGTCGACGTGCCGGGGGGCGTGTCGGTGCGTACCATGGACGTGGCGCTGGAGCTGGAGGGGCTCAGCTTCTCGCTGGCCGGTGATCGGAGCGGAGCGCGCGGGTGACGGGCGTGGCGCGAACGGACGAGGCGGAAGGGCGCATGGCGACGGCGACCGGGAGCGGAGTCGGGATCACGAGCGAGATCGGGACGCTCCGCCGGGTGCTGTGCCACGAGCCCGGAGCCGAGCTCACGGTCGTCACGCCCGACAACCGCCTGGACTATCTGTTCGACGACATCCTGGACCTGGAGCGCTCGCGGCGCGAGCACGGCCGCTTCGTGGCCATCCTGGAGCGCTTCGCGGAGGTGCACGAGGTCTCGGATCTCCTGGTCGACGTCCTGGACCGGCCGGAGGCGCGCGACTCGCTCCTCCTGGGCGCGGAAGAGGCGTTCCGGGAGCGGGCCCGCGACGTCTCGGCCCGGGAGCTGGGTCGGCTGTTCGTGGAGGGGGAGGAGAGCCACGGCGGCGCCCTCGCGGAGCTGGTCAACGAGGCCGGCTACAGCCTGCCGCCCCTGCCCAACCTGTTCTTCACGCGGGATGCGGCGTTCGTGGTGGGCGACCGGGTGGCGATCTCGGCCATGCGGCACGACGTGCGCTGGACCGAGGAGGTCATCATGCGGACCCTCTTCGAGTTCCACCCGCTCCTGGCCAACGGCGGGATCGCGTACGACGGCACGCGCGAGCGCCGCATGAACACGAGCCTCGAAGGAGGCGACGTCCACGTCCTCCGCGAAGACCTGGCCCTGGTCGGCCTGTCCGAGCGGACGAGCGCGGCGGGGATCGATGCCCTGGCGGAGCGGCTGCTGACCACCACGCAGATCCGCGACATCCTGGTCGTGATCCTCCCGCCCCACAGGACCTCGATCCACCTGGACATGATCTTCACGATGGTGGACCGCGAGCTGTGCTGCGTCTTCCCGCCCTATTTCCTGGGCCCGACGCGCCTGCCGGTCCTCCACGTGGGCGCCTCGAGCATGGCCACGCGCGAGCGGGAGGACCTGTTCGAGGCGCTGGCCGAGCTCGGGCTGCCGCTCACGCCCGTCCCGTGCGGCGGCGAGCGTCGGACCATGCAGGAGCGCGAGCAGTGGAACAGCGGGTGCAACCTGTTCGCGGTCGGGCCCGGACAGCTCCTGGCCTACGACCGGAACGAGCACACGCTGGAGGCGCTCGCGGAGGAGGGCGGCTTCCGCATCGTCAGGTCGGTGGACTTCCTCACCGGGGACGACTGGGTGGACGACGACGAGCGCTTCGTGATCGCGTTCGAGGGGACCGAGCTGGTGCGGGGAGGCGGCGGCCCGCGCTGCATGACCCTGCCCGTGCTGAGGGACCCGGTGGCGTGAGGGAAGGCGTCCGCTTCACGTCCTCCTCCACGCTCGTCGCCCGGGCGCTGGAGGAGCTGGCCACCGGCCCGATGCCCTCCGGCGAGCTGGCCCGGCGCGTGCTCGGCGTGCGGACCGGGCCGGCGGACGTGGCGGAGCGGATCCTGCGGGAGCTCCTGGACGGAGAGCGGCGCATCGAGCGGGACGGCTCGGGCCGCTGGCGCCTGGCCGAGGAGCGCCGGACATCGGGCCCGCTCGAGGCCCTCGACTACGTGGTCGTGGACGTCGAGACGACCGGGGCCTCCCCCCGGCGGGGGGCGCGTGTCACCGAGATCGCCGCGGTCGGGGTCCGGGACGGGAGGATCACGGACGAGTTCTCCTCCCTGGTGGATCCGGGGATCCCGATCCCACCCTGGATCTCCCGGCTCACGGGGATCACGGACGAGATGGTGGCCGATGCCCCTCCCTTCGAGGAGATCGCCGGCCTGGTGAGGGAGCGCCTCGAGGGTCGGGTGTTCGTGGCGCACAACGCACCCTTCGACTGGCGGTTCGTGGCGGCCGAGATGCGGCGGGCGTCCTCGCTCCTCCCGGCCGGTCCGACGCTGTGCACGCTTCGGCTGGCGCGCCGGGCCCTGCCGGGCCTCCCGCGCAAGGGGCTGGACGCGGTCACCGAGCATTACGGGATCGAGATCGAGGGAAGACACCGCGCGGCCGGCGACGCGATCGCGACCGCCGGCGTCCTGCTCCGCCTCCTCGACGAGGTGGACCGGCAGGGCGTGAGCGAGTGGGGCGCGCTCCAGGACTGGCTGTCGGGACGGCGGCCGGGCTGAATCCCCGGCGCTCGCCCCACGGGGCGGCGCCGGGAGGGCGGGAGGGCGTCCGGGAGCCCCCGCCCGGGAGGACATCGACCAGAAGCGGGGCGAGACATGCTGGTGTACGACAACCCAGGGTTCAGGGTGCACGCGATCCACGCCGGCAGGATCCGGCTGGACGGCGGGGCCATGTTCGGAGTGGTCCCGAAGCCCCTGTGGGAGAAGCGGATCCCGGCCGACGACCGCAACAGGATCCCCCTGGCCATGCGCTGTCTGGTGGTCGAGGCCGGTGAGCGGACCGTCCTGATCGACGATGGGGTGGGAAACAAGGAGACCGGGAAGTTCCGCAACATCTACGGCGTCCACAACGCCGGGAGCCCCACCCGGCTCGAGGACGAGCTCCGCGAGCTGGAGATCGAGCCGGAGGACATCGACACGGTCCTCCTGACCCACCTCCACTTCGACCACGCGGGGGGGAGCACCGTCCAGGTGGAGGGCGGTGAGGTCCGGCCCGCCTTCCCCAACGCGACCTACGTGATCCGGCGGGGAGAGTGGGACTTCGCCCACCGCGACAACGAGCGCATCCAGGCCAGCTACCTGGCGCACAACCTGGAGCCGCTCGAGCGCGCCGGCGTCATCCAGTTCATCGACGAGGACACGGAGGTCGTGCCCGGGATCACGATGGTCCGCACCCCCGGCCACACCCCCCACCACCAGTCGGCCCTCATCCGGCACGACGGGACGACCCTCTTCTACCTGGCCGACCTCGTGCCGACCTCGGCCCACCTTCCGCTGCCCTGGATCATGGGCTACGACGTGGAGCCGCTGGTCACCCTCGAGTCCAAGCGCGAGTGGCTGACGCGTGCGGTCGAGGAGGAGTGGGTCCTGCTCTTCGAGCACGACCCGGAGGTGGCCTGCGGCCGGGCCCGCCCCCGGGGGGGAAAGGGGGGCTGCGACCTGGCCGACCCCGAGCGCCACCCGGTCGAGGATGACGCCGGCGGCGAGACCGGCGGAGACGCGCCCGGCGACATGTGATGCGCTACATAATATCGGAGGATATATAGTTATGAGTGACAAGGACTTCACACCCGTTATCGTGGGTGCGGCCCGGCTGCCGACCGGCCGCTTCCTCGGGACTCTCTCGCCCTTCTCGGCCGCCGAGCTGGGGGCGAAGGCGATCGGGGGGGTCCTGGAGCGGTCGGGCATCGAGCCCGGCGACATCCAGGACGTGATCATGGGCAACGTCGTCCAGGCCGGCGTGGGACAGGCGCCCGCGCGACAGGCGGCCATCCTGGGCGGGGTGCCGGAGACCGTGCCGGCCGTGACGATCAACAAGGTGTGCGGCTCGGGCCTCAAGTCCGTGATGCTCGCCGCCCAGGCCATCCGGGCCGGCGACGTCCGGGTGGTCGTGGCGGGCGGCATGGAGTCGATGTCCAACGCGCCCTATTACGTGCGCGGGTACCGCGAGGGCGTGAAGTTCGGCGACCAGAAGCTCGTCGACGGCCTCATCCAGGACGGGCTGTGGTGCTCGTTCGGCCAGTGTCACATGGGCGGGCACGCCGAGTACACGGCCAGCAGGGCCGGCATCTCGCGGGAGGAACAGGACCGGTTCTCGCTGGAGAGCCACCGGAAGGCGATCCGTGCCATCGACGAGGGCGAGTTCGAAGCCGAGCTCGTGCCCGTCGAGGTGCCGGGCCGCAAGGGCGTCACGGTCATGGAGGTGGACGAGACGCCCCGGCGCGACACGAGCCTGGAGAAGCTGGCCTCCCTGCGGCCCGCCTTCCCGGACGACGCGCCCGATGACGTGGAGGAGCTCACGGTGACGGCGGGGAACGCGCCCGGGCTCAACGACGGGGCCGCGGCCACCGTCGTGACGTCGGAGGCGTACGCGGAGGCGCACGGGCTGGACATCCTCGCGAGGATCCGGGCATATTCGGTCGGCGCGACGGCCCCGAAGGACCTGTTCTTCGCTCCCATCGACGCCGTGCGGCGACTCATGGAGAAGGACGGCACCTCGATCGACGACTACGGCCTCGTCGAGATGAACGAGGCGTTCGCCGTGCAGGCGCTGGCGGACATGAAGGAGCTGGACATGGACCCCGGGCGGGTCAACGTCCGGGGGGGAGCCGTGGCGCTCGGACACCCGATCGGCGCCTCGGGCGCCCGGATCCTGACGACGCTGCTGTACGCGATGAGGGACCGTGACGTGGAGAAGGGTCTCGCCACCCTGTGCCTGGGGGGCGGGAACGCCGTGGCCATGAGCGTGGAGAGAGTATGAGCATCCAGACAGCCGCCGCCGGAGCGAGGGTCGAGAGCCGGAGCGCCCGCAGCCGCGCCGTCCGGAGGACCGCCGCGGTCGTGGGCTTCGCCGTGCTCACGGCGGTGGGGGCCCGGATCTCGGTGCCCCTCCCGGGGAGCCCGGTCCCGTTCACCTTCCAGGTCGTGGCCGTGCTGGCGGCCGGACTCCTCCTGGGACCGCGCCTGGGCGCGATGAGCCAGCTGGCCTACCTGGCGGCCGGCGCGGCCGGCCTTCCGGTCTTCGCCATGGGCGGGGGCGCGGCCTACCTGCTGGGGCCGACGGGCGGCTACCTGCTGGCGTACCCGGCCGCCGCGCTCGTGGTGGGCCTCGTGGCGCGCGAGCGCGGCCCGCTCCTCACGGCGGCGGGTCTCCTGGCCGGCTCGGCGGTGATCTTCGCGGGTGGAGCCGCCTGGCTGGCCGTCACGACCGGTCCCTCGCTCGCGCTCCGGGAGGGCGTGCTCCCGTTCGCGGGCGTCGCGCTCCTCAAGGTCCTGCTCGTCTTCGTCGCCGGGAGGAAGATCGCGGGCCCGGTCGGCCGCTTCCTGGCCTGATCCGGACCGCGGGCTCACCCGTTCCGCCCTGAGCGGCGCCGGGGCGGCCGGGTGAGCATCCTGGTCGGCCGCGGGGGACGCGTCCGGTGGGGATGGCGCCTCGGGCTCTTCTTCCTCCTCGCCGCGGGGGGATCCTTTCTCCTGGGGGGCCTGGCCTACGGGCTGGCGCCCGGCCTGACGGCCGGCGCGTCCGGCACGGGTCCTTTCGTGGGAGTGGGCCTCACCCTGGTGGCCGCCCTCCTGGCCAGCTGGGCGGCCGCCCGGGGCCTGGAGGGCGTCTCCCTGGCCGCGCTCGGGCTGCCGCTGGACGCCCGGGCGGCCCGCGAGGCGGGCTTCGGCTTCCTGGTGGGAGGCGGGCTCATCGCGGCCGTGGTGGCCCTCCTGGCCGCGACGGGGGCCGTGACCTGGAGCGCGGAGGCCGCCCCCGGGGGCGCGAGCGTGGTCGGCCCGGCGGTGGCCACGCTCTTCTTCTGCCTGGCCGCGCTGGAGGAGGAGCTCCTCTTCCGCGGCTACCCGCTCCAGCTCCTGGCGGGGCAGGTCGACGGCCCGGCGGCCATCGGGATCACGGCGGTGGGGTTCGCGCTCGTGCACGGGTTCAATCCGGGCGTGGATCCGATCGCGCTCCTCAACATCGTGCTGGCCGGGATCCTGCTGGGGACGGCGTACTGGCGAACCTTCAGCCTGTGGTTCGCCGCGGGGGTCCACCTGGGATGGAACTGGGTCATGGGCGTGGCGGCCGACCTGCCGGTGAGCGGCATCGGGTCGGGAAGGACGGGGTTCGGCTTCCTGGACACGCCGGGCTTCGACGCGGCGACGCACGGCCCCGCCTGGTGGTCGGGAGGGGCGTTCGGCCCGGAGGCCGGGCTGGCCGTGACCCTCGTGACCCTCGTGGCCATCGTGTGGGTGGCGCGCACGCCGCGGCTCCGCCGCGCCGGCCGGGGAGCGGGGTCCCGGGCGCTCCCGCTCCGGCTTCGCGCGGGGGCGTCCGACGGCGAGAACGGATAGATTCGGACGGGGAAGGGAGGCGGACGTGGCGGTCGATGAGATGAGCCGGGCCGGCGTCGTGGGCGCCGGGACGATGGGCGCGGGGATCGCGCACGTGCTGGCGCTCGCGGGCATCGACACCCGCATCGTGGACGTCGACGAGGGCGCCCTCGAGCGGGGGGTGTCCACGATCCGAAGGAACCTGGATCGCCAGGTGGGGCGGGGGAAGGTGCAGGAGGACGAGGCCGCGGCCGCGCTGGGGCGGCTCGCCACGTCGACGGAACTCGACGACCTCGGGGACGCCGCGATCGTGGTGGAGGCGGCGCCCGAGGACCCCGGCCTCAAGGCGGAGCTGTTCGAGCGCCTCTCCGGGATCGTCGGGCCCGAGACGATCCTCGCCTCCAACACCAGCTCGATCTCGATCACCCGGATCGCCTCCCACGCCGCGCGGCCCGGTCGCGTGGTCGGGATGCACTTCATGAACCCCGTCCCGGTCATGCAGCTCGTGGAGGTGATCCGCGGCCTCGAGACCACCGACGCGACCACGGCCGCGGTCCTGGACCTGGCCGGTCGGCTCGGGAAGACCCCGGTGGAGGTGGCAGACTATCCGGGCTTCGTCTCCAACCGCGTCCTCATGCCGATGATCAACGAGGCCGTCTTCTGCCTCATGGAGGGCGTGGCCGACAGGGAGGCCATCGACACGGTCATGAAGCTCGGGATGAACCACCCGATGGGCCCGCTGGCCCTGGCCGACCTCATCGGGCTCGACACGTGTCTCCACATCCTCGAGGTCCTGCACCGGGACCTGGGCGAGGACAAGTACCGGCCGTGCCCGCTGCTGCGGAAGCACGTGGCCGCCGGCAGGCTCGGGCGCAAGAGCGGGCGCGGCTTCTACGAGTACGGCGATGCGTGAGCCGCTGCCGGGGATCGAGCTCGAGGATGCCGTCGAGCACCAGGTCTGGGAGCTGGCCCGGCGCTTCGCCCGGGAGGAGGTGCGGCCGGGGGCGGAGGAGCGCGACCGGAACGAGGACGCGTTCGACCGCGACATCGTCGACCGCATGGGAGAGCTCGGCTTCCTCGGGATGCTGATTCCCGAGGAGTGGGACGGGCTCGGCCTCGGACTGGACACCTACCTGTATGCGCTCGAGGAGATCGCCTGGGGCGACCCCTCCGTGGCGGTCTCGATGAGCGTCCACAACTCGCTCCCCACCCAGCTCCTCCTCCGCCACGGCTCGGAGGAGCAGAAGGAGCGCTGGCTGCGGCCCATGGCCCGGGGCGAGCTCCTGGGGGCGTTCTCTCTCTCCGAGGCCGGCTCGGGCTCCGATGCGGCCAGCCTCTCCGCGCAGGCCACGCGGGATGGAGAGGACTGGGTCCTGAACGGCGAGAAGATGTGGGTGACCAACGGCGCATCGGCCGACATCGTCCTTCTCTTCGCCCGGACGGACGAGCCCGGGAGCCGGAAGGGGAGTCGGGGGATCGGGGCGTTCATCGTCCCGACGGCCACGCCGGGCTACCGACCCGGCAAGAAGGAGAAGAAGATGGGCCTGCGCGGGTCGGAGACGGTGGCCGTCCACCTGGAGGGCCTCCGGCTCGGGCCCGAGCACCTGCTCGGGGACCCCTCCGAGGGCTTCCGCTATGCCCTGGCCGCGCTCGAGGGTGGACGCCTCGGGATCGCGGCCCAGGCCATGGGCATCGCCGCCGCGGCCCAGGACCACGCGCTCGCCTACGCGGCCGAGCGGGAGCAGTTCGGCCGCCCGATCCGCGAGTTCCAGGGCCTCCAGTTCGAGCTGGCGGAGATGGGCCGGAGGGTGGAGCGAGCCCGGTCCTTGCTCCACCGGGCCGCGCGGGTCTACATGATGGGGGACCCGCGTCGTCGGATGCTCTCCAGCATGGCCAAGCTGGAAGCCAGCGAGGTGGCCATGTACGTCACGACGAAGGCCGTCCAGGTCCTGGGGGGCTACGGATATACCCGGGAATACCCGGTCGAGCGGCTGTTCCGGGACGCCAAGGTGACCGAGATCTACGAGGGCACCAGCGAGGTGCACCGGATCATCATCGCGAGGGAACTCTACTCACGAC
>Ga0209918_1000316_pt1 | contig 34675 bp, 32 predicted proteins | sample SalPonD_shore_MG_FD_185712 | JGI IMG/M metagenome (GOLD analysis project Ga0209918, IMG submission 185712) | Salt pond soil microbial communities from South San Francisco under conditions of wetland restoration - Salt Pond MetaG... | ecosystem: Environmental > Aquatic > Marine > Intertidal zone... | reverse complement strand
TTTCCTGCGCGCCGTTGAAAACGCAAAGAGCGTCAAGGCGCAAAGGACGCGGAGAAAATCAAAATGAAAGCCCTTTGCGCTCTCTGCGACTTTGCGCCCTCCGCGTTTTTTCGGGCGTCCGGGGAAAAATTGGCAGTCCAGCAGCCGCGCCTCGCCGACCCGAAGTATCGGGTTATGCGGCGCTAACCAGACCTACCGCTTTCCTGCGCGCCGTTGAAAACGCAAAGAGCGTCAAGGCGCAAAGGACGCGGAGAAGATGAAAATGAAAGCCCTTTGCGTTCTCTGCGACTTTGCGTCCTCCGCGTTTTTTCGGGCGTCCGGGCCGCGAAATAGGTCGCCAACGGCGGTACCCGGGCTTGCGCCCTCCTCGATAAGGGAAAATAATCGCTCCCATCACGGACCGTGGTGAACGCCCGCTTGGACATCAACCTGCTCAAGACCTTCCTGGAGGTCAACCGCACCCGCCACTTCGGCCGGGCGGCGGACAATCTGTACCTGACCCAGTCGGCGGTCAGCGCGCGCATCCGCCTGCTCGAGGAGACGCTCGGGGTGCAGTTGTTCACCCGCGACCGCAACAACATCCAGCTCACCCCGGGCGGGGCGCGCTTTCTCAAGCATGCCGAGTCCATCGTCAGCGCCTGGACCCGGGCCTGTCAGGACACGACGCTGCAGGACGAGTCCAAGCAGCCGCTGAGCCTCGGCGGTGTGGTCAGTCTGTGGGATATCGTGCTGCAGGACTGGATCGAGGCGCTGTGTGCGGCCCACCCGGACGTGGCCCTGCGCGCGGAGGCCTTCAGTGCCGACACCCTCGTGCGGCGCCTGCTCGACGGCGGCCTGGACGTGGGCTTCATGTTCGATCCGCCCCAGCTCGCCGAGTTGCTGGTCGAGGACCTGGGCGCGGTCGGCCTCCAACTGGTCGCCACGCGCCCGGGGCTGGACGCGGCCGCCGCGGTGCGCGAGCCCGGCTACGTCATGGTCGACTGGGGCACGAGCTTCGCCATCGCCCACGCCCGCCACTTCCCGGACATGCCGGCGCCCTCGCTGCACATGGGCCTGGGGCGCATGGCCCTGTCGTTCATCCTGGCCCGCGGCGGCGCGGCCTATCTGGCCGAGCCCATGGTCGCCGGCCGGGTGGTGCAGGGGCGGCTGCACCCGGTCGCCGACGCCCCGCGCATCGAGCGCGAATGCTTTGCCGTCTATCCGGGCGGGGCACTGCGCCGCCCCATTGTCGAACAGGCCGTCGCACTGCTGCGATTGCGCCTGGCCTCGACGGCCGGCCGCCCCGAGGACGAACGGCCGCTGCGCGCACCCGAGCCCGCTCAATAGTCCAACAGGTCGTCGCCGAGCAGCTGGCGCAGGCGCTTGCGCTCCTGGTAGTCCTCGATGGCCCGCCGGGCCGCCAGATTCATGCGGCTCGACTCCCGGCCGCTCGAAGCCGACTCGCCCGGTCCTTCGGCCCCGGCCGGCTCGGTCCAATCCGCCTGCATGACACTCTCCGAACCGTCTTGAGAGCTCTCGCCAACGAAAGCGTCCTGAGTTTCCATAGGCTGCCAATATGACCTCGTACTGTGGCGACGGTGCGGCCGAGCCCCCGGGGCTCCCGCTTGCGCGCTATATAGAACGCGGCCGGGCGGTTTTAAAACAAATATTTTTTTTCACCACCACAACGATTTTTGTTCGTGGCAGCGCCAGGGTGGAATCGCGGACAGAATCGAGGAGGCGCTCAGGTGCCGGTCTGGGCCGGGCGCGCCTCCTGGGCGGCCACGGGTTGGCCATCGTGGGCGAAGTAGGTGGCGGAAATCTGCCCGTTGAGCTCGGCCAGACCGACCTGGAGATCGTCGAGGAAGGCGTGCAGGGGTTCGTGGTCCAGGACCTCGATGCGCGCCTCGCTGACCACGCGCTGCAGCCGCGCCACGCCGCGCAACAGCAGGTCGCTGCGGGGCAGCTCGCGCAGGCAGGACTCGACCTCCCCCAGGCAGTGATAACAGGCCCGCGGGAACTGGCGGTTTTGCAGCAGGAACAGCAGCACCGGCGTGCGGCGCACGGCCACCTGCATGTGCCGGCGGTACATCTGATAGGCGGTGAGCGATTTGAGCACGCTCATCCATTGGGCGTGCTCGAACGGCGGCAGCTCGCCGGCGTGGCTGGGCAGCAGATTGGCCGAGCGTACATCGATGATGCGCGTGGTCATGTCGGCGCGCTCCAGGTTGCGGCCCATGCGCAAAAAGTCGTAGCCGAAGTCGTGCAGCATGGTGCCCGCCAGCATGCCTGTGATCTGCTGGGCGCCGAGGATGACCGACTTGAGGTAATCGTAGCGGCGCCGCTCGGACAGCCCCGCCTGCAACTGACCCTTGACCATCAGGTAGAGCTCGTTGACCTGCTCCCAGGCCTCGCGCGGAACGATGTCGCGGATGGTGCGCGCGTTCTCCCGCGCATGGGCGATGGAGCTGAGGATGGAGGCCGGGTTTTTCAGATCGCCCACCAGAAAGCGCACGACGCTGCGCCCATCGCTGTGCTCGTGCAGGCTGTGGTAAAGTTCCTCGCCGCCGGTGATATGGATCAGCGGCTCCCAGCCGGGGCGCACGTCCTTGGGCAGGTCGAGCAGCAGGTTGGTGTTGACGTTGATCAGGCGCGCGGTGTTCTCCGCCCGCTCGATATAGCGCGCCATCCAGTAGATGTTCTCGGCCACCCGCGACAACATGGGCTCAGACCTCCCCGTCCACGATCCAGGTGTCCTTGCTACCCCCGCCCTGCGAGGAGTTGACCACCGTCGAGCCCTTGCGCAGCGCCACGCGGGTCAGCCCGCCCGTGGTCACGTAGGTCTCCTGGCCGGACAGGATAAAGGGGCGCAGGTCCACGTGGCGGGGCTCGGCCTGGTGGTCGACCAGGGTCGGCGTGGTCGACAAGGTCAGCATGGGTTGGGCGATATAGTTGCGCGGGCTCTTGCGAATGAGCCGCGCGAAGCGCTCGCGCTCCTTGCGCGTGGCCTGCGGGCCGACCAGCATGCCGTAACCGCCCGACTCGTTGGCCGGCTTGACGACCAGCTTGTCGAGGTTGGCCAACACGTGCTGGCGCTGGGTCTTGTCCACGCACAGGTAGGTGGGCACGTTGGGGATGATGGCGTCCTGGTCCAGGTAATACTTGATGATGTCGGGGATGTAACTGTAGACGACCTTGTCGTCGGCCACGCCGGCCCCCGGGGCGTTGGCCAGGGCCACGTTGCCGGCCTTCCAGGCGCGCAGCAGCCCGGCCACCCCGAGCATGGAGTCGGGTTGGAAGGCCTCGGGGTCGAGGAACAGGTCGTCGATGCGCCGGTAGATCACGTCCACCCGCGCCGGGCCCTCGATGGTGCGCATGTAGACGCAGTCGTCCTCGCCGACGACCAGGTCCGAGCCCTCGACCAGCTCGGCGCCCATCTGCTGGGCCAGGTAGGCGTGCTCGAAGTAGGCCGAGTTGTAGATCCCGGGCGTGAGCACCACGACCTCGGGATGTTCCACCGGCCGCGGCGAGATGGAGGCCAGACAGTCGTAGAGCTGCGAGGGGTACTCGTCGACCGGCAGGATGCCGCGCACGTCGAACAGCTCGGGAAAGACGCGCTTCATGACCTGGCGGTTCTCGAGCATGTAGGACACCCCCGAGGGGACCCGAAGATTGTCCTCGAGGACGTAGACGGTCCCGTCCTTGTCGCGCACCAGGTCGGAGCCGCAGATATGGGCCCAGATCCCCAACGGCGGATCCACGCCGACGCATTGTTCGCGGAAGTTGGCCGAATCGGCCAGGAGTTCGGCGGGAAAGACCCCGTCGCGCACGACCTTCTGCTCGTGATAGAGGTCGTCGATGAACAGGTTCAGGGCCTGGACCCGCTGCTTGAGCCCGGCCTCGATGCCGTCCCACTCGGCGCGGGTAATGATGCGCGGGATGATGTCGAAGGGCCAGGCCCGGTCGATGGAGCCGCCTTCCTGCGAGTACACCGTAAAGGTGATGCCCATGGCCTGTATGGCGAGCTCGGCGGCGGCCTTGCGCTCCTCGATCTCGGGGTCCTTGAGCGAGCTCAGATACCGGCACAGGGCCCGGGCGCCCTCGCGGGCGCGTCCGCCCGGGCGCATCAGCTCGTCGTACAGCCCCTTGGCCGGGTAATCACGCCATTTGATGGTCATACCGGGATCGCCCTTCGCCTCGGCCGCGCCCGCACCGAAGCCAACGAACAAATCAGTTGCACCGCCTTGGTGCCGATAATCGCCCCGGGCGATTGCCTCGAAGCCGCCCACCTGTGGATAATGGGTCGACGGGCCCGGGCCAAAGAGCCGCGCCTTTAGGAAACCAGCCTATATGACTTACTGCGTCGCGATCAAACTCAATGAAGGCCTGGTGTTCGCCTCGGACTCGCGCACCAACGCCGGCGTGGATCACGTGAACACCTACAGCAAGATGTTCAGCTTCCAGGTCCCGGGCGAGCGCCTGTTCGTCATCCTCACCGCCGGCAACCTGGCCACCACCCAGGCGGTCATCAATAGCATCCGACGCGACTTCGACGACCCCGACGCCCCCGTGAGCCTGCGCACGGCCGAACACCTGTTCGAGGCGGCGCACTACGTCGGCGAGCTCAACCGGCGCGAGGCGCATCGCCACAGCACCGACGACGGTCCCGATCAGGCCAGCTTCCTGCCCTCGGCGAGCTTCCTCCTCGGCGGCCAGATCAAGGGCCAGGACCACGATGTCTTTATGATTTATCCGCAGGGCAACTACATTACCGCCTCGCCGGCCAATCCCTATCTGCAAATCGGCGAGAACAAATACGGCAAACCGATCCTGGATCGCATCATCGCGCTGGAAATGCCCTTGGACGACGCGGCCCGCTGCGCCCTGGTCTCGCTCGACTCGACCATGCGCAGCAACGTCTCCGTCGGCCCGCCGTTCGAACTGGCCATTTACCGGCGCGGCGAATTCGAGCTGGCCCACTACCTGAACCTCACGCTGGCCTCGCCCCTGTACAAGTCGCTGCAAAAGCGCTGGAACGAGGGACTGCGCCGCGCCTTCAACCGCCTGCCCCGCTTCGACTGGGAGCAGGACTGAATAGCCGGTCCGAATACCAGTACAGGTACAGGGTGTGATGATGTTGTCCAGGACCGTCGGCCGCATGGGCGCGGCCGCCGAGCATACAGGGATGTATTCACTGCGTGTCCTGGACAACATCATTACACCCCGTTGAACCAAAGTGATCCGGTATTCTGAACTTCTATTTAGTACGGCGTCCGCCGCGCCGGGCGCCTACCCGGCCGTGCCGTAGCGGATGACGCGGTGGACGAAGTACAGTTTCTCGGCGCCGCCTTCGGACAGCACGAAGGGATAGGCATCGGGCATGCCCATGCTGCGGTTGAGGCTGTTCATCGCCAGGCTCAACGCGGACCAGTCGTCCAATAGCTCATCGAACGCCCCCCGGCCCTGCTGCCCGTCGGCACACGCGGCGTCGGCCGCGTCCATACGCTCGATGGGCGCGGCCAGGGCGCGGCCATTCAGTTCGAAGCCGTGGTCGTGCGCGGTCTCCAGGGTGTCGACGATGTGCAGATAATGGGCCCAGGTCTCGGCCCAGTCCTCCCAGGGGTGGGCGGCGCCGTAGGCGCTGACGTAGTTGGCCTGCCAGTCGGGCGGGGCGCCGTTGGCATGATAGTGCGCCAACGCCGCCTCGTAGTCGCCGCGCTCGTCCCCGAACAGGGCGCGAAACGGCTCGAGGCAGGCACCCGGGCGCACGAGGCGTTCCCAATAGTAATGACCGATCTCGTGGCGGAAATGGCCGAGCAGGGTCCGGTACTGCTCGTTCATGCGCTCGCGCATGCGCTCGCGCAGGCTGGGGTCGGCCTCGGCGATATTGATGGTGATCACCCCCGCGCGATGGCCGGTGACGACGTGGCCGTGATGACCCAGGGCGTCGGCGAATTCGAGCCCCGGGACCTGATCGGCGAGGAACTCGAAGCCCAGGCCGTGCTCGGGGTCCGCCTCGCGGCCGACGACGGGCAGGCGCAGGGCGTAGAGGCTGTAGAGCAGGCGGCGTTTGGCCTCCTCGATGCGCCGCCACAGGACGCGGTTTTGCGGGTTGTCGAGGTTGGGGATGACATCATCGAGCCGGCACGAAGCGCAAAACGCATGCGGGTCCTCGACCGGGACCATCCAGTTGCACACCCGCTCCCGGGTGTAATTGGCGCATTGGCGATAGAGCCGATCGCCGCCCCCGGCCGCCGGTGACACCGCGCGCCACCGGCCCGGCCCGCCCGATTCGCTCCGCGCCGGCTCCAGCGCGCTCAAGGTCGCGAACTCCGGCACGTAGCCCAAGGCACGCCCGCAGACCAGGCACTGCGAGTTCTCGAAATAGACGGTGGTGCCGCAGACGCAGCGGTAGTTCCTCATGGCGGGGACATCGCAACTCGGGCCTTCGATTTAAGCATGCGCCCCCCAGCGGTGCAACGCGCCGCGCTCATCGATTCCCGGCCCCGGCGCTACGCGCCGTGCTCATGAATTTCAGGCCCCGGCGCTACGCGCCGTGCCCGCCGGTTGCCGACACCCGACCCGGGCGCCCGTCCCCACCCGGCACGGGTCGTGGCACAATAGACCCCGGCATAGACCCCCGCATGGAGCCCCGCATGGATCCCCCCATAGATCCCCCATACATCCGAGCGAGGCCCACCCACAGGAGCACAGACCATGGCCCAGGATCCCCAGCACAACCAACTCAGCCGGGCGCTGCTGTTCATCGAAAAGGCCGGGCTCATCATCATCGCGGTAGCGACCATCATCGCCGTCGGCCACGAGATCGTGAACATGGTCCACATTCGAACCGTGCGCCTGGCGGACCTGCTGCTGTTGTTCATCTATCTGGAGGTGCTGACCATGGTCGGCATCTACCTGCAGTCGGGCCAGCTGCCGGTGCGCATGCCCATGTATATCGCCATGGTCGCCCTGGCGCGCTATCTCATCCTCGACATGAAGGAGATGGACTGGCGCCAGATACTCGCCGTCTCCAGCGCCACGCTGATCCTGGCCGCGGCGGTGCTGGTCGTGCGCTACGGCCACGTGCGCTATCCCTACGACAAGGACGACGAGGCGGGCCAGGCGGCCCGGCGCGAACCCGGCGAATAAGGCGGTAGCGGTCGTGAGCCCCTCGGCCAGGCCAGCGCGTGAGGAGCGCCCGGTGCGCATCCCCGTGGGCGTCAGCAGCTGCCTGTTGGGCGAGAGCGTGCGCTACGACGGGGGCCACAAGCACAACAGCTATATCACCCAGACCCTCGGCCGGTTCTTCGAGTTCGTGCCCTTGTGCCCGGAGGTGGCCATCGGCCTGGGCACCCCGCGACCGCCCATCCGCCTGATCGGCGACCCGCGTGCCCCCCGGGCCGTGGGCATCAAGGACCCGACGCTGGACGTGACCGAGGCGCTGCGCGACTACGGCGAGCGCATGGCCGCCGAGCTCGGCCATCTCAGCGGCTACATCTTCAAACGGGCCTCGCCGAGCTGCGGCATGGAGCGGGTCAAGGTCTATGACGAGCACGCCGGCATGGCGAGCAACGCCGGGCGCGGCATCTATGCCCGGGCCATCATGCAGGCCCTGCCGCTGCTGCCCACCGAGGAAGAGGGCCGGCTGAACGACCCGGTGCTGCGCGAGAATTTCATCGAGCGCGTCTACGTCCATCACCGCTGGCAGGGACTGCTCGCCGAGGGCCTGAGCCCGCGCGCCCTGGTCGACTTCCATACCGAGCACAAGTACCTGGTGATGACCCGCGGCCAGGAACACTATCGGGCCCTGGGCCGGCTGGTCGCCGAGGCCGGCCGCGGCGACATCCAGGTCCTGGGCGAGCGCTACATCCGCGAGCTCATGGCCACGCTGGCCCGGCGCGCGACGCGCAAGCGCCACAGCAACGTGCTGATGCACCTGATGGGCTATTTGAAAAAGCACCTGGAGGCGGCCGACAAGCAGGAACTGCTCGAGCTGATCGAGGCCTACCGGCGCGGCCGGGTGCCGCTGGTGGTCCCGCTGACCCTGCTGCGCCACCACCTGCGCCGCTTCCCCAATTCCTATCTGCTGCGCCAGTACTACCTCAGCCCCCATCCCGAGGAGCTGGCCCTGCGCAACGACATCTGAGACCCGCCGCGCACGAACGCGGCACACGCGCGGCGCCCATATGGGAGGGGCCCCGCGGCTCAGTCGACACGGAACGGGAAATTCAGATGCCCAGGGCGCCGACCGCCCAACCGACGCCGCCCACGGTCGCCTCGGGATGGCGCCGGTGGACCATGGCCTCGATCTCGGCGACGCGCCGCTTGGGCACGTCGACCATGAGCAGGACCTCGTCGTGCGCCATGCCCTCGACGAACTCGTCGAGATGCGTGTTGGGGACCTGGGTACTGAAGCGTTCGCCCGCGACGAAGGTCGCCAGCATCAGCAGCAGCGGCGCCCAGGCCCACTGGGGATGGCCCCCGGCGACGAAGGCCAGGAGCAGGACCAGGGCCAGGGCGAACACCGCGAGATTGGCGCGCCACAGCCAGCGCTCCAGGCGGCGTGCCACGTCCCGGCGCTGCTGCGGCGTGGCCACGGGCAGCCCGTCCAGGCGGATACCCTGGCGGGCGACCGCATGGATACCCTCGACGTCGATACCCGCCCCTTTTAGCTCGGAGACCACCGAGCGGACCTGCAGGGGCGTGGGGAAGAGAAAATACAGTCGCCGGTTCATGCTGACCTCCTATGCGACGCCGTTTGACGATTTGCGACACGCCCCGGGACACCGCCCCGGGAGACAATACGAGCGCCGCATTCTCATGCCCTAATGTCAGGTATAGGCTACCGACACCCGATTTCAACGCTATTAATTGTGGTGGTTTAGGCGTTACGCTGGCCGTCAAGGCCGCCCCTCGCCGGCCAGCGCGGGGTGATGCCAACCCGCCCGGCGGTCAGGGCGCGGCACTGTAAAGGAATTCCCGTGGACGAATCAAACACAATTTACCGGGGCCGCATCGTCGGCCTGCGCGTGGAGCCGGTGACGCTGCCCAACGGCGAGCACTGCGACATGGAGATCGTCTCCCACCCCGGCGGCGCCGCGGCCGTGGCCGTCGACGAGCAGGGGCGGGTGTGCCTGCTGCACCAGTACCGCCACGCCGTCGGGGGCTGGCTGTGGGAGCTGCCGGCCGGCAAGCTCGACGCCGACGAGCCCCCGCTGGCGGCGGCCCAGCGCGAGCTGGCCGAGGAGGCCGGCGTTCGCGCCGCGCATTGGCGCCCGCTCGGCGAGGTCGTCAGCTCCCCGGGCGTATTCACCGAGCGGGTACACCTGTTCCTGGCCACCGGCCTGACGCCGGTGGCGCCGGCCGCCGAGCCGCACGAGGTCTTCGAGATCCATTGGGTCGACCTGGCCCAGGCGGTGCGCCGTGCCAGCGACGGCGAATACAGCGACGCCAAGACCGTCATCGGCCTGCTGCGCGCCGCGGCGCTGGAGGCCGCGCCGTCCGTCCACCGCAGCGCCGGCTGAGGCGCGCACGGCGCCATTGTCGCCCGCACGGCTATCCCCTAACCTATACCTCCCCCGGCACAGGGTTCAGCCAGTCCATGCCCGCTCCGCTTCCATCGCCGCACCATCGAGCCAAATCCAGGAGCCCCCTGGGGCGTCCCCGCCGCGGCGCGCCGCTGCTGGCCGCGCTGCTGGCCCTGGTGACGTTCGCCGCCGCGGCGCTGCCCGGCGCGGCGCAGGGCCAGACGGACGCCAACGGCTCGGAGGACGCCAAGGTCCACAAGCTCGACCAGCGCATGGACCGGCTCGAGCCCGCGATCAAGCACCGCAGTCGAAGCGAGTCGACCCTCAAGAAATGGGCGGACGAGGTCAACGAGATCAAGGCCGGCGCCGCCGAGTGCGTCTCGACCACCGACGAGAGCCTCCAGGGCGTGACCGACGACATCAAGAGCCTCGGCCCGCCGGTCAAGAGCGAGGCGGCGGACGTCAGGCACAAGCGGCGCGCCCTGGCCGCACGCCAGGACGAGCTGCAAAAGCGCCTGGCCAACTGCCGTCTGCTGCTGCTGCGCTCCGACGATGCCCTGACCAGTATCAGCGGACAGCAAAAGAACCTGCTGGCCCAGCACCTGCTCACCCGCGGGCCGAGCTTCATCGCCCTGCTCGAGGACAACTGGCAGCAGCCGGCGGCGTGGCTCACCTCGACCAAGACCTTCCTGCTCATGAACTCCGGTCTGAGCGACGTCGAGGCCTACGAGTTGGGCATCCTCGCCGCCATCCTGGTCGTCGTCGGCCTGCTCGCCTATCAGGTACGCCGACGCGCCCTGGGCTGGGCCGAGCGCCGCCACTGGGATCGCAACTTCTCCAGCCGCTTCAACCGGGCGCTGGTGACCACCTTCGGCCACTTTGCCCCGCAGCTGCTGCTGAGCACGACCGCGGCCGTCTTCTTTCTCGCCGTCACCTACGACGCCCGGCCCGTCCCCTTCATCAGCGTGGTCGCCTACGGCCTGCCCGCGTATTTCCTGATGGTCTCGTTGATCCACCTGTTCCTGGCGCCCTGTCCGCCCGGCCGGCCGTTTCTGAACTACCCCACCCACACCGCCAGGCAGCTGGCGCGGCGCCTGAAGGTGTTCATGCTGCTGGTGTTCCTGGGCTATCTGCTGTTCTCCACGCTGCTGGCCCAGAGCCTGCCGGCACCGGCGCTGCTGCTGGCCCGGGGCGTATTCGCCGCAATCTTCATCCTCAACCTGGCCTGGGCCGTGTGGTTGTTCGGCCGCATGCCGGGGCTGGCCGGCACCCGCTGGCTGCGCGCCGGCCTGTATCTGGTGCTGCTGGCAACGCTGGCGAGCGAGTGGCTGGGCTATCGCAACCTGTCGGTGACCATTTTGCGCGCGGTGATCGGCACCCTGTTCGCCCTGGGGATGCTGGTGCTGATCGGCCGCCTGCTGGCCGAGATGTTCGACGGCCTGGACCACGGCCGGCGCGGCTGGCAGCGCGCGCTGCGCGCGGTGCTGGGACTGAAGTCCGGCGATCACTTCCCGGGCCTGGTCTGGCTGCGGGTGATCGCCACCGTCTCGCTGTGGGCGGCGTTCGCGCTGGCGGCGCTGCGCCTGTGGGGCATCTCCGGGACGGCCCTGCAGCAGGTGCAGGGCTGGCTCATCGATGGCTTTACCGTCGGCTCGCTGAAGATCGTGCCCGAGCGGATACTGCTGGCCGCGCTCGCCTTCGCGCTGCTGTTCACCCTGACGGGCTGGTTCCGCGCCCGCCTGGAGCGCAAGTGGATACTCAAGACGCACATGGACCGCGGTGCCCGCGAGGCCGTCATCACCATGACCGGCTACATCGGCATCGCCATCGCGCTGCTCGTCGGCCTCGGCGTCACCGGCGTGGACTTCAGCCACCTGGCCATCATCGCCGGCGCCCTGTCGGTCGGCATCGGCTTTGGCCTGCAGAACATCGTCAACAACTTCGTCTCGGGCCTCATCCTGCTGTTCGAGCGGCCCATCAAGACGGGCGACTGGATCGTGGTCGGCGGCACCGAGGGCTACGTCAAGCGCATCCGCATCCGCTCGACCCAGATACAGACCTTCGACCGCGCCGACGTCATCGTGCCCAACTCCGAGCTCATCGCCAGCCAGGTCACCAACTGGATGCTCTACGACGCCCGCGGCCGGGCCCGCATTCCCGTGGGGGTGGCCTACGGCAGCGACACCGAGAAGGTCAAAGCGATCATGCTCGACATCGCCAATCAGCATCCCAGCGTCATTACCGACGGCACCGCCCCCCAGCCGGTGGTGCTGTTCCGCGAATTCGGCGACAGCTCCCTGAACTTCGAGCTGCGCTGCCACATCCAGAACATCGACGAGCGGCTCGGCGTCATCAGCGACATGAACTTCGCCATCGACGCCGCCTTCCGCGAAAACGGCATCGAGATCCCCTTCCCCCAGCGCGACCTGCACCTGCGCGACATGCCCCCGCCCGCGCCGGCCGGCCCCGCACCGGCCGGCCCCACGACGGCCAGCCGCACGACGGCCAGCCGCACGGCCCCGGCCGCCCCCGACAGCACAGGCGCGGGCGACGGCGACGCCTGAGCCCCGCCCCGGCGTGGTCTACAATCATTGTTGACTGATATAGTCGGATATCTTACCCTGATTCTTGACTGAATTAGTCGGGTATTATCCCCATCCGCGATGCGGGTACTGACACCGCGCGCAGCCCGGTCTCCGCGCCGGTGACCCGGCTCCCTGGAGACAAGTCCCGGAGGCAACCATGGCCACGTCGAATCAGCACATCGAGAACCTGCTACGCCGCGAATACGAGGCGGGCTTCGTCACGGATGTCGAGGCCGACGCGGTGCCGCCCGGGTTGAACGAGGACGTCATCCGCCTGATCTCGGCCAAGAAGCACGAGCCCGAGTTCATGCTGGAGTGGCGCCTGAACGCCTATCGGCACTGGCAGGACATGACCACGCCGACCTGGGCGCATGTGCACTACCCGCCGATCGACTACCAGGACATCGTCTACTACTCGGCCCCGAAGTCCAAGGACGACGGTCCCAAGAGCCTGGACGAGGTCGACCCCAAGCTGCTGGAGACCTACGACAAGCTGGGGATCCCGCTCGAGGAACAGGCGATGCTGGCCGGCGTGGCGGTGGACGCGGTCTTCGACAGCGTCTCGGTGGCCACGACGTTCAAGGACAAACTGGCCGAACACGGCATCATCTTCTGCTCGTTCTCCGAGGCGGTGCACAACCATCCCGAGCTGGTCGAAAAGTACCTGGGTTCGGTCGTACCGCCCGGCGACAACTTCTACGCCTCGCTGAACTCGGCGGTGTTCACCGACGGCTCCTTCGTCTACATCCCCAAGGGCGTGCGCTGTCCCATGGAGCTGTCGACGTACTTTCGCATCAACGCGGCCAAAACCGGCCAGTTCGAGCGCACGCTGATCGTCGCCGACGAGGGCAGCCACGTCAGCTATCTGGAGGGCTGCACCGCGCCCATGCGCGACGAGAACCAGCTGCACGCCGCGGTGGTCGAGCTGGTCGCCCTGGACGATGCCGAGATCAAATACTCCACCGTGCAGAACTGGTACCCCGGCGACGAACAAGGGCGCGGCGGCATCTACAACTTCGTCACCAAGCGCGGGGCCTGCCGCGGTGAACGTTCCAAGATCTCCTGGACCCAGGTCGAGACCGGTTCGTCCATCACCTGGAAATACCCCAGCTGCATCCTCGAGGGCGAGGACAGCGTCGGCGAGTTCTATTCCGTGGCGCTGACCAACAACTACCAGCAGGCCGACACCGGGACCAAGATGGTGCACATCGGCAAGAACACGCGCAGCACCATCATCTCCAAGGGCATCTCCGCCAGCCACGGCAGCAACGCCTACCGCGGACTGGTCAAGGTCCTCAAGGGCGCCGAGGGCGCGCGCAACTACACCCAATGCGACTCGCTGCTCATCGGCGACAGGAGCGCCGCGCACACCTTCCCGTACATCGAGGTGAAGAACCCCACGGCCCAGGTCGAGCACGAGGCGACCACCTCGAAGATCGGCGATGACCAGCTGTTCTACTGCCGCAGCCGCGGCCTGTCCGAGGAGGACGCCGTGTCCATGATCGTCAACGGCTTCTGCAAGGACGTGTTCAAGGAGCTGCCGATGGAGTTCGCCGTCGAGGCGCAAAAGCTGCTGGGCGTCAGCCTGGAAGGCGCCGTCGGTTAGGCGCGCGAAGCGCGCCCAACCGACGGCAGGTACGAGGATCGAGGTTCGAGTAGCGAGGACTGATTACGGTTTCCGCCGCACCTCGTCACTCGCCGCTCAGCACTCGACCGCCGGCGGAGCTGATACTAGAAGAGGTAACGTGAAGATGTTGAACATAAAGAACCTACACGCTTCGGTAGACGGCGCGGAAATCCTGCGCGGTATCGACCTGGAGATCGGCGCCGGCGAGGTGCACGCCATCATGGGCCCCAACGGCTCGGGCAAGAGTACACTCGCCAATGTGATCGCCGGGCGCGACGGCTATGAGATCACGGCCGGCGAGGTGCGCTATGACGGGCACGACCTCAGCTCGCTCAGTCCCGAGGAGCGCGCCCGCGAGGGCCTGTTCCTGGCCTTTCAGTACCCGGTGGAGATCCCCGGCGTGAGCAACGTGTATCTGCTCAAGGCCGCGGTCAACGCGCTGCGCAAGCACCGCGGCGAGCCCGAGCTCGACGCCATGGACTTTCTCGCCCTGGTCAAGGACAAGATGAAGCTCGTGGAGATGAAAGAGGAGCTCATCTACCGGGCGGTCAACGAGGGCTTCTCCGGCGGCGAGAAAAAACGCAACGAGATCCTGCAGATGGCCGTGCTCGAGCCGCGCCTGGCCATCCTCGACGAGACCGACTCCGGCCTGGACATCGACGCGCTGAAGATCGTCGCCGACGGCGTGAACAGCCTGCGCAGCCCGGAGCGCTCCTTCATCGTCGTCACCCACTACCAGCGCCTGTTGAACTACATCGTGCCCGACTACGTGCACGTGCTCGCGAACGGGCGCATCGTCAAGTCGGGCGGGCGCGAGCTGGCCCAGGAGCTCGAGGAGCGCGGCTACGCCTGGCTGGAGCCAGGCGCCGGGGCCGCGCAGGCAAACACCGGAGGCGCCTCGTCATGAGCGCCGTGCTCAACCCCGATCTGTACGCCGGCGACTTTCGCCGCCTGGAGAACAGCCTGCCGGGGCGCGACGCCCCCTGGCTCGGCCGCCTGCGCCGCGACGCCCTGGCCTGGTTCCTCGACCGCGGCCTGCCCGGCCCGCGCGACGAGGCCTGGAAGTACACCGACGTCAAACCGCTGGCCAAGCACGGCCTGCGCCCGGCCCCAACGCCCGAAGGCGCCGGAACGCTCGGCGAGGCCAGCCTGCGCCCGCACCTGATGGGCGATGCCTATCGGCTGGTGTTCATCGACGGGCGCCTCGACGCGGCCCTGTCCGAGGTCGGCCAGACGCCGCGCGGCGTCACCGTGAGCGCCCTGGCACCGGCCCTGGACGAGCGGCCCGACGCGCTGGAGGGCGTGCTGGGCCGCCACGCCGCGCCCGATGCCAACGGCTTCGCCGCGCTGAACACGGCCCTGTTCGCCGACGGGGCCTACGTGCGCATCGGCCGCGGCGTCGAGCTGGACCGGCCCATCCACCTGGTCTATCTGTCGACCGGGGCCGGCGGCGAGGACGGCACGACCGCCCACGTGCGCAACGTGATCGTGGCCGAGTCGGGCAGCCGCGCCGTGCTCATCGAGTCCTACGGCGCGGGCGGGGAAGCCGCGGCCTACGCCAGCAACGTCATCACCGAGGTCGTGGTCGAGGACAACGCCCAGCTGGAGCACTACAAGCTCCAGCGCGAGGCCGAACGGGCCTTCCATGTGGCCGGCCTGCACATCCATCAGGGCCGCGACAGCCGCTACACGGGCCACAACGTCGCCATCGGCTCGCGCCTGGCGCGCAACGACCTGCACGCCGTACTCGACGCCGAGGGCGCGCAGTGCCACCTTAACGGACTGAACCTGACGCACGGGCGCCAGCACGTGGACAACCACCTGGTCGTCGACCACCGCCGCCCGCACGGCACCAGCCGCCAGTGGTACAAGGGCGTGCTCGACGGGCGCTCGCGCACCGTGTTCAGCGGCCGGGTCGTCGTCGCCCCGGACGCCCAGCACACCGACGCCGAACAGCGCAACAACAACCTGCTGCTGTCCGAGCACGCCGAGGCCGACAGCCGCCCGCAGCTGGAGATCTACGCCGACGACGTCAAGTGCTCGCACGGCGCGACCGTCGGTCAGCTCGACGACGACGCCTTGTTCTATCTGCGCTCGCGGGCGATCGATGCCGAACTCGCACGCAATCTGTTGGTCTACGCCTTTGCCAGCGATATCCTGGAGCGCATGGGCCTGCGCCCGGTGCACGACCAGCTCCAGGAACAGATCACCGGACGCCTGCTGGGTGCCCGCTCACTCGAGGAGGTCTTATGAGCACGGCCACCGAGAACATGGCGCCCCCGACCACCGCCGGGCACGGGCGCGCGACTGGACCGGCGCAGGGGCTGGACGTCGAGGCCATCCGCGCCGACTTCCCGGCGCTGCACCAGAACGTGCACGGCAACCCCCTGGTGTACCTGGACAACGGCGCCACGGCGCACAAGCCGCAGGCGGTGCTCGACACGCTCGCCCAGTACTACGGACGCGACTATTCCAACGTGCACCGCGGCGCGCACACGCTCAGCGAGCGCATCACCAGCGCCTACGAGGACGCGCGCGAGAAGGTGCGCACCTTCATCAATGCCCGCGAGAGCCGCGAAGTGATCTTCGTGCGCGGCGCGACCGAGGCCATCAACCTGGTCGCCCAGAGCTACGGCCGGGCGAATCTGCGCAAGGGCGACGAGATCCTCATCACCGAGCTCGAGCACCACGCCAACATCGTCCCCTGGCAGATGCTCAGCGATCAGACCGGGGCCACGCTCAAGGTCGCCCCGATCAACGATGCCGGCGAAGTGTTACTGGAGGAGTTCGAACGCCGCCTGGGCCCGCGAACCAAACTGGTCGCCATCGCCCACGTCTCCAACGCCCTGGGCACCATCCTGCCGGTGGCGAAGATGACGCAGCTGGCGCACGAGCACGGCGCCAAGGTGCTGATCGACGGCGCGCAGGCCGCCCCGCACCAGGCCATCGACGTGCAGTCCCTGGACTGCGACTTCTACGTCTTCTCCGGTCACAAGCTGTTCGGCCCGACGGGCATCGGCGTGCTCTACGGCCGGGCGGAGCTGCTGGGGGCCATGCCGCCCTACCAGGGCGGGGGCGAGATGATCCGCGAGGTCACCTTCGAGCGTACGACCTTTGCCGAGATCCCGCAGAAGTTCGAGGCGGGCACGCCGCACATCGTCGGCGCCATCGGCCTGGGCGCGGCGATCGACTACGTCGGCGCCGTCGGCCTGGACGCCATCGCCGCCTACGAACACAGCCTGCTCCAATACGCCACGCAGCGGCTGAGCGAGGTGCCGGGCCTTCGCATCATCGGCACGGCCGCCGACAAGGCCGCCATCGTCTCCTTCGTGCTCGAGGACGTGCACTCCCACGACGTGGGGACCATCGTCGACCACGAGGGCGTGGCCATGCGCACCGGCCACCACTGCGCCATGCCGGTGATGCAGCGCTACGGCGTGGCCGCCACGGCCCGGGCCTCGTTCGCGATGTACAACACCTTCACCGAAGTCGATACGCTCGTCGCGGCGCTGCACAAGGTCAAGGAGATGTTCGCACGATGAGCGACCTGCGCGATCTGTACCAGGAGGTCATCTTCGACCACAACCGCAACCCGCGCAACTTCGGCAAACTGGAAGGCGCCAATCACCAGGCCGAGGGCTTCAACCCCTTGTGCGGCGATCGCCTGACCCTGTACCTGAAGGTGGACGAGGCGGGCATCATCCAGGAGGTGTCCTTCGACGGACAGGGCTGCGCCATCTCCGTGGCCTCGGCCTCGCTGATGACCGAGGCCCTGCGCGGCAAGCCGGTCGCCGAGGCCGAGGCCCTGTTCCAGGCCTTTCACGACCTGCTCACCGACGGCCACGGCCATGAGCTGGATCTCGGCAAGCTCAAGGTCCTGGAGGGCGTCAAGGCCTACCCCTCGCGCATCAAGTGCGCGACCCTGGCCTGGCACACGCTGGAGTCGGCGCTGCACGACGAGGAACAACCGGCCAGCACCGAATGAACCGCCACGAGACGAACGCGCCATGAACACCGACGTCAAACCCCTGCCCCAGCGCCTGCTCGAGGAGCAGATCATCGAGGCCCTGCGGGGCGTCTACGACCCGGAGATCCCGGTCAATATCTACGACCTGGGGCTCATCTACGGCCTGGAGGCCGACCCCGAGGCACGTACCGCCTACGTGCGCATGACCCTGACCACGCCGGGCTGTCCCGTCGCCCAGAGCTTTCCCTGCACGGTCGAGTGCGCCGTGGAGGCCGTGGAGGGCATCGACAAGGCCACGGTGGAACTGGTCTGGGATCCGCCCTGGACGCAGGACCGGATGTCCGAGGCGACGCGCCTGCAACTGGGACTGCTCTGAGTGCCGGGGCCCACAGACAAGGAGTATGCGTAATGGCCGACTGGGTCGACGTGGCTGAAGCCGAATCCGTCCCCGAGGGCGGCTACCAGGTGGTCGACCTGGACGACGTGCAGGTGGCCATCTTTCGCCTCCAGGGCGAGCTCTACGCCATCGAGGACGTGTGCACGCACGACGGGGGCATTCTGACCGGCGGCGAGATCCAGGGCCGCGAGGTGGTCTGCCCGCGCCACGGCGCGCGCTTTGACATCACCACCGGCGCGGTCACGGCCCCGCCGGCCTACGAGGACGTCTACAGCTTTCCCCTGCGGGTCCAGGACGGCCGCATCCAGCTCAAGGACGAGCGCTGGGACTGAATTCAACGATCCGCCGGGGCGCCGTCCTGCGCGCCGCACACACCGCTGCACCGCACGCCCGCCCGCGGGCGCGCCCCGCTCCGCCAGGAGGTCCGCCATGCAAACCCACCGAGGAATCGCCAACTGGATCAAGACGTTTGCCCTGTGGGAGCTCGTACGCGGCCTGCGCCTGACCGGCTGGCGCCTGTTCACGCGCAAGGTGACCGTGCGCTACCCCGAGGAGCACACGCCTCAGTCGCCGCGCTTTCGCGGCCTGCACGCCCTGCGCCGCTACGCCAACGGCGAGGAGCGGTGCATCGCCTGCAAGCTGTGCGAGGCCGTCTGTCCGGCCGTGGCCATCACCATCGAGTCCGAGCAGCGCGCCGACGGTACGCGGCGCACCACGCTCTACGACATCGACCTGTTCAAGTGCATCTACTGCGGCTACTGCGAGGAGTCCTGCCCGGTCGACGCCATCGTCCAGACCCGCATTTATGAATTCCACTACGAGCGCCGCGGCGAGCAGGTCATCAACAAGGAGGAGCTCCTGGCCGTGGGCGATCGCATGGAACCTGAGATCGCCGCCGACCGGCGCCTCGAATCGGCCTATCGCTGAGCGAACGCCCCGCGCCGCCTCACGGACCGCTCCGCCCCGGCTATAGTTGTTGTGTGCAAAGCCGGGGAGGCACACCATGCCCGTGCACAACGACGACATCGCGGCCATCTTCGACGAGCTGGCCGACCTGCTGGAGATCGACGAGGCCAACCCCTTTCGCGTGCGGGCCTACCGCAACGCCGCCCGCACCGTGCGCTCGCTGGGCACCGAGCTCGCCGAGATGGTCGAGCGCGGCGATGATCTCACCCGCCTGCCCGGCATCGGCAAGGACCTCGCCGCCAAGATCGTCGAGATCCTCGACACCGGCCGGGCCGCGGCGCTGACCAAGCTGCACAAGGAGGTCCCCGCCAGCCTCGAGGAGCTGCTCAAGGTCCCCGGCCTGGGCCCCAAGCGGGTCAAGGCCCTGTACCAGGCGCTGGGCGTCAAGACCCGCAAGCAGCTGCTCGCCGCGGCCCGCGCCGGCAAGGTCCGCGACCTGGAGGGCTTCGGCGAGAAGACCGAGCAGCGCATCATCGACAACCTGGCCGCCGAACGCAGCTCCGAGCGGCGCTTCCTGCTGGCCACGGCGGCGCACTACGGCGAACCGCTGCTGGCCTATCTGAACAAGACGAAGGGCGTGGACGAGGCCCTCATCGCCGGCAGCTACCGGCGCGCCCGCGAGACCGTGGGCGATCTCGACATCCTGGTCTCGGCGCGCGACCACGCCGAGGTCATGCGCCGCTTCACCGCCTACGACGAGGTCGACGAGGTCGTCTCCCAGGGCGAGACCCGCGCCACGGTCCTCCTGCGCAGCGGCCTGCAGGTCGACCTGCGCGTGGTGGACAAACAGAGCCTGGGCGCGGCCCTGCACTATTTCACCGGCAGCAAGGCCCACAACATCCGCGTGCGCCGCCTGGGCCAGCAGCGCGGGCTCAAGGTCAACGAATACGGCGTGTTCCGCGGCGAGGAGCGCATCGCGGGCGCCACCGAGGCCTCGGTCTACAAGAGCGTGGACCTGCCCTACATCCCGCCCGAACTGCGCGAGGACCGCGGCGAGCTCGAGGCCGCCCGCGCGGGCAGGCTGCCCCGCCTGGTCGAGCTCGCCGACCTCAAGGGCGACCTGCACGTGCACACCGAGGCCAGCGACGGCCAGCGCCCGCTCGCGGCCATGGTCGAGGCGGCCCGCGCCGCTGGGCTTGAGTACATCGCCATCACCGAGCACTCGCGTCATCTTGCCCTCGCCCACGGCCTGGACGAAAAGCGCCTGCGGGCCCAGCTGGAGGCCATCGACGCGCTGAACGACAGGCTCGAGGGAATCACGGTATTGAAGGGCATCGAGGTGGACATCCTGGAGGACGGCTCGCTGGACCTGCCCGAGGCCGTCCTCGGCGAGCTGGACCTGGTCGTCGGCGCGGTCCACAGCCATTTCGGCCTGTCCCGGAAAAAGCAGACCGCGCGCATCCGGCGGGCCATGGACGCCCGCTACTTCTCCATCCTGGCCCACCCCAGCGGCCGCCTGCTGCTCGAGCGCGAGGCCTACGACGTGGACATGGAGGCAATCATCGCCCATGCCGCCGGGCGCGGCTGCTTCCTCGAGCTCGACGCCCAGCCCCGGCGCCTGGACCTGACCGACGTCTACTGCCAGGCGGCCCGGGAGGCGGGCGTGCTGGTCGCGCTCGACAGCGACGCCCACGGCGAGGGCGATTTCGCCAACCTGCGCTTCGGCGTCGGCCAGGCCCGCCGGGGCTGGCTGGAGAAGGCCGACGTGCTCAACACCCGCCCCTTGAAGGCCCTGAGGCGCCTGCTCAAGGGCACGATGTCATGACCTGGCTCAATGTCCGGCGCCCCGTCTTGCCTAGAATGAAAACGAAGGCAGATCGCGGGCGGGGACGCCGGGAGAGACCACCGAATGTCAGTTGGACAGATATGCAACCGCGAGGTGGTCGTCATGGACAAGCAGGGCAGCCTGTTCGAGGCGGCCAGGCTCATGCGCGACCATCACGTCGGGAACGTCGTCATCACCGAGGTCAACGCCAACCGGCGCGTACCGGTGGGCATCGTTACGGACCGGGACCTGGTCATCGAGGTCCTGGCCGAGGGCGTGGACCCCAGGTCCTTGATCGTCGCGGACATCATGAGCGACGACCTGATCACCGCGCGCGAAGACGACGAGATGCTCGATACGATTCGGGTCATGCGCGCCCACGGCGTGCGCCGCATTCCGGTCACCAATCGCGACGGCGGGCTGGAAGGGATCGTGGCCGTCGACGATTTGCTCGACCTGGTCGCCGAGCAGCTGACCGACCTGGTGGAGCTGTTTCGCCGCGAGCAGGACCTGGAGCAACGCCGGCACGCCTGAACGGTTATATCCTGAATCGTTATATCAAGGAGGCGATGAGAAGATGGCGGTCGTCACAATCAGCAACTACTTCGCCGAGTGGATTCCCTCGGGCAGCAGCGAGCGCTGCGGCGTGGGCCGTATCGTGCTGCGCGGCGCGCGGGACCTGACCGATCTGTACTGGCTGAACAACCTGCATCCGGAGGATTTTCGCATCCTGCTCAAACTGCTGCAGACCGAGCGGCCGTTGTATTGGGATACCCACGCCGAGTGCCTGCGCACGGCGCACCCGCAGAGCCTGGACGCCGAACCCGTCGGTGAGCAGGAACAACACTAAAGCAGACCCGGCGCACCGTTCCCGTTGGAGCGGGACGCGGCCGGGACAGGGGAGGAGGTGAAGACCCATGCAACTGCCGCTGCAAATCACCTTTCGCAACATGGAGCCCTCGCCGGCCATCGAGGCCAAGGTCCGGGAGCGCGCCGAGAAACTCGATCGCTTCTTCGACCACATCATGAGTTGCCGCGTGGTCATCGAGGAGCCGCACAAGCACCACCATCAGGGCAACCTGTTTCACGTGCGCATCGACGTCACGGTCCCCGGCCACGAGCTGGTGGTCAGCCGCGAGCCGCACCAGCGTCAAGCCCACGAAGACGCCTACGTCGTGCTGCGCGACGCCTTCAACGCCCTGCAGCGCCAGCTCGAGGACTACGTGCGCAAGCTAAAGGGCGAGGTCAAGACGCACGAGGTTCCGCCCCACGGGCGTATCGCGCGGCTGGTCCCGGCCGAGGACTACGGCCTGATTGCCGCCTCGGACGGGCGCGAGATCTACTTTCATCGCAACAGCGTGCTCAACGCCGACTTCGACAAGCTGGAGGTCGGCGACGAGGTGCGTTTCGCCGAGGAGACCGGCGAGCAGGGACCGCAGGCCAGCAGCGTCAGCCGGGTGGGCAAGCACCACCCCGTCGGCTGAGCCGCCGCGCTAGCCGCGCCGCCCGCCTATCGGCGCGGCGCCGCGGGCGTGCTCGCTCAGCCAGCGTGTAATGTCGTCGGCCGCCATGGGCGGGCAGATATGATGGCCCTGCGCGTTGTCGCAGCGCAGCTCGGCCAGCAGCTGCAGCGCCGTCTCGGACTCCACGCCCTCGGCGGTGACGGACAGGCCGAGACTGTGGGCGAGCTCCACGGTGGAGCGCACGATGACCTCGTCGTTCTCATCGCCCCCCAGTTCCGAGACGAATGACCGATCGATTTTCAACACATCGACATTCAGGCGCTTGAGGTAGGCCAGCGAGGAGTATCCCGTGCCGAAGTCATCGACCGCCAGCGACACCCCGAGGGCCCCGATCGCATCGATGGTCTGCAGCGCGCGCACCGGGTCGGTCATGATGGCGCTCTCGGTGATCTCCAGCTCCAGGCAGTTGGGCCGCGGACAGTGCTCGGCCAGCAACTGGGCAATCTTCTCCGGCAGCTCGGCGTCGTGCAGGTTGCGCGCCGAGATGTTCACCCCGATGTTGATATCGATGTTCGCCTCGTGCCAGGAGCGCCAGTCGCGCAGCGCGCGCTCGATGACCCACAGCGTCAGGGGATTGATGAGCTCGCCGAGCTCGGCGAGCGGGACGAACTGATCGGGCGCGAGCAGGCCGTAGACGGGATGGTGCCAGCGCACGAGGGCCTCGAGGGTCTTGACGCGCCCGTCGGCCAGGGCGATCTGAGGCTGGTAGTGGAGCGCCAGTTGGTCCTCGGCGATGGCCTGGCCCAGATCGCTCATCAGGGCCAGGCGCCGCGGGCTGTGGGCGTCCAGGTCGCGGTCGTACACCGCATAGCCCGCCCCCGCCTGCTTGGCCTGATACATCGCCACGTCGGCCAGGCGCATCAACTCGCTGGCCTCGGCCGCATGTTCCGGACACAAGGCGATGCCGATGCTGGCGTCGATCTGCACGCGCATCCCGTCCAGATCGAAGGGCTCCTGGATGGCGCGGCGCACCTGGAGGGCGAAGGCCGAGGCCTGCTCGCACCCGGCGGCCGAACGCGACAAGATGGCGAACTCGTCGCCGCCCAGGCGCGCGAGCACGTCCTGGCCCTCCATCAGGGACAGCAGGCGCGGGCCGAGGAGCTTGAGCAGATGATCGCCGCTCTTGTGACCCAGGGCGTCGTTGACCTCCTTGAAGCGGTCGAGGTCGACCAACAGCAGCGCCGCCGGCGGAGGCCGCGAGACCGACTCGCCGAGCAGCTGTTCCAGGCAGCGGTGCAGATAACTCCGATTGGCCAGGTGCGTGAGGGCGTCGTGGCTCGCCTGATACTCCAGCTCGGCGGTGTGGCGATGGCGCTCGGTCACGTCCAGCACCGTCAATACCGCCCCGGCGCGCCCGCGCCCGTCGCGGATCGAGCGCACCCAGCATTCGCCGAAGAAGGGCCGCCCATCGGCGCGGGTGAGCACGGCCTCGCCCAGATGGGTCTCCCCGCTCAGGCGTGCCGGGTGGCAGATGGGGCAGGCCTCGGCGCTCATCGGCGTACCGTCGGCCCAGCCCGGGCGCAGCATCTCGAACATCGAACGGCCGATGAGCGCCGCACTGTCCTCATAGCCCAACAGCCTGACGCCGGCGGGGTTGCAGAACATGCAGCAGCCGTGCTCGTCGATGCCGAAGATACCCTCCGCGGTGGACTCGAGCAGCAGCCGGACCTGATGTGCCGAGTCGCGCAGGGCCTCCTGCGAGTCGCGCAGCTGGCGCTGCGAGGCCTCCAGCCCGTCGATCTTCTGATCCAGCGTCTCGGCCATCGCATTGAAGGCTCCGGCAACCGTCGCCAGCTCCGAATGCCGGGGTACGGGCAGGCGCACCCGCCGCTCGCCGCTGGCCACGCGCGCGATTCCCCGCTCCAGCGCCTCCAGCGGACGCACGGTCAGGCGCGAGAAGAACAACACGATGAAGCCCGTGACCGCCGCGGCCAGCAGGAAGGCCATGCCGAAGCGCCGGATGACCCGCCGCAGCGGCGCCAGGCCCTCCTTGACGGGCTGCTCGACCACGACCCACCACCCGTGCGTCGGGTCGAAGCGGCTGACCCCCGCGACTTGCCTGCCCTGGAAATTCGGATAGACGAGCAACTCGTGCCGCCCGCTGCCCGAGAACATCGCCGGCGGTACCTTGGTGTCGCTCAGGTGCAACCCGGAGAGCACCAGACTGGGGTCGCGCCCGGCGATGAGATCGAGCTGGCGATCGACGATGTAGACATAGCCGCTCTTGCCGATGGGCAGCGACTGGACCGTGTCCCACAACCACTTCAGATTGACCCGGATAAGGATGACGGCGCGCGTGCGCCCGCCGCGCACCACCGGTGTGGCGATACGCATTTGGGGCTCGAAATAGCGCGAAAAGGAGATCGGGCCGCTCGCCTCGCGGCCGGACAGGGCCTGGCGGAACACCGCATCGCCCGACAGGTCGCGCATCTGGTCCGGGCCGAAGGTACGCTTGCGGGACACGCGCCAACGTTCGCGGCCGTCGGCGCCGACCAGTGAGGCCGACTCAATCTCGGGGCGGCGCTTGAGCAGACGATAGAACAGGATATGCGTTTGCGCCTGGCTCACGCGAGGCGATTCGACCATTTCCGCCAGGACCTGCGACTCGGTCTGCAAGGGCACGAAGAAACTGCCGATTGCGTTGGTGGTGCGAAAGGCCGCCTCGCTGAGCTGACTGCTGATGGTGCGCAGCAGCTCCTCGCGCGAACCCAGGTAGGTCATCGATCCCCACAGGGTGATCGACACGAGCTCCAGTGCGAGCACGAGCAGCACGATCTTGCTGGCGAGTCTGCGCGGACCCTTGATCCCGAGCATACTACCTCTGGGTCTTTACGAATTCGTCGGCCTGCGCCTTGGCCCCTGGGCCGAGCTCCAGGCGCAGGCGCTTCAATCCGTCGCCGTTGATGGTATAGACAAATCTTTTCGGCGTCTCGAACGGTATGTTCCGCGGCTCGATACCCTGGAGGACCTTCTCGGCCAACCGGGCCGCCTGGAAACCGGGGTCGTAAAAGGGCGCACCGTGGCTGGCCAGCGCGCCCTGCTCGGCGGGCAAGCGCGAGTGGGTCATCAGCGGCAGCCGCAGGCGGTGCACGGCGGGCAGGATGATGTCCTTGAGCGCGTTGTCGATGGGCGCCGAGGGCACCGTCAGCATGGCATCGGCCTCGCCCGGCGCCAGGGCCTGCATGATGCGTTTAATATCCGCACGCGAGCGCACGGGGCGGGCGTCGATCACCAGGGCGCGCCGCTGGCCCGCGGCCTGCGCCGTCTCGGCGCCGATACGCGAGGGCGCGATAGTCGGATAATAGAGGATCAGAATACGGTGAAGCCCGGGCACCAGGTCCTGAAGCAGCTCGACCCGCTTGCCGGAGATCTCCGCGTTGAGATTGTCCACGCCGGTCACCGCCCACCCGGGGTGGCGGCGGCTTTGCACCAGGCCGCGCTGCAGGACCGCGTTGACGTACAACACGACCACCGGCACGCCGCGCGCGGCGGCCAGGCGCTTCATGGCATCGGCTTCCAGCCCGCCGGCCGCGGCCAACAGGTCGACCCGGGCGTCGAGCAGCTCACGCACCAGGCCATCGAGCCGGCGCCGATCGCTGTAGGCGTTGCGGATCAGATAGTTGACGTTCTTGCCCCGGCGATAACCCAGTGCGCTCATGGCGTCCATGAAACCGTCGACTTGCGGTCGGCGCGAATCGCCGAACAGCACCACCCCGATCCGCACCGCCTGTCCCGGCTTCGCGCCGCAGCCGTTGGAGGGGCCGAGCAGAAACACCAGCAAGACCGTCAGTGCGGCGTATTTCACTCCTGGGATCCGGTCGCCTCGTACAACACGCATCGGCTCGCCTGTAGACCAGGGGCACGCGCCGGCCCGCCGGACCCCGCTGCACGCTCCCCGGTGGCGGCTTATACCTTGATTAAGACATCTATTCAGCCAGCGCGGCGAACATCCGAACCCACGCCGGCACCGACCACCTGCAAGTCGTCCGGGCGAGATGGCCATTGGGCCGTCTCGATACGGCCTGGCTCTTGTCTGGTTCACCGATGAGGGCGGCGGGCAGGCAAATCACCACGTTTCATCGGGTTGTGCGGCTAATATTAGCAAAAATAATTCCGTGCGGGCTGTTGGTATACGCATACCCTCGTGGTATGTCGGTCAATTCGATCAAAAAATCTGAAGCATGGTATTGCGCGGCCTGGGCGCTGCGCGGTGGATCGCGTCGCGGCCTTCCTGTTATAAACGCCCCCACATTGCGCGCCCGGTCCGCCGGGCGGTGCAGTGGGGGGGAAATGATATCGAATAATGAATCAATTCACGCTTTTGCCAAATATAGTAAGGAGGCAATCACATGGAATACGCACGGAAGATAGGCCAAGGAGTCGTCGCCGCCCTGATGGTGTGGCTGCTGGCCATCGCCCCGGCCCAGGCCGGGCACGAACATCACAAGCACGCCGTGGACCGCGTCCACGGCTCGCTGTCGGTCATGGTGCTGGGCTCCGGTGGGCCGGTCGCCATGTCGAGCGGGCGCGCCAGCGCCGGCTACCTCATCTTCACCGACGGTAAACCGCGCCTGCTGATGGATGTCGGCGGCGGCACCTTCAAGAGCCTCGCGGCCAGCGGCACCAACGTCAAGGATCTGGACCTGATCCTGCTGAGCCACCTGCACATCGACCACACCTCCGATCTGCCGGCGGTCATCAAGACGGTGTATTTCCACGCCCGCGGCGCCCACGACCTGCACAAGGCACCGTTTCAGATCTACGGGCCGGGCGCCAACGGCGTCACCTTCCCCAACTCGAAGGTGACCCAGTACCCGTCGACGACCGCCTACCTCAGCGACCTGTTCGATATGCCCAACGGCGCCTACCGCTATCTGCATATCTTCGCCAAGGCCATCAGCGGCGGCACCTTCGGCTACGAGGGCCATGACATCTCGCCCGACGTGCACAAGCCCGTGCACACCATCCTCAAGGACGGCGATCTGGTCGTGAAGGCCGTCGGCGTGATTCACGGTCCGGCGCCGGCGGTGGCCTACCGCATCGAGTACAAGGGCAAGACCATCGTGTATTCGGGCGACACCAGCTCCAAGACCAACAATATGGTCGATATCGCCCGCGGCGCCGACATGCTGATCTACGATACCTCCATCATGGACGATATCCCCAACGGCCCGCGCGATGCGGTGTTCTACAAGCTGCACACCACGCCCTCGCGCATGGGCGAGGTCGCGGCCGCCGCCAACCCCAAGACCCTGGTGCTCTCGCACCTGACGCCCAACACCCTGCCGCGCCTGGATCAGGTCAAGCAGAAGGTCCGTGCCAAGGGTTACCGGGGCCGGATCAAGGTCGCCCACGACCTGGCGGTGTACAACCTCGGCGACGACGACTGATCGCCGCCGGGGCACCGTCCCCAACCGGGCGCCTCGGGCGCTCACCCGGCGAGCCCGGCGCATCCGCGCCGGGCTCGTCTTATTTTTGAAACCCCCACTCCGGCAATTCGTCCCGCCGCGCCGCCCGTGTTAACGTAGGCGCAGCCGCGCCGACCCGGGCGCTCCACCGCAAGACCCGCGTGCATGTTCACCACCATCACCACCATCCCCACCCTGCTCCTGGGCATCGGCATCCTGCTGTTGGGCAGCGGCTTTCTGGGCTCATTGCTGGGCATCCGCGCGGGCCTGGAGCATTTTCCCACGGGGCTGACCGGCCTCATTATGGCCGCCTTCTTCGCAGGCTACGTGTTGGGCACGTATCTATGTCCGCCGCTCATCCGCCGCTTCGGACACATCCGCTCGTTCACCGCCATGGCCTCGCTCGCCGGCGCCACGGTGCTGACCCATGCCATGGTGATCAACCCGGCCGCGTGGATGGTGCTGCGCATCATTACCGGCGTGTGCATGGTGGGGCTGTACATGGTCATCGAGAGTTGGCTCAGCGAACAGACCGCCGCCGAGCGGCGCGGCCGGGTGTTCTCCGTATACATGACGGTCAACCTGCTCGCCCTGGGCGCCAGCCAATATCTAATCCTCGTCTACGGCGCCTCCGGCGCGGCTCCCTTCGCCCTGTCGGCGGTGTTCTTCAGTATCGGGTTGATTCCGATCGCGCTGACGCGCGTGATCGAGCCGCGCCTGGGCGAGCCGACCGCGGCCTTCGGTCTGCGCCGGCTGTATGCGGTCTCGCCCCTGTCGATGATCGCGGGCCTGATCTCGGGGCTGGGCAACGGCGCCTTCTGGGGACTGGGCGCGGTCTTCGCCCACGAAGTCGGCCTGTCCAACGCGGGCATCGCCGCCTTCATGAGCGCCACGGTCATCGGCGGTGCCCTGCTGCAGGCGCCGATCGGCCGCCAGTCCGACCGCTGGGATCGGCGCGTCGTGCTCATGATCGTATCGTTCGCCGGGGCGGGCGCCACGGCCATCGCGTTTGTCCTCATTCCCATCTCACACGCGGGCCTGATCGCCGCGGCCGTCGTCTACGGCGGCTTCGGCTTTTCGGTCTACTCGCTGTGCGTGGCGCACATGAACGACCATCTCGGCTCGGGCGAGGTGCTGGAAGCGACCCGCGGTCTGCTGCTGGTCACCGGCGTCGGCGCGACGCTGGGCCCGATAATCGGCGGCCTGCTGATGCAGGCCTTCGGCCCGCGCAGCCTCATGGCCTTCTTCGGCGCGATCCTGTTGCTATTGGGCTTCTACGCCCTGCGGCGCATGTGGGTCAGCCCGGCGATCCCGACGGACGAACAGGGCGAATTCGTGCCCATGGCCCGTACCTCGAGCGTGGTGCTGGAAATGGACCCGCGAACCGACGAAGAGGTCGAGCTCGATCCGCTGGATGCCGAAGCCGAACAGGCCACCGCCGACGACGCGGCGGCCAGCGATACGGCCCGGGGCGGCGGCGCCTGAGCTACGCCGGGCCGCGCTGGCGCCTCATGTGGCGCCGGTACGCGGCCAGGGCCTCCTCCCGCCCCTGCGCCAGGTCCACCACCGGCGCCGGATAATCCACCGGCGCGGCCCCTTCGAGCGCCCCGCCCATCAGCTCCCCCTGCCCCTGAGCGGGCGCATTCCAGGGCCGGTGGCGCCAGCGCGGCGCGAGCGCGGCCAGCTCCGGGACCCAGCGGGCGAGGTACTCGCCCTGCGGGTCGAAGCGCTCGGACTGGCGCTGCGGATTGAACACCCGAAAGTACGGCGCCGCGTCGGCCCCGCTGCCCGCCGCCCACTGCCAGCCCAGCGTATTGTTGGCCAGGTCCGCGTCGACCAGCGTCTCCCAGAACCAGCGCGCGCCCTCCTGCCAGCGGATGCGGCAGTGCTTGGTCAAAAACGAGGCCGCCACCATCCTCACCCGGTTGTGCATCCAGCCGGTGTGCCACAACTCGCGCATGCCGGCATCGACCAGGGGCACGCCGGTGTTGCCCGCCTGCCAGGCGTGCAGCAGCCGCGGGCTGCGCCGCCAGGGAAAGCCGGCATAGCGCGCATCGAGCGGGGCGTGGGTCGTGTGCGGGAAGTGGTACAGGATGTGGTGGGCGAACTCGCGCCAGGCGAGTTGGCGCAGCAATGTCTCGACAGGGGACTCGCCGCCGCGCCCCCCATCCAATCCGCCCGCCATCGAGACCGCGCGCAGCGCGGCCAGTACCTGGCGCGGGCCGATCTCGCCGAAGTGCAGGTGCGGGGACAGGCGCGTGGTGCCCGGCGCCGCGGGCACATCGCGCGCGGCGGGATAGTCGCCCAGGCCCGTCTCGATGAAGGCCGCCAGGCGCTCGCCGGCCCCCGCCTCGCCCACCGACCACGTCTCGCGCAGCCCCGCGTCCCAGCGCACCGTGGGCAGCAGGCCCAGGGCGGACAGGCGCTCGCTGCGCAGGCGCCGCGGTACCGCCGGCAGGCGCGCGGGGGCGGGCAGCGGGGTCTGCTCCAGGCCCAGCTGCTGACAGCGGCGCCAGAACGGCGTGAACACCCGGTAGGGCCCGCCGCTGCCGGTCTGCACGGTCCCGGGCTCGAACAACAGGCCCGCGTTGTAACTGGCGCAGCCGATCCCGTCCGCCTCCAGTTCAGTGCGCACCGTGCGGGCGAGTGCGATCTGGGCCGGCTCGTAGCGCCGGTTCCAGTACACGGCGAGCGACTCGGCTTGGGCGCCGAGCTCGCCGACCAGCGCGCGCAGCGCCGCCAGGGTCGGACCGCGGCGCAGCACCAGGCGGCTGCCCGCCGCCCGCAGGGTCCTGGCCAGCGACTGCAGGCTGTAGTGCAGCCACCAGCGGCTGGCCGCCCCCGGGGCCCAGTCGCCGTCGGCCTCGGGGTCGTGGATATAGACCGGGATCACGCGCGCGCCGCGGCGCGCGGCCTCGTACAGGGCGGGGTTGTCGACCAGGCGCAGGTCGCGCCGCAGCCATACGATCACCGTCTCCATCGCCTCCCCTCGCCGCGGCGCTCGCCCCGGCACTGGGCGCGGCGCCGCGCAGCCGATACACTCGGTTCATCAATAACACAACAATACGGCGCGCCCGCGCCGCCGGCGAGGACAAACCCATGTTCACGGTCCTGACCCATATGGCCGCACTGATCGCCTGCGGCGTCGCCTGGCGCTTCGCCCGCCCCGGGGGCGTGGACGCCGAGGCCACCCGCCGCGCCCTCACGGCGGTGGTCTATTACCTGCTGCTGCCGGCCCTGGTGCTGCAAGTGCTGTGGCGCGCGCCGCTGGGCCTGGACACCGCACGCATCGCGGCGGCGGCCGGCGTGGGCGTGCTGGCCTGCATGCTCGCCAGCTACCTGATCTGCCGGGGCTGCAACATGCCGCGGGCCGTGACCGGCGCGGGAATACTGGCGGCGGCCTTCCCCAACGCCACCTACCTCGGCCTGCCCGTGCTGGAGGCGACCTTCGGGCCCTGGGCCCGCAGCGTGGCCATCCAGTACGACCTGTTCGCCTGCACGCCGCTGCTGCTGACCGTCGGCATCCTGGTCGCCGAGGCCCACGGCACGCGCGTGCGCAGCGAATCGCCCCTGATCGGGCTGCTGCGCGTACCGCCGCTGTGGGCGGCCATCATCGCCGTCGCGCTCAACGCCTTCGCCGTGCCGACCAACGCCTGGCTCGACGGCATGCTCTCGCTGCTCGGCTCGGGCGTGGTGCCGCTGATGTTGATCGCGCTGGGCCTGAGCCTGCGCTGGGACGCCTGGCACTACACCAATCTCAAGGCCATGGCGCCGGTGTTACTCGTACAACTGCTGCTCATGCCCGTGATCGTCTGGGCCGTCGCCCACCTCATCGGCCTGGAGGGCAGGACCTTGAACGCCGTGGTACTGGAGGGGGCCATGCCCAGCATGGTCCTGGGCGTGGTGATCTCCGATCGCTTCGGCCTGGACACCTCGTTGTACGCGGCGACGGTCACCACCTCCACCCTGCTCAGCCTGGCGACGCTGCCGTTGTGGTTCCACTGGCTGGGCGGCTGACAGGGCGTCGAACAGCGGCGGGGGCGGGGGCGCAGCTCCGGCTTGGCTCCTAGTACCCCTTCGGGTTTCACTTGGAACCTCTTCGAGGTTCTTGCAAGTACTGCCTCAACCCGCGCCACTCGTTCCGGGCGCATCGTGCTGTCTCGCCGAACCCTGACGGGTTCATTGCGAGTACCCTGCGCCTTGGGCGTCAAGGCAACCCCGCCGTTTTCGACGGATCGGGGACAGATCAGGGACAGCTCAGGGATAGGTCGGGCCATCCCGCCCTCCCGCGACGCTCGTCCATCCATGGACGTCGTCCTGCCGCGTCGTGCGCCGCGCCTTGCATCTGCCCCCGGGACTGTTCGGGCTCGCGAGGTCTTTCAACGCCCTGCTAGCGCGTGGCCTTTCGGTATTCGGCCTCCGCCTTCGGCAGCAGCTTTTCGATCTGTTTGATGCGCCGCGCATCCAGCGGGTGGGTGGAGAGAAACTCCGGCGGGGCCTGGCCGTTTTTCTTGTTGTAGGCGGCAAAGCGCTTCCAGAAGGCCAGCGCCTCGCGCGGGTCGTATCCGGCGCGCGCCATGTACAACAGGCCGAGGTGATCGGCCTCCAGTTCCTGCTGGCGCGAGTGCGGCAGGGTGACGCCGAGCTTCGAGCCGATGCCGTAGGCCCCGAGCACCAGGCTCTGGGTCTCGGCCGGCTTGCTCTGCAGGGCCTGTTCGAGCACCGAGCCGCCGAGCTGGACCAGCAGCCCCTCGGAGACGCGCTCGGCGCCGTGGCGCGCCACCGCGTGGCCGACCTCGTGGGCGATGACCGCGGCCAGACCGGCGTCGTCCTCGGTGATCTTCAGGATGCCGCTGTAGACACCGACCTTGCCGCCGGGCAGGCAGAAGGCGTTGGCCACGTCCGGCTTGTCGAACAGCACGAACTCCCACTTGGCCCCGGGCAGCGGGGCGACCTCCGCGATGCGCCGCCCGACCCGCTCGACCATGGCCGTGGCCTCCTTGTCCCTGGAGATCGGCGTATCCTTCTTGAGCTTGTCGAATTCGGTCAGACCGAGCTGCATCGACTGCTCGCGGCTGACGAGGATGAGCTGGGAGCGCCCGGTCTCGGGCACGGTCGCGCAGGCCGCCAACACCACCGCCAGCAGCGCTGCGGCCGCGGCGCCCGTCGCCCGGCGCCGCCCGCGCGCTTTCCAGGACCGCCCGCTCGACATCGTGCCCTCCCGCTCGCTCAGCGCCTCATTCACCCTTGGGCCAGCAGGTTGCGCAGGTCGATGATCGCGGCATTGGCCGGCGACATGTAGCTCACCATGGTCTTGGAATAGTTCGCCAACCAGCCCATGGGCGCGCCGTTGAGCACCATCGGCGAGGACGGCTCGATCTGGGTCTGCTCGAGCAGGCGAATGACCTGGCGCAGGCTGGCCACCGCGTTCTTCTTCTGCAGCACCCCGTGGAAGTCGACCTCCACGGCGCGCAGGACCTCGAGCAGCGCCCACACGTAGCCGCGCGACTCGTAGAAGACATCGTCGACCTGCATCCACGGCGTGCGCGCGACGATGAGCCCGGAGGACTGCGTGGACTGGCGGGCCGCGGTATCCCCGGCGAGATCGGTATTGACCCGCAGCTCCTCGACGCTGGCGTTGAGGCGCTGGGTCAACCCGCCCAGGCGCTTGCCCACCACGGCCAGCAGCTCGTTGAGGTTGTCCGCCCGGGTGTAGAACTGCGTCTTCTGCTGCTTGGGATCGGACAGGCGCGCCAGGTAGCGCTTCAGGTGGGAGATACCCTTGCGGTACTCGCGTTCGGTCGGCGGGAACAACCAGGAATTGTTGTCGAAATTGAACCGCGGTTCGGCCTCGGCCAGGTCCGGGTCCTCCAGCGACTGCGACTGGGAACGGCTGAAATCGTTGCGCAGCACCCGCGCGGTATCGCGGACCATGACGATGGCTCCGAACTCCCAGTTCGGCATGTTATCGAGCATCTGGTAGGTCCCGAACAGCGAAGCCGGCGGCATGACGTCGTTGCTCAGATAACCGCCCGGCTTGTCCAGCACCGTCTGGGCCACGCGGATGAGCGCGGCCGTGGTGGTCGAACCCGGCACCACACGGCTCTTCTCGCCCCCGGCCATGGCCAGGGCGTTGTCACGCACGTCGAACGGCGCCGGCTCCCGACTCCAATACACGCCCACGGCGTACAGGACGACCACCGCGGTCACCAGGACCAGGCCCACGGTCCAGAACAGCCCGCGCTCGCGCAATGTGCTCGGCCGGTACAGACCGACCACGGCCCCCAGGGCCCGCCGGGCCCAGCCGGTCAGGCGCCCGGCCAGCCCCCGCAGCGTCGTCTTGATTCGTTCGAACATCCAACTCTCCTCTGTGTACCGCCCGACAGGGCAGCCACTGTGACCTCGGACACGCCTTTTCCCCTATCCACGGGAGTGATTTGGCCCTACTATGGAATAGTATATAAGAGGCAAGTCCCATAATAATACGGCATGGATCGGATCAGGCCGAGCTATGAGCCACGACGCGAGCTTCGAATTCCGCCAGGAGGACGTCCTGCGCCGGGAACGGCGTTTCGAGCTGTTCGATGAACATTTCGTGCGCGTGACCCAGACGCGCAAGAAACAGGACGTGGACTACACCATCGACCTGCTCGCCCTGGCCCCGGGCAGCGAGCGGACGATCCATTTCAATTGGAAATGGCTGCTCGGCGCCTGCCTCGCCCTGGCGGTCTGTGCCGCGGCCACCTATGCCCTGTTCCGCCACCCCAGCGCCCAGCGGGTCCTGTACATCGCCCCGCTCCTGCTCATCGGCCTGGCCGCCGCGCTGGGCGCGTTCTATCAGTTCTTCGCCACCTCCCAACGCTGTCAGGTCTTCGCCAGCCGCTACGCCGGCGTCCCCCTCATCGAAGTCCTGGTCAACCGGCCCGAC
>Ga0209918_1000315_pt1 | contig 34704 bp, 29 predicted proteins | sample SalPonD_shore_MG_FD_185712 | JGI IMG/M metagenome (GOLD analysis project Ga0209918, IMG submission 185712) | Salt pond soil microbial communities from South San Francisco under conditions of wetland restoration - Salt Pond MetaG... | ecosystem: Environmental > Aquatic > Marine > Intertidal zone... | reverse complement strand
GGTCGGTCAGCCCCTCCAGGCCGCAGTGCTGGTAACGATTGAAGATCTTGTAGCCGGTCTTGCGGGAGATACCGAACTCCCGGCACAGCCCGGCCATCTGCTCTCCTTCCAGCAGGCGGGCTGAAGTAGTTTAGTTAATTTCCGACAGTTGCCCCTTCTGGAGTGGTAGAAGGAGGGGGCCACCGGGGTCTCCGGTAGACTCGATGTTGCGAGACAACCGAGCTACCAAGGAGAACACCCGATGACCACCGTGTCACAGAGTACCAAGCGCAAGCTGTCCCTGCTGCAATTGGCGGAGGAGCTGGGCAACGTATCCCGGGCCTGCCGCATCATGGGTTACCACCGCGACACCTTCTACGAGGTCCAAAAGGCCTTCAAGACGGGCGGCGTGGCGGCTCTGGTGGAAGAACGACGGGGTCCCAGAAACCCCCACCCCAACCGGGTCCCGGAGGTCGTGGAGCAGGAGATTCTGGCGTTTTGCCTGGCCCAACCCACCTACGGCGCCCAGCGCGTGGCCAACGAGCTCCGGCTGCGGGGCATCGAGGTCAGCCCGTCCGGGGTCCGCGGGGTGTGGCTCCGCCATGATCTCGAGACCCGCTACAAGCGCCTCATGCGCCTCGAGGCCGAGGCGCGGGAGCAGGCCCACGTCCTGACCGACGCCCAGATCCGGCTCCTCGAGCGCCACTCCCCGGAGTTTAGGATGCGCCACGTGGAGACCAGCGCGCCCGGGGAGTTGCTCAACCAGGACACGTTTTACTGGGGGACCCTCAAGGGCGTGGGCCGGGTTTATGTCCAGGTGGTGATCGACGCCTTCTGCTCGCTGGCCTTTGCCAAGGTCTACACCTCCAAGATGCCCATCACCGCCGCGGATTTGCTCTATGACCGCGTGCTGCCCTTCTACGAGGCCCTAAACGTCAAGGTCCAGGCTATCCTGACCGACAACGGCCGCGAGTTCTCGGGCCGACCCGAGCGCCATCCCTATCAGCTGCTGCTGGCACTGCACGACATCGAGCATCGCACCACCAAGGTCCGCTGCCCGCGCACCAATGGCTTCGTGGAGCGGATGAACAAGACCCTCCTCGATGAGCACTTCCGCATCAAGGGCCGGGAGAAATGGTACGAGTCCGTGGAGGAACTCCAGGCCGATCTGGACGTGTTCTTGGAGTTCTACAACCTCAAGCGTACCCACCAAGGCTACCGCTTGAAGGGCCGGACACCGGCTCAGGCGCTGCGTGAGGCGCTCGGCCGGAAACGCCTGCCACCGATGTTGCCGAAGGAGGAAGAACCTGCCGCTCAGGAAGCGGCATAATCCAAGTCGCCGGAAACCCCGGGTGTCGGGTAAAAACTAAACTTGTACAACCGGGGCGCTCCCATGATCGCTCATGGCTATCTCGACCTACTTGGCGAAAGTGGCGTGTTCCGCACTCACAGTTGTACTTGCGTCGGCAACGACCGCCCTTTCATTGGCACTAGGCTTACTTCGATTGATATCATGTGCGCCATCACCACAGCAGTCTGGCCGGTTACACGTCGGAACAGGTGTTTATCGGCCGACGGCGCGATACTCCTGTGACTCGCAATTGCTGCTAGATACCGGGTATGCGTTCCACCCCAAGCAATTTACGCTAACCTAGGACCCAGCCCAGGCGGTCGCCAACAACCCGGTTTGGCCTGATGATTCCAACGCGGAATGCCGCAGCCGTAAACTTCACGGCAATGCCGGTCCCCCGAAAGGCGGTCAAAACGATAGTTACCAATTCGGTAACCACAATCTCCTTGTTCAAAACAGGTTGACAGGTTCCAGCCAGTCGACGCCGCGTTAAATTGGCTGCGTGGTAATTTGACAAGTGCTACCATGACCAGAGACTAAAGTGCTACCCTTCCGTCAAGCTCGGGCAGGGGGAATCAAGTAAAATGACCGGCGGTTTGGCTTGTTGAATCTGTTATTGTGAAGAAGATTCTGTCGCTCTCGTACCTGTCCGCACTGGGCCGCCGCGGAAAGTTGTTCAAGGTTGCGGTCATTGGGACGCTTACACTTGCTGTTGCCGTCAATGTCGCCGTCCTTGGAAACCTTGGTGTGACTTTCGGCGCCCCTATTCCTGGGGCTGCGAATCAAGAGCTATATTCGCCTTACTTCAAAGCGCTCAATCTCAAATCAGCCCCGATCGCAAAGTTTGGCATGTTCCGGCCTGTCTATGAGATTCTTGCAAACTTTCTTGACGGTCGCGCGGACACTGCCCTGTATCAGCTTGGTGGAGGGATTCTAGGGAAAGGCCGCGACAAGGAAATACTCTCTTACTTATATGTAACACCGTCGCTCACTAAGGTATTGGGCGTACACGTCATAGCGGGAAGGCCCCTTAGTGCCTCGGACATGTCGCAAGATTCGGCACCAGTGATCGTCGTTTCAGCTAGGTTGGCCCGCAGACGGTTTGGTTCCTACAGCGCGGCACTCGATCGTAGGTTACACCTAAGCGGAACGACTTATCGCATTGTCGGGATCTTACCTCCCACGCTTCAGTTTCCGTCCAAACATTTTTTAGGTGGGTATTCGCCGCAAGCATGGATCCCCCTTCCACCCAGTGCACCCGGCCTAGCCAAACATTTGAACCACCGGATGTACGCGGTGGTACATGCGCATCCCGGGTTTTCAGTCGCCGCCTTGAAGACAGAATTCGTCAGGGCCTATCGAGAGGCATTGCCCAAATATACGGTAGCTTTAGGAACACATATGAAGCAGATCCGTTTGGTGCCGCGGGTCGCTAGTTGGGGCGAGCGCCAGTATGGCCCCATCTTAACCAGACTACGGTTATTGGGTTTCGCTGCACTGCTTTTCCTTTTTCTCGTGGCCGTGAATCTCGCGGGCCTCACCGCCACGGACGTGGTCACGCGTCGACAGGAGTTGACAGTGCGTGCGGCTCTTGGAGCGAATCGCATGCATTTATTTCTGGAGCGGCTACGCATGCTTTTTGGTCTCGGGTTTGTGGGCTGGATGATCGGCATTGCCTTGGGGTTCTTTGGGCAGCGCGCGCTTGCCGGCGCGATCGGCCAAGCGGGCTCTTCTGTTGCTTTGTCTGCCCCCGTACTTTTGCTTACCTTTAGCTTCATGTCAGCTGTTGTGATTGCGCTCTCGCCCATAGGATTGCACCGCTTCGGAGAGCCACGCAATTGGCATTCTGCCCTAGGTGCCGGCAGGGGCACTATCGGCAGCCGCGTAATGGTACGTGTCATGCGTTCGCTCATAGTCCTGCAACTTGCGGTGGGTGTCCTTCTATTGATTATTACTGCCACCCTTTACTTAAATGTATTTGGACTCACGCATAACAATCTCGGATTCGCGCTCTCGCATCGCACTTTCTTTCGGGTGGCCATTCCTAAAGCCACAAGCGCACGTAAGGAATTATTCGACCGCGACCTTCTGGCTCGCTTAAATCAGCAGGCCGACATTAAGAGCGCCGCTCATCTCTCAATTTTGCCTTTTTCTGGCAACGATTCCGGAACGAGTGCCTGGCTCTCCAATGAGCACGACAAGAGCATACCCATCAACGAACAGGCTGTTTCTAAGCACTTTATTGAGGCGATGGGGCTCAAAATCCTGGCCGGGGATCCTGATAGTATCTTCTCCGGATCGAGGAATAAAATTTTTGTTGATGAAACGGCACTAAGTAAGCTTTGGCCTCATGCCAAACCCTCGGACGTAGTTGGCCAGAGCGTCTACCTTGGTTTAGAGGATAACGGGCCCTACCGGATTACCGCCGTAGTCACAAGCGTGCGAATGAAGCCATTTGGATTGTCCGGAGGCACGTTCTTCATTCCGTACAATCGGGTGAACGTTTACGGGTCGCAAAGGTTCGTCGTTCACAGTTCGCTGCGGACAGACATTTTAAACAAGACGGTCGCGAGTTCCGTTAACGCGGTGAATCCGCGGGCCGTGTTGGTATCGCTACAGAGCGCGAACAGTCTAGTCGCTCATGCATACTATGGCCGGATGGTGCTTGGCCGAGTCTTCGGGGTGCTGACTATGGCAGCGGTATTCATAGCAGCCCTTGGACTTTTCGCCTTACTGGCTTACCGTGCGCGCTTGCGCCGCCCAGAATTTGCAATCCGCGCTGCGCTCGGTGCTACCTATAACCGCTTAGTTGCCAAGGTTCTTGCTGAGGCAAGTGCCATGTGGGCGATTAGCTGCGTAATCGGGGTGTCTGCTTCCTATGGGATTTCCCTCGCACTATCTGCATACTTCCCAGAGTTGGGATTACCTTCCCCATACGTTACGGTCGCGGCGAGTGGCGCGCTCGGTATAATAGCCGCGTGCGCCGCGATCCCACCCGCGTGCCGCTCTGCCAGTACCAACCTGCCTTCAGATTTGTCCGTATGACTCGGCTCAGTTGAATTTCATGTGGGTCGAAGTTTAGTTGCATGCGGATCGCGTTTCCGGCGGTCTAGCTTGCTGGCCAGCAGGAAGAGCGCCGTGTGGATGGTGGTGAGCCGCTGGTAGCCACGGGCCTTGCGCTTGGTGGCCTGAAACAAGCCGTTTACGGCTTCGATAAATACGTTGGACTGGCGGATCTGGACCCAGGTCAGGAAGCCATCCGAGTGCTTGCGAATCCTCCGGACGAGCTTCTTCATCGCCGCAATCTCGAGGCGACATGATGTCGGGGCACCACTCGTGCAGTAACCGGGCGCCGACGCGGATCTGTTTTCATTTTAGGGTTTCCTGAGGTTGTTCGCGGAACAACCATGCCCGGGCGGTACACCCGGTCGCAGGCTTCACGAGTAGCGCCTCAAGGTCGCGCTGCTGCTGTAAGCTTCCCCAAATGGACGCCAAGTAGACCTTTCTTGCAGCGTATGATCGGGAAGTTCTTATGAAACGGTCCCGATTCACAGCGACCACGATCGTCTCGATCTTGAAGGAAGCTGATTTCGACAGATCCTTGAAGGATGCCTACCCCCAACATGGCAAGCGCACTGCTAGAAAGCTCTACCATCTACCTGCCGCCCATTTGGGGAAGCTTACGCCTGGACCTCTACACCGACTTGGCGGATGTGGCCCGATGAGCACTAAGCGCGCCAATCCCAAGGTGGACCTGGACGCCACCCGCCAGCGTCTGGCGCGACTGGGTCCGTCCACGCCGCCGAGCGCTGGAAGCCCTCATCAGTGACGCCATCAAGCACAATCCCGCCGCCAACCCGGTGAGCGATAAGCACCTGGGCTCCGAACTCGAGCGCCGCGAGGAGCGGTGCCTGGCCACCTTGCTGCGCCTCTCGGGCCTGCCCACCGGCCAGACACTCGGCAACTTCGGCTTCACCTTCCAACCGTCGGTGGAGCATTCCCGCGTCGAAATGCTGGCCACTTGCTAGTGGGTACGCAACAACCGCACCCTGCTCATCTGGGGACTACCCGGCGTGGCGAAAACCCACTTGGCCGTGGCACTGGGCGTCAAGGCCATCGAGCACGGCTTCGGCGTGGTGTCTTATCACCTCGATGAGCTGTTGCCGATGATGCGCCGCGGCGCAGAACTGGCGCCGGCGTAGCTCAGGGGCAAAAATACATCAACACTAGCCTGCTGATCCTGGACGAGGTGGGCTTCGGGCCCATGACTCGCCACAAGGCCTCGCTCTTCTTCCGGCCCATCTCGCAGCGCTACGAGCGCGGCGCCATCCTGATCATCACCAACAGGCGTGCGGACGCCTGGCCGGAGATCCTGGCCGGCGACGAGGTGTTGGCCACCGCCATCCTAGACCGGCTCCTGCATCACAGTCACGTCATCAACATCAAGAGCCGCTCCTGCCGGCTCCGCGACCTGGAATCAGCACTCGCCGCCAGTGACTGAACTCCAGCGCAACACCCGCTGTTGCCGAGAACCCTAATCTAACCTCCAATCCATTGAAAAAACCAACAAAATCCCGCGACAGGGTGCGCAACACTGGGGGACGCATTAATGCGCAAGACCGGATCCCGATTTACAGCTCTCAAATTGGACCCCAATCGAACCCGCCGGCACAGTGCCCTAGACTATCTTAGCGGGGTGTTCATCGAGTTCTTCTTCAGCCTTGGCATCCGAAAGCCGTGGTATATCGAGGACCTGGTGCCTGCAGTTCGTGCAGTATCGGGAACGTGGACGATGGCCCGGACCCCGGGCCAGCGCCTCGAGCCGCATGTTCAGCGGACAATGCAGGCGCTTTAGAAGGCGGCCACTGTCCGTGAACAGGCACCGGCTTGTCGAGTCGTACAGCATTCCTTCATCGCCCTCCTCTACTCGTCCAGCACTCGGAAACTGGATGGCTGGGCTCTATCGTCGGCCTTCAGCAGTCCCATCTCTGTCTTCGGCAACCCGCCTTCGCAGATTGTGGCTGAAAAGGACTCTCAGCTCCTGGGCGCCGATTTCCAGGGTCGCGAGCACGCGGGCTGCCCGCTGTATGATCTTCTCCGCCTTCACTCCCAGCACATCAAGTTCTTTCTCCAGGCCGCTGGCCACGATCTCGGCGGGGCTGCGGGTTTCCCTGATCGCCAGGTAGTCGAGCATGGTCGCGTTCAGTGGCACCTCGATGGCACCCGGTCCGATGTCCTGCCACCTGGCGCTCAGCAGGATCCTGCCGATGCGGATCACGCCATTGCTGTATTTCAGCACCAGGTGCTCGTCCCGCGGTGGCAACCTGACAAGGCTTGCCAGGGCTCTCGCGGTTACCCTCGCCGTACCCCGCCATCGGCCCCGGGCCGGCACTCCAGAGGTCACCCCCTGGAGCGCAACCTCGAGTACATGGCCATCAAACGACAGGCGCGCCTCCTGGCCCGCATGCCTCCTGAGGCCAACCTTCAGTTGCCTGAGCGCGCTTACCAGATCGTATCGCTCGACTTCCAGGTAGGGTTCCATCGCTGATTTCCCTATTGGTTAGACGCCGCAGGGTGAAGCCCTCTGTCGACGTCCTGCCACGCGGCGAATGCGCCTTTGCTACCGGCGCAGGCAAACGCCATAAATCTGGCCGGCCTCCTTGACGCAAGCGGATCCCGGGCCACAGTCGGTATTGAACAGGCAGGTATCCCCAACCGTGCCATTGGGATCCAGCGGGTCGTAAACCGGCTGCCGGTCATACCGGTTGCCGGGCTGCATGCCCGTGATGCACACACCGTAGATGTTGCCCGGGTGCTTCACGCACTTGCTCCCGACAGCGCAGTCCGTATCAAACTGGCACGCCAGGCCGGCGCCTGCGATCCCGAGCAGTGACAGGCCAATGATTGCCATGGACAGGTACTTCATGGCACACCTCCCTAGAACTCGCCCTCGGTTACCCGGCGCGCACCAGGACCGAGGCTCTTGACGTTCGAGGGCTGGACCGACTCATTGTCGCTGCATGGTTCCAGCCCCTTCTTGATCCGCATTGCTTCTACGCTGTCCAGCCCCGCCAGGACCCCGGATCCCTCAAGGGCCTTTGCATCCGCCGCGTAGTACTCGAACCAGGGCAGCCCCGCCTCGGTGTACGACTTCGCCGTCGGGGGCGCGTGCGGAGGGGCTTTGCCCGTGATCTCGACGTATTCTTCGCTGTTGGCCAGGTGAATGAAGCAGCGGGAGCAATGCTCTTTGTCCCATGAGCGGATGCCATACCGGTCACGATAAATTTTCTGACGCATTAGCCCACCCGGTGCAAGGCTTATTTCTGACTTCCGCAGAGAAAAATTCACCTCCATATCCGCGATTGTCTCAAGCCTCGACTCGCGTTCCTGGAGTTGCCTGTACCTCTCCGCCTTCATTGGATAGACGATAAGCTGCAGCCCGCCCACACTGGCCTCACCCGTCAGTTGCTCCTCTGCGCTGAAGCCCTGGCCGAGCGGCATGGCGACAAACTGGCGAACACGGTCGGCGGCCACGTTGAACCCGTCGAGCCACGGCTGCCGCGGCACCACCAGGTAGTCCTGGGGGACCCGGTGCAGGGAATCATCCCATGCATTACCAGTAACCGCGTCAATCTTCCCCGCTGCAACCTTGATTGCGAACGGGTACTCCGCGTAGGAACAGTGGAAATTGATCCACAGGGCCTCGGACTGGTACATGGGCAGGATCACGCCGCCATGGCGAACCCAGCGCTCCGGGACCCTGTCCGCGTAGTCCTCGGTATGCACCAGTGGAAACCGGCCCAGCCCCGGCGGCAGCGGGTACTCCCGGTTGTCGTCCGGGATGCGCAAAGTGCGCTGGAACTCGATCTCCAGCCACGCCTCCTCGTGCACCTCCGGAAAGCTCACCACCAGCCGGTCTTCATTCAGTTCGATCACCGCCTTCCTCCGATCGCTTTACCAGTCCCCGTCCCGGACCTCCCGGACCACCCTCAGCACCGCGTGGTTGGGGGCCTGCCTCAAGCCCCGCAGCAAGTCGGCGAAGAGCTGCGGGCGCTTCCGGATAATCTCCTGGAGGTCCGAGGCCACCTTGCCCGCCATGGCCAGCAGCACGTCCGGTTCCTCGCCCAGTTCCCCGGCCAGCTTCACGATCGTGGCCTCCGAGGGCGGCGCCACGTCGCCTCGCTCGACCTTGCTCAGGTACGCCGGCTCCACGCCAATGCGTTTTGCGACCTGGCGCACCGAGTACGCGGGGTCATCTGCCCGGAGGCGCTCCCTCGCCTCCCGTACGTATTGCCCGAATTGCATGTGTACTGTATAGTACACAGTACGCATCCTGTCAATGCCAGTTGGCCTGGTCCCAGCAATGAAGCCGGTTCAGACCTGGACTAAACCGGTAGCCGGGGTCTTCCCGGTGAGCAAGGCAATGAAGGGATCACGGTTTTCCGGGGGGCAGGTCACAGATGCACTTGCCCCGGCCGAGTGCGCGCACCGATCGTAAATCCGGCATTACGAAATACCGTCCCGGAAGGCCTTGCTGATCCGGCTATCGCCAGCAACACGCTCCCAGAACGTTTCCGCCATCCGCCCGGCCTCCTCCCAGACATCCAGCCATCGTGCCCGGGGCGACGCCCGGTAGGCCTCTACCTCGCTCACCATCCCGGCGCGCGGCGCACAGTACATGGGCAACATGTCGTAGGCGGGCGCCAGTTCCAGGCGGGGCCGCTGGCGCAGCCCGTCAGCAAAGAAGCTGATGTTGCCGAAGTGCCGATCGGTGTTGCCGATCCTGGCCCCGAAGGCGTCCAGCAGCCGGACACGCCGCGCGTCGGTCTCCGACAGCAGGCCCTCACGATAAAGGCGCCTCGCTGATTCGGCCCACGAGTCCCGCCGGCCGAACAGGTCATCGTCCAGGGGCCCGAGCGTCAGCACACCGCGCCGGCCCCGGTGGTCCACGCGGTCGAACCGTTCGACTTCCAGGAATCGCTGGTTACCAACGTCGACCAATGACGCAGTGGCTGAAGGAAGGCCGGCCTCGGCCATCACCTCGGCTGCGACGGCCTCGCAGGCCAGCAGGTCCGCCCAGCGCTCATCCGACGGGCTCCCGTCGCCGCTGGTGAACTTGACCAGGAGTTGGCCGCCAGCTCCACAAACCGCGAACTTCGGCTGCTCACCACCGGCCAATGACCCGGCGCCACCGCGAGCCGATTCGCGGGAGCGCTCGGGGTAGTCGGCAGGCTCGATTTCCTGATGTGCCGACTGCAGGAACCGCTCCAGCGATTCTTCCCCGATAATCAGGTCGCCGGGCGGGTCCGGCTCGCGGCGTGCGACAGCTGTCAGGCGATCATCGTCGGACCAGTCCTGCAGGCGGGGTGGAAGCTGCAGTTCGGGGTGCCAGTCGGAGAATTGCCGCCCCAGGAATCCCTGGGGCGCCATGTCGTGGACGATCGGCGGCAGGCCCTCGAAATGGTCGCCCGGCCCAACAGCAGGCTGCAGCCAGTGCTCACCCCCGGCAAGCAGGATCAACCGGCCCACCTCCGCCACCTCGCCCGCCACGTCGACGCGATATACGGGGAGTTCCGGGGGGAGCCCTGTCACCTGCCGGCGAAGGGCGTAGCGCGTGGCCGGGCCCCGTCCCAGGCGAGCCACCAGCGTCTCTTGGCCCCGCACCAGACGCGAAAGAGTGGGAGCACTCAACCCGAGCTGCGAGCGCAGATCGGCGGCCGAGGTTGGACCTCGCTCGCGAAGTATCTCGATTAGCCGGGCCTGGGACACGATATTCTGAAATGATTGATGAAACGATTCTATCTTACAAAAATCTATTAATCAATATGTTACGGCACAATAGCAGACCTTGACTGAAATGATTTATGAAATGATTCTGGGCAAGACCACTTCAGCCCCCAATGCTGGAATCGCTCCCCGGAAAACGGCTGCATTACGCCCCGAGAGCAGAGTTTCGCCGTTGTTCCCTACTCCCGCCGCGTCGAGGGCTGGGCGGGAAATTCGCGGGGGCGGGCCACGCACAGCCAGGCCGGAGCCGGGGCCGGCAGCTTGGCGCGGAACTCAATGGAACGAAGTTCCAGGATCTCCAACACCGGCTCGATTGCATTGGTGACGTCACGCGCGGTGCGCCGCGGCGGTCCCCAGTCCCGCTCCGGGCCTTCCGTGCTGCCGATGAGGCTCAACCAGCGTCCGCCCGGCGCGAGCAGCGAGGCCACGCGCGCGGCGAATCGCTCGCGATCTTTCGCCTCGTCGAAGACGTGCAAACAGCCACGATCGAAGACCAGCTCGAACGGCCCGCCGGGAACCTCACCGGCAAGAAAATCCAGTTGTTCGAACCGGCAATCCGGCGACGTTCCGGACGCCTTTTCACGCGCCGATTCGATGGCGGTTGGCGAAAAATCCACGCCGAGCACCGAAAATCCTTGCTGCGCCAGCCAGATGGCGTTCGTGCCCGTGCCGCAACCCACGTCCAGTGCACGGCCCCGGGCGGAGAAGCCTGAACGAACAAATGCCACCAGGTGCTCGTCCGGCTCACCCGTGTCCCAGGGGGTATCGCCGGCCCTGTAGCTCTTTTCCCAGTCAGGATGTGGCATTGGCTCTCCGATTCCGCGAACTTTCCACGTATATGCCCCGTCGCCGATCCCGAAGCGGGTTCGAAGGTCTTGGACCGAATCGGTCGATAACGGCTAGGCGGGAGTTTGAATCGGTTGCCCTCGCAGCCGGCTCACGTCGGCCCTGGGGGGTGCGCCGAAAAGCCGGCTGTATTCACGGCTGAAATGCGACGGGCTCTCGTAACCGACCCGAAAGCTCGCCGTCGCCGCCTCCAGCCCTTCGGCGAGCATCAGGCGTCGAGCCTCATGCAGTCGCAACCTCTTCTGGAACTGGAGCGGCGACATGCGCGTGACCTGCTTGAAGGTGTGGAACAGGCTCGATTCGCTCATGTTGACCTCGTCGGCCAGCTCCCGGACGCGCAACGGTTCGGTGAAACGTTTCCTCAGAATCGCGATTGCCCGCGAAATGCGATGCGCCTGACTGTCAGCGGCGGCAAACTTCCTCATGCGCGGTCCCATTTCTCCAGTCAAGGCCCGGTAGATGAGTTCCCGCCGCGCCAGCGGCGCCAATACCGGGATGTCGTCAGGCTTGTCGAGCAGCGAAAGAAACCGAGTAAGGGCCTGCCGCATTGCCTCGTCCATCGGGGTCATGCACAGGCCGCAACCTCCGTTCGGGCAGAGATCCGCCGCTTGAGACCCGGTCAATCTATCGCCCAACTCGAGCACCAGCTCCGCCACCTCCTGCGGCTTCACCCGCAACTTGACGGCAAGGTAGGGGTGCTCCGGCGATGCCTCCCTCACGCTTCCTTCCACCGGGAGGTGCACGGCGCTGATCCCGTAGGTTAATGGTCCATACGAGATCTCTCGGTCACCCAGCCGAATAGTCTTGTGCCCCTGGATGACGAACCCCAGGGACGGTTCGTACACGGTGAAGGTGCAATTGCTAGGCGCCTCGGAGCGAATCAACTGGACGTCCCTGATGGCGGAATCGTGAACCCCCGTCCCCGGTGTCCAGGCGGAAACCAGGCGGGCCAATTCCCGCTGTGCCGAGGCCTGGGCAAGGTCGTGCAGTGTCGCAGTGGTGTTCATGTGCGGTTCTCCGTTCGCCCGGAGTATAGGTAAGACGCGATCGGCCGGTATCGCGACTCCCTCACGTTTGCAGGATCGGGCAAGCTCCGTGCAGGAACCTGCAATCCGCGACTGTTTTCACGGGGCTTCCGGCAAGCGATCGACACTGGCATGAATCTGCGGAGCCGTCCGGTCGTCGAAGCAAAGGTTGCGCTTTCCCCCGGCATTTTGCCGGCCACGGCCGCCCCACGGCAGCGTGGTCACTTGCCTGAAAGCCCATACCGCCAGTCTCCACGCCCGCGCCCCGATCCACGCCTACACCGTCGGCGTTACCCGGCATTTTGCAGGATCGCGCAATCACCGGGCAGAACCATGCTACCCGCCCGGGTGCCGCGCTCTCTAAGCTTCCCATCCGGTGGCAGCACTCGATGAATTGGTACCTGTGTCGATTCCCGGCTTCGTCGTTCGACTACTTGGCGAAGTGAATTGCCTTCGGGTAACGAATGCCGGTCGATCGACGCTTACGCTGGCAAATTTACCGATTTCCGGATGGGACCGCGCTGCACGAGAGCCCGGTCCACAGACAGTGGGAGCATGATCGCATGAGAAATCTGTCCGATAGAAACCTCGGTTCGGCCCTGGGCGCGGCTGGCTTCCTGCTGACCACGCTGGTGCTGATGTCCGGCTGCGGTGCTCACGGCGAGGATTCGGGCACGATGGCGCCGCCGGAAGTGGACGTGGCCGAGGTGCTCGTCGAGCCGGTTACGGTCTGGGAGACCTTCACGGGTCAGGTAGCCGCGCCGGAGACCGTGGAGCTCAGGCCCAGGGTAAGTGGCTACATCGATGAAGTGGCTTTCGAGGAGGGCGCGCTGGTGAAGGCCGGCGATTTGCTGTTCCGGATCGACCCGCGCCCCTACCGGGCCCGTGAACAGGCCGCCAGCGCGGACCTGGCGCAAGCCCGGAGCCAGCTCGAGCAGACACAGAGTGAAGCCAAGCGGGCAGAACAACTGCTCGCCAGCCGCGCCATTTCCCGCGAGGAATACGACCAGCGCCGTACTGCGCTGTCCGGGGCGAGGGCGCGCGTGGACGCGGCGCAAGCCGCGCTGGAGAGTGCCCGCCTGGAACTCGACTACACCCAGATCAAGGCACCGGTGGACGGTCGAGTCGGCCGCGCCATGGTCACCAAAGGGAACCTGGCCAGCGCCGACCAGACGCTGCTGACCACGCTGGTGTCCGTGAACCCCATGTACGTCTACTTCGAGCCAGACGAGCAGACCGCCATTTCGAGCCAGGACCTGCTGGCCGACGGCGGGCACGCGCCGGTGCGCGTCGCGCTCGCCGACGAGGACGGCTTCGCCCACCAAGGCGAGCTGAATTTCATCGACAACCAGATGAACGCGAGCACTGGAACGCTGCAGTACCGAGCCGTACTGCCCAACCCGGACGGGCGGCTGCGCCCGGGACAATTCGCCAGGGTGCAGATGCCGGTGGAACGCCTGGACTCCGCGTTGCTGGTAAACCGCAAGGCGGTGGTCACGAACCAGGACCGGCGACTCGTATACGTGGTGGACGACGCCAACAAGGTACAGCCACGGCAAGTGACGCTCGGCCACGACGTCGGGGAACTGCTGGTGGTGGAAGATGGGCTCGATCCCGGCGACCGTGTAATCGTCAAGGGACAGCTGAAAGTCTTCGGCGCTGGCATGCAGGTGGAGCCGCACCAGGTGGCAATGCGCTCCGAGTCCAGCGTCGCGGCCACCACCGTGGCATCCATCGACCCGTAACGGCCGCACCGGCAACCACCCGCCCGGTAGCCGGGCGCGCGGAACGCGATCCACTATGTGACTGAATGCGGCAGCCCCATGAGCTGTCCCAGGGAGTATTGTCATGAATTTTTCCCGTTTCTTCGTCGAGCGGCCGATTTTCGCGGCGGTTTTGTCGATCATCATTCTCGCACTCGGCCTGATCTCCATTCCCAAGCTGCCGGTCGGCGAGTACCCGGATGTCGTGCCGCCCTCGGTGGTGGTTCGTACCGTCTATCCGGGCGCCAATCCCAAGGTAATCGCGGACACGGTGGCGACGCCGCTTGAGGAAGCGATCAACGGCGTAGAGGACATGATGTACCTCAAGTCCGTGGCGGGCTCCGACGGCGTGCTGCAGATCACGGTGACTTTCCGGCCCGGAACGGATCCCGAGGACGCCACCGTGCGCGTCGAGAACCGGGTCAGCCAGGCGCTGGCGCGGCTGCCGGAAGACGTGCGCCGGCAGGGAGTCACCACGCAGAAGCAGTCGCCGACGTTCCTCATGGTGGTGCACCTGACATCCCCTGACGGCCGGTACGACACGCTGTACCTGCGCAACTATGCACGCCTGCACGTCAAGGACGCCTTGGCACGCATCCAGGGCGTGGGCGATGCGCAGCTTTTCGGCGGCGGCGACTACGCCATGCGCGTCTGGCTCGACCCGGACCGGATAGCGTCGAGAGACCTGACAGCCGGCGACGTGGTCCGGGCCATGCGCGAACAGAACGTGCAAGTGTCCGCGGGCCAGCTAGGCGCCGAGCCCATCCCCAACAGTGATTTCCTGACACTCATTAACGCCCGCGGCCGCCTGGAAAGCCCGGAGGAGTTCGGCAACATCATCCTCAAGCAGGGCGCAGGCGGCGAGCTCGTGCGGCTGTCCGACGTGGCCCGCATCGAGCTGGGCGCCGGCGACTACACCCTGAGATCCGAGCTCGACGGGAAGGACGCGGTGGCCATCGGTATTTTCCAGGCGCCCGGCGCCAATGCGCTCAGCATCCGCGACCAGGTCATCGACACCATGGGCCAGCTGGCGGCGCGTTTCCCCGAAGGCGTCGAATACAAGGCGGTCTACGACACGACGATCTTTGTCAAGGATTCCATCAAGTCGGTTATCGAGACGCTGCTGGAAGCGGTGCTGCTGGTGGTCCTGGTGGTGACACTGTTCCTGCAGACCTGGCGCGCCTCGGTGATCCCGCTGCTGGCGGTTCCGGTATCCGTGGTCGGCACCTTCGCGGCCCTCTATTTATTGGGCTATTCGATCAACACCCTGTCACTGTTCGGACTGGTGCTCGCTATCGGCATCGTCGTGGACGACGCCATCGTCGTCGTGGAAAACGTCGAACGCAACATCGAGGGCGGGCTCAGCCCTCGTGCGGCCGCTCACCAGGCCATGCGAGAGGTGTCAGGCCCGATCATCGCCATCGGGCTGGTGCTCTGCGCGGTGTTCGTGCCCATGGCATTCCTGTCCGGCGTCACGGGCCAATTCTACCGACAATTCGCGGTCACCATCGCCATTTCGACGGTGATCTCGTCGATCAACTCCCTGACCCTTTCGCCGGCGTTGGCCGCCGTGCTGTTGAAGCCCCACGACGCTCCCCGGGATCGGCTCACCCGCATGTTCGACGCGGCATTCGGATGGCTGTTCCGGCCCTTCAATCGGTTTTTCAATCGCAGCGCTGGCAGTTATCAGGGCGCAGTGACGCGCTCGCTGAAGTTGCGCGGCGCCGTGTTCGCGGTTTATGCCGTGCTGCTGCTCGCCACCGGCATCATGTTCAAGGTGGTGCCGCCCGGATTCATCCCGGTCCAGGACAAAATGTATTTGATGGCCGGCGTCAAGCTGCCCGAGGGCGCTTCACTCGAACGCACCGACGAGATGCTGGCCAGGGTCAGCGACATCGCCATGTCCACGGAAGGCGTTGCCCATTCCGTGGCCTTTCCCGGACTGAACGCACTGCAGTTCACAAACACCTCCAATACCGGTGTGGTGTTCTTCCCGCTCAAGCCGTTTGACGAGCGTGGCCGCAGTGCCCAGGCCATAAATGCGGAGATCAATAGCAAAATCGCAGGTCTCAAGGACGGATTCGCGTTTTCGTTCATGCCGCCGCCCATCCTGGGCCTCGGCAACGGCTCGGGTTACCAGTTGTTCATCGAGGACCGCTCGGACCTCGGTTACGGCGCCTTGCAGGACGCGGTCAACCAATACCAGGGCGCCATTGCGCAAACGCCGGGGCTGAGTTTTCCAGTGAGCAGCTACCAGGCCAACGTGCCCCAGCTCGACGCGAATGTGGACCGGCTCAAGGCCAAGGCCCAGGGAGTCCCGCTGACCGGCCTGTTCGACACGCTGCAGACCTATCTTGGCTCGGTCTATGTAAACGACTTCAATCGTTTCGGCCGGACCTGGCAGGTCATCGCCCAGGCCGATGCACCATTCCGTGACAGCGTAGAAGACATTGCCAGGCTTCGCACCCGCAACGACCGGGGCGAGATGGTGCCGATCGGCGCCATGGTGGACGTAAGCCACACGTTCGGCCCCGACCCGGTACTGCGCTACAACGGCTACCCATCAGCGGACCTGGCGGGCGAGGCCGACCCGCGCGTGCTCTCCTCCGCACAGGCCATGGATACCCTCACCGCGCTGGCGGGCCAGGTGCTCCCGGAAGGCATGAGCCTCGAATGGACCGACTTGAGCTACCAGCAAGCCACACAGGGCAACGCGGCCATGGTGGTGTTCCCGCTGGCCATACTGCTTGTATTCCTGGTACTGGCTGCCCTGTACGAGAGCTGGACACTGCCGCTGGCGGTCATTCTCATCGTGCCCATGTGCATGCTCTTCGCACTTGCGGGCGTTTGGCTGACAGGCGGTGACAACAACATTTTCGTGAAAGTCGGGCTGGTGGTGTTGATCGGCCTGGCATGCAAGAACGCGATCCTGATCGTCGAGTTCGCCCGCGAGCTGGAGCTCCAGGGCCGGAGCGTCGTTAGCGCAGCGCTCGAGGCATGCCGGTTGCGGCTGCGCCCGATCATCATGACGTCCATCACGTTCACCGCCGCCGTGGTGCCGCTGATGCTGGGATCCGGGGCCGGCGCCGAGGTTCGCCAGGCACTGGGCATCGCCGTGTTCGCCGGCATGCTCGGCGTCACCCTTTTCGGCCTGTTCCTTACGCCGGTGTTCTACGTGGGTCTGCGAAAGCTCGCCGGCGGCGAGCGCCCCGCCACCGGACACACCTCAACGATGGGGGGAGAAATGCACCAGGCAATTCGCGGAGAAAGTCATGCGTACTAGGCGCGCGCTGCTCGCACTTCTGTTGCCGCTGGCGGGTTGTGCCGCCGGGCCCGACTATCACGAGCCGGCAATCCCGACGCCCGCGGCCTTCCATGCCCCGCACGAAACCGGCGATGTTGCCAGTGCCGAGCGACAGTTCTGGCAGGGATTTGATGATCCACTTTTGGCCGAATTGATCGAGCGGACGCTGGACGGCAACCAGGATCTACGGGCTGCGCTGGCGCGCTACGATCGGACCTCCGCCCTGCTCTACGGCGCCAGGCGCGATCAGTGGCCAAGCGTGACCGCCAGCGCCGAAGCGGTCGAGGCCCACCCGGCCGGCGTCGAACGCATACCGCCCGGCGGCGGGCCGGAGCGCGTGCAGCGCTACCGGGCGGGCATTGCGGCGGGCTGGGAGCCGGACCTGTTCGGGCGCCTGCGCCGGGCCACGGAATCGCGGCGCGCCGAGCTTGCCGCTTCCGGCGCCGACGTCAATGCCCTGCGGGTTGCACTGATTGGCCAACTGGCGAGCAGCTATTTCCAGCTACGCGGGCTGCAGCAGGAGCTCAAGGTGGCCAGCACCAACGTGGACCTGCAGCGGGAATCCCTGGAGATCGTCAGCGCGCGCGTCGCCGCCGGCGGCGCCACCGCCTTCGACGAAGTCCGCGCCCGGGCCCAGTTGCAGCGCACCCGCGCGGAACTTCCAACGATACAGGCCGACATCCGCGCCACCATGCACCGCATTGCGGTCCTGACCGGCCAACCTCCGGCGGCGCTCATCGACACGCTGTCTTCGGAAGTGGCGCTGCCGGGGCAACTGCCCGAGATACCGGTGGACAGCCCCGGGGACGTGCTGCGCCGCCGCCCGGACATCGCCGCCGCGGAACGAAGACTCGCCGCAGCGACCGCGCACATCGGCGTGGTCACAGCAGACCTGTTTCCCCACTTCACCCTGGGCGGTCTTTTGTCGTCCGTGGCATCAGACGGCGGCGACCTGTTCAGCGGCACCGCGGAATCCCACAGCATCTTTCTGGGCATCGACTGGACGTTCCTTGACCGAGACAAGGTCAGGTCGCGGATTGTCGCTGCCGACGCCGAAAGCCGGGCTGCGCTGGCCGAATACCAGCAGGCAGTCCTGAGCGCCCTGGAGGAAACCGAAACCCGGCTCGTCGACTACCGCCGCAGCCGGGAACGCGCCGCGCAGCTACGCGAAGCGGTAGGAGACGCCGAGCGCGCAGCCGAGCTGGCCCGCACACGCTACAGGCAGGGCTACATCAGCTACTTCGAGGTACTGGATGCGGAACGCGAACTCACCAACACGCGGGACGCGGCGGTGCGCGGCCGCACGAATGCAACGCTTGCCATGGTGGCCGCATACCGGGCGCTAGCGGGGCCGCCCGGCGCCTGAGTGGCGACCACCCACAGCCACCGACTGTGGCGTTGAATACGGCCGTAGATTCCGCTTCAGGCGAACCCGGCGGGGCTCCACTCGTCCATCATCTTGCGCCGCGCGAAAGCCAGGCGCTCGGACATCAGTGACGAGAATCGCTTGAACAGCTCGTAGCCGAACTTCGGATCCTCCTCGCAGTGTTCAAGCACCTTCCGGCCGTCGAACTCGATGACGTCGCTGGGCTCTTCCGCGCGGGCCTGGAAGCTCCAGCGGTACGGGGCAATCAGCCACGACCAGCCCAGCACCGACCCCGGTCCCAGTTCCTGCAATTCCAGCGGCGGTCCCTCGATGGCCGCCACCTCGATGGAGATCCGGCCGTCGCAGAGCACGTGGAAGCGCTCGGCCCGGGTGTCGTAGCGGAACAGCACCTCGTTCTTGCCCACGTCCCGCTTTTTCGCGCAGGACGCCAGGAACTCGATGTACTCGGGCGCCAGACCGGCGAAGAACGGTTGCTCGAAGAGATATTGCTTGATCGAGGCGTCAGTCATCACGCACCTGCTGGGAGGAAGAAAACGAACCGTCGGCCATGCGCAATCATGCCACGGGGCCGGGATTCATTGTCGTATCGACCCTGCCCGGGCTCTTTGACCTGGATCAATGCCGGCCGGGAGGGCACTGCCCTCCCGGCTCGGCGCGCCTAGCGCATCAGAGACGATCGGTGTCGTCGATGAACTGGCCGATCGAACTCTTGAACTTCTCCAGCGCCGGTTCGTGGAGGTACATCATGTGGCCGGCCCTGAAGTACTCCATGTGGATGTGATCGCGCAGCTCCGGCGCGAGTTCCAGGTGATCCATGGTGTACTCGGTGCCCAGGAATGGCGTGGCCAGGTCGAAGTAGCCATTCAGCACCAAGACCTGGAGGTCCGGGTTGTAACCCATGGCGTGGGCCAGGTCCGGGCCGGTGCTCGGCCAGCCCGGCAACTTGAAGGGAATCCCCGGGGGCTGATGCTTCCAGTCCCACTTGGTCCAGAGCTGGTTGGCGCTGACCATGTATTCCTCGTCCAGGCCGAACTTCAGGTCGTGGTGCAGGTAATGCATGAAAGCCGCCACGAAGGCGCTGGAGATCGCCGCTGACTGCGGGTCGTACTGCGCCTCCTGGCCCAGCAGGTCGAAGCTCACGCCCGTGTAGCGGGAATCCAGGCGGCCCACGGTCTTGCCGGAATCGCGCAAAAGTTCCTTGGTGAACTCGCCCTCGGTGACCCGCAGATCGGCCTTGTCCAGGTAGTCCGCGCTCAGGCCCGTGAAGTGCGACATCTTCTCGATGACCGCCTGGCGATCCTCCCTTGATATTTTGTTCCCGGCGGCCAGCGCGTCGGCGTATTCGCCCATGGCGAAATCACGGGCCTGCTGCAGGAAGCCCTCCAGGTCCTCGGGCCTGTTGTCCAGCTTGTCGTGGTACCAGGCCACCGCGGCGTAGGTGGGCAGGAACATCTCGAAAGCCAGGTCGTTGCCCGGATAGGTGACCGCCGTGTTGGCGTCCACGAACACCGAGACCAGGATCACGCCGTTGAAGGCCATGTTCTGGTCGGACTGCAGGTAATCCACCACGCCGGCGGAACGCATGGTGCCGTAGGACTCGCCCAGCAGGTACTTGGGTGAATTCCAGCGGTCGTTCTCACTCACCCAGGCCTTGATGAAGTCGCCGACAGAGTGGATGTCCTCGTCCACCCCCCAGAAGTCCTCGTCCTTGCCCTTGCCGACGGGATCACTCAAGCCCGTGCCGACGGGGTCGATCATCACCAGGTCGGTCCTGTCGATGATGCTGAAGGCGTTGTCGGCCACGTCGTAGGGCGGCGGCGGCGTGCTCTCGGGATCGTTGGTCACGATGCGCCTGGGGCCCAGGGCGCCCATGTGCAGCCAGATCGACGAGGAACCCGGTCCGCCGTTGTAGGCGAAGGTCACCGGCCGGTTTGAGGGGTCATCCACGCCCTTCCTGGTATAGGCGATGTAACCCACCTCGGCGATGGGCTCTTCCTTGTCGTTCTTCAGGATCAGCGTGCCGGCGGTGGCCTTGTAATCTACCGTCTTGCCGCCGATCCGGACGCTGTGCTCGGTCACGGACTTCTTGGCCTCGGGCACGGGTTTCTCGGCCTTCTGGCCGTTTTCCGCGCCACCCTTGCCCGCCTCGTCCGCCAGGGCGCCGGTGGCGCCGGCCATAGTCAAGGCGACGACGGACAGGAACAGCAGGATACGTCTTGACATCACACTTCCCCTCTTCATGCGAAGAAACCGGGATGCCGGGGCGGCCCGGACGGGCCGCCGGGGGCAACGGCGCACAATCCTTTCACAAAACGGCCCGGGTATGGAACATGACTTCTGGGCCAGGACAGTCCCTGGCCCCCGGCTCATCATCCGGGATGCGGCCGTACGGGCCAGAAATTCGAGGTTTGAGCAAAGGCAGATCGAACATGAAGAAGTTGCTATCCGCCCTGTCCGCGGGCCTGGTCGTGTTGTCCCTGGCCGGCTGCGTGGTGTCCGTGAACGACGGTGATGATGGTTTCCACTGGGGTGACGACTGGCAGGACCGCCAGGAAGAGAACCGCGCGGCCATTGCCCACCTGTACATCGGCATGAGCCGCGCCGAAGTGGAAAAGCGCATGGGTCCGCCCGATTTCACGGAAGCCTACTCGCACGACGGCGCCGAGTATCACATCCTGCATTACCGGACCCGGCACCGCCACAGCGACGGCGAGACCACCATGGACGAGACCACGCCGCTGGTGTTCAGGGACGACAGCCTCATGGGCTGGGGAGACACCCTGTATCAGAAGGTGTCCCGGGACGCCAAGCAGTAGGGCCGCCTTTAAACCCTATGCGCCCCGCCGTCATCCAATGAACTGATTGCCCGCAGTCTTCACCGCAGTCAGGACACAATGGAGTGACTATCATGAAAACCCGCAGCATCCCCGTGCCCGCCCGCGTGGCGGGACTCGCCGCCATCGCCATGTCCGCCGTGCTCGCCCTGGGCACCGCCGCGGCGGGTGAAAGCGCCTCGATCAGCAAGGTCAACGGCGGCATAGACGTCCAGGCCCACGGCTCTGCCGGCGCGCTCAAGAACGTCAATGGCAGCATCCGCGTGGGCGAAGGCGCGCAGGTGGAAGTCGTCAAGTCCGTCAACGGGTCGGTGACCCTCGAGAACGGCGCCCGGGTCTCCGGTGACGTGAAAAGCGTCAATGGCGGTGTCAACGTGGGAGCCGATGCGCAGGTGGGCGGCGACCTGGGCACGGTCAACGGGCACATCGCCACCCAGCCCGGAACGCGCATCAGCGGCGCGGTCAAGAGCGTCAACGGCACCATGGAGCTGACCGGCACCCAGGCCGGCTCGATCGAGACCACCAACAGCGACATCGAGCTCAGCGACGGTACCGTGGTGCTGGGCGATTTGATCGTGCACAAACCGGACAGCGGCTGGTTTCATTTCGGGACCCAGTCCGAGCCGCCCCATATCGTCATCGGCGAGAACTGCGAGGTGCGCGGCGAGCTCAACTTCGAGCGCGAGGTGCGCCTGGAGGTGGCGGATTCCGCCCGGATCGGCGAGATCACCGGCGTCCAACCTATTCGGGATTGATGCACCAGCCGTAGGTGCGCCCGGACGGGCGCGATCCGGGCGCCCCCTCGCGTGGCGCCCATCGCCCGCATCCGCGCGCTCCTACAAGACGCCGATCACCCACGCGCGACGGGTTCAGCTTTCCAGTTCGCGGCGCAGTGTCTCCATGCGCTGCGACAGTGCCTCGCTCAACGCCACCGGATAGCCGCGCTGCGGCGCCTTGAGGGCCTGCAGCCCTTCCGGCAGGGCATCCCAGTCCCGCCGGCACCGCTCGCGGGCGGCGTCCAGGTCCGGTTCGGCCAGCCCGCGCCCGTCTTCCATAACGGTCTTCAGCAACGGCTCCCCGGCCAGGTCTTCATCGGCGCCGGCGATCACGTCCCGTTTTAGCCGGCCGCCCTCGGTCTCCCGGAACACCTGCTTGGCGCCCGGCAGGGACCGCTTGCCCGTGGACAGCTTCATGCGCGGCTTGCCGTCGTAGGCGGACAACTTGTAGGCCACGTCCAGGAACGGGGCGTCGTCGGAGACGCCCATGGCCGTGCCCACCCCGTAACCGTCGATGGGGGCGCCCGCGCGCACGAGCTCGGCGATGCTGTACTCGTCCAGCCCGCCGCTGGCGTAAATCCTCACCGACTGGAGCCCGGCGGCGTTCAGGCGGCGCCGCGATTCCCGTGCCAGCTCGCCCAGGTCGCCCGAGTCCAGCCGGATGCCGCTGACCCGGAACGCCTCGCCCAGATCCCGCGACAGCTCGACGACCCGGTCCACGCCGCGCAGCGTGTCATAGGTGTCCACCAGCAGGATGGTGTCCGGGAAGCTGTCCGCGAAGGCGCGAAAGGCCTCGCGCTCGTCGTCGAAACTCTGGATGAAACTGTGGGCCATGGTGCCGGCCACCGGCACGCCGTAGACGCGCCCCGCCAGCACGTTGGAAGTGGCCGCCACCCCCGCCACGTGGTAGGCGCGGGCGGCCTTCAGGCCGGCGTCCGCGCCGGGAATCCGGCGCAGGCCGAAGTCCAGTACCGGGCTTTCGCCGGCGGCCCGCACCACCCGCACGGCCTTGCTGGCCAACACAGTCTGCATGTGCACCTGGTTGAGCAGCCAGGTTTCCACGATCTGCGCTTCCGGCGCCGGTGCCTCCACGGACAGAATGGGCTCTTCGGCAAATACGATGCGCCCTTCGGGCACGGCGCGAACCCGCCCGGAAAAGCGGAATTCCCGCAGCCAGTCCAGCAACGTGTCGGAAAACTTCCCCAGCGAGCGCAGGTAATCGATGTCCTCGCCGCTGAAACGCAGCTGCTCCAGGTACTCAAGCGCCTCGATCTGCCCGCAGGCCACCAGGAACCCGCGTTCCGGCGGCAGCTCCCGTGCGAACAGGTCGAAACACGCCGGGCCCGCGTGACCCGCCTCCAGGTAGGCCTGTGCCATGGTGAGCTGGTAGAGGTCGGTGAACAGCGCGGCGTTGGCGCCGTGGAAAAAACGGCCAGTCATGGGCTCCACCCTGACGGAAAGCTTCGGGAAGCGTTGCGGGTCGTGGCGGCTCAAGCCCGGGACGCGATCACGGCCCCCGCCTCCTCCATTTCCCGGCGCGCCTTCTCGCCCCCTTCCGGGGTCACGGGCCGGGTCGCGTCCGGGATCAGGCGAGTCTCGAAGCCGGCCTCGCAGGCATCCAGGACCGTGGCGCGCACGCACACGTCCTCGGCCAGCCCACCGATCCAGAGCCGTTCCACCCGGTAATACCTGAGGTGCTCGGCCAGCCCGGTGGCGTCGAAGGCCGAGTACTGGTCCCGGTCCAGCCGCGTGCCCTTGGAGATCTTCACCGCGTCCTCGGGCAAATCCAGATTCGGGTGGAACAGGGCCCCCGGGGTGTCCTGGACGCAGTGTTCCGGCCATTCACCGCCGGACTCCTCGAAGCTGACGTGGCCCACCGGATGCCAGTCCCGGGAAGCGCACACCAGCAGATTCTCCCGCCTGGCCGCGGCAATCCAGGCGTTCAACACCGGAATCACCTCGTCGCCATTTTCGATTGCGAGCTTGCCGCCGGGACAGAAATCCGGCTGCACGTCCACCACGACGAGCGCGTCGCGCTTCTGGAGCCGTTTCCGAATTTCCTCGACCGATGTCATTCGAGTGCCTCCGGTGTTTGCCGCCCGTATACAGGAAGAGTGGTAGCGGAACGGCCCGCTTTCAACCGCCCCTGACGAGCGGTATCCTTGTCATCGTCATTTCCGGGGGAGAGCCGGACTTGCCCAGGACACGCCACCTGATCGCCGCATTGCTGCTCGCCTTTTCCTGCGCCGCCTCCGCGGTGCCCGGCGTGCACGTGGTCGTGGACACCCACCGCCTCACCCTCACCGTGCTGAGCGGCGGGAAAGTGCTCGCCGAATTCGACAACATCGCCATCGGCCGGGGCGGCGCCGCCGAGGACCGCAAGCGCGAGGACCAGAAGACGCCGCTCGGCGACTTCCGCATCGCCCGCATCAAGCACGACAGCATCTATCACCTGTTCCTGGGTTTCGACTACCCGAGTCGCGCACAGGCCCTGCGCGGGCTGGAAAAGGGCTGGATCACCCGCCGCCAGTACGATGAGATTACTACCGCCCTGGCACACCACGACATCCCGCCCCAGGACACGCCACTGGGCGGCTATATCGGCATCCACGGACTGGGCGACGGCGATCCCCGAATCCACGCCCGCTTCAACTGGACGGAGGGGTGCATTGCGCTCACCAACGACCAGATCGACCGCCTGGCGAGCCTGGTCCAGCTGGGCACGCCGGTCTCGGTCCGATAAGCCGCCGACGGCCGGAAACCCCCGCCGCCAGTGGAAAGCCGCAGCTAAAAAGCCTTAGTATAGGTGCGCCCCCCGCCGGCCGGGCATGGTGTCCGGCTGCGTCGAACCAGCTTCTGGGGTCACTGGCGAGTAGTAGCATCAACAGGAGAATCACAATGCGTAAGACTGCCAAGAATATTGCCGGCGCCTTGATCATCGCCTCGGCACTGGGTGCCGTGGGCTGCGCCTCCACGGGCAAGATGGACGAGATGAACAGCAAGATCGATCAGGCCACTCAGGCCGCGAATCGAGCAGCGGCCAGCGCCGAAGCGGCTCGCGCGGAGGCGGCCGAGGCCAAGCAGATGGCGCAGGAAGCCCTGTCAGCCGCTCGCGAGGCCAATCAGAAAGCCCAGGACAACAGCGAGAAGATCGACCGCATGTTCAAGAAGAGCATGCAGAAGTAACCCGTCGGCTCCACTGCTTCACGGAGCGGCCCGCGGGGCCGCTCCCTGGTTGAGGGAGGGAGGCTTCGGGGTATCTGCCCCGTGGTCTGCTGAAAGGACCCCCGGCACGCGAGTGCCGGGGGTTCGTTCGTTCAGGAGCCGCTGCCGGGGTCCCTCGACTCCGCGCGGGCGCTCAGGGGCTCCATGGACTCGTCCACCCGCGCCACGGGAACCGGCTCCCCGCTGCGCCGCGCGACGGCGTTGCGCAGGGCGCGGGTGTCCACTGACACTGCGCGACTGCCGATGGCCGCCTGGACCCGCGCGAAGGCCAGGTCCAGAAGCTGGGCGTCCATGGCGGTGTCTTCCTCGAGCGGCGAATGCACTTCCACGTAGAGCGTGCCGTCCAGCCAACCAGTTTTCACTGGCTGATTGAGGATGGTTACCCTCGTATCGGTGGTCACCATGCCGAACAATGACGCCATGTCCTCCGGGTACATGCGCACGCAGCCATGGCTCACGCGCATGCCGATGCCATACGGCTTGTTGGTGCTGTGGATGAGATATCCCGGGATCCCTAGCCGCAACGCGAAACCGCCCAGCGGGTTGTCCGGCCCGGCGGGCACCACCTTGGGCAGCGGGTCGCCGTTCGCCGCGTGCTCGGCGCGGATCGAGTCCGGCGGGTACCAGTTGGGATTCCTTACCTTGGCCACGATCCGGGTCTGGCCCAGCGGCGTGCGCCAGTCCTGCCTGCCCACGCTCACCGGGTGGGTCACCACCCGCGCCACCCCGTCCGCGCCGGGCGCGGGATAGTAGTACAGGCGCATCTCCGGAATGTTGAGTACCAGCCCCTCGTGGGGCGCGTTTGGCAGCACGTAGTCGCGCGGCACCTCCACCCGGGTGCCCTCCTTCGGCAACCACACGTCCACCCCCGGGTTGGCCGCCGTGATTTCGTTGTAGCCCAGCCCATAGCGCCGGGCGATGTCCAGCAGCGTGTCCTGGGTCCGGGCGGTCACGGTGAAGGTCCTGCCCACCACCTGGCCGCCGTCCGGCGGCACGGTGAAGGTGTCGGCGGCGGCTGGGGCGGCGGCGGCAAGCGCCAGCAACAGCCAGGCGGCTCGACTCATCCACATGGAATCCGGTCCTCTGTCAACGCGTTACGCGGCGGCCAAAACGGGCGACAAGTGTAGCACTGTCGGGCTTCCATGCCATTGACCCGCCTCGAATTCAGGGGTTCTGGACCACGCACCCAAATGGGCCGCGGCCCGTACCGGTGATAGCATTATTGGTGGTTTGCAGACACGGGACGTCAATTGAACATGCGCGCCATGGTGCTGCGGGCAGTGGGCCGGCCCCTCGAGCGGGAAGAGTGGCCCGTGCCCGAGCCCGGTCCCGGCCAGGCGCTGGTCCGGGTGTTGGCCTGCGCCGTTTGCCGCACCGACCTGCACGTGGTGGACGGCGAGCTCCCCGACGTGAAAACACCCATCATCCCGGGCCACGAAATCGTCGGCGAGGTGACGGCGGTGGGCGAAGGCGTCGAGCTGCAAACCGGCCAACGGGTGGGAATTCCCTGGCTGGGTCACACCTGCGGCGAGTGCTTCTTCTGCCGGTCGGCCCAGGAGAATCTCTGCGACAACGCACGTTTCACCGGCTACCAGATCCAGGGCGGCTACGCGGAGTACACCGTGGCCGACGCCCGATTCTGCTTCCCGATGGACAATTCCACGGACCCGGCCCACGCCGCGCCGCTGCTCTGCGCCGGCCTGATCGGCTACCGCAGCCTGTCCATGGTCGGTGACGGACAGCGCATCGGGCTGTATGGCTTCGGGGCGGCGGCCCACATCGCCATCCAGGTGCTCGAGTGGCAGGAGCGGAAGGTTTACGCCTTCACCCGCCCGGGCGACGAGGCCGGCCAGGCGTTCGCGAAACGCTTGGGCGCGGCCTGGGCGGGCGGCTCGGACGAGGCGCCGCCGGAGGCGCTGGACGCCGCGATCATCTTCGCGCCCGTGGGCGCGCTGGTCCCGGCGGCATTGCGCGCCGTGCGCAAGGGCGGGCGGGTGATCCTGGGCGGCATCCACATGAGCGACATCCCGTCGTTTCCATACCGTATCCTTTGGGGAGAGAGGCAGTTGCGTTCCGTCGCCAACCTGACGCGGCGGGACGGTACGGAATTCCTGGCACTCGCGCCGAGGATTCCTGTCAAAACCCAGGTCCGGCGCTTTGCGCTGGAAGAGGCGAACGCGGCACTGGACGGGCTGCGGCGAGGCGAGCTGGAGGGCGCCGCGGTCCTGGTGCCGTGATCGCCAAGCGATCTTGGCATGGAGGGACACGACCATGAACGACAGCCAGGCACGAACCGAGACGCCGACCTACACGGGCGGCGCCGACGCGGCGCAGCACTCGCGCGCGATCTTCGACGTGCTGCTGGAAGGCTATCGCGGCCGCACGGCAATCCGACTCTGGGACGGCACCTACATCACCGGAGGGCCCGGAGCGCCGTGCACGGCCGTATTCCACGACCCATCGGTGATCCGCGACCTGGTGCTGCACCAGGACCTGGTGCGCACCGCGGAGGCCTACCTGGCCGGACGCATGGAGATCGACGGCAACGCCGAAATCCTGTTCGACCCGGTGGACTTCCTGCAGGAGCGCACTACCCGGCTCACGCTGGGCGAGAAGCTCACCATGCTGCGCCACGCCCTGGCCCTTCCCCGCTCGCGGCGCAGCGAGGACGTGGAGGCGATCCGCGCCTCCCGCGCGGCGGCGAAGAACTCCTGGGCCTCCATCGGGCACCACTACGACGTGGGCAACGAGTTCTACCGGCTCTGGCTGGACCCGGAGATGGTCTATTCCAGCGCCTATTTCCGGGACGAGTCCGAGTCCCTGGCCGACGCACAGACGAACAAGCTGGACGTTCTCTGCCGCAAGCTGCGCCTCAAGCCGGGCGAGCGCCTGCTGGACATCGGCTGCGGCTGGGGCGCGCTGGTCATGCACGCGGCCAAGTACTACGGCGTGACGGCCCACGGCGTGACCCTCAGCGAACAGCAGCACGCGCTGGCCAACCAGCGCATCGAGGAGCGCGGCCTGGAAGGCAAGGTCACCGTGGAGCTGCGCGACTACCGCGACCTGGATGAGAGGCACGCCTACGACAAGGTGGTGAGCGTGGGCATGTTCGAGCACATCGGCCCCGGCGCCTACCCGGAGTACTTCGGCCGCATTCATCGCCTGCTGCGCCCGGGCGGCCTGCTCTGCAACCAGGGGATCGTCAACGACACCGGCTGGCAGGACAACGCGGTGACACGGTTCCTGAAACGCTACGTGTTCCCGGACGGCTCGCTGGCGCGCATCAGCGAGGTGATCACGGCCATGGAGAACGCGGGCTTCGAGATCCTGGACGCGGAGTCGCTCCGACGTCACTACGCCATGACCCTCAGGCACTGGATCAGATCACTGGAGGAGAACTACGCCACCGCGAAGGACCTGGTCGGGGAAGCCACCTACCGGGTCTGGCGCCTGTACATGTCCGGTTCCGCGCACTACTTCGAGCAGGGCGGCACCAACATCTTCCAGGTGCTCGCCGGCCGAGCCCGGGATCCGCTGGAGATCCCCCTCACCCGGGACGACATTTACGAGGGGCTGGGAACCCGGGACTGACGGGCGCCGAACATTCGCGGCGGGGACGCCGCTCCCACAAGCTCTCGTGTCAAAGCACCGCCATGTGGGAGCGGCCCCGGATCGGGGTCCGGGGCAGGCATCTTGCCGCGAACCCCGGGTCGGATCACGCCGCGACGGGCGCTTTCCCCCGCCGGTTCCACCACACCAGGGTGCCGGCAATCAGCACCAGCAGGAGCTGCACCGACAGGCTCTGGATATTGGGGTAGATGCCCAGCAGGTCGATGCGCGGGAAGGTGATCGGGCTGATGGGCAGCTTGCCCGCCTCCTGCAGAGCGGCCACGCCCTTGCCCGCGAATACCACGGCCAGGATGAACATGGCCGCGGCGCTGATGGAGAAGAACTGCCTGAGCGGGAGCCGCAACCCGAACTTGAAAATGGCCCAGGTCAACGTCACCAGCCCGGCGGCCGCAGCCACGCCGCCACCCAGCACGGACATGCGCGAGCCCGCGTCCACCTGCGCCCATAGCGCCTCGTAGAACAGCACGGTCTCGAAGACCTCCCGGTAGACGGCGATGAAGGCGATGAAGGCCACGCCCCAAAGCGTCCGCCCGTCCAGGGCCTTTTGCACCTTTTGGGTGAGGAACTTGTTCCAGCGCTGGGCGTTGAGCTTGTTGTGCATCCAAAAGCCCACGTAGAACAGGATGCCCGCGGCGATCAGCGCCGTGACGCCCTCGGTGACCTCGCGCATGGCACCGCTGATGTCGATCACCCAGGTGGCCGCCGCCCAGGTGGCCACGCCCAGGGCCAATGCGCCGATCCAGCCATAGTGCAGGTACAAGAGCGCCTCGCGCCGGCCGGTGCGCACCAGGAAGGCGGTGACCGCGGCCAGGATCAGGATCGCCTCCAGACCTTCCCGCAGCAGTATCACCAGGGAGCTCAAGAAAGCCAGCCACGGCGACAGGGTCTTCTCCTCCAGCAGGTTCTGGGCGCGTTGCAGCAGCGTGCCGATCGCCGAAGCCTGGTCCTGGATCTCGCTCACCGGCGCGCCGGCGCGAATCGCCGAGCGGTACTGGATCATGGCGCTTTCCACATCGCTCACCAGTCCCGGGGCCACGTTCTTCAGGCCCGCCTCGGCCAGCTCGAAGCCGTCGAGATACGCGGCCACGGCCAGCGACTGGGCGCGTTCCTTGTCGCCGGCGGCATAGGCCTCGGCGCTGTCGGCGACGCCGTCAATGGTCACCTGGATCGGGTCGGTGCCCGCCTGGAACAGCGCCTCCGGGTGGTGGCGCACCCAGGCCGCCTCCGCGGGGCCGTCCCCGGCGAGATCCCCCGGCGCGCTGGTCACGGCCCGCTTAAGCGACAGGCCGCCGCCCTGCTCCCAGGCCGCGGCCCCGGCGGCCAGGGTGTGCTTGTCCGCGAACAGGCCGCCCACGTAAAAGGCCAGCGACCAGCGCTGGTGATCGGAGAGTTGGGAGAAGCTGGGCATCGCGGTGCCTTCCACGCCCAGGGTGATGGTGTTGTAGAGCCCGAACAGGCTCCGCTGCCGGGCGCGTTCCGCGTCGTGAAAGTTGGTGGGCCCGGGGTCCAGCGAGGCCGCCGCGGGCCCGTCGCCGTGGCCCGTGGCGCCGTGGCAACTGGCGCAATTGGCCTGGAACAACGCCTGCCCCTTGGCGAGATCCGGCGCCTTGCGCGGGGTCAGGCTCACCGGATAGCTGCCCATCAGGGCCTCGCGCAGCCGCTTGGCGGTTTGCGCCACCGCCGCGGGATCGGCCTTGGACTTGACCTGGCCGGAGAGCGTCTCGGCCAGGCCGGCGAGTTCGGGCTTGGCCGGGCGGTCCGGGAGATCCGCCACCGACTTGCCGATGCGGCCGGCGAACTCCTGCATTTCCGCGTACTCGGACGGGTTGCTCACCTGCCCGTCACTCACCGCGCCGGCGTAGTCCACGCCCACGTAGTCCACGAGTTGCAGCAGGGAGTTCGGGTCGGTGGCGGCGAGGGTGGGAAGTGACACGCCCAACAACAGGGCGGCAAGGCAGCTTCGAATCCAGGGCGTCATGGTGACAAGGCTCTTGAAAATGCTCGCTGGCACCTAATCTAGCGCGAATCCTCTCAAAAGTAAATGGGAATGATTCTCAATCAGGTGACGCTCAGGCCGCCTGCCGCGCCACCGCCAGGGCCCGGTCCAGGCGCGCCAGCGTGGTCTCCCGGCCCAGCAGTGCCAGGGTCTGGTCGATGGGCGGCGAGACCGTACCGCCGGAGACGGCCACGCGCAGCGGCTGGGCCACCTTGCCCAAACCCAGCTCGCGTTCGTCGGCGATGCCCTGCACCACCCCGTGCACCGCCTCGGCGTTCCACTCGGCAAGACCCTCCAGGCGCTCGCGCAGCGCTTCCAGCACCGGCAGGGTCTTGTCGTTCAACTGCTTGCGCACCGCCTTCTCCTCGTATTCGCCAAAGTCGGCGTAGAGAAACGCGCTGCGCTCGGCCATTTCCCTGAGCGTCTTGGTGCGCTCGCGCTGGGCCACCACCACCTGGGCCAACGGGGGGCCGCCTGCGGTATCCACGCCCATCCGCTCGAGCTGCCAGTTGAGCTCCGTGGCGATCACATCCGGGTCGCCTTCCTTCATGTAGTGCTGGTTGAGCCAGTTGAGCTTCTCGGGGTTGATGGCCGAGGCGGAGTGGTTAACGTCGCCGATGTCGAACAGCTCGATCATTTCCTCGCGGGAGAAGATCTCCTGGTCCCCATGGGCCCAGCCCAGGCGTACCAGGTAGTTGATCAGTGCCTCGGGGAGATAACCGTCCTCCCGGTACTGCATGACACTCACCGCGCCGTGGCGCTTGGAGAGCTTGGCGCCGTCCGGGCCCAGGATCATGGGCAGGTGGGCGTATTTCGGGGGCTCGACCTCAAGTGCCTTGAGGATGTTGATCTGGCGCGGCGTGTTGTTGAGGTGGTCGTCGCCGCGGATGACATGGGTGACCCCTGAGTCCATGTCGTCCACCACCACGCAGAAGTTGTAGGTGGGCGAGCCGTCGGAACGCGCGATGATCAGGTCGTCCAGTTCCGAGTTGTCGAAGGTCACCCTCCCGCGCACGGCGTCGTCCACCACCGTGGCGCCCTCGGTGGGGCTCTTGAAGCGGATCACCGGCTCCACGCCCTCGCGGGGCTCGGCGCGCTGGCGGCAGCGACCGTCGTAGCGCGGCTTCTCCTTGCGCGCCATCTGCTCGGCGCGCATGCGCTCCAGTTCGTCCTTCGTGCAGTAGCAGCGGTAGGCGTGGCCCTCATCAAGCAACCATTCGATCATCTCCCGGTAGCGCTCGCCGTGCTTCGACTGGAAATGCGGGCCCTCGTCCCAGTCCAGGCCCAGCCACTTCATGCCGTCCAGGATGACCTGCACCGCCTCGTCCGTGGAACGCTCGCGGTCGGTGTCCTCCACGCGCAGCACGAACTTGCCGTGGTGGTGGCGCGCGTACAGCCAGCAGAACAGCGCCGTGCGCGCGCCGCCGATGTGCAGCATGCCGGTGGGGCTGGGAGCGAAGCGGGTCTTGACGGTCATGGGCCCATTGAGGCGGTTCGGGAAAGGCCGCGGATTCTAACAGAGCCGGGACCCTGAAGCGGCCGGACTCCGCCCCGGCCGTCAGTCACCGGGCGCCGTAGGAGCGCCCGGATGGGCGCGATGGGCGATCCCCCAATTGCTATGCCGGCGCCGGCCGGAAGCTGGCCGCGCTGGCCTGGCTCCACAGCTCCCGCCAGGCGCGCCGGTCGCTGCCCTCCACCAGCTCTCCCGGCTCCAGGTACTCGTAGAGCTCCCGGTAATGGCGCGTGTGCATCTGGGAAATGCGCCGCCACAGCATCCCCGGCTCGAGCTCCGAGGGCTCGCGCAGCCCGCAGGCGCCCAGCACCATCTGGAAGTGCTGCAGAGTGCTCCTGTGGAAATTCGCCACCCGAGGCGCCTTGTCGGCCACCACCAGGCCGTGCACCCGCCAGGGGTCGTGGGTCGTGATCCCGGTGGGGCAGATGTTCTTGTTGCAGTGCCGGGCCTGGATGCAGCCCAGGGCGAACATCATGCCGCGCGCGGAGTTGCACATGTCCGCGCCCATGGCGATCTTGGCGGCGATGTCGAAGCCGGTGATCACCTTGCCCGCGCAGATGATTTTCATGCGCTGGCGAATCCCGGCGCCAACCAGCGCGTTGTGGGCGAATATCAGGCCGTCGCGCAACCCCAGTCCCATGCTCTGGGTCAGCTCCGGCGGCGCGGCGCCGGTGCCGCCCTCGGAACCGTCAATGGTGATGAAATCCGGGTAGATGCCGGTTTCCAGCATGGCCTTGCAGACGGCCATGAACTCCACCCGCTTGCCCAGGCACAGCTTGAAGCCCGCCGGCTTGCCGCCGGACATTTCGCGCATTTTCGCGACGAATTCCATCAGCCCGGTGGGCGTATCGAAGACCCTGTGGCCAGGCGGCGAGTGGCAGTCCTCGCCCACCGGGATGCCTCTAGCCTCGGCGATCTCCGGGGTCACCTTGCCGCCGGGCAACAGCCCGCCGCCGCCCGGCTTGGCGCCCTGGGAGAGCTTGAGCTCGGTCATCCTCACCTGCTCGCGCTGCGCCCCGGCCTTGAACCGTTCCGGGTCGAAATCGCCGTGCTTCGTGCGGCAGCCGAAATAACCGGTGCCGATCTCCCAGACCAGGTCGCCGCCGTGCTCGGTGTGGTAGCGGCTGATGCCGCCCTCCCCGGTGTCGTGGAAGAAATTACCCAGCTTCGCGCCCAGGTTCAGCGCCAGGATGGCGTTCGAGGACAGCGCCCCGTAGCTCATGGCGGAAATGTTGAGCAGCGAGGCGGAATACGGTTTGTCGCACTGTTCCCCGCCCACCGTGGTCCGCGGCAGTTCCCCCGGCGGCTCCACGGGCGCGATGGAATGCTCGAACCACTCGTAGCCGGGCTCGTACACGTTAATCAGCTTGCCGAAGGGGATGGAATCGTTCTCGCCCTTGGCGCGGCGATACACCGTGCTGCGCTGAACCCGGGAAAACGGCACCTCGTCCCGGTCCCCCTCGATGAAGTACTGGCGGATCTGGTGGCGGAAATCCTCCAGCAGGTAACGGATGTGCCCGAAAATCGGGTAGTTGCGCAGCAACGTGTGCCTGGCCTGGAACATGTCCCAGGCGGCCACCAGCCCGAACGGCGCCAGCGCCAGGGTCACCCAGAAGAAAAACCGCCAGTGAAAGCCGGCCAGGGCTGTGGTCACCAGCAGCAGGAGGATGGCGTAGACCAGGGTCCGCTTCATGGGGCGCATCTCCAATTGCCGAAAGCTTTGTGGGAGGGCCCCCGGATCAAGCCCGGGGCAAGCTCTGGGGCCCGACGGGCGTCGTCCGTCACCAGGGTCGCCTCCCCCAAATCGACAATGAGGGTAGCGCAACTCCCGGTTTGACTGAATTGACCGTGGCTGGGGGAAGGCGCTTGCGCCCGACATCCCCACTCTGGCCAGCCCGCCCTGCCTCGGTTACAATGCGCGCCCTCGGAACCGGGCGATGCCCGTTCCGCACCCACCATGGGCGGTTAGCTCAGCGGTAGAGCACTGTCTTCACACGGCAGGGGTCGCTGGTTCAAACCCAGCACCGCCCACCAACTATACGCGTACTGTATATTGCCCAGCCCGAGAACTCCTACTCGGGCCCTTCTGTGTACAAGCGTGAAGTAGTTTAGTTAATTTCCGACAGTTGCCCCTTCTGGAGTGGTAGAAGGAGGGGGCCACCGGGGTCTCCGGTAGACTCGATGTTGCAAGACAACCGAGCTACCAAGGAGAACACCCGATGACCACCGTGTCACAGAGTACCAAGCGCAAGCTGTCCCTGCTGCAATTGGCGGAGGAGCTGGGCAAC
>Ga0209918_1000314_pt1 | contig 34757 bp, 34 predicted proteins | sample SalPonD_shore_MG_FD_185712 | JGI IMG/M metagenome (GOLD analysis project Ga0209918, IMG submission 185712) | Salt pond soil microbial communities from South San Francisco under conditions of wetland restoration - Salt Pond MetaG... | ecosystem: Environmental > Aquatic > Marine > Intertidal zone... | reverse complement strand
AGGTCGAGGTCTATTTCGCCTCTCGCACCGCCTCGCTGCTTCGCCGCGGCGTGGCCGACGAGCTGTTCCCCGGCCGCGAACGGCAAAAGTCCATCTATTCGTTCATGCAGGACGCCCACCAGGCCGGCGCCAGGTTCTTCCTGTGCGGCGGGGCCATGAGCGAGAACGACATCACCCGGGACAACGCCATACCGGAGCTCGACGGCGTGGTCGGCGGCGCCGCCTTCATCGCCGAGACCATCGAGGAAGACGTCGTCACCCTCACCTATTGAGCGGGACCGTGTTGGACGCCGCGGGCAAGGCAGCCGGCTGCGTTTCTGGTAGGATTTATCCGGTACCCCTCCCGATCACCAAGCGCCCGGGCGACAGCGAGCATGAGTGAACACAAAACCACCGGCGCCAAGGCCGATACCCTGCACCTGCGGCGCGTGGCCATCGACACCTACCGGGAAAACGTCGCCTATCTCAACCGCAACTGCGCCCTGTACCGCGCCGAGGGCTTCCAGGCCCTGAGCAAGATCGTCGTGCACGCCAACGGCCAGACCATCTACGCCGTGCTCAATGTCGTCGACGACGATGCCCTGGTCGGGCCCGACGAACTCGGGCTGTCCGAGCAGGCCTTCGCTCAGATCGGGTTCGAGGAGGGACGGGCCGTGCGCGTCGACCACGCCGAGCCGCCCAAATCGATGGACGCGGTGCGGCGCAAGATCGACGGCGAGCGCCTGACCTTCCAGGACTTTCGCGATATCGCCCAGGACATCGCCGCCAGCCGTTACTCCAAGATGGAGATGTCGGCCTTTCTGGTCGCCTCCGGCCAGACCGGCCTGGACCGCGAGGAGATCCTCTATCTGACGCGCTCCATGACCGAGCACGGCGAGCGTATCGATTGGGACGAGCCCCTGGTGGCGGACAAGCACTGTGTCGGCGGGCTACCGGGCAACCGCACCTCCATGCTGGTGGTGCCCATCGTCGCCGCCCACGGCATGCTCATGCCCAAGACCTCCAGCCGCGCCATCACCTCGCCGGCCGGTACGGCCGACACCATGGAGGTCCTGGCCAGGGTCAACCTCTCACCGGCCGACATGCACCGCATCGTGCGCAAGGAACACGCCTGTCTGGCCTGGGGCGGGACGGTCAACCTCGCGCCCGTGGACGATATCCTGATCTCGGTCGAGCGCCCGCTGGGCATCGACTCCATGGGCCAGATGGTCGCCTCCATCCTGTCCAAGAAACTGGCGGCGGGCTCGACCCACCTGCTGGTGGACATCCCGGTCGGGCCCACCGCCAAGCTGCGCCACATGAGCCAGGCCCTGCAGGCCCGCAAGCTGTTCGAATACATCGGCGACCGCCTCGGCATTCACCTCGAAGTGGTCATCACCGACGGCAGCCAGCCCGTGGGCCGGGGCATCGGCCCGGTGCTCGAGGCCCGCGACGTCATGCAGGTGCTGCGCAACGAGCCCGGCGCGCCGGCCGACCTGCGCCAAAAGTCCCTGCGCCTGGCCGGGCGCATCCTTGAATTCGACCCCGACGTGCGCGGGGGCTACGGCTACGGCATCGCCCGCGACATCCTCGACTCCGGGCGCGCCCTGGCCAAGATGGAGGCCATCATCCGGGCCCAGGGCCCCTTGGAGCACGACTTCGAGCCCGGTCCCCTGACCGCCGAGGTATGCGCCGAGGACGAGGGGGTGGTCACTGTTATCGACAATCTGCAGATCGCCAAGGTCGCGCGACTGACCGGCGCGCCCATCGCCAAACGCGCGGGCGTGGACCTGCTCAAAAAGCTCGGCGACCCGGTGCAAAGGGGCGAACCCCTGTACCGTATCCACGCCCAGTTTCGCGCCGATTTCGAGTTCGCCCGAACCGCCTCGGACCAGGACAGCGGTTATCGCATCGGTTCGGCCGACGAGGTCAGCAAGATATATATGGAGTTCTGAGCGGCCTGCGACGGGCCGGGACCGGCGGACATGCCCTATCAGTCACATCCCTTCTCCCAACTCAGCGGCGAGCGCGTCGACGCCGACCACCTGGTGCTGGGTTTTGCCGACTACCGCGACCAGAGCCTGCGCCTGGGGGCCGCGCTGGAGATCCCCGTGGCCGAGGTCGGCGTGCACCACTTCCCCGACGGCGAGAGCCGGGTCCGCCTGCCCCTCATCGACACGCCGGGCACCGCCGGGGGCGGGCGCCTGCCGCGCCAGGTGATCTGCTGCCGCAGCCTCGACCGCCCGAACGACAAGCTCGTCGAGCTGCTGCTCGCCGCCCATACGGCGCGTGAATACGGCGCCGAGCGCCTCACCCTGGTGGCCCCGTATCTGTGCTACATGCGCCAGGACATGGCCTTCCAGCCGGGCGAGGCCGTCAGCCAGCGCATCATCGGCGCGCTGCTTGCCGAGGTCTTCGACGATATCGTCACGGTCGACCCGCACCTGCACCGCGTCTCCAACATCGAGCAGGCCGTTCCGGCACGCCATGCCCTGGCCCTGTCCAGCGCCCAACCGATGGGCGAGTTTCTCGCCCGGCGCCTGAAAGACCCGCTGCTGATCGGCCCGGACGCCGAGTCCGAACAGTGGGTGGCGGCCCTGGCCGAACCCGGACACCTCGATCACGCCGTGGCCACCAAGCAGCGCCGCGGCGACAAGGACGTCCAGGTCCAGCTGCCCGACTGTGCGGTCGAGGGACGCGCGGTGGTGCTGGTCGACGACATGATCAGCACCGGCCACACCGCCGCCGACGCGGCCGCCGAGCTCAAGGCCCGCGGCGCCCGGGAGATCTACTGTCTCGTGGCCCACGCCCTGTTTGCCGCCGACGCCACGCGGGTACTCACCGAGGCCGGGGTGAGCCAGGTCTGGAGCAGCGACAGCGTCGACCACGCCTCCAATGCCGTGCATCTGGCCGGGCTGCTCGCCGAGGCCGTGCGCCCCCTGCTGAACCCCTGAGCGCGATGCGTCCGTTCTCGCCCCTGCACTTCCTGCTGTTCGCCGCGGCCGTCATCCTGCTGCTGGCCTTCATCCAGATCGGCCTGCTCAGCATCGCCTTCGACAAGCTCGGGCTGTCGTCGCATTCGGCCGTGCTGCTGCTGTTCAGCTCGCTGTTCGGCAGCGCCGTCAACCTGCCCCTGTTCTCCGTGGCGGCCGATGCCCGGGACGAGCAACCCGAGCGCCCCTTTCGCGGTTTGCTCCTGCCCCCGCAGCGCGCCTTCACGGGCCGCACGCTGATCGCCGTCAATGTCGGCGGTGGCCTCATCCCGATCTGCTTCTCGCTGTATCTCATCGCGCAAAACCAGCTGCCGCTGCTCACGGTGCTGGCCTCGGTGACGCTGGTCGCGCTCATCAGCCGTGTGGTCAGCCGGCCCATCGCCGGGCTGGGCATCGGCATGCCGATCTTCGTGGCCCCCATCTGCGCGGCCCTCATCGCCGTCATCGTCGACTCGGCCCACAGCGCGCCGCTGGCCTACGTGTGCGGCACGCTCGGCGTGCTCATCGGGGCCGACCTGCTGCGCCTGAAGGATATCCGCCGCATGGGCGTGCCCGTGGCCTCGATCGGCGGGGCGGGCACCTTCGACGGCATCTTCATCACGGGGATTGTGGCCGTGCTGCTCGCCTGAGTCCCGCGGCGAGCGTGTGCTAAGATGCCCTCGCACCGACCCCCGCCCTTATCGAGAACGCGATCGAAGGGACTCCATGGCCGATTCCAACACCTGCGTACCCGCAACCCCCAACCGCGGCAGCATCCTCATTACCGGCTGCTCCAGCGGCATCGGCCTGGGCGTGGCGCAGGGACTGGCCGCACGCGGCTACCGCGTGTTCGCCACCGCCCGCAAGGACACCGATGTGCAGCGCCTGACCGGCCTGGGTCTGGAGAGTCTGCGCCTGGACCTGACCGACAGCGCCTCGATCCGTGCGGCGCTGGCGGAGATACTGCGCCGCACCGGCGGCACCCTCGATGCCCTGTTCAACAACGGCGCCTACGGCCAGCCGGGCGCGGTGGAGGACCTGCGCCGCGAGGTGCTGCGCGAGCAATTCGAGACCAACCTGTTCGGCACCCACGAGCTGACCTGTGAGGTCATTCGCATCATGCGCCGCCAGGGGTACGGTCGCATCGTGCAGAACAGCTCCATCCTGGGGTTCATCTCGCTGCCCTTTCGCGGCGCCTACAACGCCAGCAAACACGCACTGGAGGGCCTGACGGACACCCTGCGCCTGGAGCTGCGCGGCAGCGGCATTCACGTCTCGCTCATCGAACCGGGCCCGATCACCAGCCGCTTTCGCGCCAATGCCCATGGCGCCTTTCGAGCCAACATCGACACCGCGGCAAGCGCCTTTGCCGAGACCTACCGCCGCGTCGAGGGCCGCCTGGCCACCGAGGGCGATGCACAGCCGTTCACGCTCGGGCCCGAGGCGGTGCTGGCCAAGGTGATTCACGCCCTGGAAAGCCCGCGCCCACGCGTACGCTATCCCGTGACCTTCCCGACCTACCTGTTCGCCTGGCTGCGCCGGCTGCTGCCGGCGCGCGCCCTCGATGCCCTGCTCGCCCGCGTCTCCGGGCGCGAGAACCGCTGATATACCGGATACGACCATGACCGACGATGACGCCGAACACACGCTCCCGCGCACCGCGGCCTCGGCCCTGCTCGAGGAGCTCGGCGCGACCCTGGCCGGCGAGATCCCGATCAGCCGGGCGCTGGGCATCCACCCGCTTCGCTATGACGGCACCGAACTGGCCTTGGGCGCGCCGCTCGAGCCCAACCTCAACCACAAGCACACCGCCTTCGGCGGCAGCCTCTACTGCGCCGCCGTCCTCGCCGGTTGGGGCCTGCTGCACCTGCAGTGGCGCCAGGCGGCCGCGTCGACCGGGCCGATGGCCCAGATCGTGATCCAAGACGCGGACATCGATTATCGCCATGCGGTCGAAGGAGACTTCGAGGCGATCTGCCCCTGGCCCGTCGACTCGGACCCGCAGCGCCTGTGGCGCACGCTCGAGCGCCGCGGCCGCGCGCGCATCGAGCTGGCGGTGCATATCGGGCCGGCCGCGGACCCGGCCGTGCGCTTTAGCGGTCGTTATGTCGTGCTCGCCGGACGGCACGCGCAGGGGGCCGGCTGACCCGCCGGGCGGCTTGGCGCTCACGACGTAAAGCAGTAGACTGCATACATCTTTAACGCGCCGCGTCACCGCCCGGAGGCACCGTGAGCCCATCCCCCGCCACCACGTCCCAGCCCGCGGCCCGGGCCTTGTTCGCGCTCGGCTTTCGGCCCTTTTTCCTGCTCGCCGGGATCGCCGCCGTGGCGCTCATGTCGGCGTGGCTCGGCGCCTATCTGGCCGGCTGGCCCGCATCGGCCTACTACGGCCCGCTTGGCTGGCACGGCCACGAGATGCTGTTCGGCTACGCCGGCGCCGTGCTGGCCGGATTCCTGCTCACGGCGGTACGCAATTGGACGGGCCGGGACACGCCCAGCGGCGCGGCGCTGGCCGCCCTGGCAGGCCTGTGGCTCGCCGGGCGTGTGCTGCCCCTGATCCCATCGAGCCCGGGTTGGTTGATTGGCGTGGCCGACCTGGCCTTCCTGCCCGCGCTGGCGGCGGTGCTCACCCCGCTGCTGTGGCGCGCCGGTCAGCGGCGCAACCTCGTGTTCCTGGTGTTGATAGCCCTGATGACGCTGGCCAATGCCCTCGTTCACCTCGATCGCCTGCACCTGCTCGCTGGCTACCCCGGCACACGGCTGGGCCTGACGTTCGCCATCGGGTTGTTCGTGCTGCTGATCGCCATCGTCGGGGGGCGGGTCATCCCCTTCTTCATCGAACGCGGTGCCGAGGTCAGCCTGCGCCCGCATCGGTGGCTCGATGCCCTGGCGGTCACCAGCGTGGCGCTGTGGCTCGCCGCCTCCGTGCTGGCCCACGGCGGGCCCGCGCAGCAGGCGCTTGCCTGGACGGCCGCGCTGTTCAACGCGCTGCGCCTGGCCCTGTGGCATGACCGCCGGCTGTGGTCGGTGCCGCTGCTGTGGGTCCTTTATCTGGGTTATGGCTGGCTCGTCGCGGGCCTGGCCCTCGATGGCGCGGCCCTGGCCGGCTGGGTCGCCGCACTGGCGGCCCTGCATGCCTTCACCGCGGGGGCGATCGGCGTGCTGACCCTGGGGATGATGGCGCGAGTGGCGCTCGGCCACACCGCGCGCCCCATGCGCGCGGCGCCGGCGACGGTGCTGGCCTTCGTGTTGATCAACCTGGCGGCGTTGATCCGCGTCGCGCTGCCGCTGGTCGCGCCCTCGTTCTACCGCGAGGCGATCCTCGCATCCGGGCTGCTGTGGATCGGGGCCTTTGTGATCTTCCTGCTCGTCTACACGCCGATACTGACTCGACCCCGCCTCGACGACCGCGCGGGCTGACGACAACCGCCGGGCACGATGAACTCCCGGCGAGCAAAGCGGACAAACCCTACGGAAGGCGTTATTCTTATGTGAGAACACGTCTAGCCGGTATCGGGAGCCGCCATGTTCCACATGTCCACGTCTTCGCTGCTGTTGTCCGTCCTGTTCGGCGCGATCGGCACGGCTTACTTCGTCTACGGCAAGCGCCAGGAGCAGTACGTGGCGCTGTTAGCCGGCATCGGCCTGGTCGTCTTCCCGATGTTCATCAGCAATGCCTGGTTGATGACGTTCGCGGGCGTCGCGCTGCTCGCCGCGCCGTTTCTCATCAGCCTCTGAATTCCCCGACCCACCACTCACGCCCGGGCGCCCCAGGCGCCGGGCCCCACTATGGAGTCTTGATATGAGCGACACCCCCTGGGCACGACCGACGCGCTGGCTGCACCTTGGCCTGACGATTACCGTCACGGTGCAGCTGTTCGTCAGTCTGGTCATGGAACCGCCCGGCCATCACGGCGCGCGTTCGGCGCTGGAGGCGGGCGGCTTCGAGGTGCACGAATGGTCCGGGCTGGCGGCATTGGCCATCGTGCTGCTGCACTGGGGCTGGAGCCTGACGGGACGTCGCAGCCTATTGGGTCATCTATTCCCGTGGGGGCACGAGGGCCGGCGGCGGATCGGCGCCGATTTCATGCAGCTGCTGCGCCTGCGTCCGCCCGAGGGGGGACCGGACGGGGGGCTGGCCGGATTCGTCCACGGCCTGGGCCTGCTGGCGGTAACCTTCATGGCCATCTCCGGCGGCGTGCTGTTCGTGCTCCTGCCCGAGAGCGGATCGCCGCCCGCCAGCGTGCACGAGATCGGCGACATCCACTCGTTCGTCGCGACCTTCGTCTGGATCTATTGGTGGGGCCACATCGTCCTGGCCCTGTTCCATCATTTCAGAGGGCACACGACGCTGCGCGACATGTTCCGGCCCTGACGCGACCGCCGGGACTCACCTCACCGCCGCGGCCAGGGACAGGGCCGCGGCCAGCACCACGCCGTGGCTCATCATCGCCACGATGGTCAGGCGTATGGCATTGGCCAGCAGGGCCGGGCGCTCGGCATGGACGATGAGCTGGCGGGCCGCCGCCGCGCTGAAGGCGGCCGGCACGAGTGCCAGCAGCGCCGCCGGGGGCAGGACACCGCCCGCCACCTCCAGCGTCAACACCGCATAGGCGAGCGCGGCGAGCGCGGCATAGCCCCAGCGCGCGCGCCGGGCGCCCAGGCGCACGACCCAGTGGTGCTTGCCCGCGGCCCGATCGGCGCGCAGGTCCGGGAACTGATTGATGTACAGCAGGTTGGTCACCAGCAGCGCATACGGAATCCCGACCAGGACGGGAACGAGCGACAAACTGCCGCGCTGCACGTAGTCCGCCCCGAGGGGGATGAGGATGCCAAAGCCCAGGGCCACGCTGATCTCGCCCAGACCGCGCGCGTTCAGCGACAAGGGCGGGGCCGAGTAGGCCCAGCCAATGAACAGGCCCGCCGCCCCGATCAACCACAAACCGGCGCCGCTGCCAAGCGCCAGGCCCACCCCGATCGCCGCGGCGCCGATGAGCAGTACCACGCCGTAGCGAAACGTCTGCCGCGCACTGAACACGCCGTTTTGTATAAACCGGCTGCCCCCGGTGAACGGAAACAGGCGGTCCTGATTCATGGCATCGGTGCCGTTCTTGTCATCGTAGTAGTCATTGAGCACGTTGATGCCGGCATGGGCGAGCAGCGCGCCAATGACCGTCAGCGCCGCCGACAGCAGACCGATGGAATATCCCCCGGCATAGGCCGTGGCCAGTCCAATCAGACACGGCACCAGGCTGGCCGTCAAGAACGCCGGGCGCGTCGCCAGCAGGTAACGCATCCAGGGGCGAGTCAGGGTATCGGGCGTGGGCTCGGCAGGCGGATTGTAGGCGGCGTTTCGGCTCATGCATTCACCAGCGGTTGGGGACGCTCGGCCTCGATGCGAGGCGACAAGGCGCCCAGGATCATCTCGACGCCCGCGGCGACGGTCCCCGCAGGCGCATCGGCGTCCGGGTCGACCTCGATGCCGAGCACGGCCAACCGCGGCGGCAGGCGAGCGAGCACCTCGCCCAGGGCGAGGGCCTCGGCGACACCCAGGCCGTGGCTCGAATGACTGCTCGAGCAGGCCTCCAATTCCGCCCGTTCGACCCACCGCACCCGAGCCCGCCGCGCGCCTGGAACGAGTATAGCATCGACCAGTATGACCTCCCGGGCCTGGTCCATCAGGTGCAGCAGCTCCACGCCGGGGCGATCGGCTAGTTCGATTTGGACACCGGCGGCGTTGCCCCGCTCGACGCCGATCGGATCGGGGGCCAGGCGTTCGCGCAGCGCCTCGGCGACCTCCCAACCGATGCGATCCGCCCCGAAGGGCGAACCGATCCCGATCACGCGTATGCGCGCGGCGCCGCTCACGGGCGATTGACCTTCAGGCGCAGGAAATGCGTGGCGCAGGAGATGCACGGGTCGTAGTTGCGGATCACCGTCTCGCCGCGCAGGCGCAGGGCCTCGTCGTCGCGGTCCAGTCCGAAACGCTCCAGCGAGGTACGCAGGTCCTGTTCGATCCGTCCCTGGTTCTGACTGGTCGGCGGGACGATCCGCGAGCTGAGCACGTGGCCCGCCGCGTCGAGCTCGTAGCGATGCCAGAGCAGCCCGCGCGGCGCCTCGGTGGCACCGTAGCCCACCCCCGGATGCACGCTGACCTCGCGCCCGGGGTGTTCGGGCGGGCGGTAGTTCTCGAGCAGGCGCAGGGCCTCGTGGACGGCGAGATAGATCTCCAGCGCGCGCGCCACCACGCTGTGGAACATGTTGCGGCTGGGCAGACTCAGGCCCGTGCGCTCCAGGGCGGCGCGCACCGGCTCGGGCAGGCGATCGTGATTGAGGTTGAGCCGGGCCAGCGGGCCGACAAGATAGGGCCGGCCGTGCAGCCGCGCGTGCAGCGCGGTCGAGTGCGCCACCTGCTCCTCGGCGAAGTGGCGCTCGTAGTCGGCGATGGAGCAATCGAGGCCGTCGCTGGAGACCAGCCGCCCCTCGTTCATCGGGTACTCCACGCTGTGGCGCAGGGCGACCGATACGAAGTCCTGTTCGTCCTCGGGCAGGGGCAGCGCCGCGGTCCACTCGACCAGGGCCTGCGCCTCGGACAGGGCCGTTCGCAGGCGCGCCACCAGGGCGTGAACGCGCTCGGCCGCGGGCGCATGGTGAAAGCCGCCCACGCGCACGCCGACGGGGTGGACCGAACGCGCGCCGAACAGGGCAATGAGATCGTTGCCCAGGGCCTGCAGGCGCAAACCGCGGCGCACGGCCTCACCGTGCGCGCCGGCCATGCCGACCACGCTGTCGAAGCCGAGAAAATCGGGCGCGGCCAGCAGGTGGATATGCAAGGCATGACTCTGCAGCCATTCCCCGCAGTACATCACCCGGCGCATGTCGCGCACCCACGGACCGGCCTCGATACCGAACACGGCCTCCAGCGCCTGCACCGCGCTCATCTGATAGGCCACCGGGCAGATGCCGCAGATGCGCGCCACCGTATCGGGGACCTCCTCGAAGCCCCGGCCCTCCAGGAATTTTTCGAAAAAGCGCGGCGGCTCGTAGATGCGCAGCTTCAGATCGGCAATGCGCCCGTCCTCGACATCGAGCTCGAGCGCCCCCTCGCCCTCCACGCGCGCGAGCACGGGTACCCGGATAGAGACACTGCGCCGCTCGCTCACGAGGAAGGCTCCTTCGTCCACTTCAGCCCCTCGGCGTGGAAGGCCGGGGCCGCGTTGTTGATGAACAAAAAGCGCCGCGCCACCGCCTCGGGCACCAGCCCCAGGCCGACGAAGCGCCGGGCCAGGGCGTCGGTATTGGGCTGTTCGGCCGGCCCATAGCAGCCGTAGCAGTCGCGCCCGAAGCGCGGACACAGGGCGCCGCAGCCCGTGCGCGTCACCGGCCCCATGCACGGCTCGCCCTTGGCCACCAGCACACAAACGCCCTGGCGGCGCTTGCACTCCAGGCAGACCTTGTCCTGTTCCTCCACGGGCGCCACGGCGAACAACAGCGCGCGCACGGCGGCCAGGACCTGGCGGCTGTTGACCGGGCAGCCCCACAGCTCCAGGTCCACCTTCACGTGCGCGGCGATCGGCGTGCTCTGATCCAGGCTGCTGATAAAGGCGGGCGTGGCATAGACGTCCGCGGTCCAGGCCGGCGCATCGGCCAGGTTGCGCAGGGCCTGCAGGCCCCCGGCCGTGGCGCAGGCGCCGATGGTGATGAGATAGCGGCTGTTGGCCCGTATGGTCTGGATCCGCTCCAGGTCCTCGGGCGTGGCCACACTGCCTTCGACGAAGGCGATATCGGCTTCGGCCTCGGGCGCCATCGCGCCGGCCTCGGCGAAGTGGACGATGTCCACCAGCTCGCTCAGGCGCAGCAGGTCCTCGCCCAGATTCAAAAAGGCCAGCTGACAGCCGTCGCAGGAGGAGAACTTGTGTACCGCCACGGTCGGTTTGGCGCTCATGTCACAATCCCCTGACGCCGAGCAGATGGCCGATCTCGGCCGCGTCGAACACCGGGCCCTGTCGGCAGAGAAAATGGGGGCCGAGCTGGCAATGACCGCATTCGCCGATGGCGCATTTCATACTGCGCTCCATGGTCAGCCAGATGTCCTCGTCGGCCATGCCGCGCCCGCGCAGCTCCTTGAGCACCGCGATCATCATGCCCTCGGGCCCGCACATCATGGCCGTGGTGCGCTCGGCGACCAGGTGGGCCTCGCCGAGCAGGGCCGTGATCTGCCCGACCGACCAGGGCCAGGCGGGCCCGGCCTCGTCAGCGGCGAGCAGCACCTGGGTGTCCGGCTCGCGCGCCCAGGCCTCGTATTGACTGCGCCATATCATGTCCGAGGAGTGCTTCACGCCCTGCATGATGACGACCCGGCCGAATTGCTCGCGCCGGCGCATCACGTAATGGATCACCGAGACCACCGGCGCGCAGCCGATACCGCCGGTGGCGATCAACACGTCGCGCCCGCGCGCGGCCTCCAGGGGCCAGCCGCGCCCGAACGGCCCGCGCACACCGAGCCGGGCGCCGGCGTGCAGCGCGCTCAAGGGGCGCGTGACCCGGCCGACCGCGCGAATGGTGTGGTCGAACAAGTGGCTGTCGGTCGGATCGGAGACGATCGAGATCGGCACCTCGCCCACGCCGTACAGGTACAGCATGTTGAACTGCCCGGGGGCGAATTCGAAGCCCTGGTGCAGCGCCGGGTCGCACAGGCGCAGGCGCAGCGTGACGATGTCCGGGCTCTCCTGGACCCGTTCGACGACCTCGGCCTCGGCCGGCACGCGCGTGCCGATCATCGGCCCTCCCCGCCCGCGATGGCCGCGGCCTCTTCGGTGATGTCGATGCCGACCGGACACCAGGTGATACAGCGCCCGCAGCCCACGCAGCCCGAGCGCCCGAACTGGTCGTGCCAGCCGCCGAGCTTGTGCGTCAGCCACTGGCGGTAACGGGCACGGGTGTCGGTGCGAATGACAATGCCGTGGATGTAGCTGTGCTGGGCACTGAAGCAGGAGTCCCATTCGCGCACATGCTCGCTGGCGGCCAGCTCCAGCGTCCCTTGCTCTTGCTGGTTGTTGCAAAAGCAGGTCGGACAGACCGAGGTGCAATTGCCGCAGCTCAGGCAGCGCGCGGCGACCTCCTGCCAGCGCGGGTGCTCCAGGTTGTCGAACAACACGCCGCGCAAATCGCGCGAGGGCAGCGCGCGGTGCTGCGCCCGGGCCGCCGCGTCGACTTCGTCCGCCGCGCGTCGATGCTGCTCATCCGAGGCATCGGTGAGCGGCAGGCGCTGCATGACCGCCTCGGCGCGCGCGCTCGCCGCCTCGACCAAAAAGCCCTCGTCGAGCTCGCTCAAGGCCATGTCGAAGCCGGTCTCGGCGCGCGGGCCATCGCCGGTGGAGGCGCAAAAGCAGGTCTCGGCCGGATGGGTGCAGTGCACGGCGATGAGAAAGAGCTGGCCGCGGCGGGCCGCATAGGCCGGATCGGCCACGCCGTCGAGGAAATGCCGGTCCTGCAGCGCCAGGGCCGCCAGGTCGCAGGCGCGCACCCCAAGCACGGCCAGCGGTTCGGCCTCGGGCGCGGCGGCCTCGAAACCGAGCGCACCGTCGGTGCCGCGCCGCGCGCGCCACAGGACCTCGCGCGGGGCGAACACCCGCGGCTTGAGCGCCTGAGGGCCGTTGGCCCAGGCGAAGTAGCGCGTGTGCCCATCGTGCGTCAGACGGTAGCGGCCCGGCGCCTGCTCGTCGCGGACCGCGCGGGGCAGCTCGTCCACCGCCTCGATCGGCTCGTAGACAATGGCCCCCTCGCGGACCGTGGGGCCGATACAGCGGTAGCCCTCGGCGCGCAGTGCGTCGAACAAGGCGCCAAATGACTCGCGCGGCAGATACGCGGGTGAGCTCATGCAGGGTTCCATTCCCGAAGCTGAGTCAGTGAATCGACGCGGCCGGGCCGGCCGCCGCCCTCAGGCGACGGTGATCGCGTCCGACAGATACACGTCCTGGATGGCGTTGAGCAGCTCGACGCCTTCGTCCATCGGCCGCTGGAAGGCCTTGCGCCCGGATATCACCCCCATCCCGCCGGCCCGCTTGTTGATGACCGCGGTGCGCACCGCCTGATGCAGGTCGTCCTTGCCCGAGGGGCCGCCCGAGTTGATCATGCCGGCGCGACCCATGTAGCAGTTGGCCACCTGGTAGCGGACCAGATCGATGGGATGGTCGGTGGTCAGCTCCTCGTAGACCTTGGGGTGCGTCTTGCCGAAGTCGAGCGCCGTGTAGCCGCCGTTGCCGACGGCCTGCTTCTGCTTGATGATGTCCGCCTCGATGGTCGCGGCGAGGTGGTTGGCCTGACCGGTCAGGTCGGCGGCCGTGTGATAGTCGACGCCCTCGTGCTTGAAGGCCGAGTTGCGCAGGTAAGCCCAAAGGACCGTGGCCAAACCCAGTTCGTGGGCGTAGGCGAAGGCCTCGCTGACCTCCTGGATCTGACGGCGCGACTCCGGCGAACCGTAATAGACCGTCGCCCCGACCGCGACCGCCCCCAGCTCATAGGCCTGATCGACCGAGGCGAACAGGGTCTGGTCGTGGATGTTGGGGTAGGTCAGCAACTCGTTGTGGTTGATCTTGACGATGAACGGGATGCGGTGGGCGTATTTGCGCGCGACCGATCCGAGCACGCCGAGCGTGGAGGCCACGGCATTGCAGCCGCCCTCCATGGCGAGCTTGACCAGATTCTCGGGATCGAAATACAGTGGGTTGGGCGCGAACGATGCGCCGCCCGAGTGCTCCACGCCTTGGTCGACGGGCAGAATGGACATATAGCCCGTGCCGGCCAGGCGGCCGTGATCGAACAGGCTCTGCAGGCTGCGCAGCACGCGCGGCGGGCGATCCGAGCCGAGCAGGACACGCTCGACGAAATCGCCGCCCGGCAGGTACAGGGCGTCCTTGCTGATTCCCTCGCAGCGGTGCTCCAGCAGCGATTGTGCCTCCTCTGCGAGCATGGCTTGGATATCGGTCATTGCGGCCTCCTTGACGATCACGACGGTGGTTCGCTGCGGATTCGGTGGAAAACCCGGCGTGTGAACACTCTATCCCACATGTTGAGACAGAAGATGACATAAATCAAAGAACCCGGCGGTTGCATCTGGATTGAGGCACCGGCGCTGGTAGACTCTGAAGGCAACAGGCGCGGTCCCGGCGGGCCCACCGGACACGCCGAACCGCCACGCGCCCCACCCACCGCGGCTTGACGGTGGCTTTACAGCGAGCCGAGGTTATGGCGCGACAGAATACGAACAACGAACACGACGACACCGAACGCGCCCTCCAGGAAGTCTTGCAGGCCGAAAAGGACGCCAAGCGCGCCGTCCTGGACTGTGAGGAACAGGCCAATGCCCGCCTGGCCGAGGCGCGCAATCGGGCGCGTCTCATCGGCGAACGCGCCGACACCCGAATCAGCAGTCTCGAGGCCCGCTGCGAGCGCGCCATCGGCCAGCGCCTCGACGAGCTCAAGCGGGCCGATGCCGAACATGCCGCCGCCGCCCACGGCCCGCTCGCCAACGAGGCCGCGCTCGAGCAGGCCGTGGCGGCGCTGGCCGCCGAGCTCGCCGGCGAGGCGGACGACACGGACGAGGGCGCCTCACCGCCGTCCTCCTCCCAGCGGCCGCGCTCGGCCGAGGACCCTGCCGCGGCCAGCGGCGGGGCAAATGCCGGGGGCCCCTCTGGACAGAGACCGTGAACCGCTACGCCGAGTTCAGCTATACCCAAGCACGCCTCCAGGCCCGCCACGGCGAGCGCCCGGGCGAGGCCCACTGGACGCAACTGCGCGGCACGGGCGACCTCGGCCATTTTCTGCAGATCGCGCGCAATACACCGCTTCGCCCCTGGGTCATCCATCTCAGCCCGCAGAGCGGCATTCACGACCTGGAATACTCGCTGCGCCGCCAGCTGCGCACCTACATCGGCGAGGTCGCCCACTGGCAGCCCGCCCCCTGGCGCCCGGCACTGGCCTGGTGTGGCTGGCTGGTGGACCTGCCGGCCCTGCAGCACCTGATGCGCGAACAATCCTCGCTTAACTGGATGTTCGAGGACCCGGTCCTCAAGGGGCTGGCCAGCGAAAACCTGGCCATGCGCAAGGCGGCGTTGGGCGAGTCGCCCATCGCCCCGCTGTATCGGGCCTGGCAGCGCGGCGAGTCCCTGCCCTCGGCCTGGCAGGCGCAATGGCGCGCCCTGTGGCCGACCGACGCCCCGCGCCTGTACACCGCCGCCCTGGAGCGGATCGCCGCCGTGGTCCAGGCCCACCGCGAGCGCTTCGCCGAGCTGCGCCCCGAGTTCAGCGATCAGGCGCGCCAGGAGCTGGGCCGCCGCCTGGAACTGGCCTTTCGCCGGCTGGCGAGCCAACCGGCCGCCGCCTATCTCCACTTGGCCCTGATCGCCCTGGACATCGAACGCCTGCGCGGGGAGCTGGTGCGTCGGGTCCTGTTCGGGCCCAAACGGGAGGACGCGGCATGAGCCTGCGCCCGGTGCCGGCCCGCTGGTTCGAGCTGCTGACGGCACGCGACGATCTCGCCGCGGCCCTGGAGGCCCTGGCGCGCACCGACAGCGTCGAGCTGGAGAGCCACAGCGACACCACCACCCAGTTGGTCCTGCCCGACCTGCAGGGCCGGCTCGAGGAGTACAATCAGCTGGCCCACCGCTACCAGCGCTACTGGCCGCAGACCGCCCTGCGCCCCAGCACCACGCCCGGCGGACGGCCCCAGGCCATTCTCGATGCCGCCCTGGAACAGCTCCACGCCTGGCGCGAGGAGGCCGACCCGGCTATCGCGCGACTGGAGGCCCTGCGGGCCGAGCAGGCGGACCTGGACCTGCTGGCCGAAATGCTCGCCCATTTTCCGCTGACCGGCATGGACCTGGGGCTGCTCGGCGGCACCGGCCCGGCGATCGCGGCCCGCGTCTTCGTGCTGCCGCCCAACGCGCGGCTCACCCACATGCCGCCGGCCGTCATCCATGTCTGGACCTTCAGCGATCGCCACGCCTTCCTGCTGCTGGTCGGCCCGCCCGCCGAGGTCGATTCGCTCGACCAGGAGCTGGCCGTGCTCAAGGCGCGGCATATCACGCCGCCCGGCTGGCTGTCGGGCAACCCGCGCCAATGCCAGTCCCTGGTGCAGACCCACCGCACCGACAACGCCCGCGAGGCCGAGCGCCTGGAGGCCACCCTGGAGACGCTCCAGGGCCGACACCAGATCGCCCACGCCCTGGGCGACATCGCCCGGCTGGAGTGGTTCCTCACCCACGTCACCGGACTGCCCGTCAGCGAAAACTTCGCCTGGGTCACCGGCTGGACCAGTGACCTGGAGGGCCGCGGCCTGAACGCCGCCATGCAGGGGGCCGGGGTGCGCGGGCTGCTGCGCTTTCCGCCGGCCCCGCGCGACAAGACCCCGCCGATGGTCCTGCACAACCCCTGGTGGGCGCAGCCCTTCGAGATCTTCGCCCGGCTGCTGGGCACGCCCTCGCAGACCGAGGTCGACCCCAGTCGCCTGCTGGCGCTCATCGTGCCGCTGCTGTTCGGCTATATGTTCGGCGACCTGGGCCAGGGCGCGGTACTGGTCGGTATCGGCATTGTGCTGCGCCGGCGTTACCCGTTTCTGCGCCTGCTCATCGCCAACGGGCTGTCGGCCATGGTCTTCGGGGTGCTGTTCGGCAGCGTGTTCGCGCGCGAGGACATCATCCCGGCCCTGTGGGTCCACCCCATGTCCGACCCGCTGCTGGTCTTGGGCGTGCCCCTGGTGGTCGGCATGGGCCTGCTGCTGCTCGGCCTGCTGCTCAACGGAATCCAGGCCTACTGGCGCCGGGCGGGACGCCACTGGCTGCTGACCGAGGCGCCGCTGCTGGTGCTGTATCTCGCCCTGCTGGGCCTGTTCGTCACGCCCGACAGCGTGGCGGTCGTGCTGCTGGCCCTGGCCTGGTACCTCACCGGCAGTCTGTGGTTCCAGCGCCACCACGGCCTGCGCGTACTCGGCACCGCGCTGGGCCTGCTGGTCGAGCACATGATGCAGCTGTTCATCAACACCCTCTCGTTCGCGCGCGTAGGCGCCTTCGCCCTGGCCCACGCCGGGCTGTCGCTGGCCGTGCTCGGCCTGGCCGAAGGCACCCACCCCATCGTGACCGGCCTCATCATGCTCGTCGGCAACATCGTCATCATCGTCCTGGAGGGACTGGTCGTCTCCATTCAGACCACCCGCCTGGTGCTGTTCGAGTTCTTCATCCGTTTCCTGCGCGGCGAGGGGCGGATATTCCATCCCCTGGCCGCCCCGACCCCCACCCCGAGCGGGGGCCACCCGCCGGAGCCGCCTGCCTCCGAGGCGCCGTCGGACCGACGGCCCACCGAACCAACAAGGAGAAGCACATGAGCACCGCATTGAAACGGCGCAGCAAACTCGCGCTCGCCCTGACCGCCCTGGCCGGCCTGTTCAGCCTGGCCGCGACCGTCCTGGTCTTCACCACGGCCCAGGCCGCCGAGCCGGCCGCCGGACACAGCGCGGCCGCCGCGGCGGGCGGCCTGGCCGCCTCGCAGTGGGGTTACATCGCCGCCGCCCTGGCCACGGGCATGTCCTCGCTCGGCGCCGGCTACGCGGTCGGCGTGGTCGGCAGCGCCGCGGTCGGCGCCCTGGCCGAGAAGCCCGAGCTCCTGGGCCGGGTGCTCATCCTGGTGGGTCTGGCCGAGGGGATCGCCATCTACGGCCTGATCATCTCCATCCTGATCCTCAATCGCCTGGGCTGAGCGTGCTCACATGAGCTCACCGGTGTTCATCGGCGACGAGGTCAGCGCGGCGGCCTACCGCCTGGCCGGCATGCGCACCCGCACCCCACCCCAGGCCGAGGTCGTCTCGACCCTGCACTGGGCGCGGGCCGAGGCGCCGCTGGTGCTGATCAGCGCCGAGTACGCGGCCCTGCTGCCCAAGCGCGACTTGAATCAGGCCCTGGCGGGCCTCAGCCCGCCGGTGCTGGTCGTCGGCGACGTGCGCGGGCGCCACCCCGCGCCCGACCTCGCGGCGCGCATGCGCCGCCAACTGGGAGTCGAAGCCACATGAGGACCATCCGATGAGCACACCGGCCAGCGTCCTGGATGCCCAGTCCCAGCGCCTGCTGCAGCTGGTCGAGGACTATCGCGAACAGCGCTGCACCAGCCTGCTCGACCGCGCCGACCAGCAGGCGCGCGAGCTGCTGCGCGATGCGCGCCACCAGGCCCTGGAGCGGGTGCGCGAGGCCATCGCCGCCGAGCGGGCGCGGGGCCGCGAGCGCATCGAAACCGCCGAGGCCCGGCTGCAGACCCGCCACCGCCAGCGCGAGCAGCAGCAGACCCTGGCCGCCCTCGAGCAGGCGTGGCCGCGCCTGGAGGCCGCGCTCCAGGCGCGCTGGGACGGGACCGAGGCGCGCCGCGTCTGGATCGAGGGCACGCTACGCCAGGCCCTGCGGATCCTGCCGCGCCGGCCCTGGACCATCGCCCATCCGCCGGCCTGGGATACGGGCGAGCTCGAGCCGCTGCTCGAGGCGATCCGCTCCCACTGCGGCGAGGGGCCCGAAACGCAGGCCGACGACACGCTGGGCGCGGGCCTGCGCCTGTGCTGCGCCGGCGCCTGCGTCGACGCCAGCAGCGCCGGGCTGCTGGCCGATCGCGTGCGCATCACCGCCCGCCTGCTGGCCCGCCTGCAGCACGCCGGCGCGGGTGAGGACGAGTCGCCATGAGCGAGGCGGCCATCAGCTGGATCAGCGGACCGGTGCTGCATGCCCGGGTCAGCGGTGCGTTCCATGTCAACGAGGCGGTGCTGGTCGGGCCGCGCCATCTGCTCGGCGAGGTCATCCATCTGGAGCGCGACAACATCGTGGTCCAGGTCTACGAGGACACCAGCGGCCTGCGCCCGGGCGACGCCGTGAGCGGGCGCGGGACCCCCCTGTCGGTGCGCCTCGGCCCCGGCCTGCTGGGCGGCATCTACGACGGCCTGCTGCGGCCCCTGGCCCTGGACCACGCGGCCTCGCCCTATGTCCAGCCGGGCATGGTCGAGGCGCCGCCCAAGCGCTTTCGCTTCACCCCGCTGGCGGAGGTGGGCCAGCAGTTGAGCGCCGGCGCCAGCGTCGGACGCCTGCAGGCCGAGGTCGGCAAGGCGCAGCTTTGCCTGGTCCCGCCCGATGCCGGCGGCGAGGTGGTGAGCGTCGCCGCGCCCGGCGAGTATGCCGAGGACCAGACCGTGTGCACCCTGCTCGCAGCGGACGGCAACCGGCGCGACATCACCATGAGCCACCCCTGGGGCGTACGCCGCCCGCGCCCCGTCACCGAGCGCCTGACGGCCGACCGGCCCATGGTCACCGGCCAGCGCATCCTCGACGCCCTGTTTCCCATCGCCCGCGGGGGCAAGGCCGCGCTGCCCGGGGGCTTCGGCACCGGCAAGACCATTCTCCAGGAGAGCCTGGCCAAGTGGTGCGACGCCGACGTCATCATCTACGTGGGCTGCGGCGAGCGCGGCAACGAGATGGCCGGGGTGCTGCACGAATTCCCCGAACTGGAGGACCCGCGCTCGGGCCGGCCGCTGATGGAGCGCACCGTCATCATCGCCAATACCTCCAACATGCCGGTCGCCGCGCGCGAGGCCAGTATCTATACGGGCGTCACGGTGGCCGAGTACTTCCGCGACCAGGGTATGCACGTCGCCCTGATGGCCGATTCGACCAGCCGCTGGGCCGAGGCCCTGCGCGAGGTCTCGGGGCGCCTGGGCGAGCTGCCCGGCGAGGCCGGCTACCCGGCCTATCTGTCCAGCCGCCTGGCCGCGTTCTACGAACGCGCCGCCCGCGTGCGCACCCTCGGCGGCAGCGAGGGCTCGCTGACCATCATCGGCGCGGTCAGTCCCCCCTCGGGCGACTTCTCCGAGCCGGTCACCACGCACACCAAGCGCTACGTGCGCTGCTTCTGGGCCCTGGACCAGGGGCGCGCCCAGGCGCGTTTCTACCCCGCCATCCACCCACTGCAGTCCTACTCGGAGGACACCCCGCGCCTGGCCCCCTGGTGGCAGGCCCAGGGCAACCCGCACTGGTCCGAGCAGCGGCGGCGCTTTCTGACCCTGCTCGAGCAGCAGGCGCACCTGGAGCGCATGGCGCGCATCGTCGGCAAGGACGCCCTGCCCCCGCGCCAGCAGCTGATCCTGCTCAGCGCGGACCTGCTCAACGACGCCTTCCTGCGCCAGTCGGCCTTCGCGCCCAACGACGCCTACTGCTCGCCGGCGCGCCAGACGGTCATGATGCGCCTGCTGGCACGGTTCATCGACCTGGCCGAACGGGCCGTGGCCACGGGCGTGGCCGTCGACGACATCGGCAACCAGCCGGTGGTGCGCCGCCTGCGGCGCATGGCCGAGGATATCGCCGAGGACGAGATGCAGCGCTTCGACGAGCTCGCCCAGGCGCTGGAATCCACCTTCTCATCGCTGTCGGAGGAGCTTGCCCATGAAGGCTGATGTCATCGTCAGCGAGGCGGCCACGCGTATCGAGGGCCCGCTGCTGTTCCTGCATCGCGTCCTCGACGTGGGCCTGAACGAGGCCGTGGAGGTCATCGGCGACGACGGGCGGGCGCGCCAGGGGCGCATCGCGGCACTGGACGAGGAACACATGACCGTGGAGGTCATGGAGAGCACCGACGGGCTGGCCCTGGACAACACGCGCGTGCGCTTCCTGGGCGAGCCACTGCACTTCGGCGTGGGCCCCGGTCTGCTGGGGCGGGTCTTCGATGGCGTGGGCCATGTCACCGACGGCGGCCCGCCGGTGGCCGCCGAGCGCTACCTGCGCATCGACGGCCTGGCCATCAACCCGGCCGCGCGGGCCATGCCCGCCGATTTCATCGAGACCGGCATCACCACCATCGATGTCATGAACAGCCTGGTGCGCGGCCAGAAGCTGCCCATCTTCTCCGGCGGCGGCCTGCCCCACGACCGCATGGCCATCCAGATCGCCCGCCACGCACGCCTGCGCGATGAGGGCGCCGACGCCCACTCCTTCGCCATCGTGTTCGTCGGCATCGGCGTGCCGCACGACACCGCCGAGTCCTTCCGTGCGGCCATGGAGTCCAGCGGCGCCCTGGAGCACACGGCCCTGTTCCTGAACCTGGCCTCCGATTCGAGCACCCAGCGCCTGCTCACGCCGCGCTTTGCCCTGACGGCCGCCGAATACCTGGCCTTCATCGAGCAGCGCCACGTGCTGGTCATCATGACCGACATGACCAACTACTGCGAGTCCCTGCGCGAGGTCTCGGCCAGCCACGGGGAGATACCCAGCCGCAAGGGCTATCCGGGCTATCTCTATTCGGACCTGGCAGTGCTGTACGAGCGCGCCGGCTGCATCCGCGGCAATGCCGGTTCGCTGACCCAGCTGCCGATCCTGAGCATGCCGGCCGACGACATCAGCCACCCGATCCCGGACCTCACCGGCTACATCACCGAGGGCCAGATCGTCATGGACCGCGAGCTCGACCGTCAGGGGATCTATCCGCCCGTGAAGGTCCTGCCCTCGCTGTCGCGCCTGATGAAAGACGGCACCGGCGAGGGCTACACCCACCCCGACCACCCGGCCCTGGCCAACCAGCTGTACGCGGCCTACGCCCGCGCCGTGCAGGTGCGCGTCATGGCGAGCGTGGTCGGCGTGGACGGCCTGCCCGAGTCCGACCGGCGCTACCTGTCGTTTGCCGAACGCTTCGAGCAGAAGCTGGTACAGCAACAGGACGCCCGCAGCCTGGAGAAAAGCATGGAGCTGGGTTGGGAGATCCTGCGCCCGCTGCCGGCGGCCGAGCTGCACCGCCTGAGCGACGCGCAGATCGCCCGCTATATCCACGAGGAAACCGATGCCTGAGGCCTTCGGCGAGCGCAGCGCTACCCGCGCGGCCCTGCTCGAGCTGCAGGCCGAGCGGCACATGGTGCGCGAGGGTTATGACTTTCTCGACGAGAAGCGCCTGCTGCTCGCCGCGGAGATCCTGCGCCTGCTCGGCGAGTATGAGCGCCTGTCCGGCGAATTCGAGGACTGCCACCGCGAGGCCACGCGGGCCTTTGCCGATGCGACCGCCCGCCACGGCCTGGAGGGGATCGAGGTCTATCCGGCCGCCCCGCTCGAGCGCGCCGAGCTGCAGCAGCGCAGCTACAGCTTCCTCGGCGTGGCCCTGCAGGATACGCAGTTGATCAACGCCAGCGAGGCCGCGCCGCTTCGCCCCGGCGCCCATCCCTCGCCCGAGGCACGGCGCTCGCGCGAGCGTTTCCACGAGCTCATCACCCGCGCGGCGGTGCTGGCCGGACTGACCGGCAACCTGCAGCGCCTGCTCGACGAGTACCGGCGGACCGAACGGCGCGCCCGCGCACTGGAGAACGTGCTCATGCCGGAGATCGACCGAGCCATCACCGAGATCGACAATCGCCTGGAGGAGATCGACCTCGAAGAGGCGGTGCGCGTGCGCTTTCCCCAAAGTGCCCGCAAGGCCAAGACCTGAGGACGAGCGCCGCCGCGAGGCGGCCGGTACCGCCTCTACAGCCGGCAGGCGAGCGCGAAGGCTAAACAGCTGATCCGAATACCAGTCCAGGTGCGGGGTGTGATGATGTTGTCCAGGACCGTCGGCCGCATGGACGCGGCCGCCGAGCATACAGGGATGTATTCACTGCGTGTCCTGGACGACATCGTCACACCCCGTTGAACCAAACTGATCTGGTATTCGGAACTTCTATTTAGTCGACCTTGACGCTGCGCCGCTTGGCCTTGGCCACCTTGGGCACGACCACCTCCAGCACGCCGTCGGCGAACCTGGCCTTGGCCTTGTCGCCGTCGACCTCCGATGGCAGCGCCACGGTGCGCGCGAACTCGCCGCGGCTCATCTCGCGCCGATAGTAGTCGCCCTTCTCCTGCTTTTCCTCGTGACTGGTCGAGCCCTTGATACAGACGGAGTTGTCGGTCAGAGAGACCTCGACGTCCTCCTTCCTGACGCCCGGCAACTCGGCCTTGACCACCACCTCGTCGTCACGCTCGATGACGTCCACGCGCGGCGTCTTGCCTTCGAAGGGCGCGGGCACCTCCGCCCAGGACGGCCATTCCCAGCGCGCGGGCCGCAGCCAACCGCGCGGGAAGAAGCTGTCGAACATCCGCTCCATTTCCTCCAGGGGACTCAGGGCACGCGGGCTGCCGGCCTTCTGCAGGGTCCCTTCCTTGACCTTGCCTTCCTTCTTCGTCTCTTTGCCTGCCATGGTGGCTCTCCTCTAAATAGCTGATCCGAATACCCGAACAGGTGCGGGGTGTGATGATGTTGTCCAGGACCGTCGGCCGAATGGACGCGGCCGCCGAGCATACAAGGATGTATTCACTGCGTGTCCTGGACAACATCATCACAGGCCGTTGAACCAAAGTGATCTGGTATTCGGGAGTTCTATTGAATGTGTGCGACCGACCGGTGCGTCGGCCGTCGTTGTCACTCGTCGATACCCAACCAATAGCAGATGACGGCACGGGCGGACATTGATCCCGATCAGCAACGGGCCGCGCCGCCCCGGCGACAATGGTGCGGGGCGCGAGCCTGAGGAGCGGCGACTATGCTTGAACCGAGGCCAGAGATGAGGATACGGCGATGAACGGCGCCGAAGACAATCGAGCAGACCGACCGGGCGGCGGGCTGCGCTGCGAGCTCGTCTCCTGGGCCGAAGTCCACCGCCTGTGTCGACGCCTGGCCGCCCGGGTGCGCGACTCCGGCTTTCGCCCCGAGCTCATCGTGGCCATCGGCCGCGGCGGCTATATCCCGGCCCGCCTGTTGTGCGACTTCCTGCACCTGATGGGCCTGGCCGGCGTGAAGGTCGAACACTACACCCAGGGAGCCCGGCGCGAGGCACACGCCCGTGTGCGTTATCCCCTGGGGATCGAGATCCAGGGCATGCGGGTGCTGGTGGTCGACGACGTCAACGACAGCGGCGACACCTTCGACGCGGTGCTGGCCTACCTGCGCTCGCTGCAACCACGCGAGCTGCGCACGGCGGTCATGGACGACAAGGCGGTCAGCCGGTTCCGGGTCGACTACCGCGCCAGGCGCATCGTCAAGTGGCGCTGGCTGATCTATCCCTGGGCTCGAATCGAGGACATCACGGGCTTCATACAGACCATGGACCCGCCGCCCGCCTCGCGCGACGAGGCCGCGCGGCGCCTGGCGCGCGACTATGGCATTCGGGTGCCGGCAAAGACCCTGACCGACGTCTACGACTTCATGGCGCTCGCCCCGCACGCCCTAGCCGGGGCCGGCGAGCACGAGGAGGACCGATCATGACCGCCACGGCCGATATTGCCGACCTGAATCTCGCCGACGCCGGGCGCGAGCGCATCGAGTGGGCGCGCCAGGAGATGCCCGTGGTCAGCGCCCTGATGGAGCGTTTTGCCGAGGAGCGGCCGCTGGCGGGGCTGCCCATCAGCGCCTGCCTGCACATCACCACCGAGACGGCCAACCTGGCGCGCACCCTGCAGGCCGGCGGCGCGCAGGTAACCCTGTGCGCGAGCAACCCGCTGAGCACCCAGGACGACGTCGCCGCGGCCCTGGTCGCACACTACGGCATCGCCGTGCACGCGATCCACGGCGAGGACACCGAGACGTATTACCGGCACATCGACGCCGCCCTCGAGGCCCGTCCCCGGATCACCCTCGATGACGGCGCGGACCTGGTCAGCCGCCTGCACCTGCACCGCACCGACCTGCTGGCCGACATGCTCGGCGGTACCGAGGAGACCACCACCGGCGTCATCCGCCTGCGCGCCATGGCCGCCGGCGGTGCCCTGCGCTATCCGATGATCGCCGTCAACGATGCCCTCACCAAGCACCTGTTCGACAACCGCTACGGCACCGGGCAGAGCACGCTCGATGGCATCATCCGGGCCACCAACATTTTGCTCGCGGGCAAGGCCTTCGTCGTCTGTGGCTACGGCTGGTGCGGGCGCGGCATCGCCATGCGCGCCCGGGGCCTGGGGGCCCGGGTCATCGTGACCGAAGTCGAACCCCTGCGCGCCCTGGAGGCCGCCATGGACGGGTTTGCCGTCATGGCGCTGCGCCAGGCGGCGGCGCATGCCGACTTCATCGTCACCGCCACGGGCGACAAGCATGTCGTCGACGCCCGGCACTTCGAGGTCATGAAGGACGGCTGTGTGTTGGCCAACTCGGGCCACTTCAACGTGGAGATCAATCTGGAGGCCCTGGCGGCCCTGAGTACGGAGCGCCATCGGCCCCGGCCCAGTGTCGAGGAGTACCGGCTGCGCGACGGGCGGCGCCTGCGCATACTCGCCGAAGGGCGACTGGTGAACCTGGCCGCGGCCGAGGGCCACCCCGCGGCGGTCATGGACATGAGCTTTGCCAATCAGGCCCTGTGCGTGGCCCATCTGGCGCGCACCGGCGCCGGCCTGGCCGCCGCGGTGCACCCCGTGCCCGCGGCCATCGACGCCGAGGTGGCCCGCGCCAAGCTCGCGGCCATGGGCATCACCATCGATCGACTCAGCGAGGAACAGCAGCGCTATCTCGCCTCCTGGCAGGAGGGTACCTGAGGGCCGCTCGTCATACCGGCACGCGGTCCAACGCCGGGCGCGCCAGCCGGCTAGCGCACCAGGACGAGGGGACAGGGCAGGCGCGAGGAGAGCGCCTCCAGCTCCTCGGCCGAGGAAGGCAGCGCCTGGACCAAGCGATCGGCCCCTTCGATCCGGGCCGCCTCGGCCAGGGTCGCGGGACCGAGATCGGGCAGCTGGCGATAGGCGGCCGCGCCCCGGAAATCCCCGAGCGCCGACTGCACCGCCTGCCACAGGCGCGCGGCGGCGGACGGGCCGGAGGCCGCGACCAGCACCCGCAGCGGCCGGCTCTCCAGCTCCGCGATATCGGCGGCCGCGGCCAGGGCGTGGCGGCCCGCCTGACTGTCTTGCCACACCACGAGCACCGGGGCCGCGGCCGCGACCGCGACCGTCGCGCGGCGCAGGGCCTCGACCGGCTGCAGGCCCCGGCGGGCCAGCACGACCAGGTCGCCCTCGGCGCTGGCCGCCAGCAGTTCCTGGAGCAGGCGCCCGCGCGCTATCTGGAAACGCCACTGCAGCCGCGCCCGCCGCGCGCTCTCGCCGAGCAGGCGCTCGACCTCGGCCGCGTGGCCGGCCAACACCCGCTGCATCTGCTCGGGGTCCAGGCCGCGCGGCGCGCCCTGGCGTCCCACCTCGCGCACGAAGGGCAGACCGGCCAGGCGCACCAGATCGGCATCCTCGACGAACAGCGCCTCGAGCTCGGCGCGCAGATGGCCGGCCAGGCGCGCCGCGGTATCGAGCAGCACTTCGCAGCGCGCCGCGCTGTCCAGTGCGATCAACACCCGCCGGCGTCGGTTCGGACCGGGCTCAGCCATCGCCGCCTTCGCCCCCGCCGTCCGAGGTGTCGACATCGCTCACCTCGCCCTCGCTGTCGATTTTGACCTCGACCTTGCCCTTGTCGTGTTCACCGAACTCCTGGCGCAGCTCGGAGAACTGGAGCAGGCGGTCCTCGACGCGGCGGTTGACGCTGCCCTCGGGGAAGCGATCGTCATCCCCCCGCTCGCCGGCGGGCAGGCCGGTGAGCAGCGCGACCGCCTCGTCGACCGTCGCCACGGCGTAGATATGGAACCGTCCCTGTTCGGCGGCCTCGCGCACGTCCCGGCGCAGCATCAGGTGCTTGACGTTGGTGGCGGGAATGATGACCCCCTGCTCGCCATTCAGACCCCTCGCCTTGCAGATATCGAAGAAGCCCTCGATCTTCTCGTTCACCCCGCCGATGGGCTGGACCTGGCCGTGCTGGTTGACCGAACCGGTCACCGCCAGCGACTGGCGCACGGGCGCCTCGGCCAGCACCGACAGCAGCGCGCACAGCTCGCCGACCGAGGCGCTGTCGCCGTCGACGTAACCGTAGGATTGCTCGAAGACCAGACTCGCCGACAGGGACATGGGCCGCTGGCGGGCATAACGCGCGGACAAAAAGTTGGAAAGTATCAGCACGCCCTTGGAATGACTGGCGCCGCCGAGCTCGACCTCGCGTTCGATGTCCACCAACTCGCCCTCGCCCAGGCGCGCGGTCGCCGTAATGCGCGTCGGATGGCCGAACAGGAACCCGCCCAACTCCATGATGGTCAAGCCGTTGACCTGACCGACCTGTTCGCCGTCGCTGTCGATGAGCAATGTGCCCCGGCGAATGGCCTCTTGCAGGCGCTGCTGGATACGCCCGGAGCGATAGACCTGCTGCTCGATGGCATAGTCCACGTCGGACGTCGTGACCGTCGAACGACCGGCCTGGCTGGCCCAATGATCGGCCTCGCGCAGCAGGTCGGCGATGCCGCTCATATGCGTGGACATCTTCTCGGTATCCTCGACACGCCGCGCGGCATGCTCGATGAGCCGGGCCACTGCCCCGCGGTCGAAGGGCTGGAGCTCCTCCTGGCGCGCCACGGTGGCGAGCATGCGCGCGTACAGGCGCGTGTTCTCGGCACTGCGGTCGATCTGCTCCTCGAAATCCGCGGCGACCTTGAACAGCTCGCCGAACTCCGGATCGTACTCGTACAACAGATAATAGAGCATGCGGTCGCCGAGCAGCACGACCTTGACGTTCAGGGGTATGGGCTCGGGCTCGAGCGAGGCGGTGCTGATCAGGCTCAACATCTGGCCCAGGGACTCGATGCGGATCTGCTCGGCGAACAGAGCACGCTTTAGCGCCTCCCAGGCATAGGGCTGGGTCAGCAGCTTGTGCGCATCCAAAATCAGGTAGCCGCCGTTGGCCCGGTGCAGCGCACCCGACTTGATCAACATGAAGTCGGTGACCAGCGCGCCCATTTGCGCCAAGTGCTCGATGCGCCCGACCAGGTTGTCGTGCGTGGGGTTGTTCTCGTAGACCACCGGCGCGTTGCGTTCTTCGTCGTGGTCGACGACGACATTGACCTGATAGCGGCGAAAGGCCGGCTCGCGCATCGCGGCCCGGCCCAATTGGTTCTCGGGCACCTCTTCCTGGTTGCGGAAGTCATCGACGTTGTCGACGATATCCTGCTGCACGGCGTCGAGGAAGCTCAGGACGTCGGGGAACTCTTTGTAGGAGTCGCGCAGCGCGTCGATTTCGTGACCGACCGCCAGCAAGGTGGTCTCCTGCGTCAGGGCCTTGAGCTTGTCGCGCGTCTCCTTGCGCCACTGGGGCACCTGGCTCAACAGCTTTTGCAGCTGCTCCTGCAGCTCACTGACCTGCGCCTCCAGAGCCTTTTGCTCATCCTCGGGCAGCTTGGCAAACGCATCCGGGCTCATCACCTCCTCATCGCTCATGGGGGCGAAGGCAAAGCCGCCGGGCGTGCGCAGCAGCGCGATGTGCTCCGCCTTGGCCCTCTCCTGCAGCTCGCCGAGCGCCTTTTCCTGGCGCTCGTGAAATTCCTTCTCGATCTCCTTGGCCCGGGCCTGGTATTCCTCGGCGTCGAAGGCCGCGGGGATGGCGCTGAGCAGGTCCTCGATCAGGTGCTGCATGTCGCGGCGCAACGCGGCGCCGCGCCCGGCCGGCAGGCGCAGCGCCCGCGGGCGGTTGGGGTCCTCGAAGTCGTTGACGTAACACCAATCGGCGGGGGCCGGGGCCTCGCCCGCCTTGGCCTGCAGATAGGTCTTGACCACGTTGTGCTTGCCCAGCCCCGGCGGGCCGAGCACGTAGAGATTGTAGCCCTTCTTGCGAATCCCCACGCCGAAGTGCAGGGCCCCGATGGCCCGCTCCTGGCCGATGACCTCGGACAGGTCCTCCAGCTCGGCGGTGGTCTCGAAGTCGAGCAGCGCGGGATCGCAGCGCTGATAGAGTTGCTCGACGGACAAGGCTTTGGGATCGGACATGACACTCCCTTATGCCGCGGCGGACGCCCGATCAGCCCCCAGCCATCGGCCCATACTAAAGCAACAACCGGGCGGGACGCCTCGCGCGCCCCGCCCGGTCTTCGGATGACACCTTGACTAGATTACTGTCGGCGGCGGAAGGATTACAAGCCGGCGAGAAGCAGCACGCCGATGGCGCCGATCGCCACGCCGCCCGCGCGCACGAGCCCGTCGAAGCGGCGCCGCGCCAGGCCGCCCGCCAACAAGCCCACACCGTGGAGCAGCGCCGAGGCCGACAGGAAACCAACGACGAACTCCGCGGCCGCGGACATCGAGCCGCCGGCGAATTCGATGCCGTGCGCATAGCCGTGCCACATGCCGAAGACGCCGACCAGGGAGGCCGAGACGGCCAGGGGCGTGCGGCTGGACAGGCTGATCATGAAGCCGAGCACCAGCACCGAGGCGGCGATCATGGGTTCGACGCCCGGCAGGCTCACGCCGGACAGCCCCAATGCCGCGCCGGTGGCCATCATCGCCAGGAAGGCCAGCGGCAGTGACCAGCGGGCGCGCCCGCCCTGCTGCGCCGCCCACAGACCGACCGCAATCATGGCGGTGATGTGATCGAGACCGGTAAACGGATGGATGAAACCGGCGATCCAGGTCGGCCCGTACATATGTCCCGGATGGGCCTGGGCCACCCCGGCGACCGACAAGCCGGCGAGCAACGCTAACAACTGATGATGACGTTGAATCTTCACACTATACCTCCTCGCTGTTCTTTCTCCGCACTGTTCCGCATCTGCCAGGGGCCGCGCCGGGTCGGCACGCCCACGCCGGCCGTCTACTTCACCTTGACGTTGACCAGTTCCTCGCCCTCGGGATCGGTCACGTGCACCGCACAGGCAATGCAGGGGTCGAAGCTGTGAATGGTGCGCAGGATCTCCACCGGTTGTTTGGCGTCATAGAGCCGCGTGCCCTTGAGGCTGGCCTCGTAGGGGCCGTCCTGACCCTGCGCATCGCGCGGGCCCGCGTTCCAGGTACTGGGCACCACCGCCTGGTAGTTGTCGATCTTGCCGTCCTTGATAACGACCCAATGCGCCAGCGCGCCGCGCGGTGCCTCCATGAAGCCGACACCCTTTGCGACCTTCGGCCAGGACGAAGGTTCCCACTTCGTCTCGTTGAAGGTCTTGACGTCGCCGGCCTTGATATTGGTCATGAGCTGGTCGTACCAACCCTGCATGGCCTCGACGATGATCTTGGTCTCCAGGGTGCGCGCGGCGGTGCGGCCCAGCGTCGAGAACAAGGCCTCGGTCGGCAGGTCGAGCTTGTTCAGGGCGTAGCCGACCAGGTCACGCGTCTGTTCGTGCCCCTTGGCATAGAGCATCAGCACGCGCGCCAGGGGGCCGACCTCCATGACGTGACCCTTCCAGCGCGGGGACTTGAGCCACGAATAGTCGGCCTCGGTGTCGAGATGTTCGTAGGGCGGCTTGGGACCGGTGTAATTGAGCTCGGTCTCGCCGTCGTAGGGATGCAGTCCCTTGTCCTTGCCGCCGCTGTAGTGGTACCAGGAGTGCGAGACGAATTCCTGTACCTGGTCCGGTGCATCGAGATCGAGCTCGTGGATGGTCGACAGGTCGCGATTGAGGATCACACCGCGCGGGATCATCATGTCGTCGATGTCGTCCATGCTCTTGCTGGGGAAGTCGCCGTAGGTCATGAAATTGCCCACGCCCTCGCCCTGCTTGAACCAGTCCTTGTAGAAGCCCGCGATGGCCAGCGTATCGGGGACGTGGACCTGGTCGACGAAGCGGCGCATCTTCTGGATGACCTCCTGCACCTTCTGCAGCCCGGTCAGGTCGATGGCCGTGGCCCCGCCCCCGCCGAAATTGCCGCTGGCGGCATCGCCGGCATGCACGCTGATGGCCGAGGGGCTGCCGCCCACCACGAAGTTGGGGTGCGGGTTCTTGCCGCCGAAGATGGTGTGGATCTGCACCACGTCGCGCTGCCACTCCAGGGCCTCCAGGTAGTGCGCCACCGCCATGAGGTTGGCCTCGGGCGGGAGCTTGTAGGCCGGATGCCCCCAGTAGCCGTTGGCGAAGATGCCGAGCTGGCCGCCCTCGACGAAGCCCTTGAGCTTGGCCTTGACGTCGGCGAAGTAGCCGGGCGAGGTCGTCGGATTGGACGGGCTGATGCTCTGGGCCAGATCGGAGGTCGCCTTGGGGTCGGCCTTGAGCGCCGAGACCACGTCCACCCAGTCAAGCGCGTGCAGGTGATAGAAGTGCATGACATGGTCGTGCACGTATTGCGCCGCGCTCATCAGATTCCGGATGAGCTGGGCGTTGTGCGGAATCGGGTAGCTCAGCGCGTTCTCCACGGCGCGGATCGAGGCCAGGCCGTGCACCAGGGTACACACGCCGCAGATGCGCTGGGCGAAGGCCCAGGCATCGCGCGGGTCGCGCCCGCGCAGGATGATCTCGATACCGCGGACCATGGTCCCGGCGCTGGAGGCGTGGGTGATCTCGCCATTGGAGTCGGTCTCCGCCTCGATGCGCAGGTGACCCTCGATACGGGTAATGGGATCGACGACGACTTTCTGTGTACTCATTCCTTATCTCCGCTTGTCGGTGTCCGGCGAGGCGTGACGTTGATTCGTGGCTCACTCGGCCAGGTTGTCGGCGACCAGATCCAACAGACTGTGCGCCGTCTTGTCCCAGTGGTGGTATTCCTGATTGTCATCGAAGTTCTGGCGGCAGTTCGAGCAGGCCGTCAGCAGCTCTTCGGCACCGGTGGCTTCGACCTGGTCCATCTTGATGCGAAACATCTTGTGGCGCAGATCGTCGGCCCGGTGGATGGTCAGCACCCCGCCGCCCCCGCCGCAGCACCAGTTCATCAGACCGGCGCCCTCCATCTCGTGCAGATCCGCGCCCAGTGCGTCCAGCACCACGCGCGGCGCCTCGGTCGCACCGCCGCGACGCGAGACCTGGCAGGGGTCGTGGTAGGTCACCGAGCGCTCGACCCGGTTGACCTTGATCTGACCGGACTGCAGCCCTTCGGCCAGGAATTCGGAGATGTGCTTGACCTCGAAGGGCAGGGGTTTGCCGTACATGTTGGCGCCCGACCAGCGCAGCGCGCCGTAGGCGTGGCCGCACTCGGGCAGGATGAGCAACTTGGCCCCGCAGTCGATGGCCGCGTTGATCATCTTCATGCTCATGTCCTTCTGCCAGGCGGAGTTGCCCGAGAGCATGCCGAAATTGGTCGCCTCGTAGCCGTCGGTGCGGAAGGTCCAGGACAGTCCCATGTGATTGAGCACCTTGGCCATGGCCGCCATGGATTCGGGGTATTTCTGGATCTCGATGGAGGACATGGTCACCAGCACGTCGGCCTTGTCCTCGTTGACGTGCATCTCGACCTCGTGCTCATCGCCCATCCACTCGATGCGGTCCTCGAACACCTTCGGCGTGGCCCCGAGCGGGCTGCCCTCGCGCTCGGCGCGCTCGGCGACGGCCCACAGCTCGTGGGGCACCAGACCCGCCTGGAACATGCCGTGGCGCGCCATGCCGACCAGCGTGGCGATGTCGATACTCATCGGACAGATCAGCGTGCAGCGCCCGCACATCGTGCAGGTGTCGTAGATAAGTTCCTGCCACTCCTGCAGTTCCTCGACCGTGACCTTGTGCTTGAGGTTGAGCGCCTTGTAGAAGAAGGCCAAGGGCCCGGCCTCGCGCTTGTAGGCCTGCTTGAAGGGCTCGAGCTTCCAGATGGGCGTGTGGCGCGGATCGCCGCTCGCCTCGTGGAAGTGGCAGGCATGCGCGCAGGCCCCGCAGTGAATGCAGGACTCCATATAGGTCGCCGCGATATAGCCGAAATCGCGCACGAAGCCGCGCATCGCGGTCTGCACGCGCTTGTCGTCGGGCATCTCGCCCTGCATGTCATAGCGCTTCTCGGGCTCTTTGACCGAGACGCGTTTGGACTCCAGGTCGAGGGGATGTTCGGTGTCGATATCGTTCATGCGCTCGTCCCCCTACGCTCGAACAGGGCGCCGGTCGTGCCCCGCGAGACGACGAAAAAGAAAGTGTGCATCAGCTTGCTGAACGGGAACCACACCAGCAGCAGCTCGAAACTGAGGATGTGGATGGCCAGCAGGTGCTCGTAGCGCGCCCCGAAGTGCGCCACGGCCATCAGCCCGGTCACCACCGGCGCGATGGTGACGAACCAGCTGAAGTAGTCGTCGAAGTTGGACAACAGGCGCGTGACCGGATTGGAGATACGCTTGACCAGCATCGCCACCAGGGCCGCGACGGTCACCGCCCCGGTGATATAGATGAAGGTGTTGGGCAGACCGCCCCAGCCCACGCCGATGATGTTCTTGATGAACAGGATGTGGGGCACGAAGAAGAACACCACGATCGCCAATCCGATGTGAAATATGTACCCGAGGATATAGTTCTGTACGACCTTGGGCCGAAATTCCTTGTACGGCCACAGGTGCACGATCAGCCCCTTGATGGCGCCGCGCCACAGGTGGGTGCTGCGCGGGCGGCTGTAGTCCTTCTTGCGCCGCAGCAGGAACACGCCGAACAGGCGCCACAGCACGCCCAGGAAGAAGATGGCGACCGACCACTGCAGGGCCGGTCCGCGGGCGAAGGTCAGCAGGTCCATGGTCTATTCCTCTTTGGCGATCGTGTCCTGGTGACGGCGCGACATGGCCGCCGCCCCGATACCGATGGCCGCGCCGGCGGCCGCGGCCGCCGCGATGCCCTCGGCCGTGCCCCAATGCCCGGTCGACAGCGGGGCGTAGAAGCTGCCCTTGTCCCAGAAATTGGGCTCCGAGCAGCCCAGGCAGCCGTGGCCGCTCTCCACGGGGAAGCTCACGCCGCCGTTCCACTTGGTCGTGGCGCAGGCGTTGTACGTGGTCGGGCCCTTGCAGCCGAGCTCGTACAGACACCAGCCGCTGCGTGCGCCCTCGTCGTCGAAGGTCTTGGCGAACTTGCCCTGGTCGTAGAACGGGCGCCGGTAGCAGCGATCGTGAATGGTCTCGCCGAAGAAGGCCTTGGGCCGGCCGTGAACGTCGAGGGCCGGCACCTCGCCGAAGGTCAGGTAGTGGGCGAGCACGCCGGTAATCACGACAGGAATCGGCGGACAGCCCGAGACGTTGATCAGCGGCTTGGTGGCGATGTGGCCGGATTTCATCAGCTCGCTCACGCTCACCGCGCCCGTGGGGTTGGGATTGGCCTTGGGGATGCCGCCGAACGAGGAGCAGGTACCCACCGCCACGACGGCCGCGGCCCCCTCGGCCGCCTCCTTCAGTATCTGCAGGTTGGTCTTGCCCGCGATGGTGGAATAGACCCCGTCGTCCTTGAGCGGGATCGAGCCGTCGACCAGCACGAGGTACTTGCCGTGGTTTTCCTTCATCGCGTCATGCAGGGCGGTCTCGGCCGCCGTACCCGCCGCCGCCTGCAGGGTCTCCTGGTAGTCCAGCGAGATCGCGTTGAACATCAGGCTCTCCAGCGTGGGCGAGTGCGACCGGGTCAACGACTCGGCGCAGCCCGTGCACTCCTGAAACGACAGGTAGATGACGGAGGGCCGCCGTGCCTTGTCCAGGGCCTTGGCGATGGCCGGCACCATGCTCGGTGGCATGGCCATCAGCGAGGCGGTGGCCGCGCAGAACTTCAAGAAGCCGCGCCGGCTCACGCCCTGCTGGCGCAGGGCCTCGCCGAGAGTCTGTTCCTTGTCGTGGTCTTTTGCCATGGCTGCACCCCTTAACGGTTCACTCTGATGCGGACTGTTCCTCCTGCGCCAGGCGCTGGCGCAGGTTCGACAAACCATCGACGAGGTCCTCGTCGACCGTTTGCAGGATGGTTGGTATGCGCGTGACTTCGATGAATTCGGCCACGACCTCGTCGGTCGCGTTGTGATGGGATACCCACCAGACGCCGCGCACCGCCGTCTCGCGCACGCGGGTCGGCCC
>Ga0209918_1000313_pt1 | contig 34821 bp, 26 predicted proteins | sample SalPonD_shore_MG_FD_185712 | JGI IMG/M metagenome (GOLD analysis project Ga0209918, IMG submission 185712) | Salt pond soil microbial communities from South San Francisco under conditions of wetland restoration - Salt Pond MetaG... | ecosystem: Environmental > Aquatic > Marine > Intertidal zone... | reverse complement strand
CTTCATACAGCTTCTCATTCTCCGGACGTATATCGATGAGCTTGCGCCATGCCTTATATAAAAAGCCACTTGCTATGAGGACAACGCCGGTAATCACGCTGGCCAGTATCCACCGGCCGTAGAGCCAGTAACCAGTCGCAAAGAGCGTACCGTACACCGCAACGCAGCCAAGCGCCATGCACAGCAGTCCCTGAGGAACACGCCAAGCTTCATCTTCGAGCGGTTCAACATCTTTATTCTCCTCTTTGGCCTCTTTGATCACTTTTTGCCAGCCGGGTCCGCCGGGACGTGCAATCTTGCAGAAGTTCACCAATGTTTCTTTATCGGTCGGTCGCGTCAAAAACGTCACCGTTACCCAGCCGATGGTCGTGATGACAACCCCGATCACCAACTCCTGCCAGCTGGTCAGTGCCGGCAGGCCAGTATGGGCGTGCACAAACTGGAAATACATGGCTATGACAAACGAGATCACCATGGCGGCAATTTCGCTTCCGGCGTTAATCCGCCACCAGAACCAGCGCAGGATAAACAGCAGGCCCGTACCGGCTCCAATCTGCAGGATAATCTGAAAGCTGTCGAGAGCATTCCGCAAGAGAAGAGCTAAAATGCCGGCTACAATCATCAGCACTACGGTAGAAATGCGTCCCACCATCACCAGTTCCTTTTCTGAGCTCTCCGGATCCATAAATCGCTGGTAGAAATCGTTAACCAGATAGGATGATCCCCAGTTCAGGTGCGTGGAAATCGTGGACATATACGCGGCCGTCAGCGAGGCAACTACCAGTCCCAGCCAACCCTTGGGGATAAACGTCAGCATGGCCGGGTACCCCATGTCGTTACCTGCTACTGAAGCAGCGTTGGGGAATGCATGTTGCATGGAGGCGATATCCGGGAAGACAATAATCGAGCACAACCCGACGATGATCCACGGCCAGGGGCGTAGCGCGTAATGAGCGACAGTGAAGAAAAATACCGCTGAAATGGAATTTTCCTCATCTTTGGCGGCAAACATCCGCTGGGCAATATAGCCTCCACCGCCCGGTTCTGCGCCGGGGTAATACACGCTCCACCACTGCACGGCCAGGGGAATAATAAATATGCCGATGGCCTGCGCCGGATCCGAGAAGTCCGGTAAAATATTAAGTTGACTTACCACATCCTTATGCTGAAGCAAGCCCTCCAATCCGCCCACGGCCGGGTGCTGCAGAGCAACGTATGCGGCAATAAAGCTCCCGCCGATGGCCAGGAAAAACTGGAAAAAGTCGGTCAGCAGCACACCTTTCAGTCCGCCGAGCGAGCTGTAGATCACCGTTACCAGACCGGCAATGACGACCGTCTCTACCGGGCTCAAGCCCATCAGCACTCCGCTAATCTTAATAGCCGCAAGCGATACCGTAGCCATGATGATCACATTGAAGATGAAGCCCAGGTAAATTGAACGGAAACCCCGCAGAAAGGCGGCCATCTTGCCGCTATAACGCAGCTCGTAGAACTCAACGTCAGTTAGCACGCCCGAGCGTTTCCACAAATTCGCATATACAAAGACCGTCAGCATACCCGTCAGCAGGAAGGCCCACCACACCCAGTTGCCTGAGACCCCATCAGTACGCACAATATTTGAAACCAGATTGGGCGTATCCGTCGAAAAGGTCGTGGCCACCATCGAGACTCCCAGCAACCACCACGGCATGTTTTTGCCCGCGGCGAAAAATTCAGTAGTATCCTTGCCCGACTGTCGGGCAACCCACAATCCAATCAGCAATGAAATCAACAGGTAAACTACAATAATGGCCCAGTCTATTGGTGCTAATAGCATAAAATACCTTTTTTGAAATTTGGCAAGCGCTAATCAAACAAACATAATTTTAACAAGATCTACAATCGTTTTTTAAAAGGATCAAATTTTACTAATCTACGACTGACTTTTTATCCAAAATTATTTTTATGACAAAAAGGTTTTTCTTATTCGATCTGCTTTTTCTTTTAATGCTAATCTTTGGATGTAAATCCAGCCACTATCAGAAACGACCAGACATCATCCCGGAACCAGTTTCTATGAAAATGAAGGATGGAAATTTCCAGCTAAGTAGAGACGCAGTAATTATAGCAGACACAACAAATTCTGGAATCCAAAATGTCGCTCTTCAATTGAAAAAGAGAATTGATTCTGCCACCGGCTATGACTTAACTATTCAAAACCAAAATGACACCACTGCTTCAAATGCTATTTCCCTTAAAATTGATACTGCCACTTTGTCTTTTGGTAATAAAGAAGGGTACTTGCTGTCGGTCTCCAATAATCAGGTGAGGATACAGGCGTCTTCACCGAATGGACTTTTTTACGGAGTCCAAACGTTATTTCAACTTTTGCCTGCACAGATCTATCAGACCGATTATACGCTTGTCCCGCAAAATACAAAATGGAGCATCCCGGCTGTTAAAATTAAAGATTATCCGCGTTTTGAATACCGCGGCATGCATTTGGATGTCGCTCGTCACTTTTTTCCAGTCAAGTTTATCAAGCGCTACATCGATCTGATAGCCATGCATAAGATGAATCGCTTTCACTGGCATTTGACAGATGATCAAGGCTGGCGTATTCAAATCAAGCAGTATCCGAAGCTTACCAGCATAGGGGCGTGGCGCGACTCAACGCTTGTCGGTCACTATGGCAGCGGTATTTATCACCATGAAAAATACGGTGGATATTATACCCAGGATCAGATTCGCGAAATTGTCCAATATGCCAGGAAAAAATATATCACGATAGTGCCGGAAATTGAGATGCCGGGCCATGCTTCAGCGGCTATTGCATCGTATCCTGAGCTGGGGTGTTCGAATGTGAAGCATCATCAGGTTCAACCGACCTGGGGCGTTTTTGAGGATATTTATTGTCCCAGTGAACAAACGTTTACATTCTTGGAGAATGTTTTGACAGAAGTAATGGATCTTTTTCCCGGCAAATATATCCATATTGGTGGGGATGAGACTCCCAAAGCAGCCTGGAAAAACAGCAAACTGGCCCAGCAGGTTATCCATAGAGAGGGACTAAAGAACGAAAAGGAACTGCAGAGCTATTTTATCCAGCGTATAGAGAAATTTTTGAATAGCCACGGACGGAATATTATCGGATGGGATGAAATCCTGGAGGGCGGTCTAGCGCCCAATGCTACCGTCATGAGCTGGCGCGGCACCGAAGGCGGTATCAAGGCAGCCAGGCAGCGTCATAATGTCATTATGACGCCCGGCAGTTACTGTTACCTGGATCACTATCAGGCCAATCCTGAAACTGAACCCTTAGCCATCGGGGGATTTACTTCACTGAAAAAAGTCTATTCCTATGAACCGGTGCCAGACGAACTTACCGAAGAACAATCGAAATATATTCTCGGGACGCAAGGTAACGTATGGACCGAATATATCGATTCAGCCGATAAAGTTGAATATATGGCGTATCCCCGTGCTGCGGCACTGGCAGAGGTTGGCTGGTCGCCCAAAAATAAACGAAACTGGACCGGCTTTTGGCGGCGGATGCAAACCCAGTTCAAACGATTTGATGTCTTGGACATTAATGCGGCACAACATTATCGCGGCCGAATGCCTTATTTTAGTAATCGCTAACCAATTATAGCGAAAAAAAAGCCACAGATACTGTAATAGTCAAAGGGATTCCTATACAGTCTGTGGCTTTGTCGTATAAAAAAGAGCTATAACTTAGTGTAATTTATAGCTGGTAATACCCGATTCAGTAATTGCAACTAGCTGTTTAAAGTCTTTAGAGGTAAAGAACCCACGAGAACCCAATTTCCCATAAATTTCTTTTTCCGGATGGTTCAGGGTAAAACTCGAAACCTTTTTGGGAGTCGCAAGGTTATAAACATCAATTTCTTCTGTTTTGGACAACCGAGGACTTACTTCCATAACCAAAGTCCGTTCATTGATATCAAAATCATCCAGATGCCCTTTTGGTGTATCACTATATGTAGTATGCAGCTCGTCCTTGTTAACTATCGCCATACCCTTGTCACCCAAATATATGATGTTATTTCCGGCATCATAAACGTATCGAGCCAGACCAACTCCTTTTTCGGCCAGAGAAGAATCTGCCAGAATATGTCCGTCATCCAGACTGAATTTATAAATCGATTCGCCGCCGGCAGCCCAAGCTTCCTTGTTGCCATAAATAACATTTGTCACATGCTTTTCAAATGGCTTAGTCAGCTTCCATGCCAGTTTCCCATCTTTCTTAGAAAAAGCATAAAAACCTAAAGGCATTTTTTTACCTACGATATTTCCCACTTTTCCGGCCATCAAATCAGACCCTGGTTGAGAAAAGCGTACGATTACGTTATCCCCTTCAAATATCATATCCCGAATATCCAAAGCATGCTTACATGTATGAGACCAAATCTGCTTACCCGTTTTTAGATCGAATTTTTGAATTTCTTTATCTGGTATTCCAAATGCTTTAGCGGTCTTAGGACTGACAGCATAAACAGCATCTTCGTTAATTTGGGGCATTGCCGTTTCATAGGTTTCATACATATTATATTTGCCCCCCGTAGCACTAGCCATCTTGGTAGTCCCTTCGAGAGCATTATCTCGCGTCCCAAAGATCCGGCGTCCATCTTTTAAAAGAAAAAATTCGGTAGAACCTCCGTGGAAATTTAACAATGCCAAATTATGTCTGAGCTTAATATTTGCTACTTGTTCACTTCGTCCCTGATAATCGGTTTTCCAAACAATTTTACCAGTGTTCCGATTAAGCAAAACGAGCTGTTTTAAAGACTCCGTATCAGAAGCATTTTTAAGTACATCTTTCAAGCCAGCCATGCTAGTAGCTATTAATAACTGGTTTGAATCTGCTAAATACTTAACAGCAGCAATACCCGTCCCATCGACCTTGTTGGTGCTCCACCGAACATTGCCTGTTTTAACATCAATGAGATATAGTTTTTTAACTGATCTGAACAAAAAGGCATCCATTTCAGGAACTTCGTACACCATTCTTTGAATCCTTCTGGTTTGGAATGCAAATTGTGAAGCGGCATCACTACCTAAAATTCCTTCATTATTCGCAATAATATGTGCAGCATCCTTATAATCATTCAGATTCCAGCGATAGGAAGAAGATTCCCAATCCTTTTTACCCGTGGTAATATCAACACTGGTAACAGTGTTTTTCCCGTCAATTCGGTTGAATAAAAGTACAGTATTTAGCCTTGGCATCTCCTTAAAAAAATATTTGGTATCCACTCGTTGGCTAACCAGAGTATTCTCCTTAATTTGCTCTTTAAGATCATGCTTGACCTGTGAAAAGAAGCCACCCCGCTTTCGAAAATCTTTATCCACAATATGGCCGTTGTTTCCATCCAACATAATCATATTCTCCTTATTCTGGACTAAAATATGATCAGTTGGTGTTAGCTGAGCGGCATTAAAATTGTCCCAATTGACACTATAATTCCAACCTCTCGGTACTGATGCTGTTTTTGTAGATGCACAGTTATCTAAAACAGATATTGCTATTAATACACATACCCCTAGTATATATACCCTCTTAGTTAGTAACCCCATTATTTATTTTATTTAGTTATTATTTGTATATAACGTACATTATTATTGCATGCACATCTATTTACAAAAAAAAATTAAATAATAAAAAAGCCCTGCTCACATACGTGAACAGGGCTTAATAGTTTATCCTAATGAAAGGCGTATAGCAAAGGCTTTTTACATCATGCCGCCCATGCCGCCCATGCCTCCGGGCATTCCGCCTCCCATTCCGCCCATGCCTCCACCGGCAGGACCACCTTCATCATCGTCGTCATCACCTTTAGAAGGCTTGTCAGATACGATGGCTTCGGTCGTCAGCATTAAGCCGGCAACAGAAGCAGCATTTTCGAGAGCGGTTCGGGTTACTTTCGTAGGATCAATAACACCAGCCTTGATCAGATCTTCGTACTCTTCAGTTCGAGCGTTGTAACCAAAGGCATCTTTGCCTTCTTTTACTTTCTGTACAACAATAGATCCTTCAGAACCAGCATTGTTAGCTATAGTTCGAAGCGGTGCTTCGAGCGCTCGGCTGATAATATCGAAGCCAACTTCCTGATCCGGATTTTCACCTTCCAGTTCAGAAAGTACTTTTTGAGCACGGAGCAGCGCAACACCACCACCAGCTACGATGCCTTCTTCAACGGCAGCGCGGGTAGCATGCAGTGCGTCTTCAACGCGAGCTTTCTTCTCTTTCATCTCAACTTCAGAAGCAGCACCAATGTAAAGAACGGCAACACCACCACTCAACTTGGCAAGACGTTCTTGCAGTTTTTCGCGGTCGTAATCAGAAGTCGTGGTTTCAATTTGACCTTTAATTTGATTTACGCGGGCCTTGATGTCTTCATCTTTACCCTGACCACCGACTAAGGTTGTGTCATCTTTAGTGATGTTTACGCGGTCAGCCGTTCCGAGATAATCAAGCGTTGCATTTTCGAGCTTATACCCACGCTCTTCAGAGATTACGGTACCGCCCGTCAGGATAGCGATGTCTTCCAACATCTGCTTACGACGATCGCCAAAACCAGGAGCTTTAACGGCAGCAATCTTCAGAGATCCGCGCAACTTATTAACAACCAAAGTAGCCAGTGCTTCGCCTTCGATATCTTCAGCGATAATCAGCAGTGGCTTACCGGTTTGAATTACTTTTTCAAGAATAGGAAGCAGATCCTTCATATTGCTAATCTTCTTGTCGAAGATCAGGATATAAGGCTCTTCCATCTCTGCGGTCATGGTCTCCGAATTTGTCACAAAATAAGGTGACAGGTAACCGCGATCGAACTGCATACCTTCAACCGTTTCAAGATAGGTTTCGGTACCTTTGGCTTCTTCGACCGTGATAACACCATCTTTGCCAACCTTCTCCATGGCATCGGCAATTAAGTTACCGATAGCTTCATCATTATTGGCAGAAATGGTGCCTACCTGAGCAATTTCGTTACGATCGCTGATCTCTTTGCTCATCTTCTTGAGCTCAGCAACAACTGCCTTAACAGCAGTATCGATACCGCGCTTCAGTTCCATTGGGTTAGCACCAGCCGTCACGTTCTTCAAACCGGTTTGGATAATAGACTGTGCAAGCACAGTAGCAGTTGTTGTACCGTCACCGGCATTGTCACTGGTTTTGGAAGCAACTTCCTTCACCATCTGAGCGCCCATATTTTCGCGCTTATTGGACAAGTCAATCTCTTTTGCTACGGTAACACCGTCCTTTGTAACGGTTGGTGCACCAAATGATTTTTCAATTACCACGTTACGTCCACGCGGACCTAAGGTAACCTTGACAGCATTAGCCAGCTTGTCAACGCCACGCTTAAGAGCATCGCGGGCTTCCATATCGTAATGAACTAGTTTTGCAGACATAGTTCTCCTATAATTTTATGAGTTTGTAGTTAAATATTTTTGATAGAAATGCATTATTAGGAAACAATTCCAAGAATGTCGGATTCACGCATGATTAAAAAATCGTCACCATCCAGCGTGATTTCAGTACCTGAATATTTTCCATAAAGTACCTTATCGCCTTCTTTCACCGACATGTCAACCTTGGTTCCGTTTTCTACTTTACCAGGACCTGCAGCGACTACCGTTCCTTCCTGTGGCTTTTCTTTGGCCGTATCAGGAATAATAATTCCGGAACTGGTTTTTTCTTCAGCAGGTTCTGGCTGAACCAAAACGCGATCACTTAATGGTTTAATTTTAGTTTTAGCCATAAGTATGACTCCTACATTTAAGTTATTAGTTGAAGTTGAAATTCATTACTCGCAGCATTGAAATGCTGGAAATACTTTCAAAAACTCTTCGTAAAATCCTGTTATGTTTAACAGGTACAATAGGTGAGCAAGTACCATACCAAATTTTAGGCATGTATTATATTTTTCTCTTCGAAGTATCTTATCGCCCTATAAAAGCCGATTTCTACTCAAAAACTGATTTTTGGCTTCAACAAGCAGAAAACAGCTAGTCGAAATTTCAGGTCAAAATGCCATCTTCGGTCAAACATGCTGTCAACTTTTCATATTCGGATGGCTCCCATGCCTCTGCTCTCTTGTCGAAATCGAATCCATCGGGCAACAATTTTTTATTTACGATAGGCTTTAAAGCATTACTCAATTTTTTGCGCCGTTGATTGAAGGCGGTTCTCACTACCTTTTTTAGATTTTCATCAGTACACTGCAGCGCACCCTTATCAAAAGTAAGCTTTACAATAACGCTGTCCACTTTGGGTTGGGGTTTAAAACAGTGCCTGGATACCGGGAAAAGGATTTCCGGCGTACACATTAGCTGCGTCTGTACACTAAGAATCCCATAATCTTTTGTACGAATATCAGCAACCAGTCGCTCGGCCACTTCTTTCTGCATCATCAAAAGGGCATCGGCAAGCAAGGTCCGGTTTTCCAAGAGTCCGAAAAGAATCTGACTTGTAATATAGTACGGAAGATTCCCGACCACATGAGTCTTCTCTTTGCCAATAGAGATTTCCTTCCAATTTACATCGAGCACATTTTGAAAATAAATTTCAAGCTCAGGAAACTTTTGTTCTAGTACCTCTATCGCACGCTGATCCAATTCTATTGCAACCACATCCTGATATTTCCGCACTAATGCCTCTGTAAGAGCTCCGGTACCCGGACCAATCTCAATTACCCGGTCTTTTTCCTTTGCCGGAATAGCATCCACAATTTTTTCAACTATATTTTGATCGGTAAGAAAATGCTGCCCTAAACTTTTTTTAGGTTTGATACTCATTCTTTCAATTAAAAATTAAAAATGGAAAATTCCGGTTGAACTTAATTTATGATTTTTAACTTTTCATTGTCTTTTTGCTTACTGTTGCTGCTTAATTTAAATTATCCTAAATAATATACTGATGAAATTAATAATACATGGATATCAATCCACTTGAAACCGAAAAAATTGGGATTCAGACGCTGGAAAAGCGGTTAATGAAATCAGAATCCGAAATTTCTCTTAAAATAGGCCTTCCCAAAGAAGTCTCCAATGATGAACGACGCATCTGTTTAACCCCGGGAGGCGTATCAGTTTTGGTAGCCAACGGACACGAAGTCTTCTTGGAAAAAGGGGCTGGTGAAGAGGCTAATTTTTCAGATCAGGAATTCGCAGATGCCGGTGCCCAGATTGCCTATAGCATTGATGAGATTTATAAAAAATCAGAAATGATTGTTAAGGTAGCTCCGCCCACCCAATCAGAATTCGAACTGCTCGACAACAATCATATTCTCTTATCAGCCTTGCATCTGGGTAATACCACTGAAGAGTTTATCGAGATACTGATCAACAAATCTATTACAGCTATTGGATTCGAATTTATTAAAGGCAATGATAAGGAATTTCCCATTGTACGCATGATGCATGAAATTACCGGATCGATGGCTGTGCAAATAGGAGCTCACTACCTGGAGAAAAGTGAAGGCGGCCAAGGCATCATGCTTGGAGGTATTTCCGGGATCCCACCAGCTACGGTAGTAATCCTTGGAGCAGGTATCACTGCTGAATATGCCGCTCGCACCGCATTAGGCTATGGAGCCCAGGTTTTTGTAATGGATGATGATCTTGCACGATTGCGCCACTTGGAAAATGCTCTCGACCGCCGAATCATCACAGCCACCGCAAACTACCAATACCTTTCATCTGCTTTGCAATATGCCGATGTGCTGATTGGTGCGGCTATGTTTGAGGGAGAAAGGGCTCCTTGCCTGGTTACCGAACCAATGGTTGCCGGAATGAAGCCGGGGAGTGTCATCGTAGATACCGTCATAGATCAGGGGGGTTGTATCGCCACCAGCAAACCTACTACCCACTCTAAACCCACCTATGTCACTCACGACGTAATCCACTATTGCGTTCCCAATATTCCTTCCAATGTAGCCCGCACAGCTACTTATGCGCTTAATAATGTAATTGTACCTTACCTATTGGCTATTGGGGATGCGGGAGGGATCAAAGATGCACTATGGACGAACACCGATTTGCGTAACGGCACCTATGTTTATAAAAAACATCTCACCAAAAAGGCATTGTCCAAAATTTTTGATATGCCCTATCGGGAAATCGAAATGCTGATAGCGAGTCAAATATAATTTGGTGAAATCAAAGTTTAGATGAGCAAAACAACTAAAATTGTACTTGGGGTTCTGACCTTTCTACCCCTTGTCGTGCTTATTCTATTTGCAAGCTATACTGTTTACCAGATCGCTTCTTTTTGGGCTGCCCAGGATCACTATATGCCTATGTTTCTTTTTCCGTATTTGGGATATGCGCTTCCATTTATGTTCTTATTTGGCCTGTTCAACCTTGGACTGATCATTTTTTATCTTATACAAATAAGCCAAAACAATTTTTTAGATACCGAAAAGAAATTTTTGTGGATCGTTGTAGTTATTATACTAAACAATATAATGATGCCAATTTATTGGTATATCCATATTTGGAAGGAAAAGCTGCAGGAGCCGAAGTTAACCTCAACATTTAAGGCCCATGAACCAACAAGAACTAGATCCCAGGAATTTTAAGCGCATCAGTATTATCAACTGGCTGTTGAGCTTACCCTTCTTTCTTCTTTTCTCATGGCCTTACCTCTATCTTTCAAATTTTGTAGGAATTGAAAAATTTATCGCCTACATCGGTTGTATTTTCTTTTCCCTACCCTTCATGATTACTATTCTGCACGGCCACGTCACTATGTCTTTAGGAGTAGCCCACCGTCATCACTATTATGATTGGCTTCACGACCATGCCCTCAGCTATGGATTACTATTCCATCCGGTGATGATGCGAACCCGTTTTCGCTTACTCCTGCTGGTTATAAGCATATTGTTGTACACAATTGGAGTTCTGCTCAAAATCTGAAAAATAAAAATCCGCAAAGCTTCAACACTTTGCGGATCCTTATAATTCTGGATGTGATAACGCTAATCAATACGCTTTACCTTCTTTGATCTCTTCGACCACACTTGGGTCCAGCAAAGTCGAGACATCGCCCATATCCTCAGTTTCTCCGGCGGCAATATTCCGCAGGATCCGCCGCATGATCTTCCCTGATCGGGTTTTGGGCAGCCCTGAAACCAGCTGGATCTTGTCCGGCTTGGCAATTGGGCTGATAATCTTGGTGACCAGGTCGTGGATTTCCTTCTTAAAGTCCTTGGGATTGGCGACCCCGTCTTCAGTAATAATAAAGGCATAAATACCTTCCCCTTTTACCTCATGGGGATAGCCGACGATAGCCGACTCGACGATCTTCGGATGCTCGTCGATGGCGTTCTCAATCTCGGCGGTGCCCAGCCGGTGTCCTGATACGTTAAGCACATCATCGACGCGGCCGGTTATCCGGTAATAGCCGTCCTCATCGCGGCGGCAACCATCACCGGTAAAGTAGTAGCCCGGGTACTTTGTAAAATACGTTTCTATATAACGCTCCTGGTCGCCCCATATGCCCCGGGTCATTCCCGGCCAAGGCTGCTTGATTACCAAGTCGCCCTGCACGCCGTTGCCTTCAATCTCGTCACCTTTGTCGTCCATCAGGGCCGGATCAATACCTGGCAGCGGCAGTGTGGCGTAACCCGGCTTGGTGGGCGTTACCCCAGCCAGCGGCGAAATCATAATACCACCGGTTTCGGTTTGCCACCAGGTATCCACAATCGGGCACTTGCCATTGCCAATATGGTCGTGGTACCAGTGCCAGGCTTCTTCGTTGATAGGCTCACCTACCGTACCCAGTACTTTCAGCGAACTCAGGTCGTATTTGTTGACGTACTCGATGTCTTCTTTCATCAGGGCCCGAATAGCTGTGGGCGCCGTATAGAAGTGCGTCACGTTGTACTTATCGCAAACTTCCCACAACCGACCCGGGTCGGGGTACATTGGCGTGCCTTCAAAAATGATTCCGGTGGCTCCGTTCAGCAGCGGCCCATACAGGATATAGGAATGGCCGGTAATCCATCCTGCATCGGCGGTACACCAATACACGTCTTCTTCCTCTACCTGAAAGACATTGCGAAAGGTATAGCTGGTATAAACCATATAGCCCCCACAGGTATGCAGCTGGCCTTTGGGCTTGCCGGTCGAGCCGGAGGTATAGAGGATAAACAGCGGATCTTCGGCATCCATCTCCACGGCTTCGTGCTCTTTAGAGGCGTTGCGAATCAGCAGGTGCCACCATTCATCGCGGCCCTCCACCCAATTGATCTCGCGGTTGGTGCGTTGGCAGACAATCACTTTTTCAATACTTGGACAATCTTTGAGGGCTTCGTCGGAAATATCTTTCAGCGGCACGTGTTTTTCTCCGCGCCGTAGCCCATCGTTGGTGATCAACATCTTAGCGTCGCAGTCCTGGATGCGCTCTGCCAGCGATTGAGCCGAGAAGCCGGCAAACACAATCGAGTGGACCGCCCCAATGCGCGCGCAGGCCAGCGCCGAGATCATCAGCTCGGGGGTCATCGCCATATAGATAGCCACCCGATCCCCTTTCTGGACCCCTTTCGACTGCAGCACGTTGGCAAACCGACAGACGTCCTCGTGCAGCTGCCGGTAGGTGATGGTCCGCCGGAACGAATCCGGGTGATTGGGCTCAAAGATGAAGGCTGTCTTATGGCCGATAGTATTCAGGTGGCGGTCCAGGCAATTTTCTGTGATATTCAGTTTACCGCCCTCAAACCACTTGACATCTCCATTCTTGAAACTCCCGCTGTGGGTCTTGTCCCACCGCTTGCGCCAGTAAAACGTCCCCGCTTCGTGCTCCCAGAATTCCTGCCGGTTTTTAATACTCCGCTTATACACGTCCTTATATTCTTCAAACGAATCAATATTTAACCACATATGAAGCCCTTTCTTGGTTATCTTTGTTTATTCTTACTAATACTGTTGGTATGTTAAATATTTTAGATTGATAATCAAGTATTAATTAAGATTTACATGCGCGCCCTAATTGTCGAAGACGAGCCACTACTGCTCGAAAATTTGGAACAACAACTGGAAGAAGAACAATTTTATGTTGATTGTTCTCAGACACTAGAAAAAGCACAGGATTTTATAGCCGGTGAAAAATATGATTTAATCCTTCTGGATTTGAGCCTTCCCGATGGGGATGGACTTGAGCTTCTTCGGACAGTAAAAAAGCATGATCCCGAGACTGCGGTTGTCATTCTGACAGCGAGAGGAGAAGTGGAGGATAAGGTAAAAGGCTTGGAATTGGGCAGTGATGACTATCTGGCTAAACCTTTCGCAATGGCTGAGTTACGAGCGCGTATCCACGCAGTTCTGAGACGAAAATTTAAAATCAATGAAAATGAAATTTCGGCTGCCGGATTAACAGTTTCGCTGGATCATATGCATATAAACTTTGAGGACACTGAGCTGGAAATGACGGAGACAGAATACAAAATTCTGCGTTATTTAGTCCTTAATAAAAATAAGACAATCACGCGCATAGCTTTAGCCGAACATATTTGGGGCAATAAAATTGATGACCGGTTTTCACTTGATTTTATTAACTCACATATAAAAAATATCCGAAAAAAATTGGCTAATCATAACGCTCCTGACTGCATTAAAACCGTTTATGGCGTAGGATACAAATTGGAAGACTATGAGACTGAACAATAAGATTCTGGTTAGCAATATCATTCTGTCGGTCATCATTTTCTTATTGACAAGTGTGGGGATGTATTTCCTGGTTAAAAATACTGTTTATACTGAGCTTGATCATCATCTGCTTCAACACAAAACAGACATCACTGATCAACTTGATACCGGTCCTTCCAGTTTTAATGCTATACAAAATATGGGGGGACTTGGAACCTATGAATGGGTGGAAATAACGAAATATGACGGATCGATCCCTTTGCACAAAAATTTCTTTGCTACGCTTGATACAGCACGGAATAGGGATGAAAGCCCGGAAACCTATCGCCGCTTAACAACAACGATCTCTGTCAATAATCATAATTACCTTTTGAAAGTTTATGAAGAAGTCGCCTCTTGGAATAACATCAGTTGGACTATCCTTATAACTATATTGGGGGTCCTCCTCATATGGATTTTACTGGTATACCTGGTCAATCAAGCCGCTTTCAAAAAACTTTTAGCCCCGTTTTATAAAACAGTTGATACGCTGGAACACATCTCTGATCCTACGCACCTTGAAAAATCCTTTCCGGATTCGACCACTCACGAGATTAATGTTTTAAATCACGCTTTAAATGATATGATGAAAGAAATTCGTTCATCATTTGAGGATCAGAAGCAGTTTATACAAAATGCTTCCCACGAGTTACTAACACCGCTCTCAATCATCCGGCAGAAAGCAGAAAAGATACTTGCTAAGTCGGATTTACTGGACCGGCAAACACTCGAATCGGTCAACGATATTCAACAAACGGCCGTTCGCTTAAGTCGTTTAAGCAACGCTTTGCTGTTAATCAGCCGGATTGAAAACAAGCAATTCTCGCTGGATGAACAGATTGATATCTCAGAAATAAGCGAAGAAGTTATATATGAACTTCGCGATTTTATTTCGATGAAAAATATTACTCTTAAGAAAGAGATTTCGGAGGTGATTCATGTCAAAGGAAACAGAGAACTGATTCGATCAGCTATTTATAATATTGTGCAAAACGCCATTAAATTTGCTCCACCCGGTTCAACAATTACTATTAAGGCAGGTTGCGAATCTGATAGTTGCCAAATCTCTGTTCAAGATCAGGGACCGGGTATCCCTCTCTCTCTGGTTGATTCTATTTTCGACCGTTTCAAAAAAGGAAATATCCAAACAGTCTCTTCTAAAGAACACGACAGTCCGGGTTTGGGACTTTCTATCGTTAAGAGTATTTGTCAACTGCATGAATTTGATTGTTCGGCTAAAAACCTACCGAAACAGGGAGCTAAAATTACTATTCATTTCTAAATCCATATTCTCTACAGATTTCTTTATTAGTTTTGCGAATTGAAGTGACATGAGATAACCACTGGACTTATTTAAATCCAATTTCATGCACTAACAATAAGAGATAAAGTTCCTTTTATCATCATAAAGCGTAAAACAAAAGAAATTTAATATGGAAAGTAACTTATTCGCAAAACACCGCTATTCATTAATAGCTTCGGTCATTTTCCTGTTGGTTCTACAGTTTGGCTGCAGTAAAAAACAGTCAAATAACTCCCAATCTGCTGCTAATAAAACAAGCCTTATGAAGCAGGCGGGGAACACTTTCGGTGTCGTTCCTGATAGCGTTCCTAATCCTGATAATAAACTCAACCCGGATAAAATTGAGTTAGGCAAAAGGCTGTATTACGATACCCGATTATCACGCAGTAACACCATTAGCTGCAATAGTTGTCATAATATGGCCACCTACGGAGTGGATAATAATCCTACATCGATGGGACATGGCTGGAGACTTGGCCCGCGTAATGCGCCTACGGTATTGAATGCAGCACTTCATATTTCTCAATTTTGGGATGGAAGAGCCAAAAATGTAGAAGAGCAAGCCAAGGGGCCGATGCTCAATCCTGTTGAGATGGGGGGCATTGATAAACAACATTCTGATCTGGCTGTAAAACGTATTGCTTCTATCGATGAATATGTAAAAGAATTTCAAAAAGCTTTTCCCGATTCTAGTAACGAAGTATCACTAAAACACATTACTGATGCCATCGGAGCTTATGAGCGAACCCTTACTACTCCATCGCGATTCGACAAATTCTTAGAGGGGGACGACAATGCCCTATCTACTATGGAGAAAAAAGGATTAAAAACATTTATGGATGTTGGTTGCACTACTTGTCATAACGGCGTAGCCGTCGGTGGTGGGATGTATCAGAAATTCGGTTTGATTAATGGTCCCTACTGGAAATATACAGGTAGTAAATCTCATGATATTGGCCGCGCTGGCGTAACTAACAACGATAACGACAAATACTTTTTTAAAGTACCTTCACTTAGAAATGTTGCACATACTTATCCCTATTTCCATGATGGCAGCATATGGAGTTTGAGGAAAGCCGTGCAGATTATGGGCAAAACCCAGTTGGGTAAAGATCTTTCGAAAGAACAAACCAATGAAATCATAGCATTCTTGAAAAGCCTGACGGGTAAGATACCGGAAGACATGCGCACACTGCCTCTACTTCCGCCCTCCGATCCGAAAACGCCTAAACCTGATGTCTCGGTATTTCGCGATATGTCTTCACGATAATTAAGCTGTTGTTCCCCCGAAGCCGGTTATTTCCATTCTAAATTACCTCAGAGAATGGAATAACCGGCATTTTTTTAATAAAATATTTTCATTTACAACCTTTATAAGATAAAATTAACTTATATCTCTTATCTTATTTTAAGAAGTATCTTCGCAAATAGACCTTTACATACGTTACATGGATACTCATAGATACTATTTAGACGAGAATTGAAAAAGGCTATGCTTAAAATGTTTTTTTATTTAGAGGGCTTTGAAAAACCAGGTTTTAATAAACTCCAGACTTTGCCTTTTTAGCTTTCGAAAAATTAATCCTAATTAAATATTAGAAAAAAATGAATGGAGCAGAATTTCATCTTATTGTAAATCACATTCCTATTTTTAGCGTGGCGTTTGGCATCTGTATTATGATCTGGGGTATGATAAAAAACAGTAAAACTGTCAAACAAATTGCGGCCGTACTTTTTGTGCTGGGGGCGATCTCCAGTTATATCGCCGTAGAATCAGGGCAGGAAGCCGAAGAGGTAGTAGAAGACATCCCAACGGTTACCCATCAGCTTATCCATGAGCATGAAGAAAGTGCGGAAACATCCCTATGGCTTTCGATTGCACTCGGGGTCTTAAGCTTGGTTTGGTTGTTTGCAGATAGCCTGAATCTTTCATTCAAAAAACCGTTACTTATTGTCACTCTTATTTTAGGTTTCATCAGTGTGGGTAGCTTAATCTACACCGCATATTTAGGTGGACACATCAGGCATACCGAGATCCGACCATCACAAACGGCTACACCAAATGCGAATATGGATATGGATGAGGACTCGGATTAAAACTATATTTGTCTTTACTGCGTTAATACTCTCTATATTTCAATGATAGAAGCAATAAAGACAAAACTATTTGAAGAGGGCTTTGTAAAACCCATCCGTGTCATGCTGAACTTGTTTCAGCATCTACTTCTTTATCCCTTTAAAGCTATTAACGGATTCTTAGCAAAAGACCCTGAACTAAATTCAGGGTGACACCGGGTTCTGCAAGGCCCTCTTGAAGTCAGAAAAAACTCCGGGGCTGCAACTTGTTGAAAAATGGTTTCATCAACAAGGTTGGCAGCCCTTCGATTATCAGCGCGAAGTTTGGGAAGCCTTTCTGGATGGCAAAAACGGTCTGCTGAACTCTCCCACCGGCAGCGGCAAGACCTTTGCCCTGTGGATGGCAATGCTGATAAAATGGATCGACGAGCACCCTCAAACCTACCGCGAGCTGGCCGATAATGGTCTGCAACTGCTGTGGATTACCCCACTTCGAGCCCTTGCCCGCGATATTGAACAAGCCTTAAAAAAGGTGCTTGATGATTTGGAAATCCCATGGGAGGTGGCCCGGCGTACAGGTGATGTTTCATCCTATAAAAAGCAACAGCTTAAAAAACAAATGCCGGAGGTGCTGATCACTACCCCGGAAAGCCTGCATATCCTGATGGCTCAAAAGGGATACAACCACTATTTCGATGATCTGGATGCGGTGGTAATAGATGAGTGGCACGAACTGCTGGGATCCAAACGCGGCACGCAAACCGAACTAGGACTCTCGCGCCTCAAACATTTGCGACCCAATCTGCGAATCTGGGGCATTTCGGCAACTATTGGCAATCTTCAGGAGGCGTTGGACGTACTATTAGGCGCTGATGCCGATAAACAAAATGCCGTCATTATTAAGGCTGATGTAGAGAAAAAGCTTCAAGTTCAATCCGTTTTGCCGGACGATGTTGAAAAATTTCCCTGGTCGGGACATCTGGGCACAAAATTATTGCACAAGGTACTGCCGATTATTGAAAAAAGCCGTTCGACCCTGATTTTTACGAACACGCGGTCGCAATCGGAAATCTGGTTCCAGCGTCTGTTAGAAGCAAATCCTGACTTGGCGGGAGTTATTGCACTACATCATGGATCACTTAGTAAAAAGATTCGCCGCTGGGTGGAACAGTCGCTACACGAAGGCACGCTCAAAGCGGTTGTCTGCACTTCGAGTCTTGATCTAGGCGTCGATTTTGCCCCGGTGGAAACGGTCGTCCAAGTTGGCAGTCCCAAAGGCGTCGCACGTTTTCTGCAGCGGGCCGGCCGGAGCGGACATCAACCCGGCTCGACCAGCCGAATCTATTTTGTGCCTACCAATGCGCTGGAATTGATCGAAGCTGCCGCACTGAAAACCGCTGCTACCCAAAAAATTGCGCTGGAAAGCCGAGATCCCATCCTGCAACCATATGATGTTTTAATCCAGTATGTCATTACCCTTGCGGTTTCTGATGGCTTTGAGCCTCAAAAATTATTTAAAGAAGTAAAAACCACTTTTGCCTATCAGACGCTGACTGAAAAAGAGTGGAACTGGATTATGGATTTTATCACAACGGGTGGAAAATCACTATCCAGCTATGATGAGTATTCGAAGGTGGTTGAGGATGACGGACGGTATAAGGTCGATAATCACAAAATAAAGCGCCGTCACCGGATGTCGATTGGCACGATTGCGAGCGATACAATGATGAGTGTAAAATATTTGAAGGGAGCACATCTTGGCAGCATCGAGGAATGGTTTATTGCAATGCTGAATCCCGGTGATAATTTCTGGTTTGCGGGACGAAGTCTGGAGCTCGTCCGCACCAAGGAGATGACCGCCTATGTACGACGTGCTAATACATCCAAAGCCAAAGTGCCTAGCTGGATGGGCGGACGCATGTCACTGTCGTCAAATATGTCTCATCTGTTGCGTCACAAAATGCACCAGGCGATCGACGGAACGGCCGATGACGCTGAACTCGCGGCCATCCAACCTATTTTAGATATTCAAAACGACTGGTCCACGCTGCCCGATGAGGACGAACTGGTCATCGAAAAGACAACTTCGCAGGAAGGACATCACCTGTTTTTCTTTCCATTTGAGGGGCGCTATGTACACGAGGGGATGTCGGCGCTGGTAGCGTACCGAATTTCGCAGCTCACGCCCATCACATTCTCGATCGCGATGAATGATTATGGGTTCGAACTTCTATCGGACAAAGAGATTCCCATCGAGAAAGCGCTCGAAAATGATCTTTTTTCGGATGAACATTTGATTGAGGATATCTTTTCAAGCCTTAATGATACCGAACTGGCCAAACGACGGTTTCGTGGTATCTGTCATATTGCGGGTCTCATTTTCGAAGGATTTCCCGGACAGCGTAAATCCAGTCGGCACCTGCAATCTTCATCAGGGCTATTCTTTGATGTGTTTGACCAGTATGAACCTGATAATTTGTTATTGCAACAGGCATACGATGAGGTACTGGCCTACCAACTCGACGAAGTTCGTCTGCGAAAGGCTTTGAGGCGTATTCAATCCCAAAAAATTACTTTGAGACACACCAAGCGATTTACCCCTTTTGCATTTCCGATTATGGTAGATCGGCTGCGCGAGCGCCTAAGCTCTGAAAAGCTGATCGACCGCGTGCAACGGATGCAGGTTCAGCTGGAGAAGCAGGTATAAGGTGAGAGATCAAGGCGCAGCACAATGGACGTGGTTGAGGTACCGGTCGGTAATCGTCTGACGGCTGGGGTTGCCGTCTGACGAATGAAACAAGCAAGTCCTTAACCTTGGTGATTCACCAGCTCGCAAGACCAGCGAGCAGATGAGGTATAAGCCGGTTAATGGCTGGGATTGCCACCTGTCGGCTTGGCCAAAAAAACTGGCAGAGAAAGCTTTTTGTTTCAAAGATATGTCCTTTTGAACAAAGATCTCTCATTCCGCTGGTTCATTCGAGAGGACAGAATCACCCGGTGGTTCGGGAGTACAACTCCCTCACAGCATATAATCTTTACTATAAACATTCAAAGAGCTCAATTCCACTGTGGAGTCAGGGGGATGCTCAGATTATACCCGGATTAAAAAATGTTGAGCTGATAAAGTTTTGATTCGGTAACAAGTCATCCATACATTTCCAGCTATGATCTCGAATGCCAAAACTTTCAATCATCAGCACCAGCGATTGTGGCTTCTGCCTCAGAAAGCAATTTATTGGCAAAAGTACCGTACCCTGCTTGTTGCCGACTTGCACATCGGCAAATCCGGACATTTCCGTAAATCCGGTATTGCCGTACCCGGACAGGTTAACAAATCCAATCTGGCAGTTTTGTCGCACCTTGTTGAGGAAACTTCTACAGATCATCTGGTAATTCTGGGCGATCTTTTTCATAGTGATATCAACAAAGAATGGCAGCAATTTATTGAGTGGCGAAAAAAATACCGAGAACTGGAAGTGAGCCTGGTTATCGGCAATCATGATATCCTGGAACGGGATAATTATCACTCAGGTCTGATCAACCTCTTTAAAAAGATGACAATCGGCCCCTATCTTTTGGTTCATGATTTGCAAGAAATTCCCGACTTAAATGCTACTGATCGTTATGTGTTAAGTGGACACATTCATCCGGCAGTAAAGTTGAGAGGAAAAGGCCGACAAATCATGAAGTTGCCATGCTTCTATTTTGGTAACGCATACGGGATTCTTCCTGCTTTTGGCCAATTTACCGGAACAAAGATTATTACGCCCACCTACGATGATGATGTTTTTATGATCGCTGATTCGCAGATTATATCTGCTAATAAAATGCAGACGTAGGCAATTACTGCCGCCATTTTCGTTTAAAGCAGTGATGGAGCCGACTGAGGATTCGAGATTTCTTAGTCCGCACGTTTGCCCCTGTTAAATCAAAATGAGCACTGGCTTCTTTCGTAGTTGCGTCGGGTTTATCGATAAAATATTCGATAAATGTGCGGGATTTTTCTCTCAATTCATCCAGACAAGCTTCCAAAATACGCTGACGGTCTTTATCCATTAGATTTTGAAATTGCTCTGCAGGATCTGCCAAGTGCTCTTTGTGATCCTCTACGGGATTATTAAACCGGTGTTGTTCTTTCGAAAGACGAAAATATTCATGGCGGCATGCTCTTATCAAATAGCTGAAAATATATTTCTCTTCTCTGATATTATCCTGCCTGATTTGTTCATAAACGTTCAAAAAGGCCTGTTGAGTACATTCTTCTGCATCTTGTTCACTTGCATTAAGTACCACCTGCAAATAATCTTTGAGACGATATAGCAATTCTTCCAGCAAATCATTGGCTTTCCCTTCCTGATTTTGCTGGATAGCATAAATTAATTCTGAATAATCAACTCTGGAGTTACTCAAGGTAATATTAGGCCTAATTAGCTAACGTATCCTATCCCTGTTTAAGATAAGTCATTTATATCACATTCCTGCTTCAAATATATAACTATTAGATAATCATACAAATATTAGAATAGTAACCATTCATAAAATATTACATCAAATTTAACAATTAGATTATTAATAAAATTTGAGTTAAAATAAATCTTGTAACATTAAAGATTACAAATACTCTTATAATATTGGATGTTATATCATTGATAAAAAAATTTAAATTATAATATAATTTTGTTACAAATTATTTTTCAGGGTATAAATCATGTAAACCGCAATATTTTTTGTAACAAAGCAAACTTTAATTACTCTTGTAATCAGCGGCCTTTATAGCCTATAAATTGGCTTTTAGGGTCTTATGGGTACAATCAATAAATACTGTTACAACTTAAAATTCGAACTAAACTACGGATCAACTATGAAATCACTCACTCACAAACTCCTCGCTCTCTCCTTCATCTTAGCCCTGGCCACCGGCTGCGCTTCGGTTACCGACGCCGGCATGACCCAGTCCAAAAAGACCAACACGCCCACAGTTCAGCAGCCCAAACCCGACAACCCCGGTTTCTCTGGTTCCGACATGGATCCTATTTATGACAAACCGCTGTAGTCTCTGACTTATTTAATTCTTCTTCGCTTTCTAAAAAGAGAAAGTTTACTATATAGTAACTAAAGAATAGAGGCTACAGTTATTACGCAAAGGTCATGACCATTTTGATAATGTAAGTATAGAATAGATTAGTTGGTCAAATTCTTAATAGATTATCTGGATTGTAAATTCTATACTTCTTCCTAACAGTAACGCCAAACTTTCTATTCCGAAATGTAGTTTAATAACAGTTGCTATATGTTTTTAATACTATTAGGTTTTCTTCAGATTGTTGCTCCATCAGATAGTACTTTGATTCAACAATCCCGAAAACAGGCAGAGTACTATATCCATCAAATCAACAGTGGTAGGAATATTGAAGAAAATCTATGGGCCTTAAGCATCGTAAGTACTTCGAATAAGAATGTAAAAGCATTTGCCGAAAGAGAAATAAAGAGAGATAAAAACGGTGGGAACGAGCTACTATCTATTTTTACAGATATTAAACCCTCCTTTCAAGATCAATTAAAAAAAGTGGTCTTTAAAACAGGTTCCAGGAATCTATTGATAGCTCTATTATTATCTACTCCAGACAAAAAGAGAGAAGAAATATATAAGCAGTTTAGATCAAATTTTGATTTTCCTCAAAATTTTGAACTCAAATACAATAAACTTTGCCAATCGATAATCAACAAAAGAAATATAACCGCAGATATATTACCTGTAAGAACCTTCCTTCTACCCCATTTCTTTTTGCTCTATTACAATCAACAGAATAGGCTATTAACAGAAAAATATCTTGAAAAACTTTCAACAAATTGGAAATCCAATCAGGAAATCCCAAATAATTTATCAACAGATTTATACGAGATTACCCTTTTAAGAGTCAATTACCTATTGAACAGGTATTCGCAAACGTCACAAATATATAATGACCTTATCCAGGATAGGCTATTTCCAAATTCATCTATTAAACTTAGAACGTATAGATACTTGGACTACTCTATGTATCGACTTGGCTATTTTGATCGCAATTTGGAAATAGCAAGAAAATACACTCTTCCTTTATCTAAATATCTAGGAGAAAGATCTATTGAATTGGGTATCAAATTCACTTACGGTATCAATCTTTACAGCATTGGAAAAATAAAAGAAGCAGAAAAGATATATCAAGAAGTATTGAATAATATAAATACTAAAAATCCCGAAGTAAGACTCTCTTCATTGTATAACAATCTGGCTCTGGCCCAATATAAACTTGGTAAATATGATCAATATCTTGATTTACAATTACAAGCATTAAAAATTGCTAAACAACAGCATAATTATGCGCACAGGATCGAGATATTAAATAATTTATTTATCTATTATAGAAAATCTAAAAATTCCCGGAAAGCCATAAACTATTTGGAACAGGCTAAAAATTTGGCTTTAAAAGAGGGATCAAATTCTGATCTAGGAAAAATTTATACTTATTTTGGATCCTTCTATAGAAAGTTTGAGCAAAATATGGATAAGGCCTTCCGTTATTACGCAAAGGCCAAAAAAGTACTAGATATTAAAAATAATACCCGGATATATATAAAATTATTAGTAGAGGAGGCTGAAACACATAAGAAGGACCATAATTATCAAAAAGCTTTAGAAAAATATGACAAAATTCTTCAAATCACTCCACAGAAGACTAACCCAGACCATATTGATGCATTAGTCAATAAAGCTTTGGTATATCTTAAGATAAATAACTTAAACAAGGCAAATAAATACATCTATAAATTTAAGTCATATGATCTTAGCAAACTCGATTTTGAACAAATTGTAAAAGCAAAAACGGTTGAGGCAAATTATCTTAATAAAACGGGAAATCCGCATAAAGCCCTTGACTTACTTACCACGACCCTTGATCAAATTGTTGAACGGGCCCGGAGCAGCGCAGATCTTAAATCCGGTTTCTGGCATGTTGCAGATGAATATCTTGATGCCTTTGATTTAGCAGTATCGATTGATATTGAAACCAATCAGCCGGGAAAAGCAGTAGAACTGCTTGACCAGCTCAAAACCATCAATGATGCTTCTTTGTATCAAAATCCTCTGGTTAAATCCAGCCTGTTAAATGAATCTGAGCTTACTCAATACAAGAAGCTGTCGGCTCAACTTGATGCCACCCGAAAAAAACTGCTGACGGCCCACAAAAGCCAGCAATTTGATATCCGACAAACCATTACTCAGCTTAAGCTGAAAAAGAAGAAACTGGATAAAAAACTGACGAACCATACCGAGAAAAATCCACCTTCAGTCAGGGATATCCAAAATAGACTGTCGGCCCATCAGTTGGTCATACACATGACGGAATTGAAGGACAAATATTATATTGCCAATATTTCGAGATCCGGAGTAGATATTCATACGATTAAACTTAATCCAGGATTACGGGAGCTCTTTTCTCATTCTATTGAAGAGGTATCTACCCATAAAACGAACCTGGATTCGTTGTATGCTATTACAAAACTACTGGGACTGGAAAATTTACCGGATCAGTATAATCAGATTACTATAATCCCGGACAGTTATTTTTACCAGCTTCCTATTGATATTCTGCCGCTCGATAAGCCTGATCACCGTTATAGTTACGGCGAAGTAACATACTTGATTGAAAAGTACCAAACACATTATTTAACCTCATTAGCTGATTTTAAAAACAAAAACAGCTCTCCCCGTTTGAAAAATAAAATGAGTTTTGCGGGTTACGGTGTTTCTAATTTCAGCGGATATAGAAACAAGTCATTAGTACCATTACCATTTGCACAAAAAGAGGTGAAATCTATTGCCAGCAAGCTTACGCATCTCTCGAAGGTACATACTTATTTAAATAGTGCTTCTACGAAGCAAACATTTACCCAAACAGCCCCACAAGCGCAAATTATACACCTTGCCACGCACAGCCAGGTGTCGGAACGTGATCCTATGTTCTCTACCATTTATATGAGCGATCCGGCTGGGACAACCGACAGCACTTTCAATGACCAAATTTTTGCTTATGAACTTTTTGAGCTTAATCTGAATAACCAGATGATTATGCTGAATTCCTGTGAATCAGGCTCTGGTCCCTATATCCAGGGAACTGGGGTTATGGGAATTAGTCGAGCTCTCCAATACGCGGGAGCCAATTCACTCATCCTGAATCTATGGTCGGTAAATGATATGATGGCCTCCGATTTTGCCGTCTATTTCTATGAGCAGCTAAATGAAGGTAAATCTAAGGCAGAAGCTTTACGAAATACAAAACGTTATTTTTTGAGAACCAAGAACGCCAGTCCACATTATTGGGGACCTTATATGCTTATTGGAAATTCTAATCCTATCATTACACCTAATAAAAAATATAATCTTGCGATGGCCGGGGCTTTTATCGGCTACTTTCTGCTTATGGTTGCTCTTTCACTGTTAAAACAACAGGGTATTATCTTCAGGGATAAATCCCAGGCAAAAAGGGCAGCGTAATCTGTCTATTCGTAGTGTAGAAAGGATCTATCACAAAAAAGAACGTCCGCAGTATGGACACAAGCGGACGCTTGCGCCAGGAGTTGTAGATAGTTTCGAGTACAAATCTATTCCCCTCCACAGGTCTCCTGTCTCACTAATGCTTCCGGGGCCTTAGCGCTGATTTATTTCCATCTCGATTCTGCTGCTTCTCTGCTGCTGAAGATAGCATTTATTTTTACAATCTCGGTGACAATGCTCTGCGTTGTCACCCACTCCGGCGCTCCGCGTCCCTTCGACGACACAACCAGACGCAGAGCGTCACGGGCTATGGACACAAGCGGACGCTTGCGCCAGAGGGCAAAAAAAGCAGCATGGTCATCTTTTCCTTAGAATGGGCATGAAGATCACAAAAAAACACCCGGCTAACTAACATAAACCGGGCGCTTGTGTAACCGTATGTGAGTAATTTCAAAGGCCTTTTTAAGTAATATCCTACTTACGATAATGCCTCTAGATAACTTTTGGCAACCCGGCGGTAGGCTCCGTTAAGTTCATAAGCATTTTTGATGTTCTCGCGTGCCTTGGTAAGTTGATCCTGATGGAAGTAGGCATTCCCAACATACCAATATGCCTTTTCTAAAGTAAGAACATCGATTTGGTCTTTGTAAGCAACCACTTTGTTATAATACTTAATAGCATTATCAAATTCTCCCTGATTATAATAAAGCGAGCCGATATTCAAATCTAACTTTGCTACCCAAGATGGTTTGGAGGCACTTTTTAATTCATTTTTTAATAACGAAATAGCCTGATCCACTTTACCCGTATTGGCAAGCTGGATCGCATGTTGAATTATTTGTGCATCTTTCCCTTTATTGATGGTTCCACCACCCGATCGATAATAATCGAGCTCGATATTAGAAATAGGTTTTACATTCGCACTGCTGCTTTGAGTAGAAAGATTTATAACTCCTAAAACTGCAATCAAGACAACAATCACAGCAGCGGCAGCATAGTACCAGTATTTACGTTTTTCCCGGGCTTTGCGTTTTTCTCTTTTCTCTTTGATGACAGCTTTCAAATTAGCTACGGTTTTCAAATAATCCAGGTGATACCCATCCTGGATTAGCTCCGCCCAGAGCTCATCAGTTTCCTCGGGAGATAACCGACCATTGACGTAATGATCAATCTTTTCCTCAAGTTCTTTTTTATTAAAACTCTCAATCATGGTTTTTTAATCCTAATATTTTGTTAAAAAAACAACTCGCAAACTTACATTTTCCTTTTTCTCATAAATCCGCTTCCTGATTTTACGGATTTACCCAAATGAACCTTTGCAAATTGCTCTATCTATAATTCATTAAACAAGAGTGCTTCAATGTTTATTTGTTACAAAACAATTTTGTTTAATATTACTTATTAAATAATTATATATAGGAATATGCCTTTAACAGCATTTAAACCCTATTTTAATTCTATTATTAGAAAATTTTAATGTTTGTGTCTCGTTTAAATCTCAGTCTTTCTCCTATTTGTCGTTTTATAGCATTAATGTTGTTCATTATACTCTTGGGCTTAAGTGGATGTAAAAAAGAAAAGAAACTTCAGCTTACCGGTTCTATTGACTACGTGGGTTCAGCGAATATTTATATCTCAAAACAAGCTGTCCATTACAAATATGCGCCCAAAAATCATTTCCCCGTCTCTACAACTGATAAGGGCCATTTTGCGCTCTCTATTCCAGTTGACTCAACACAGATAATTGAATTCAATATTGGAGATAAAGCTTATCCCATCATTGCGAAACCGGGTAATTCATTAAAGTTAAAGATTGCCCGCTCCCAATTTCCAGCCGGAGTCAGCGTGTCAGGTTATTCCGAACCTTGGGATAGTTTATATGCCGCCTATTATCCCAAAGAGCAAAAACTTTTAGAAAAGGCAAGTGAGAAGCTTGACAAATTTCAGGCTGGGGATTCTACAAATATAGTTTCTCTTTATCACCAACGCTATAAACTTGCAAAAAAATATTTTGGGAATACACCACTGGATGATCTCTATTATAAAGCTGTCGGAGAATATTTGGTGAAACGACTTGAGCAACTGGAATATCAGCGTACACAAAAGCACACTGCGCCGGAAAGGATTCGCCAAAATATCATTGAAGAAGCTAAACGGCTTAATTTCTTTTCTTTCAAGTCACTTCATGCGCAGCGAGCAGGTATCCGGGATTTTACTAATGCCTATGCTAATACATTCGGGGTGGCCGACAGCCTGGATAAGAAATATGACCAAGACCTGATGCAGTACGATGTAAAGCGGCTTGGATATGAAAAGTTGGATTCTGCACGCACTTCTGTTTTACAGTACGTTCCTGATGGCAGGGCAAAAGCGTATGCGAAATTATTTTTAGTAGCAGAAAGGATCGGAGAAATGCCGTTGAAAGTTTCAACTCCCGGGTACAAGGAATATTTAAAAAGGTACTCTGATTTCCCGAAATATACTTCTTTTTTACAATCCTTTTATAAGCAAATTAAACGCGTGGCTCCCGGACAACCGGCGGTACCGTTTACGTTACCCAATCAGAACGAACGGATGGTTAAGATGAAAGATTTTCGGGGCAAATATGTTTTACTTGATTTTTGGGCTAGTTGGTGCATCCCATGCCTTGATGAATTTCCCTATATGAAGAAAATCTATCAGGAGTATCCAAGAGATGAGTTTGAAATTGTTGGGATATCTATCGAGAAAGACAGTCTTCGCTGGCGACAGGCGTTACAACGGTTCCACAATCCCTGGCCACAACTTTATGGCGGTAATGAGTTTCAACAGAAGACCTTTCGTACTTATAAAGGCGGAGGTATCCCGTTTTATATCCTGGTAGGTCCAAAAGGGAAAATTATTAGATATAACGACGTTCGTCCCTCTTTTAATCTGCCTACTGTCTTAGACAGCTTACTTTCAGAAACATAGAATCCCTCTAACTCAAATTATTTCATGAAACGCTTTTCAGTAGCATTATTGGCATTATTAGTCTTACTCATCAACGGGGTTGCATCCGCTCAATCTAATTCCGGCGATCCGGAACCAGCTTCTTTGGACATCGAAATTGGTCAGATGTTAGATATTGGTTTCCGTGGGTTGCAAATCGCAGATACCAATCATATTGTCAGGGATATCAAAAAATATCATCTGGGTGGCGTGGTGTTGTTTGATTACGATGTGCCCAGCAAGTCGCCGGTACGGAATATCAAATCACCTGAGCAGCTTAAGAGACTAGTTCGTAATCTTAAAAAGTTATCTAATATCCCACTGATGGTCTCCATCGATCAGGAAGGCGGGAAAGTAGCCCGACTAGATCCAACACATGGATTCCCGAAAACGGTCTCTGAACAATATCTGGGGAACCTAAATAATCCGGATACTACCCGTCTTTACGCAAGAAGAACGGCTAAGACATTAGATAAAATGGGAATTAACGTTGATCTGGCCCCTGTCGTCGATCTCAATATCAATCCAGAGAATCCTGTAATTGGAAAATTGGGCAGAAGTTACTCCGCAAATCCCAAAATAGTTATTAAGCAAGCCAGTATATTTATCAAAACCCTTCATCGATATGGCATTTTAACCGTTTTAAAACATTTCCCGGGGCATGGCAGTTCTACAAGTGATTCACATCTTGGCGTGGTGGATGTCACTCAAACCTGGTCGAAGAAAGAGCTTAGCCCTTATAAACAACTTATCGATTCTAACCTGGTTGATATGGTGATGACGGCTCATATTTTCAATACAAACATCGATTCCTCTTATCCGGCTACGATGTCGAAACCGACCATCACTGGTATCCTGCGCGACAGCCTCGGATTTAACGGCGTTGTAATGTCTGATGATATGATGATGGGAGCCATCCGAAAAGAATATGGACTGAAAACGGCTATTAAACAAGCAATTCTGGCCGGAGATGACATCCTATCTTTTGCTAACAATTCTATTTATGACCCCCAAATCGTACCAAAGGCTCACGCTATTATCAAAAACATGGTGCAGGACGGCGAGATCTCCCGTGAGCGAATTAATCAATCATATAAGAGAATCATGAGGTTGAAAAGCAGGTTGCAATAGCAATGCTTGCTTAAGCATTAATTTCGATCCGAATGCCAGTCATCAAGGGTTGCGCCCCAATAAGGCTGCACTTCTCCACTACCTAACCGGATATAAACTGAAGTAAAAATACTGCCAATTAATACAACTTGTACGTTGTAGTAGATCCATATAAGAAAAATCACAAATGATCCGGCGGCTCGATAGGTTGGTTGTAAAGCCGGGCTTGTTAAGTACCAACCTATCAAAATTTTGCCGACCAGCACCATTAAGGTGGTTACGGCCGCTCCCACTGATATATCGCGCAACCGCACTTTGAGATCGGGCAGCACACTGAACATAACAGCAAAAAAGGCAAAGGTTAGAACCACATTTAAAATACTGGTAGAATATTGAATTAACATTAAATTTTGTTGACCCAAGAGAGGGGCTAATATTGCATTCATCCCATATAATATGCTTTCGGAAATTATTCCCGCTAAAAAGAGAAGGCTCAGTATCCCAATAAATAACAGGCCTACAAACCGATCCCACAAAAACTGCCAGATCGTATGGATTTTGGGATTTGATACACCCCAGATCAAATTTAGGGTTTGTTTAAGTTGGGTGAGCAAAGTAGTAGCCCCGAATAACAGTGTGATAATTGCTAAAATTGACGACCAAAAACCGGCTTCACTTTGGTAAGCGGATTCTACAATATGTTGAACTGATTGCGCTAATTGAGAACCCAATATAGCATTTAGGGTTTGCTGCAATTGGGCATGGGATAACTGTGGACCTAGTAAAATACTTGCGATCCAAAGCAGTATGATTATCAATGGTGCGATGGAAAAGATAGTAAAAAAAGCAATCGCCGCGCCGTGCAATCCAATACTGATTTCCCATGAACGATCATATGTCAATTTCATCAGCTTTTTGAAATGGCTAATTTGCATCACTCTCTCGTAATTTATTTGTCTATTTTCCAAAATAATCAATTTATGAACGATATGGTTACCAAAGAATCCAACTTTTATTCATCAAATGACTATCTTTTTAAAAATGATCAAATCACGAATCAATGACTGAAATGGCAAAACGATATAGCTATCCCTGGTTTATCGAGCAATTTGAAAATGCTAAAGATACAGCTGAGACCTTCATTTTATCAGTTGATGAAAATCTATTTGTCCAACCACCTGCCGGTAACCGATGGGCAATCGCAGAATGCTATAGTCACCTCATAAAATATGGCAATTTGTTTTTCGATGATATTTCAACAGCCATAGAAAACGGAAAGTCGAGCGAAGTGGACTTTAGACAAGCGTTCCCTCCGCGCTGGCCCTGGCAGAAGGTTATCAATTTTTTTGAACCTCCTTATAAATTAAAGATCAAAACGATAAAATCTATTAAGCCGGATCCCGTTCAAGATTATAACAGGATGGAACTACTCGATGAGTATATAAATCTTCAGGATCAGCTAATTGAGCAATTGGAGAACGCCCAACACCAAGCCATCGATTTGGGCGATGCTAAAATTAAACACCCGGTATTAACGCTTTTAAAGGTAACGCTGTCAGAAAGTTTTGGCTTGATTGAAGCCCACCAGCGGAGACATCAATGGCAGGCAGAACAGACGCTCAAAGCATTAGAAAAGAAAACTGCCAATCATTGATCTGTCTTCTGTATTAAATTTTCAATAATCCGGATAATCCTAATCTTTGGCTTATTCATCATAAGGAAACAACAAAAGTCCGAATGGCTCCTGGCCTTCTTTCTCTATCGACTGATGATGGCGTTGGTGAGCACGACGGATCAACCGCAAGATCTTGTTATCACTCTTAAACGGTAAAAAACGCTTGTGCGCAAATAAATCGTGAATCACAAAGTATAATATTCCGTAGAGAGCTATACCCAGACCAATAGCGAAACTTTCGGATTGTAACGGTATTGCCATTCCTTCAAACATCAGGTAAATGGAAACGCCGGCGAAGAATAACGAAAATAAATCATTGAGTTCGAATGGACCATGCGAGGGTTTATGATGCGTTTCATGAATGTTCCACAAGACACCATGGAAGATGAAACGATGCACGAGATAGGAGACCATCTCCATCCCACAAAAGCCAACTGCAACAAAACCGATAAAGATTAACAAGCTCATATTCTGCTAATAGTATTCCTGAAAGATTTCTAAACCTCTCCAACTTCAATGATAAAATCCTGAACCTCAGGGATTTAATACCAAGCAAAGATTGTTTATAAAAACAGGAAGTGAAACAATATCTAAACGGAGAATAATTCCACGCTGCCGAGACGACCCTGGAAAACATAATCCCGGGAGATACGTTATATACACGCGGTTTGGAAGCCGATTCAGAATTTAAATTTAAAAATATGGAAACACTGAACCCGGAAACATTTGAGATAAAGTTCAAGATTGCAGATACGGCGACCGATTTATATATCAAAGGTGATGGCCATTTTACGGTTAAGGATGTAGCCAAAAAGGTCGATCTGGACCCAGCTGATATTTTTAATTACTTCCCCAATAAGAACGCAATCCTGGAATTCTATTATGCCTCGCTGGTTGTTCGCTATGAACTGATGATCGAGGAAATCGAAGAATTCCAGTCTTATACTATCAGTGAGAAAATATCCAATTTTATTTTTACCAGCTTTGATATGCTGGATGAGAAGAAAGCTTTTGTTGAAGCTACATTTACGTCTATAATTCTGTGTAGCTTTCAGAAGACTGATTTTGAGAAAGAAATTGAACGGCTAACAGAAAGATTTCTTAAAAAAGACGAGCACTTGGCCGCCAGTTCCACGATGTTGCTCAATCAATATTTCTATGCATTCTTGCGCCGGCAATATCTTGAACTGGTTCGTTTCCGGATGAATGATTCCAGTGAGGACCATGAAGTTACCATGGAACTAGTCGATAAACTGACGAGCTTTCTGGAAGAAGTATTATACAATACCACGCTGGATAAAGCATTTGACCTGGCAAAATTTATCTATGCCAATAGAAAAGTATGCCTGCAAAACCTGCCCATTGTTAAACAAATATTGTCTAAAGTTGAAATTCGCGATTAATTATGAGTAATGATTTCCCTTCATCCAAACTTGAACGAGGCAAGATTTTTGCCAAAACCGGTCTCAAGGTTGGAACGAATTATGCCAAACGTTATCTAAAAAAATCCGTAGGAAAAAAAGAGACAGAAGAAGAAACCAAGAACTTTCACGCCGAAAATGCACGCAAGGTCTTCGACGAATTTACCAAGCTTCGCGGTACCGCTTTGAAGATTGCCCAGTCCATCAGTATGGACGAGGGAATGATGCCCGAGGAATTTACCGAGGTAATGAGTAATGCCCAGTATAGCGTGCCCCCGATTAACAAAGCCTTAGCCCGTTCTATCATCAAAAAGGAGCTTGGCAATTATCCCGAGAATATTTTTGATCACTTTGGCTCTGATGCTATTGCTGCAGCATCAATCGGGCAGGTGCACTCCGCTTACCTGAAAGATGGACAAAAAGTGGCTATCAAGATTCAATATCCCAATGTGCGAAGCACGATTCACTCAGATATTTCGATGGCTAAATCGTTGATGAAGCGCATTGTTAAGAAAGGAGCCAACCTGGAAGATTATTTTGATGAGATTGAAAGCACCCTTTTTGAAGAGACGGATTATATCCGCGAGGGAAACTACATCGAATATTTCCATAACCGCTTTGCAGATGAGGATATTGTAACGCCCCGCTGGATTAAGGAATATTCTACGTCGAAAGTGTTAACCATGACCTTTGTGGAAGGATTGCATCTCAGGGAATTCCTAGCCCAAAATCCATCGCAGGAAAAGCGCAATCATTTTGGTCAGCTTCTGTGGGATTTCTTCCACAACCAGGTTGAGCAGCGCGATTTCATCCACGCCGATACCCACCCCGGAAACTTTTTCTTCCGCGAGGATGGCAAGCTGGGCGTCATCGATTTTGGCTGCGTGAAGAAATTTTCGCAGGATTTTACGCGAAATTATATGCAGCTGCTTCCCACCCATTTAAACCAGGATATGGAAGAAATGCGCCAAATGTATATTAAGTTGGATATTATACGGGAGAATCCCGACAATCCGGAAAAAGAGGAAGAGTTTTTTAAATTTTGTAAGAATTATGGGGATGTATTTGCCCGCCCTTATATGAATGACAGCTTTGATTTCGGAGATAAGAAGTTCAAAGAAGATCTCAACGCTTACGCCAAGGAAATGCCTATCATGAACGAGCCCCGCGGCGATAAAAATTTCATCTATAGCACGAAAGTTCACCTCGGCTTATACAGTATCCTGATGAAGCTCGGCGCCGAAATCGATACACGTAAGAGCAAGGAAATTACGCACGAGGTGCTTGGCACCATGCAGAACGAAAATGAAGAGTCTTTGTCAGATTCAAAATAGTATCTATAGTAAGGTGAGTTCTAAATAAGAATTAAATCAATCTATAATGGACAAGCAGCTGCTCTTTAAAAGAAGGTAATAAATCATCCCTGGTCCTCCTCCCGACGGTCTATTAGCCTCCTTCGGTTTGCGTAGCATTTAAAAAGGGAAATCCTTTTTTAAATCTTAATAGAATTGATGTTATCCTTGTCCCGGAAAAAGATTTGTGCATGAGAAACACCTCCCCTCCCGCACGGAAACCACGCGCGGGCCACCATCCTCAAGGAGGGACTTTTATAGTGCTCATAAAGAATTATAACCCGCTGTCAGTATAACGGTTGAGGCTCGCATATGATTTAAAAGGCAACCTTTTTTAAATCTTAATAAAATTGATGTCATCCTGATCGAAGCGGAGCGGAGTTGAAGGATCTCCTCGATGAGGTTCGCGTAGAATCTAAAGAGCAACTCACACGCCTGCTAGCAATATCCGGGAAACCTTGTCCGCCTACCGGCGTGATTTTTCGGTGACGGTTCGAAAACCATGTATCTGCACAGGACGACAGCACCGTTGTTATTGGTGAATTTAGTAAAATAACGTGAGTTCGAGATAAGAATTTAATCCACAATAGACCAAATGTGCTTTTAGAAGAGGGTAATAAGTCATCCCCCTGGCCCCCTTCGGATTGCACGACTTGCCCGAGTTGTTGAATATGGCCACAAGGGGGATT